>WNFV01001467.1_pt1 | contig 32070 bp, 26 predicted proteins | sample 5400101 | NCBI WGS metagenome assembly WNFV01 (sample SAMN13153361, study PRJNA577476) | soil metagenome | isolation source: 115 cm soil or saprolite under grassland replicate 1 | place: USA:California | collected 2016-06-15 | reverse complement strand
TGTTCGCGAGGTGCTCGGCGACGTGGGCGTCCGTCGAGATCGCGACCCGCACGCCCGCCTCCTTCGCGAGCCGGCACGCCCGGTCGCTCAGGTCGAGGCGCTCCGGCATGGCGTTCACCTCGAGCGCGACGCCCTCCTCGCGCGCCACCTCGAGCACGGCCTCCAGATCGAGCTCGTACGCGTCGCGGTGCCCGATGCGCCTGCCGGTCGGATGGCCGAGCACGTCGACGACGCCCGACCGCAGCGCCCGGATGATCCGGTCGGTCATGCGCTCGCGCGGCTGCGTGAAGTCCGCGTGGACGCTCGCGACCACCCAATCGAGCCCGGCGAGCGCTTGCGTGGGCAGGTCGAGCGAGCCGTCGGGCAGGATGTCCACCTCGACGCCGGCGAGGAGACGCGGCTCGCCCCGCTCGCGATTCAGCGCGGCGATACGCTCGCGTTGCTCCGCCAACCCCTCCTCGTCGAGCCCGAGCGGGCGCGAGCGCGAGTGATCCGTGATGGCGAGGTACCTTCGGCCGCGGCGTCCCGCCTCGTCCGCGAGCTCCTCGAGCGTGGCGCGGGCGTCGGTCGACGCCCTCGAGTGGACGTGCAGGTCGCCGAGCACGTCCCGCTCCTCGACGAGACGTGGGAGCGTGCCCGCCTCGGCAGCCTCGAGCTCGCCGGCGCCCTCGCGCAGCTCGGGAGGGATCCAGGGCAGCCCGACGGCCTCGAACACGTCCTGCTCGCGCTCCCCCGAGCGCCGCCGCCCCTCGCGATCGAACACGCCGTACTCGCTGAGCTTGATTCCGCGGTGCACCGCCCGCGTGCGGACGGCGATGTTGTGCGCCTTGCTGCCGGTGAAGTAGTGGAGGGCCGCGCCGAACGACTCCGGCGGCAGCACGCGGAGGTCCACCTGCAGCCCGATGCGCAGCCGGACGGTCGCCTTGGTCGGGCCCTGCGCGAGCACGGTCGCGACCTCGGAGAGATCGCAGAACGCCCGCATCACCGGCGCGGGCTCCGTCGCGGCGACGAGGATGTCGAGGTCGCCGACGGTCTCCTTCCTGCGCCGCACGCTTCCGGCCGCCTCCACCGTACGGACGCCAGGGACCTTCCGCAGCTTCGCGCAGATCGAGTCGGCGTAGGAGACCGCGCGGTGCAGCGGCACGCGCGTGGTGCGGCGCGCGCGGTAACGCTGGATCGCCTCGAGGATCGCCTCCGCGCGGCGCTCGCCCATTCGGTGCAGCTCCGACAGTCGCCCGGTCCGGCAGGCCTGCTCGAGCGCGTCGACGTCGGCGACCCCGAGCACCTTCCAGACGGACGCGATCGTCTTTGGACCGACCCCCTCGATCGAGAGCAGCTCGACGACCCCCGCCGGCACGCGCGACGCGAGCTCGTCGCGATCCGGCAGCGTTCCCCGCTCGAGGAGTTGGCCGATCCGGGCGGCGATGCGCTCGCCGATGGAGGCGACGGAGGTGAGCTCGCCCTTGCGCCAGAGCTCCGAGACCGGCCCTGGCAGCGTGTCGATCACCTGGGCGGCCTGCCGGTAGGCCCTCACCTTGTAGGGGTTGCCCCCGGTGAGCTCGAGCAGGTCGGCCAGCTCGGAGAAGGTCTTGGCGACTTCCGCGTTCTCCACTGCGCTGCCCGAACATTGGGGTCGCGTGGCGTTGGTGCCCTCTGGACGGCGCGAGCCGCCGTCGTCCCCGCAGCGCGTGATCAGCGCGGCGCTCGGATGTTACAGGCGCTCCTTCAGCGGGCTGCCCGGCGTGCTCGGGGCACTCGGCGCGGACGGTGTCGTCCTCCCGGGTTCGGTTGCGCGCGGTGGCTGCGCACCCCGAACCGGCTCACCGGTGATGACCTGGACGACGGTCGCCGTCGGCTCCGTTCCCGAGACTTGGTACGCGACGCGTGCATCTCCGCCCTGCTGGATCTCGCCTGCGGACGCCTGGCGGCCATCGATCTGCACCCGCGTGTTGTCGGTGACCTTGAACCTCATCGGCTCCCCGACTTGTGGCGTCACGACGATCGAATCCGCGGTTGCCTGGCTCACCTGGCCCGAGAACGTCTGCTCTCGCCGCTTCACGTGCTCACCCTGCAGCGACAGCGCGCGGGAGGCCTCCTGCTGAGACGCCTGAGCCTCGCGTGTCGCCTCCGTCCTCGCCTCGATCGCCTGCTGCTGGAGCTGTTCCGCCTTCACCTGCTCGTTCCCCAATCGCTCCTGCGCCTCCGTCAGCCGACGTTGCGCATCCTGCACCTCTCGCTGGGCCTGCGCCACGACCTCTCCCTGCCTGGAAGCGCGCTTCTGCGCCTCGGCCGCTCTGTCGAGCGCTTGCTGCGACCGTTGTTGGGCGCTCTCGACATGCCTCGCCGTCGGGCTCGCGGCGCTCTGCCGGCCCGCACACCCGCTGCCGCCCATCACCAGCAAGCCCGCGCACGGCAGCGCGTACCGCACCATGGTTCGCATCGAATCCCCCGTAGTTTGGTTCCCCTCGAAAACTAGGCGCGACGCCGTCTTCTGGAGCGGCGACGACCAAGGACTCGGATCCCGCCGCCGCGGCGAACGATCGGTGGACCGCCCAGCCGCCGAAGCATGACTTCGTTCGCCCCTACGAGACATCCGAGCTCTGCCGGGTGCTCGCGAGGCCGAGCCTGCGGGCCGCAGCGGCGTGAACGCCCGCGTCATCCGGCGATCGTCGGACCCGCGGGGTTCGTGAGACAGCTGCGTCCGCGCGACGGTCGCCGCGGCCGTACCTCACACCGGATGGCCTGGCGCGAGCTTCGCCTCGTTCCCGTCGTGCGCGCCGCGGGACCTGTTGCACCGGCGCCGCGGCAGCGCAGCGCGCGCGCCGCCACCCCGCTCGCGCCGTCCTGCCCTGGCCCAGCTCTGGCACTCCGCCCCCCGAACCTGGATCGGAGGGGGCCATGAGGATCGCGGTCATCGAGCTGCACGTGGACGTGTCGAGACGGGCGCCGTCCGCCCGTGAGGTGGCGGATGGCGACGCCGTCGCGCGGGTGCTGCGGGCGCGTCCCGACGAGCGGAACGCCCTCGCGCTTCGAGCGATCGAGGTGGCGGCCGGCTTCGAGCCCGCGATCATCGTCTGTCCCGGCTGGACGTTCGTCGCGCGGGCGCCCCGGGCGGCCACGCTGAGCCGGGCCGCCGGGAAGGCCGTGCTCCTCCTGTACGAGGTGCTCGCGGCCACGCGGTCTCGGAGCGTCGCAGCCCGCGACGCCGGGCGGATCGAGCTCCCATGGCGCACGGAGGTCCTCGAGGGCGGGGGCGTGCGCGAGCTGCCGCCTCAGACGTTCGTCACCTCGGGCGAGCTCGACGACGCCGGCTCGGACTGCCCGATCCGTCTCGCCGCCGCGCTGAAGGTCGGCCGCCGCGTGGCGGGCGCGATCGTGCTCCTCGACGGGGAGGTGAACGTCGTCCGCCGGCAGGTCCAGGCCGGCGCTCCCGTCCGCTACACCTGGGACGGACGACTGAAGAGCGCGGGCGTGCTCGAGCGTGACCTGTCCGCGGCGCTCGTGCTCAACCCGTCGCACACGCCGGCTGGCTCCTACGTGCGCGAGAAGCGCCGCGCCGGGCCCTGGCGCGCGATCGTGAGCACCGCGAACACGCTCGACCGATCGCGGATCGGGAAGCCCGCGCTCGCCGCACCGGCGCACGTCGCGGTGGCCGGAATAGACCAGGAGCCGAGCCTCGACCCGGTCGCGGTGGACGCGCGGGGGTCCCGGGTGGTGATCCATGACGTCGCGCTCGCCTGAGAGCGGTCCCACCGCGGGCGGGCTCGCGCAGTGCGCGACCGGGCTCGCGCGCCAGCGGCCGCCGCGCCCTGCAAAGGCGGTGACCCGCCGCTTGCAAACGGGTACTCGTGACTCATGTCTTCGCGCCCTCTCGAGCTCCTCGATCGAGCCGCAGAGAACCTCCGCTGGCTCGAGGGGAACCTCCCCTCCCTGTTCACCGGAACGTTGCGTCGCGACGAGGAGGCCGTCGCGGCGCTCGCCGCCGGGCTCGGTCGGCTGCGCAGCGACCGGCAGCTCGTCGTCGCGGATCGCAGCCAGGAGCTCATCCTGGCGAGGCTCGACACGCCTGGCTCGATCTTCGAGACGCTGCGCGGGCTCGAGGACCGAGACATCTCGCGGGCCGAGATCTCCCACTCGCGCGGCGTGGTGCCGGGCTGCGACCGCGCGCTCGAGGTGCAGCGCTACGTCTTCGAGCGCAAGCCCGATGCGCTGGTCCGCCAGGCCGGTACGCCCGCCGTGCCGGAGCCGACCCGGCGCGAGGTCCTGGCGGCCGTCGTTGCCCACGACCCGTCGATGGGGCAGCAGGCGCAGGACGAGGTGCTCCGGCTCCTGTGGCTCAACGACCCTCGGTACGTGGAGGCTGCGCCGCCGCGCGAGGCGGCCCGGCTGCTGCGGCTCCTGCACCGCGGCCTGTCGAATGCGGGCTTCTTCCTCGGCGTCGAGCCGCCGGAGGAGCAGGACGTGGAGCCGAACGAGGTGAACGTCCTCTTCGCGGTGGAGAGCCCGCCCCCGAGGAACCACCTCACGCAGCTCTTCCAGGTGTTTCACGGACTGAACCTGGGCGTTCGCCGCTCGCTCACGATGAACCTCAGCACCGGCGACCACCCCTTCTTCCTGGGCAGCTTCCACGTCGCCCACCGGCGCGGCGGCAGCCTGGAGCAGGGGGGCGAGCTGTTCCGCAAGCTGCGGCGACTCCTCTACAACACGCAGATCCTCGCGACCGAGTCGCCGGCCTACCAGGACTTCGTCGTCACCGGCGTGATGAGCGGCGAGGAGGCCTCGCTCGTCAACGCCTTCATCGGCTTCTGCCACACGAACTGCGCCCACAACCAGCCGCACCGCTACACGCTCGAGGACGTGGTCCGGGCGTTCCACTCCCACCCGGGCATGGCGCTGGCGCTCGTCCGGCTGTTCACGGCGCGCTTCGATCCCGACGTCGCGGACCGCGAGACGCGCTACGCCTCCGAGCTACAGGACATCGAGCGGGAGGTCGCGTCCTACAACACCGGGCACCGTCAGCTCGACGAGTTCCGGCGCTCGATCTTCCAGACCGCGCTCGTCTTCGTGAAGCGGACGCTGAAGACCAATTACTTCGTCGCCGAGAAGCACGCCCTGGCCTTTCGCCTCGACCCGGCCTTCCTGGAGGATCTCGGGCCGACCTTCACCAGCGACCTGCCGCCGCAGCGCCCCTTCCGCGTGACGTTCTTCTTCGGGCGCAGCGGGCTCGGCTACCACATCGGCTTCGCGGACATCGCCCGGGGAGGCTGGCGGACGATCGTGGCGAAGACGCGCGATGACTACGTCACGGTGGCGAACACCCTGTTTCGCGAGAACTACGTGCTCGCGCACACCCAGCACCTCAAGAACAAGGACATCTACGAGGGCGGGTCGAAGATGGTGTGCGTCCTCCACGCGCCCGACGCGGAGACGCGGGAGCAGCTCGCGCAGCAGCTGCACAAGCTGCAGTGGGGGCTCGCGAACGCCTTCCTCGACATCTTCGTGACGCAGGGGGGGAAGGCCAAGGATCCGCGGGTGGTGGACCACTACGGCGAGGAGGAGCCCATCGAGCTCGGCCCCGACGAGAACATGCACGACGAGATGATCGAGGCGATGGCCGAGCTCTCCGTCCGCCGCGGGTACGTGCTCGGCAGCGGGATCATGTCGAGCAAGAGGGTGGGCATCAATCACAAGCAGTACGGCGTGACGTCGCTGGGCGTGGTCACGTTCGCCGAGATCGCGATGGGCGAGCAGGGCATCGACATCCGCCGCGACCCGTTCAGCGTGAAGCTCACCGGGGGGCCGAACGGCGACGTCGCGGGCAACGGCCTGCGCCTGCTGCTCGAGCGCTGTCCACGTGTGAGCATCCGGCTCGTCGTCGATGGGACGGCGGCGCTGGTCGATCCCGCGGGCATCGATCGCGACGCGCTGTCGCGCATCGTGCTGCGCGCAGACGCCGACGCCTTCGATACCGCGTCTCTCTCCCCCGGCGGCTTCGTCCTCTACCGGAACGCCCGGCGTATCGAGGGGCTGCGCGAGCTGTACCGCCGCGTCGAGCGGACCGTCTCCGGCCTTCGCGAGGACTGGGTGACCGTGGACGAGTTCTACAAGGAGCTCGACGAGCTGCTCTTCGCAGTGCCAGCCGACCTCTTCATCCCGGCCGGCGGGCGTCCGGAGACGATCGACCAGGGGAACTGGCGGCGCTTCCTGCGGCCTGACGGGGAGCCCTCCGCCAGGGTCATCGTCGAGGGGGCCAACTCCTTCATCACGCCGGAAGCCCGGCTGCGGCTCCAGGAGGCGGGCGCGGTGGTGCTGCGCGACGCTTCGGCGAACAAGTGCGGCGTGATCTCGTCCTCCTACGAGATCATCGGGAACCTCCTCCTCTCCGCGGAGGAGTTCATCCAGCACAAGGAGGAGTACGTCCGCGACGTGCTCGAGATCCTGGAGCGGCGGTCCGCCGACGAGGCGCGGCTGATCCTGCGGCGCCACCGCGAGGAGGGCGGGAAGCGCGCCTTCACCGAGATCTCGGATGCGATCAGCCTCGAGATCAACGCGAACAAGGCGCGCCTCTTCGCCTTCTTCCAGTCGAGGCCCGACCTGGCCGAGAAGCCGCTCTACCGGAGGGTGCTCCTCGCGCATCTTCCCCGCCTCGTCCGCGACACACCGGCATGGCGTGATCGGGTGAGCGCCTTGTCGCCGAAGTACCGCTCCGCGATCCTCGCGGCCGAGATCGGGGCCGCGATGGTCTACCGCCGAGCGCTGGAGCCGGACTTCGCATCGGCGCTCGAGGCGTACGTGGCGCACACCTTCCAGTGAGCCGCCCGGCGCGCCGACTGGCCGGACGCGACCGGCGCTGATCGAGCCGGAAGGGGCGGCTCGCTCCCATCACGTGCACCCGCCCGTCGCGCCCGACCAGAACGACCGATACGTCGGGGTCGTCTCCCACGGCCGTCGCGGCTCGCGCCGGACCGAGCACGAAGAGCGCGGTGGCGAGGGCATCCGCATCGGCTCCACGGCGAGCGATCACCGTGACCCCCTCGCTCGCCGTGGCGGGGTATCCGGTCCTCGGGTCGAGAATGTGATGGTAGCGCCGCCCGTCGATCACGAAGAACCGCTCGTAGTCGCCGCTCGTCGATATCGATTCGTCGTGAAGCTCCACCGTTCCGAGCACGCGGGACGAATCGCGCGGATCGCTGATCGCGACGACCCACGGCCGGTCCCCGTTGCGTCCGCGCGCGGAGATGTCGCCGCTCGCCGCGACGAGGACGTCCCGGACCCCGCGCGACACGAGCAGCGTCGCGCCCGCCTCGGCGATGTACCCCTTCGCGATTCCCCCGACCCCGAGGCGCATGCCCGGCCTCCGGAGGAAGGCGGTGCTTGCGGCGGGATCCAGGACGACGTCACGGAACGCGACGAGCGCGCGGCGCCGCTTCACCTCGTCCGGCGGCGGCAAGCGAGGGGGCCGCGTGCCTCCGAATCGCCACAGGTCGCCGAGCGCGGCCCAGGTGACGTCGAAGCTCCCCGAGGTGCGCAATGACACCTGCGCCGCTCCGTTCAAGAGCTCGAGAACCTCCCCCGGCACCCGCACCGGCTTCACGCCGGCGTTCCGGTTCACGAGCGAGACGGGGCTGTCCGGGTTCCACTCCGAGAAGAGGCCCGCCAGCCGCTCCATCGCGCCGAACGCTTCCCGGATCCGCTCCTCTAGCATCTCCTCCGGACAGCCTCGTGCCGTCACGGTGACGATCGTGGCCATCATGGGCCGGGCGCGCTCCAGCACGATGTCGCTGCATGGGGCGCCGCCCGCGTTCACGGTTTCCGGTGCGGGGGCGACCGCCGCCGCGATCGCGAGCAGCGTGAGGCCGATGCCGGAGGTCACGGGGACTTCCGGTCGGCGCGGTGGCGCAGGATCTCCGCCAGCGCAAGCCCCTTTCGCACGGCATATGCCGCGGAATGGGAGGAGATGGTTGCGCCGGTGATGGCGTCGACGTCCTTGCCCACCACGAGCGGCTGGTCGGCGTTCTTGCCCGCGAACTGGGCGCGGAACCTGCGCTCGCGGATCTCGGAACCGTGTGGCTCCCGGTACACCATCACCTGGATGTCCTGCATCCGCCCGTCGGCCTTGACCCCGACTGCGAACGTGATCGGCAGGCTCTGCCCCACGACGTCGAGCACGAACACCCACCCGAGGAGCTGACCGGAACCGGACGACACAGCGAGGGAGGGATACTGACGGACGTCCACCTTGCGTCCGACGCGGCGACCCAGGTCCTCGAGCTCGGCGGCCGAGAGCTCCAGCATGGACCGCTCGAAACGGACGCCGTCCCCGAACAAGGCGCGCGGCGCGTCGGGGTCACGCAGGTAGACCTGATCAGCTCGTGCCGCCGCGGCCGGCAGCGCCGCGGCGAGGAGCGCGACTGCGAGCTTCACGTTTCCTCCGCGCTCCGGACGGCCGCGCCGTTCGCCTGGCCAAAGATCCAGCGTTCCGGGCCCCACATGCACACGAGCGAGATGGCGAGCATGCAGAGCATCCCTCCCCCGAGCAGGAGCCAGGCGGCGAGCAGCGCGTACGCGAACGCTCCGGACACGTACCGAACGGCCCATGGCGCGCAGATATCCAGGAACGCGCCCACCGACGTCACCCCGATCACGCCGAGGCGCGCGCGTGCGCGCATCGGCGTCGCGCTCAGGAGGTGAGAGAGGATCAGCAGCACGACCGAGATGGAGAACAGGTGGAAGTGGCTCACCTCCGCGAGCTGCCAGAACTGCTTGGGGAAGCTCATCTCGCTCTCGCCGCCGCGGTAATACACGGCGATGGCAGCGCGGGTGATCCCGATGCGGCCGACCGAGAGCGCACCCATCGAGACGGCTCCGAGGACGGTCAGCGCGAGGAAGGCGGTGTAGGCGACCCGCGTCTCGAGAGATGCCGTCCTGAGCTGGAAGCCACGCCTGGCGAATACCTGCATCGCGTCCATTTCCTCGTCAGAAGAGCCACGTGATCGCGGAAGCGAGCTCCTGACTCGTCGTGTGGTCGCCGAACTGACGGAACCGGTAGTCCGCCTTCAGCGCGACCTGCGGGATGGGCCGGTAGACGAGCCCGACCACCTCCGAGTAGCGCCGGAACTCCTTCCTCGCATCGAACCCCGCGGGAACGTCGGCCTGGGTGTCCGCGTAATCGAACCGCGTGAAGGCGGTGAGCCCCTGGTTCGAGCGGGACGCGAGGATCGCGAGGACGTCGTACCCCACCTCCACGTACGCGCCGCGGGACTGCGAGGAGATCGGCCCCGCGTCCGACGACGCGGCGACGAGCTCGCGGCTCACCGCACCCGCGTCGCCGATGAAGAGCACCGCGACCTCGGCGCGCGCGCTGAACGCGCCGCGGCGCGTTCGCGCGTCCACCTCGAAGAGGCCCACGGGGACCCTGCCGATGGACGGCGGCAGCGAAGGCGTGCGGGACGTTCCGCCGTACGCGGAGACGCCGACCACGGTGCCGAGGACCGGCTCGTAGTCGAGCCGCCCCACGCCGCCGAACACCCCTGCGTTCGCGAGCTGCGCCTCCTGATGCCCCTCCCGGATCGCCGACTCCGCCGTGAAGCCGCTCGCGTCGAAGCCGTTCACGAAGTAGAGCTGGTAGCGCAGGCCTTCCGCGAGCTCGCCGAAGATGCCGACCCCCGGCTCGCGCCAGGTGCTCGGGATGACGAACGTGTCGACGTCCGGGCGGTCGACGCCGTTGAAGCTCGGGGGCTCGTGGTAGACGTTGACGATCCCGACGGGCATCAGGATGACGCCGCCGCGAACGTTGAGCTTCCGGTGGAGGAGCCCGTCCAGGTAGGCCTGCTCGATCTCGACCTCCCCGCGGTCGTCGGCGGAGCTGATCGCGTGCTCGACCTCGACCTCCGAGTAGAAGCGGATGTGCTCGGTATAGTCGTGCCCGAAGAAGAGGACGAAGCGCCGCATGTCCACGACCGCGGGGCCGTTCGATGGACTCGAGAGCGTGAGCTCGCCGTAGCCGCCGAATGCGTTGCCGGCGGTGGCGCCGGTGCGCCCGAGGGAAGTCTCGATCGCGCTCTCGCGTGGCAGGGCTGTTTCGGGAACCGTCTGGTCGGCGGCACCCGAGCTCTGTTCCTTCGCCGGCGACCCCGGCTCCTCAGCTCCAACGGATCCCGCGAACGAGGCGAGGGCGAGCGCGACGACGAGCATCCGAGATGCGGACTGCATGTTCGCTTCCACGTGGTTTCCTCCTGGGCGGGTGCCCGATCAGCGTGACCGAAGGCTGAGGTGAATCATGATTCTGATAATAGATATCACAATCATCGCGCTCCGGGGCCGGTGACCGGAGCAGGCGCCCTCGAAGGGGCCGACCTCGGACCCGCGCTCGACGAGGGACAGCTCGCAGAGTGCGTCCTCGAGATCGCGCAGCTCGGAGCGGGGTCGGAGAGGAACTCGGGGTCGCGACGCTTGCGCGGAAGTCGCGCCAGCAAGGCGAGAGCCGTAGCCGCTCGCGACGACTACGCCCGTGCGAGCGTTCGAGCGCGCGTCACTTCTTCTCGATGACCCCACAGGCGATGCGCGCGCCCGAGTTGCCCGCCGGGTCGGTCTTCTCGTCGTCCGGATCCGCGTGGATGACGAGAGCCGTGCCGTCTGGCCCGAACAGCGAGCCCTCACCTTCGCTCAACGTCGCGCCTTTCGCCGTGGCGGTGGCCTTGCCCTTGCCGTTCTTACCGACCGTGAGGTTCGGCAGGTCGCCCGCATGGGCGCCCTCGGGATTATGGGCGCCGTGCTTCTTCGCGGACGGGTTGAAGTGCGCGCCCGCCGACGTGAACTCGGGCGGCTCGCACTTCGCCACGGCATGGATGTGGATGCCGTGCTTCCCAGGAGGAAGGTTCGCGACCTGAACCTGAACCTTCACGCCACCTTTGGTCGGCGTGAACGTGGCCGTCCCGACATCCTTACCTTCGGCGTTCTTCAGCACCGCCTTCCGGGACGGACCCGCGGCAGCGACCACGAGGGGAATGGCTATCAGCGAGACGGAAAGCGCTCGAATCGTCATTACGGCCTCCAGCGTGAATGGCGCGAGCTCGGCACGAGGTCACCGCGCAGCTCGCCGCAGGACCTACAGCGACTCGACGGTCCGTACGCGGTCCGGACGGGTGGGCCCCCTGCATCGTCGTGTGAAGGACTCAGCTCCCAATGGAGTCCGGGGTCCGATCGCCGGGTGCGCCCTCGGGACGCCGGCCACCTCGGCCGCCGCACGGACGGTCGGTGGCGCAAAGGCCGGAGGCGTCCGCGGGCGGCTCGTCCCCTGCTCGTCGCCGGGCCCTGGCCACGCGGCCTCCAACGACGCACAGTGAAGTCAGCAGTTCAATCAGGGAGGAGGGTCTCGTGGCCACCTACGTCAGTCTCGTGCACTACACCGAGCAAGGGATCCGCACCATCAAGGAGGGGCCGACCCGGCTCGATGCCGCCAAGAAGCTGTTCCAGGCTGCAGGCGGCGAGCTGAAGCAGTTCTATCTCGCGATGGGGAAGTACGACATCGTGCTCGTCGCAGAGGCGCCGGACGACGAGACGGTCGCCCGGATCGCGCTGACCCTCGGGGCGCTCGGGAACGTCCGAACGCAGACCATGAGGGTGTTCAGCGAAAGCGAGTACCGGAAGATCGTCGGATCGCTCAAGTGATGCGGCGCTCGCGCCCGCAGCGGCCCGGAGCGCGCCCGGCGGGAGGTCCAGGGTTCGGGCGCGCCCTTGGGCTCGGCGCGGCTAACGCGTGAGGAACCCCTTCACGGCAGCGTAGTCCTGCTCGTGGATCGCGCCGACCCGGACGCAGCGGAGCCAGCCGGACGCGTCCACGAGCGCATGGATCGGGATCATGGCGTCCCGAGCGACTCCCAGCGAGTCGAGCAGCGGTCCGAGGTCCGGCTCGGACCGCAGCCAGCGGATCGGGCCGGGCAAGCCCTTCGAACGAAAGGCGCCGAGCTCCTTCCCTCGATCCTGATCGTCGATGCTGACGAGCTCGAAGCTGACCTGCGTCCCGTCGCGCGAGAAGCCGTCCCGCCAGCGCCCGAGCAGCTCCATCTCGTCCACGCAGGGACCGCACCAGGTGGCCCAGAGATTGACCCAGGTCCAGCCGGTCCCGCTCGCGGCGGCGGCGGTGCTTCCGCCCTCCGCGCCGGGCAACGGGCGTTGCGGTGGAGGCGCGTACCGGCGGGCGCCCTCGCCGCCGGCCGGATAGGTCTTCTCGCAGAACGCGCTCTGTGCGCTCGCCGAGGCCGCGGCCTGCTTCCGAACGCCGGCGAATCGCTCCGGCACGGCCTCGGCGGCCGAGGGTTGCGGATCTCGACAGCCGTTCGAGAGAGCGAGGCCGAGGAGGGTGATGGCGGCCGCGAGGGCTCGCCGATCAGATCGCACAGTCGATCCAGGCGATGAAGGCGCTGCGGTTGATGTCCGCGCGGCTGCACGAGCCGGAACGGGAGCGGTTCCAGTTGCAGAACTCGTCCGGCAGCTGCGCGAACTCCTCGCCGAGCCAGAGCAGGCCCGCCTCCTTCTTCAGGTCGTCGTCGTGGAACTTCTGATCGAGGTAGTCGAGGACCGACTTCGCGCGATCGCGGCTGAGCGCCTCGTTGTACTGCTCGTCGCCATCCGGGCTCGCGCGCGACACGATGAAGAAGAAGCTCGCGCCTCGCTGATCGCTCCAGGCCTTCTCGACGGCGATGCGAGCAGCCGGATCGAGCTCCGCCTTCGAGGAGTCGAACTGGACGATGTGCGCGCGGCTCATGAGGGGCTTGAACATCGCGTTGAAGTCGCTGCCGGAGAGCGCCGCGACCTTCTTTGCTTGAAGCGGCTGGCAACCCCGCCCGCCACCGCCGCCCTCGAGGAGGCCACATGCGCCCGCGACGCGGCGCACGATCGCCTTCAGCTCCGGCGTGCAGTACGCGTCGTTCGCCACGCTCGCGGTCGCGACGTCGCGGGTCGCGGCCTTGCTCGCCCCGAGCCGCGACTGAGCTGCTGCGGCCGACGTGACGACGAGGGCGAGCGGGATCGCGAGCGCCGCGATGAGCAGGATCCAACGCTTGGAGGAGTCGCTCATTTCTGGGCCTTTTCGTCAGCAGGGCTGGGGGAGGGGGTCTCGACCGCTGCGGCTTCCACCGGAGCGGCCGCGGACGGAGGAGCGGGCGTGGCCGTCTTTGCCGTCACTTCCACGAGCGGCTTCACCGCGACCGCCGCCTGGAGGTCCTCGATGACCGCGGGTCGCGGCGGAGGAGCGCGCGGCGGCTCGGCGGCGCGCCTCCTGGCGCGCTCCTGCTCGGCCTCGGGCGAGAGCATGCGGGTCAGCGTGTACTCGAGGCCGAGATCGGTGTCCTCGTCGCACATGCGGCTGTCGCCGACGAACAGCTGAGGCGTCAGCACGGGAATCGCGTTCGCGACCGCCCAGCGCAGGCTCTTCGTGAGCTTGCTCTTCACGACCGCGCTGCCGAGGCAATCCTTGACACCAGGGAACTCCCGCTCGATCTGGGCGCGCAGCGCTCCTTCGTCCTTGGCGGCGAGCGCGCGAAGCTCCGCCTGGTTCGCGAAGGCCCACTGAAGGACGGAGCCCGCCGCCGCGGCGTTCTTCGGTCCGGAGCGAAGACCCGCGGCGCAGAGGACGGCCTCGCTCACGGCGCAGGCGCCCGGGTGGATCGTCTCGGTCACCATCCAGTTGCAGGTCGAGTCGAGCGGAAACAGGACACCCTTCAGATCCAGACGCTCGCCGAGCGAGCTCGCCGCGAGCCGCTGGTCGAAGGCCTTGCAGGACGGGCAGAGCGGATCGAGCACCTCGACCGAGGAGGCTCCACCGGCATGCGGCGAGAGAGGGATCATCACGCCGGCGGCGTCCTCGCCGCGGACGAGCGAGCCACATCCACGCATCGAGGTCCTGGCATCCGGCTTCGGCACGAGGACGACGTAGGCCAGCGTCAGCGCAGCGACGAGGCCGACCCCTTCCATCAGCGCAGCCCCGAACCGCGCCTCGCCGAATGAAGCCGGGGCGCGCTGCGAGCGGTGCGCGACGAAGGCGGCGACGAACGAGATGGCGCTCGCGGCGTAGATGCCGATGCAGATCTTGCAGACGGCATCCAGCTTGAACACGGCGAGAGCGCCGAACACGACGGACGCCAGGACCGGCAGGGCTGCCGCCGCGAGCAGCACCTTCGTCTCGCCGGAGGAGGTGCGGCCGCGCCATAACATCAGCCCGGCTCGGTAGGCGAGGAAGGCGAAGACGGCGAGCGCCCAGAGGCTGATGGGAACTCCGCCCCACAGGAGCTCGCGGAAGAACGAGCTGTACGGGCTCATCATCACGGTCCTGCAGCCGCTCTCGGCGATCTCCTTCGCGGCTCCGGGCAGGAACGAGCAGTGGATCGCGTGCACCTGCCGATCGAGGTGCTGCATGAAATCGGTGGTGCTCAGCGCGGCGAAGGCCGCGCCGACGAGCGCTCCCACGAGCGCGACGACGAGGGCCCGCGTGGGAAAGACCCTCAGTCGCGGCGGACGGCGCTCGTCCCGGGGCGGTTCGTCGCCAGGCGGCTCACCGTCGAGGTGCTTCGTGAACGCTGGATCGTGTGTGTCCATGGCGGTGAGAAACCAAGTGCGGCGCCAATGGTCAAGCACCACGCTGCGTCCATCTGCGTTTCGCACCTACAGTGCGGTACACGAAGCGTGCAGATCGAGGGCGGCCGTTGCCGTCGAAGGGGCTTGCCTGCTCCCGCGAGGCACGAGGACTCCCCGAGATCTGAATCGGACCCGAGCAGGGACCCCTGACGGAGCGCCGCCGGACTCCTGACGTCGCCCGACCGGGTTGTCGCGCTGTGCATCGTGGCAGCGCGTCGTTAGCGTTGGACCGCGAGGCCGGCGCATGTCGTGCGGTCATGGCCGGACGGACGATGGCCCTCCCGGGCTCCCCCGACATCCGAGTTGAAGGTGGGGCGGTGCGCTGCCGCGGCTCGTGGACGGTGGACCGTATCGGCGACGTGGAGCGAGCGGTGAGCCGCCTCGCGTGGCCGGTCGGCGTCGAGGTGGTGCTCGACGCCTCCGGTGCGGATGCGATGGACACGGCGGGCGCCTGGCTGCTTCACCTGACCGCGGGGAGCCTCGAGCGCAACGGACGCACCGTGATCCTGCGGCTCCGCCCGGAGCACCAGCGGATGCTCCAACTCGTGATCTCATCCGGATTCGTGCGCTCGCCTCCGCCAGCGGCCGACCGCGTGGGGGTCGTGGAGGCCCTCGGGCGCAAGGCGTGGAACGCTGCGCGCGAGTTCGAGCATCTCGTCAGCTTCTTCGGAGAGACGATCGTCACCGCGAGGCGCGCGCTCACGGGACCGCTGCGGGTTCGCTGGCGCCAGGTGCTGCAGAACGTGCAGACCGCCGGCTTCGAGGCACTGCCGACCGCGGCCCTGCTGTCGTTTTCCATCGGCGTCGTCATCGCCCACCAGGGATCCTCGCTATTCCGGCCGTTCGGCGCCGGCATCCTCGTCGCAGATCTGGTCGGCCTCGCGATGGTGCGGGAGCTGTCGCCGCTGGTCATCGCCATCATCGCCGCTGCGCGCTCAGGCTCGGCGTACGCGGCACAGATCGGAGCGATGAAGATCACCGGGGAGATCGACTCGTTGCGCGCCACCGGCGCCTCGCCCATCGAGGTCCTCGTGCTGCCGAGGATCGCGGCGCTCGCCATCGCGCTCCCGCTCCTCACCGTCTCTGCCGACGTCCTCGGCGTCGCCGGGGGAATGGTGGTGGCGCGGTCCGAGCTCGCGATCGACCACGGTGAGTTCGTCGCGCGGATCGCGCGCGCAATCCAGCCCTCGGATTACCTCGTCGGCCTCATCAAGGCGCCGGTGTTCGGGGCCATCGTCGCCGCGGTCGGCTGCTACCAGGGCCTGCACGCCGGAGACGACGCGGACAGCGTCGGGCGACGCACGACGGCGGCCGTCCTCCAATCGATGTTCCTGGTGATCGTCGCCGACGCGTTCGTCGGCGTGCTCTCGCGGGGCTTCGGGATCTGACCCATGGCCGCGCCGCCCGTGCCCTCTCCCGAGATCGTCGTCGCGGTCCGCGACGTCCACACGCGGCTGGGGGGCGCCGTGGTCCAGGACGGCGTGACGCTGGAGGTCCGCCGCGGGAAGATCTTCGCGCTGGCGGGGCCGAGCGGCTGTGGAAAGACCCTGCTGCTGCGAGAGACGCTGGCGCTGCAGCTGCCCGACTCGGGGTCGATCCAGGTGCTCGGTCGAGACGTGGTGGGGCTCGGCGACGAGGATGCGCTCGCGCTGCGGCGACGCTGCGGCGTGGTGTTCGAGCGTGCCGCGCTGTTCAGCTCGCTCACCGTCGCCGAGAACGTCGCGCTCCCGCTGCGCGAGTGCGCCCGGCTCGGGCGGACGCTCCTCTACGAGCTCGCCGCCCTGAAGATCGCGCTCGTCGGTCTCCCCACGAGCGCCGGGCCCAAGTACCCATCGCAGCTATCGGGCGGCATGCGCAGGCGCGCCGCCGTGGCGCGGGCGATCGCGCTCGACCCGGAGCTCCTGTTCCTCGACGAGCCCAGCGCGGGGCTCGATCCCGAGAGCGCGAGGGCGTTCGAGGAGCTGATCCGACATCTGAACGAGCTGCTGGGGCTCACGGTGTTCGTGGTCACCCGCGACCTCGGCCTCCTCTGGAACGCAGCCGACCACGTGGCCTTCCTGGGCGCGGGCCGCGTCGTCGCGGCCGGGACCATGGAGGAGGTCGCGAGGGCGGACGAGCCGCTGGTGCGGTCCTACTTCTCCGGAACGCGCGGCGGAGCGCGGAGGGAGCAGCGATGAGAGCGCGACCGAGCTATGCCATCGTGGGCGCTTTCGTGCTGGGGCTCACCGCGGTCGCGATCGTCGTGGCGCTGTGGCTCGCCTCGGGTGGCATCTCCCTCGAGCGTCACGATCGCTACATCGCCCGCTTCGAGGAGTCGGTCTCCGGGCTCAGCCGCGGTGCGCCGGTGAACTACCGCGGCGTCCCCGTCGGAAAGGTGCGGGAGATGGCGCTCGACACGGCCGATCCCGGCCGGGTGCGGGTCGTGCTCGAGGTCGCGCGTGGCACGCCGATCACGCAGGACACGGTCGCGGTCCTGGTGTTCCAGGGGCTGACCGGGATCGCGACCATCGATCTGTCCGGCGGCGGTCGCGGCTCTCCTCCCCTCTTGCCGACGCGCGGCGAGCCGTACCCCGTCATCCGGACCGCCCCCTCGACGCTGAGGCGGCTCGAGGCCGGGGTGACGGCGCTCCTCGCGGACCTCGGGGAGACCGCCCGGAGCGCGAACGCACTGCTCGGGGACGAGACGCGGGTCGCGCTGCAGCGGACCATCGCGGAGGCACAGCAGCTCGTCCACGCATTCGCCGGGAGGTCGGGCGACGTCGAGGCAGCCATCGGTGACGCGGCGGAGTCGCTGCGCCACGCCGCCGAGGCGAGCGCGCGCTTGCCGGACCTGGTCGCGCGGATCGGCCGCGGCGCCGAGGCCGTGGAGCGGGTGGCGGACGAGGTGGGCCGAGTCGGCGCAGCGACCCGCGCCGCCGTCGGCGAGGTCTCGGGCGCGGCGCAGGGCGCGAGCCGGGCCGTCCAGCAGCTCCACGGCGAATCGCTCGTCGACCTGCAGCGGCTCCTCGCCGAGATGACCGAGGCGACGGTGGCGCTCGGCCGCCTCTCGCGGGAGCTCGAGCGGAACCGCGGAGCGCTGCTCGGAGGGCAACAGCCGCCGCGGGGACCCGGCGAGTGATGTGAGATGAGCTGCAAGCGCGCGAGCCACACGGCGCTTCCGGGCGCTCTCTGTGCGGTGGCGGTCGGCCTGTCCGCGTGTGTCTCCCTCGGTCCGGCGACGCCGTCGACGCGATACGAGCTGCAGGCGGTCTTCGAGGGCCAGCCGGTCGCAGGGCCAGGGCCCGCCTTGATCGTCGCGCAGCCCGCCGCCGCGCCCGGATTCGACGGCCCGCGCATCGTGTACGTGAAGAGGCCGCACGAGCTCGAATTCTTCACGCGCAGCGAGTGGGTCGACACGCCCGCGCGCATGCTCGCCCCGCTGCTCGTGCGGGCGCTCGAGCGGAGCGGGGCATTCGCGTCGGTCGCGGAGGCGCGGAGCGCCGCCGCTGCGGGGCTGCGGCTCGAGACGGAGATCGTGCGGCTGCAGCAGGAGTTCACGGGGCGTCCGAGCCGCGTGCGGTTGACGGTCCGCATCCAGCTCTCCGAGGTGCCATCGCGACGCGTGCTCGGGGCCCGCGAGCTCGAGGCCGTCGAGGAGGCTCCCTCCGACGACCCGTACGGCGGGGTCGTGGCTGCGAACCGCGCCGTCCGGCGGGTGCTCGACGAGATCGTGGCGTACTGCGGCGAACGCTCGGCGGCTCGCGCTGCGTCGTCCCGGTGAGGTCGGCGGTTCCCTCACGCGCGGCGATGAGCGACTCGTCCAGGCGGCTTCTCGTACCAGGGCAAGCCAGCGGCAGCGCTGGCCTCGAGCTCCGCGATGAGCTGCGCACCGAGCAGCAGGATGACGAACACGATCTCGAGATACAGGAGCACCACGATGACCGCGGCGAGCGAGCCGTAGATCACGTTCACCATGGAGATGTTGGTGAAGAAATAGACCATGAACCTCGCGACGAGCCGCCACAGGACCGCCGCGGAGAGGCCACCGATGAGGGCACGTCGCAGCGAAATCCTGACCACCGGCACGACGCGATAGATCGCTGCGAACAAGAGGACCAGCCCGACGAAGTTGGCGACGCGCAGGAGCCACTCGACCGCGGATTCTAGCGAGCGGTCCACGGCGAAGACGCGGACCGAGCGCTCCCCCAAGGCATCGAGGCTGTAGGTGAGCAGGGTCAGGGCGAAGAGCGCGATCATCAGGAGCAGCATGAACAGGTAGGGCAGCACCGCGGAGATCCAGACGCTGCGGTGCGCGCTCTCGAGCGAGGTGTGGAAGATCGCGGCAACCGCCTCCTCCAGCATGCGAAAGGCGATCGAGCTGAAGAACAGCAGCAGCGTGACGCTCACCACGTTCGTGGTGGCCTGGTTCCGGAGGAAGGTCTGCGCCGTCTCGAGGATCGTGTCCGCGTGCTGCGGGACGAGCTCGGTCAGCTCGGAGCGCAGCATCTCGAGGATGCGTGCCTCGTCGAAGAACACCGAGAGACCGCCGACCGCGAGGGTGAGGAAGGGCATGAGGGAGAGGAGGGCGTTGTAACCGACGCCGCCAGCCAGCAGGATGCCGCGGTTCCGCACGAACGAGCCGAGGACCCGCCCGGCGAAGCGAAGCAAGCGCCTGGGCCAGATCCACGGTTCGCGAAGCGGTCCCATCACCTGTTCGCCCTGTCGCGGCATCGCTGTGTGAATAGGAGCGGGTGAGCGTTCCCGCATGCGGCCCTGCCGCGACGATCGACGCCGGTGCGCCCGGCGCGACGACTAGCCGATCCCGACCTCCGCGATCTCTCCGCGGAGCGGAAGGTGGATGAACGCCGCGCGGAGCGGCTTCCGGAGCGCCGCCGACAGCGCCCCCGCGTACCAGGCGAGCTGCGGCGCCCAGTCCTCGACGAGCCGGCGATCGCGCTCGCCCTCCGCGCCGGGGAACGACTTGTGGTCGAGGAGGACGAAGCCGTCGGGGAGCTCGAGGAAGAGGTCCACCTCGCCGACGAGGAGCCGCGGCGGCGGTCCCCCGAGGCGGGCCCGCACCGGCCACTCGCGGAACCAGCGCGCGCCGGGGAAGCGGGCGTCGAGGAAGGCGCGGAGCGCGTCCGCCATGTCGAGGAGGGTCCCGGGCGCGAGCTGCCCGAGCGCGCCGTGAGCGAGGAGCAGCCGGTGCGCGAGCTCGGAGCGCCGCGCGGGCTCTCCGGCGGGATCCGCCGCGAGGAAGGCGTGGATCGCGTCGCCCACGTCGCGCATGTTCGCGTCCGCCCCCTCGAGCGCGCGGCGCCCGGCGAGCGACGCGATCGAGACGATCCGCGCGGCACCGGGTGCGGGCGCGGGCTCCGTCGACGGATTCAGGACCTCCCGCGGTCGCACGGCGCGGGCGCCCGCGGCGTACCAGGCGCGGGCCGCGCCCGGGCGAGCGGCGCGCTCCGGCGGCAGCCCCGACCACGTCTGCACGGGGCACGGCCACGCGCGCTCTCCGACCCGCCACACGGCTGGACCGTCGGGAGCGTCGAGCGGCAGGGTGACGGCGAGCGCGCCGTCGGCGCCGCGCAGCGGCTCGAGGGCGGCGAGCGCGGGCCCATTCTTCTCCGTGGTCTTCGCCGCGAGCACGAGCAGGTCCTTCGCGCGGGTGAAGACGACGTAGAGGAGGCGGAGGCGCTCGCGGGCGTTCCGGACGCGGGCGCGCTCGGCCTCGGCGGTGCGCTCGGCCGCGTCGAGGAGCGCGAGGTCCTTCGACATCTCGCCGTACGGCCACGGCCAGAACCTCACCCAGCGGCCCGCGAGCGGCGCCGCGAAGTCGAAGCGCTCCGCCGGCTCGACGGCGGGATCGAAGACGCTCCGGTCCCCCGCGAAGTCGAGGTGCGCGAGCACGACGATCGGCCACTCGAGCCCCTTCGAGCCGTGCCACGTGCTCACGGTGACCGCGTCCTCCGCGGTCGGCTGGGCTTGGTCCTCGCCCGCGCCCTCGTCGCCAAGGACGAGGTGGGCGTGCAGGCCGACGACGGTCGCGGCGCTCCTGCGCGCGCGGCAGAGGTCCTCGAAGTCGCGGGCCTCCGCCCGCAGCGCCTCGAGGTTCGCGAGGCGCTGCTCCGGATCGGGCCAGCTCCGGACCAGCTCGACGATCCCGCCCGCGCGCAGGGCGAGGTCCATCGCCTCGGCCGGCGAGAGGTTTCGCGCGTCCCCGGCCGCCGCGCGGAGCCCGCGCACCCGGGCGTCGTCGTCGAACGCCGGGGGACGCTCCGGGGCGGCCTCGGGCGAGGCCTCCCGCGCCGCCCGCCACGCGCCGATCTCGGCGAGCCGGCGCGAGAGCCACGCGTCCGGGTCCCGCGCCGCGCCGCCGAGCCAGCTCACCTCGAGGGCCGCGACGCCGTCCTGCGGGTCTGCGACGAGCCCGAGCGCGGCGAGCGCCAGGATCGCCTCGGGGGTCCCGGACAGGCCGGCGAGCGAGACGCGCGTCGGGATCTCGCGGAGGCGCAGCGCCGCGGCGATCTTCCGGCACCGGTCGTTCGAGAACGCGAGCACCGCCACGTCGCTGCGGGTCGCGGCGCGGGTGCGGAACTCGCGGGTGCCCTCGACGCGCTCCCGCACGACCGGCGGCGATTCGAGCAGGGCCGCGACGCCCGCCGCGATCGCGTGGGCCTCGCTCGCGGGCACCTCCTCTCCGTTCCGCTCCCCCTTCTCCGGTCGCCAGCGCCAGCAGCGGAGGGCCGGCTGCGTCGCCATCGCGGCCGGATCCGGGTAGGCGGCCGCGAGCCTTACCTGGGATTCCGGGAACCCCGCGGGCGCGAGCGCCCGCACGAACAGCTCGGACACCGCGTCGACGAGCGGCGGGCGCGAGCGGTGCGACTCGCGGAGCACGTCCGGCGCCTGGCCGCCGAGCACCGCGTCCGCCGCGGCCGACATGAGCTCCGGGTCCGAGCCCTGAAAGCCGAAGATCGCCTGCTTGCGATCGCCGACCCAGACGCTTCGCCTCGCCGTGGCGCCGAGCGCGGCGACGACCGCGAGCTGGATGGGCGAGGCGTCCTGGAACTCGTCCACGAGCACGAGGTCGAGCCGAGGCGCGAGCGCGTCGCGCACCGCCGGCCGGGAGAGGAGCGCGTGGGCGTGGACGAGCATGTCCCCGAAGTCGATCACGCGGGACGCTGCCTTCTCCCGCGAGAACGCGTCGATGGCCTCGCCGCCGATCTCGAGGAGCGCCGCCTGGTAGCGGACGAGGTCCTCGCGGAACGCGCCGCTCTCGTGGTGAGCCTCGGCGAGGTCCACGAGCGGGCCCGTCACGGGCCGGAGCTTCCTGAGATCGAGCGCCCGGCCGACCTGGAGGAGGTCCTTCCAGGCCGGGTGCCCACCGAAGCGGACGAGGTCGGCGTGGAGCGTGCGCGCGGAGGCCGCCCGCTTCCGCGCGGCGGCGTTGTCGCCGGCCGCCGCCTCGGCGTCGAGCGCGGGGAGCGCCGCCTCGAGCGCGGCGAGGACCTGCGCGCGGAACGCGGCCCCGTCGACCGGCGCCACGGGGAGGAGCGCGAGCAGCCCGTCGCGGCTCCGCCGCGCGGCCTCGGCGAGCGCGGTCGCGTCCATCCCATTCTCGCGGGCGCGGTCGACGACCGTGCGCAGGTCCTGCTTCCAGTCGTCGACGGAGAGCCGCCGCGCGAGCTCGTTCAGCTCCCCCTCGCGGCCCGCGAGCACGCGCGCGAGCGCCGCGTTGAAGAGCCGGATCCGCTCCCCCTCCGGCAGCGGCTCGAGGAGCGGCGAGAGCCCGGCCTCGAGCGCGAACTCGCGCAGGAGCCGCTGGCACACGGCGTGGATCGTGCCGAGGTAGCCGTCGCGGACGCGGCCCGCGAGATCGGCGCGCCGCTCGGCGAGCAGCGCCTGCCGGATCCTGCTCGCCAGCTCCGCGGCCGCCTTCTTCGTGTAGGTGATGGCGACGACGCCCTCCGGGCGCGCGGTCCCGCGGAGGAGCGCTTCGACGAGCACCGTGGTGAGCCGGTGCGTCTTGCCCGTGCCGGCGCTCGCGCTCACGATCTCGATCGTCACGGCGCCACCTCCTCGCCGACGACTGCGGTGCAGAGCGTCCCGTACGAGCAGAACCTGCACGCCGGCGGGTGGAGCGTGTCCTCGTCGGGCGGCGGGAGGCCCGATGCCGCGAGCGCCTCCTGCCAGGCGATCCCCTCGCGTCTCGACGGGATGAGCCCGCGGTCGAGGACCGACGACCAGTAGCCGATCGCCTCGGCGGCCGCCTTGAGCGTCTCGTGCGTCGACGGGCCGGCGACCGGGGTCGAGCCAGGGAACGCGGCGGGGTCGCCGGTGAGGAGCTGCCCGTCGTCGAGGATGAGGTACCCGGTCGGCGGATAGGGGCCGCCGCCGTGGCGCAGGAGCGCGGCGTAGACGCCGAGCTGGAGCGCGCGGCCCTCCTCGAGCGCTTCGCGCCGGTAGCGCGTGCCCGAGCGCTTGAGATCGAGGAGCGCCTCGCCGCCATCCTTCTCGACGACGAGGTCCACGCTCCCGCGGAACGGGTGCCCGAAGAGCGTCCCCTTCACGGGTCGCTCCGCCTCGACGGGTCGCCACCCGCCGCGCTGAAGGTGGCGCACGAGCGCGGCCGCGGCGCCTTCGACGAGCGTGCGCGCGGCCGCGAGCTCGACCTCGCGACCCGGTCGCACGAGCGGCGCCGCCTCGGCCTCGACCCGGGCGTCGAAGGTTCGCGCCGCCCAGGACGCGGCGTCCTCCGCGCTCGCCCGCGCGAGGTCGACCCGCTCCGGACCGAGCAGCAGGTCCTGCAGGATCCGGTGCGCGAACGAGCCGACGAGGCGGGCGCCGTCCGGGATCTCTTCGGTGCGGCCCGGCTCGAGCGAGGCGAGGTGCTTCAGCGCCCACTGGAGCGGGCAACCGAGGAGCGACTCGAGCGCGGTCGCGGAGAGGGCGCCCGCCGCGCCGACCGACGCAGGCGCGTGGAACGCCGGGCGGGGCGCGATGGGCGACGCGGGCGGGAGCTCGGCGAGCGCCGGCGTCCACGGCGCCGGCACGCCGCGGAGCACGCGCTCCGAGCGGATGGTGCAGCGTGCGAGCGTTCCCGGGGCGCTGCGGGTCCGCAGCTCGTCGAGGAGCGGGTGCGGCGGCGTCGGTTCGGTCCCGGCGAGCCGCCAGCGTGCGAGCACGGCGCGCTCGCCGGCGAGGAGCACCGCGCGGCGCCAGCCCGTCGCCTCGGCGAGGCGAACCGCTCCGTCCTCCGGCAAGCTCGCGCCGGCGGCCTCGAGCGCGGCGCGCTCCGCGGCGGTCCACGGCTCGGGCGCGGCGCCCGTCGCGGAGCCGTCCACGAACCCCCACCAGACCACGTCGGCCGAACCGGGGAGCACGTCTGCCGGATCTCGTGCGACGGCGGGTCGGCCCGCCTCTCCCACGAACGGTGCGCGCTCTGCGCCGTCGCCCACCGCCAGATCGTGGAGCTGCATGAGGGCGGTCTGCGAGATCCGCTCCTGCGGCGGGCGGGCGAGGAGCAACCGCGCGAGCGTCCCCGCGGCGGCGGCCGCCTGCTTCCAGATCGCCGCGTCCTCGTCCCGGCCGTCCTCCTCCGCGCCGCTCGCCCTCGCTCCGGCCCAGCCCCGCACATGCTCGCACAGGCTCGCCGCCGACGCGGCAGGGATGCCCTGCGCGGGCGGCGACGCCTCGCCGCCGAACCAGGCGTCCACGGCATCGCGCACCGCACGGCCGCGGGCCGCGGCGGCGCCGGCGTCGAGCCCCGCGGTGCGGGCGCGCGCGGCCGCGTCCTCGACCGCCTCGTCCACCGCCTCGCGCCAGGCGGGGCCGCCGACGCCCGGCATCTCGCGCAGCGCGGCGACGAGCCGCCGGCGCACGAAGCCCTCGAGCGGCGCACCCGGCAGGAGGAGCAGCTCCGCGGCGCGGAGCGGGTCCTTCGGCCGGAACGCCAGCGCGAGCCGCAGCGGGAGGATCTGCAGCGCGGGCCGGAGCGCGGTGCGGGCGCCGGCGCCGAGCGTGGGGAGCCCCTGCCGCGCGAGCGCCGCGTCGAGGAGCTCGGGCTCCGCCGCGGCGACGACCGTCGCACGGGAGAGCTCGCGGGTGCGGAGCTCGGAGGCGACGAGCTCCGCCGCCTCGACCGGCGTGTCGGCCTCGAGGAGCTGGAAGGTGCCGTCGCCGGCGAGCGTCGCAGCCGGAGTCGCCGGATCGAGGAGCGCGCGCTGCATGCGGGCGAGGTCGGAGTCGCCGGATGCGGCAGCAGCCGCGGGGGCGTCGACGAGCACGGCGCCCGCGCGGGCGAGCTCGTCGAGGAGCGAGAGGAGGAGCGGATCGAACCTCGCGCGCGGCGCGGCGAGCTCGACCCTCAGCGGGAGCGGGAAGGGACGCGCCCGGACCTCGGCGACGAGCGCGGCGAGGATCTCGGGGTGGCCGGGAGGGAGCGCGGGCGCGAGCGTCTCGAGCGCCGCGAGGTCGGCGAGCCGCGCGCTGCCCGAGAGCGCGCCGCCGGCCCAGCCGAGGAGGCGCAGCCGGTCGCGGAGACGGAGCAGGTGGGACGCGACGCCCCACGGATCGTTCCGGCGCGACTCCGAGTAGGACCGGTGCCCGTCGTCGTGCGCGTCGATGCGTCGCGCCCACGCCCCGAGCCGGTCCGGCGCCGGCGCGGCGTCCGTCGCGACTCCGAGGACGCGGCCGAGCCGTCGCGCCAGCCCGAACGGGCCAACGCACTCGAACCCCGCCCGCGCCTCACCGGCGGCGAGGAGCTGACGATACGAGGTGCCGCCGTCGTTCGGCGTGAGGAGCAGCTCGAGCATCCGTCATCCCTCCGGAGAGAGGCCATCCTCCGAGCACGAACCGGAGCCCGCCGACGACCACGGAACTGGACGTACGCGGGCGCCGAGCCTCAGGTCGCCTTCGGCGCCACGTGCTCGGTGTAGGCCGGGTTCCGGTGGTTCTGGTCGGGGTTGTGCGCGTCCCAGCAGGAGTCGGAGCAGAAGTAGAGCTGGGAGCGCTTCCGGTTGCAGGTGGAGATGGCGCACTTGAGGTATGGCGCCCCGTGCTCGATCGGCTTCTTGCAGACGCTGCACTTGTTCCACATGGGCGGAGTCTACGCCCGAAGCGTGCGGCGCGAAGCGGGCGGGCGGACGGCGCTCGCGCCGCACGTGCCGCCTCAGTGCCTCGCGTCCACCGGAGCAGCCACGAGCGCCGTCAGCGCCTGCGATCCGCGTGGCGGCTCGGGAACCCACGGCACCACCGCCACCGTGCGGGCGATGGACGCGACCTCGTCGAGATACGTTCGCTCGGCGGCGCGACGCGCCGCGAGCACCGGATCGCGTAGGGCGATCGGCGTGAGGGCCTGGTTGACGACCCACGCGAAAGGAGCGATCCCGGCGCGCGCGAGATCCTCCTGGAGGGCGCGGGCCTCGTGAACGGGGGTCGCCTCCGCCAGCGTCACGAGGATCACGCGCGTGAACTGCCGGTCGCGCAGCCGCGGAAGCAGCTCGCGGACGGACTCCGGCATGCGGCTCCCCTGCCGCAGCACCTCGCGGTGGTAGGACTCGGCGGCGTCGAGGAGGAGGATCGTGTGTCCGGTCGGCGCGGTGTCGAGGATCACGACCCCGTCCTCGCCGTCCGCGACGGCGCGTGCAAAGGCCCGGAAGACGGCGACCTCCTCGGTGCACGGCGACCGCAGATCCTCCTCGAGCAGCGCTCGCCCCTTTTCGTCGAGCTGCGGCCCGACATTCGACAGCACCTCGGCGGTGTAGGCACGGGTCTCGGCGGCAGGGTCGATGCGGCTCACCGTGAGCCCCGGCGGCGGGGTGCCGACGGCGTCCGCGACGTGTGCGGCAGGATCTGTCGTGCTGAGGCGGACGCGCAGGCCTCGACGGGCCAGCTCGACGGCGATCGCCGCCGCGACGGTGGTCTTCCCCACGCCGCCCTTGCCCATCGTGAGGACGACCCCGCGCCTCGCCGTGGCGAGCACGTCGATGAGCGGCGCGAGGCCGGGCTCGCCCGCAGGCGGCGCAGCCGCCGCGGGCGCGGCGGACACCGGCGCGTCGATCCGGCGGAGTGCGTCGATGCCGAGAAGCGGTGTGGGCCGGAGCGGCAGCGAGATGCGAGGCAGCGTCGCGAGCGCCTCGGGCATCGAGGCGAGGGCCTCGCTTCCGCGTCGGTCGAGCGCGACCGCTACTGGATCGTCGCTGTGGGCCTCGAACACGGCGTTCGTCACGAGGCGCTGGTTGCGGACGCCGAGCGACGCGAGCTCGACGCTCGTCCGGGCCGCCTCGGCGAGCGCCGACCGTTCGGGGCGGGCCACGAGGACCATCGTCGTGCGGCTGGCGTCGGCGAGCGCGGCCACGGTGGCCTCGTAGAGCTTGCGCTGCTTCTCGAGCCCGGCGAGCGGCCCGAGGCAGCTCGTCCCGAAGGCACTCTGCTCAACGAACCCGGTCCAGGCGGAGGGGAGGGTCAGCAGCCGAAGGGTGTGCCCCGTCGGCGCCGTGTCGAAGAGGACGTGATCGAACTCGGCCGTCGCGGCGGGATCGCCCAGCAGTCGTGCGAACTCGTCGAAGGCTGCGATCTCCACGGTACAGGCGCCGGAGAGCTGCTCCTCCATGCTCCGTACGGCGGCGGACGGCAGGAGCTCCCGGTAGGGTCCGACGACCCGCTCCCGGTACGCGTGCGCCGCCGCCTCGGGGTCGAGGTTCAGCCCGGAGAGGCCCACGACGCCTGGAACGGGCGTCGGGCGGGTCCCGAGAGCGGCCCCGAGGACCTCATCGAGGTTCGAGGCGGGATCCGTCGAGACGAGCAGGACGCGCTTCCCTGCGTCTGCGAGGCCGACTGCGGTGGCGCACGCGACGGAGGTCTTGCCGACGCCGCCCTTGCCGGTGAAGAAGAGGTGCCGCGTCGCGAGCCGGACGAGCTCCATGTCGTCCTCAGCAGCACTTCTTCGGCGCCGGAGCGGATCCGCCGAGCGCGACGGGCGCCGCGTCCACGGCCTGGCGGCACGCGTCCGGCCCTTCCTCCGTAGCGATCTTCGTGCCCAGGTACTTCTCCGCCAGCTCGACGACCGCGCGCGCCGGCGACTCCTTCACCATCTTTGCGGTCGTGACCGCGCGCAACATGTCCTCCTTCGAGACGCCGAGCTTCCGCGCCTTGTCGAAGTGGTATCGGAAGCAGGCCTCGCAGTTCGACGCGATCGCCGCGCCGATGGCGACGAGCTCCTGGACCGCCTCGCTGTAGATGCTCTTCGGCGCGGCGACGCCGGCGACCTCGGCGAGCACCTCGCGCGCGGGGTAGCTGCCCTGCGCGACGATCTTGCCATCGACGAGCAGGAGCGGGAGCCCGTCGTCGCGCCCGCGGATCGCCTGCGCGACCACGGGGTTCCCGACGAACGCCGCGGGCTCCTGCGAGAGGTTGAACCGCTCCACGAGGACCCCGTTCTCCCTCAGCCACTCGAGATCAGCGGCGAACCGGACCAGCGCGGGATCGACCTCGGGGCCGCACACGCCGGTGGAGCAGCACATCGGGGGATCGAAGACCTGGACCTTGGACATGGGGTTCTCCTGTACGGGTTCGCTGAGGGCTGTCCTCACGACGGTTTCGTTGCCTGGTGCGCGGCAGCTACGCTGCGCTGCTCGGGACGCGCGCCGGCGCGAACACCGCGGAGAGCCGCCTCCGCAGCTCGTCGCGCACGTTCCGGAAGGCGTTCAGCTGCTCCTCTTCGGTTCTCCCCGCGCCGGCGGGATCGGGGAGGCCCCAGTGGACGCGGTGCGCCTTGCCCAGGAACACCGGGCAGACCTCCTCGGCGCAGAGCGTGATCACGGCGTCCACGCCCTCCGGCGAGATGCTGTCGACGCTCTTCGACGTGTGAGAGCGGATGTCGATCCCGATCTCGTCGAGCGCCCGGATCGCGAGGGGGTTCACGCGCGACGGCTGAGACCCGGCCGACGAGACGGTGACGTCCGGGGGCGCGAGGGAGCGCGCGATGCCCTCGGCCATCTGGCTCCGCGCCGAGTTGGCGACGCAGAGGAACAGCACGTGGCGCGGCGCGAGCTTCCGGAGCTCCTCCGCCTCCGCTTCCCACGCGACGCTCATACCGTCCTCCGGTCCGGCGGCGGGGCCGGGAAGTCGCCGACGCAGTTCCTGAGGCTGTCCAGGCGGGTCTGCTCTCCGGGGAAGTACCGATCGCGGAGCCGGAGCGCGACCGTCACGAGGCCGATCAGGACCGGGACCTCGACGAGCGGGCCGATCACTGCGGCGAACGCCGCGCCGTGCGCCATCCCGAACGTCGCGACCGCGACGGCGATGGCGAGCTCGAAGTTGTTCGAGGCGGCAGTGAAGGAGAGGGTGGCGGTCTGGCCGTAGGTTGCGCCCACCTTCCGGCTCATGAAGAACGAAACGAAGAACATCACGACGAAGTAGATGAGGAGCGGGATCGCGATCCGCACGACGTCGAGCGGCACCTGCACGATCGTCTCGCCCTTGAGCGAGAACATGACGACGATGGTGAAGAGGAGCGCCACGAGCGTGATGGGCGAGATGCGTGGGATGAAGACCCTCCGGTACCACTCCTCGCCCTTGAGCGCGCGGAGCCCGAAGCGGCTCGCCACCCCGGCGATGAACGGGATTCCCAGGTAGATGAAGACGCTCTTCGCGATCTCGCCGATGGTGATGTGGACCTCGGCGCCCTCGAGCCCGAGCCAGCGCGGCAGGACCGTGATGAAGACCCACGCGTAGACCGAGAAGAACAGGACCTGGAAGATCGAGTTGAACGCGACGAGCCCGGCGCAGTACTCGGTGTCACCCTTCGCGAGGTCGTTCCAGACGATGACCATCGCGATGCAGCGGGCGAGGCCGATCATGATCAGGCCGACCATGTACTCGGGGCGATCGCGGAGGAAGATCACCGCGAGCGCGAACATGAGGATCGGCCCGACGATCCAGTTCTGGACGAGGGAGAGCCCGAGCACTTTCCCGTTGCGGAAGACGAGCGGCAGCTCCTCGTACCGAACCTTCGCGAGGGGCGGGTACATCATCAGGATGAGCCCGAGGGCGATCGGGATCGACGTCGTCCCGACCGACATCCGGTCGAGCATGGGGACGACGCCGGGGACGAGGTACCCGAGCGTCACTCCGGCGCCCATGGCGAGGAAGATCCAGAGCGTCAGGTACCGGTCCAGGAACGAGAGCCGGTGCGTGAGTGACTCACGGTGCGGCGCGACGAGGGTGCTGTCTTCGATCATGGCCTAGAGGCTCCCTATGAGCGCCTTGAGGCGCCGGAGGGCGCGGGGCTCGACGCAGTAGCAGACGCGCGGGCCATCGATGTCGCCGCGGACGAGGCCCGCCTCTTTCAGCACCTTCAGGTGCTGAGAGACCGTCGACTGAGCGAGCGGCAGCTCGTCGACGATGTCCCCGCAGATGCACGCCTCCCGGCGGACGAGCAGGCGGAGGATCTGGACGCGGGCGGGGTGGCCGACCGCCTTCGCGAGGACGGCCAGCTCCTCGTCGGCGTCAGCGCCCTCGACCGGCCGGAGGTCGGGTTCCTCTTTCGCCGCCGGGGCGGGACCGCAGGTCGGGACCTTCTCGAGTCGAGGAGCCATGGCATCGGGGATCTACGATATACGGAGGGACGGAGCAAGCCCGGCCGTGCGAGCGAGCGGACCGATACAAAGATGTCCCGTGACGCGACCCCGCCGGGCAGTGCCCGCGGTCGGGTGCGGCGGTATCGCCGGCGTATGGAAGCTGCTCAGCCACAAGGAATGCTCGGGCTGACGCTCATCGTCGCGACGTCGCTCGTGGTGCTCGTCTACGTGTTCCTGCGGATCGCCGGCGTCATTGGCCGCGACGCGCGCCGGCATGGTCGCCCTCCACCTCCGTCGCCGTTCGGCTGAACGCGTAGGCGCGGCTTACCATCGGTGAAGTACGATGGATGGCGAGCGAGATCCACGCCGATACGCGATACGTGACAGCGGCGCGCGCGTCGGGTGATTCGCGCGTCCGCGGGAGCGTGTCCTTCTACGACACCAAGGTGAAGCTGGTCGCCGTGTAGCGGAACCGGCGAGCACGGGCGCGGGAGTGCGTGCGCCCACTGCCGCCGACAGCGCACGACATCGCCGCCAGATCGCGCGGATCCTGAGCGCCGGTGCGGCATCCTGCCTCATCTCCACGCTGCGACGAGCAGATGCGATACTCTCACAACGCATGTGGGGCCCCCCTCCCTCGGGGAGCTCCGTACGGATCGCCCGTGGAGACGCTCCGCGGGGCGAAGGTGAGGCGATGGCCCCGAAAGACGCGCTGAGTACGGACGGATTCGAGGGCGAGATCACCGGCCTTGGTCTCTCGGACATCATCCAACTGAACGTGCAGAACCGGTTCTCCGGCTGCATCGACGTCCACCACGAAGGACGCCGGGGTCTCATCTTCCTGCGGAACGGTGACGTCATTCACGCGGAGGAGGGGGCCCTCATCGGCGACGCGGCATTTTGCGAGATCGTCTCCTGGCCGGGTGGCCGCTTCACCATGCAGGAGAACGTCGCGACGACCCGCTCCAGCATTCAGAAGAGCTGCCAGTTCCTGATCCTGGACGCGCACCGGCTCATGGACGAGCGCCGCGCGGCGCGCCGGACCGACCCGGTGCGCTCGCCAGCGAGCGCCCCGAAGCCGACCTCCGCTGCGGCGCTCATGGACAGGTTGCGGGCCATCCCGGGCGTCGTCTACGCCGTGCTGCAGGGGAAGGACGGTGCGCGCGTCGGGGACGACAGCTACGAGGCCGAGGTCCTCGCCGGCCAGGCGCTCTACGCCGCGATGATGGGGCGACAGCTCGGAGAGAGGCTGCAGGCGGGCGAGCTCCACACGGCCGTGGTGCAGGGCTCGACGCGGCATCTCCTCCTCTTCGTTGCGAAGAACAAGCTCCTCGCGGTGCTCGTCGACGCCGAGGCCCAGGTCGGTGCGGTCGAGGCCGAGGTCCGCAAGGCGCTGTCGCCCGGCCGGTGAGCGCGAGCGAGGAGACTTCCATGCAGACCCTGCTGACCCAGCTGAACACCGTCCCGGGCGTGGTCGGCACGCTCGTCTGTGGCGCGGACGGGAAGCTCCTCGCGCAGGCGTTCCCGTCGGTCTTCGACGGGTCCACGGTCGCGGACGTGGCCAAGACGTTGGCCCAGAGCACCGCCGGGCTCGGGACCGTCTCCGGAACGGTCCGCATGCTCGACCTGCGCTACGCGAACGCCCGGATCGTGGTTCGCCCCGTGGCGGGCGCGAACCTGCTCTTTCTCTGCTCGCCCTCGGTGAACCTGCAGCCGCTTGCCATCTCGGCGTCGGTCGCGGCGGCGAAGCTCGAGGAGCTCGTCGCGGAGCGCTCCGCCACCGGGCCGGGCGCGGGCGCCCCGGGGGCGACCCGCGCCCCGCCGGGCGAGCTCTACGCGACGGTGCAGCGGATCAACGCCTTCATCGAGCGGAAGA
>WNFV01001465.1_pt1 | contig 32088 bp, 28 predicted proteins | sample 5400101 | NCBI WGS metagenome assembly WNFV01 (sample SAMN13153361, study PRJNA577476) | soil metagenome | isolation source: 115 cm soil or saprolite under grassland replicate 1 | place: USA:California | collected 2016-06-15 | reverse complement strand
CGAAATAACGCGCCCAGGTCGTCACGCCCGATTAGCGTAACGCGTGGGATGACTCCGCTCCTGGCCGGATTCGGGCTCGGCTTCAGCGTGGCCGCCAGCTTCGGCCCCATCAACCTCTTCGCGCTCTCGTCGGGGCTTCGCTACGGGTTCTGGCCGGCGTACGGCGTGGGCGTCGGCGCGGCGGTGGCGGACGGCTCGTACGCCTTCCTGGGAGGGCTGGGCGCCGCTGCGCTCTTCAGCGGCGGCGCCAGGGGCTGGTTCCAGATGCTGGGAGGTACCGCGCTGGTCTCCATCGCCGTCGGAATGGTGACCCGCAGGCCGAAAGAGCACGAGCAGCGAGCGGCGCCCGGCTTCGGGCGCAGCTTCACCATCGCGCTCGGCGCGACTCTGGCCAACCCGATCACCGTGGTCTACTGGACGGCCGTCTTCGCGGGCGTCGTGCCCAAGCTCGAGGTGTCGCGGCTCCAGGCCCTGACGCTGCTCCCGGCGGGCGTCGTCTGCGGCACCGTCGTCTGGGCGACATTGCTCGCCGTCGGAGGCGCCTTCGCGGGGCGCTATGTCAACAAGCGCCTGCTCTCCCGGCTCTCGCTCGCCTCGGCGTTGACCGTCGCCGGCTTCGGCGTCTGGTTCATCGTGAGCGGCCTGCGGGCAATCGTGTGACGGAAAGTTCGCACTTTGCGAACTTCTCTCCCGGAGCAACTTGACGGACCCTGGGGCGCCCCTTTAAGCTGGCGCGTGCCAGATCCGGTAAGCCTTCGGGCTCGCCGGATTTGGCGTTTTAATGCGCCGATTTGGCGTTTTAATGCCATAGTTCTGCGGCCCCTAGGATCTGGAGGACACGATGGGATGGCTCGACAGGCTGATGGGCCGTGGCAAGAAGACGGCCGGCGAGGCAATGGATCGTCCGGGAATGCGTGAGGAAGGCCGGCACCAAGAAGCCGCCGGCGCTGCGGACGATCGCGCCTCCCAGCACGAAGACTTGGCGCAGGAAGAGCGCCAGCGCGAAGCAACAGAGGGCGCGGAGTCCGAAAACCTCTAGCGGGAGGGCGGGCGCGACCCCGCCCTCTGCGCTTTTTCGAAGTCCGTCCGACTCCCTCTGTAGCGTTCGTCGGTCCATGACCGACATCGCTTTCTTCATCGTTTTCATCGTCGGCGCCGCGGCCCTCATCTGGCTCGCCCGCGCCGGCCGTTCCCTGCTCGAGCAACGCTTCGGCAGCATGGAGGACAAGCTCGACCGCCGGCTCGGCGATGTGGAGACCAAGGTCGACCGCCGGCTCGACGGCCTGGACGGACGACTCCTTCTGCAGCAGCAGAACGCCGGCCAGACGGCGACACAGATCGCCGAGAAGCTCGAGCGCGTCCAGGGAGCAACCGCACAGGTGCTCGCGCGCGCGAACGACCTCGCGCGCCTGGAGCAGGCACTGCGGCCGCCGAAGGCGCGCGGTGGGTTCGGGGAGCTCTTGCTCGGCAATCTCTTGCGAGACATGCTGCCCGCCGAGGCGTACTCGCTGCAGTACGGCTTCAAGAGCGGCGAGCGAGTCGACGCGGTGATCAAGATCGACAAGCTCGTTCCCGTCGACGCCAAGTTCCCGCTCGACAACTTCACTCGTCTGGTCGACACCGAGGACGAGGCCGAGGGCGCGTTGCACACGAAGGCGTTCGAGCGCGACGTGAAGATCCACGTGGATGCGATCGCAAGCAAGTACGTGCGGCCAGCAGAAGGCACGTACGACTTCGCCCTGATGTACCTGCCGTCGGAGTCGGTCTACTACGAGGTCGTCTGCTCGAAGAACGAGACGCTCTACCACTACGCCCTCGAGAAGCGCGTCTTCCCAGTCTCGCCGACGACCTTCCACGCGTACCTCCACGTGATCGCGCTCGGGCTGAAGGGCCTCCAGATCGAGGAGCATGCCAAGGAGGTCATGGCGTACTGCAGCGGCCTCGGGAAGGATTTCGACCGCTTCCGGGCAGAGTTCGACACGCTCGGCAAGCACCTCGGCAACGCACAGACGAAATACGGCGAGGCCGACCGGCGGCTCGGGAACCTCGAGCGCGACCTCGAGCGCGCGACAGAGTGGGAGCGTGCAGTCGAACCTGCCGAGCCGGTGACGCTGCAGGAGCTTCCGCGCGCGGCCGACGCCGCCTAGCCGGTTAGACGTCGATCCGACCGGGTAGTCGGATGCTGTGAAGCCCGACCTGATCGAATCACTGCTCGAGGGAATGCCGCTCCCCGCCCGGCGGGACGAGATCGTCGAGCACGCTGAGATCGAGGGGGCTGATGACGACTTGCTCGCCGCGCTGCGCGCCCTGCCCGATCGCGAGTACGAGACGGTGGACGACGTCGGCGAATCGCTCCACCCCGCCGGCGGCCCCGGCTGAGCGGCGTGCTCAGGCGGGCGCCGGCTGCTGCTCGCGGAGATAGCGGATCAGCCCGCCGGCGACGACAATCTCCCGTTCGCGCGGAAGCAGATCGTGGGTGAGGACGATCGTTCCGTCCTCCCGGATCTCGCAGTCGAGCTCATCCTCGCCGTGCGCGATCCCGTGCAGGCCTGAGATCCGCCAGGTCTGACCCAGCTCGGCCTTGTCGTAGTCGGACTCGTCCTTGAAGAGGAGCGGCACGATCCCCTGTGCGATCAGGTTGCGCCGGTGGATGCGCGCGAAGCTCTTGGCGATCACCGCCCGCACACCCAGCTGCAGGGGAGCGAGAGCAGCGTGCTCTCGGCTCGAGCCCTGGCCGTAGTTGTGGCCCGCGACGATGAAGCCTCCGCCCCACTCCTTTGCCCGCCGAGGGAACTCTTTGTCGCGGTGCTGGAACGTGAACTCGGCGATCGCAGGCACGTTCGAGCGGTAGGCCATCACGGTCGCGCCGTCGGGCGAGAGGTCGCCCGTCGAAATGTCGTCCGGCGCCACGATGAGGACCCGCATCTCGAACTCCTCGGGAAGCGGCTGGTGCATAGGAGGCGGCTTGATGTTGGGGCCACGGGGAATCTCGATCCCGGGGGCCTCCTCGGCCGGCGCCGGCTCGAGGATGTGCTTCTGCACCACCTCCGGACGGGCGGCCAGTCGTGCGGGGATCTCGATGTCCGGTAGCTCACGGGGATCGGAGATGACCCCGGTCAGCATCGCCGCCGCCGCGACCGCCGGGGAGCAGAGGTAGACCTGGTCGTCCGCGGTCCCGCTGCGTCCGGGGAAGTTGCGGTTAAAGGTCCGGAGCGAGGCCGAGCCCGAGGGTGGCGCCTGCCCCATACCCACGCACGGTCCACAGGCCGGCTCGAGCATCCGCACTCCGGCGGTCAGCAGGTCGACGTAGGTCCCGCTGCGTGTGATCTGGTCGAGGATCTGGCGCGAGCCCGGAGTCGCCGTCGACGAGACCAGCCGATCCGAGATGCGGCCGCCTCGCAGGACGGAGCCAACGAGCGCGAGGTCCTCGTAGGACGAGTTGACCGACGATCCGATGCAGACCTGGGCCAGCTTCGTGCCGACGACCTCCTCCACCGGAACGACGTTCCCCGGGCTCGAGGGCTTGGCAACGAGTGGGACGAGCGCTGCGAGGTCGATCTCCTCCTCCTCGTCGAAGTCGCCCTGGACGCCGGTGGGAAGCTCGACGTAATCCTCCGCTCGGCCCTGTTCCTCGAGCCAGGCGCGCGTCTGCTCGTCCGAGGGGAACACGGCGCCGGTCGCGCCGAGCTCGGCGATCATGTTCGCGATCGTCCCTCTTTCCGTGTACGAGAGCGTCGCCACGCCCGGCCCGCAGAACTCGAACACGCAGCCCCGGCCGCCGCGCACGCCGCGGCGGCGGAGAAGCTCCAGGATCACGTCCTTCGCCTGGATCCAGGGGCGCGCGAGCTCGTTCTCGAGCCGGACGCCGACGATCTTCGGGCACGGGAGCTCGAACGGGTGCCCGGCCATGCAGACCGCAACGTCGAGCCCGCCTGCTCCGATGGCGATCATCGCGCAGGACCCAGACTGGGTGGTGTGACTGTCCGCGCCGATAAGTGTTTTGCCCGGCGCGGCGAACCGCTCGCAATGGATGTAGTGGCAGATGCCGTTGCCGGGCCGCGAGAACCAGGCGCCGTACTTGGCTGCCATTGCCTGGAGGAAGCGGTGGTCGTCGGGGTTCTTGAAGTCGATCTGAAGGATGTTGTGGTCGACGTAGACGACCGCGGTCTCGACCTGGACGCGCTCGACCTCAAAGAGCTCGAACTGCATCATCGCCATCGTCCCGGTCGCGTCCTGGGCGAGCGCCTGGTCGACGCGCAGCGCGATCTCCGTGCCAGGGACGAGCTCTCCGCGGACGAGGTGCTCCTCGAGGATCGTGCGGGCAAGGGAGGCCATTCGACCTCAGTTTAGTTAGAGCTCGTTTCAAGATGGGGCCTCGTCGCCTGGGCGCGATGGGGCGTGCGAGGCAAGGACGCAGGGAGTGCTCGTATTGAATGAAATACGGGCGCGACCGAGGACGCCGCATTGCACCGTCCCAGCGCGATTCAGGCGGCTCAGGTCTTCATCTTGAGACGAGCTCTTAGTAGCGGAGAAGCGCCCCGATGCCCTCGACGGGGTCAAGGTCGCGGTGGTGCTGAACGGCCCAAACGGTTCCGCCGTGGACGAGTGTCTGGTGAACGGCGAGGTCCAGCCCGTTATCCGAGCGCTCCATGCTCGTCCCATCGAGCGGGCACTTGCCGACCCCGGCCGAGACACGGCCGCAACGCGGGCAGCTGGCGGCGGGCCGGTCCGCGCCCTCCTGGAAGAGGAGAAGTTCGACGCGCCCGTCGGAGGCGGCTTCGAACGTCTGCTCCCACCCGCCGGCAGCCCGCCCGTTGCGGCCCATTTCCTCTCGCCAGCGCTCGAGAACCGCCTCCTCCTGCTCGTCACGCCAGCGTTCGAGCACCGGAGTGGCCAGCTCGAGGAGCTCCGGCGGCTGCGCATGCGCGTCCGCGTGCGTCGAGCCGACGATCGCCGCCTGGGCTTCCTTGGAGAGCAGATCGTCGAACTCGGCGCGAGTCTCCTCTGTGGAGAGGAGGACGACCTGGGGATGATGAAGCTGCCGGACGACCCGGTCGAGCTCGTCCGCAACCTCACGCAGGTGCTCCTGGACGAGCTTCTCGATGTGGCGCCGGTAGCGCGGCTGCGACCAGCCGCCCTGATCGTGCTTGCCCGGCTGGTCCTCAGTACGATCCGCGATCTCCTCGAGTCGGCCGGCATGCAGACGGTAGAACTGGCCGCGCTCTCGTCCGACGACGACCACCAGCGCGCCTTCCCCCCGACCGACGAGGGGAACGAGTGGCGCGAGATAGAGCGTGCGCCCCACCTTGGCGTCGTCTGGGACCGCCTCGGTCAGCGCAAGCGGCCGCCAGACGTTGTCGAGGCCCGCGCTGAAGATGGCCAACCCGTGCGCGCCGTCGCGCGTGAACTCGCGCTCGTAGTACTCGCGGATGCGGTCGAAGTCGGCCCTGAGGCCGATTCGCTGGTCGTGAGTGAGCTCCCGGCGGTTCGCTCCGTCTCCCCTGCCCGCCTCGTCGAGGAGCGAGTGGAGGCGGGTCGCGGCGTCGGCGGGCGTCGGCGACAGACTCGGATCGAGATCGAGATAGAGGCTCACGGCGCAGCCCTTCTCGGCCTCGAAAGCGGCGAGATCGCGGAGTTCCTCCCAAGTGATCGTTCGCGCCAAAGGCTCCCCAGGATCCTTTCCGAACGTCTCGCAACCTACACAATTGGAACAACCGGCCGACGAATGGCGTTTACTACTAGTGAGGAACCGGAAACCGGAGGAGAAGTAGTGAGCACGAACGAAGTGCGCGAGATCATCGTCATCGGCGGCGGGCCGGCGGCATATACCGCCGCGCTCTACAGCGCGCGGGCGAATTTGAATCCGCTCGTCATCGAGGGATTCGCCTGGGGCGGCCAGCTCATGATCACAAGCGACGTCGAGAACTACCCCGGCTATGCCGACGGTGTCCTGGGTCCCGAGATGATGCAGGACCTGCGTCGGCAGGCAGAGCGCTTCGGTACCGAGTTCCTGACCGACGACGTCACGAAGGTCGACTTCTCCGAGCGGCCGTTCCGCGTCTGGGTCGGAGAAGACGAGTACCGCGCCGAAGCGATCGTCATCTCGACCGGTGCGAACGCTCGCCAGCTCGGGCTGGAGTCGGAGAAGAGGCTCCAGGGTCGCGGCGTCTCCTACTGCGCGGTCTGCGACGCTGCATTCTTCAAGGAGAAGGAGATCGTCGTGGTCGGCGGCGGAGACTCCGCGATGGAGGAGGCGACCTTTCTCGCCAAATTCGCGTCGGAGGTCACGGTCATCCACCGCCGCGAGACCTTCCGCGCCTCGCCGATCATGGTCGACCGGGCACGCTCGAACGACAAGATCGAGTTCCTGCTCGACTCGGTCGTCGAAGAGGTGCTCGGCGAGGAGACCGTCACCGGCGTCGTCGTCCGCAACCTGAAGACCAACGAGCGAACAGAGCTCCGGGCGGACGGCTTCTTCGTCGCCATCGGGCACGATCCGAGCACAGAGCTCTTCCGCGGCCAGCTGGAGATGGACGAGGGCGGGTACATCGAGACGAAGGGGAAGACGACCGCGACGAACGTCGAAGGCGTCTTCGCCGCCGGGGACGTGCAGGATCACGTCTACCGCCAGGCCGTGACGGCCGCCGGGTCGGGCTGTATGGCAGCGTTGGACGCCGAGCGTTTTCTGGCGGCCCAGGAAGGGCGTCCGGAAGAGGCGCTCGCCGCTCCTCGTAGCTGATAGACGTTCGAGGAATGCCTTACTTCATCTGTCCGAACTGCCGGCGCCGGTCGATCGACCACGACCGCCTCGAGGATCTGACGAACGAGGCCGTCGGTTGCGCGCACTGCGGCTTCGGCTTCCTCTTCGAGCTGCTGGACGATTACTACCCGGCGCCAGGCACCGGCTTCGTCGTCTGCGACCGGAACAGGCGCATCCTCGCGCTCGGGCAGGGAGTCTTCGAGCTGACCGGCTTCCGCGAGAGGGACGTCCTTGGGCTCGACGTGACGAAGGCCTTCTCCCTCGAGGCCGACGGGGACGCCAATCCGGCGGATGTCGCACTCGAATGGGGCGTCCGCCAACTAGGAAAGAGCGTCTCGATTCGCACTCGCTCGGGCGTGACGAAAGTGGTCAGAGCCGACTTCTTCCCCGCCTACGACGAGGACGGCGGCCTCCTCGTCGCACTCGTGCCGCGTCAGGCGGCCGGCAGCTCCTCGTGAACGTCCGCGAGCCGTTCCTCCACCCAGGCTTGCAGCTCCTCGACCACGGCGACGGACGCGGCCAGCTCTCTGATCTCCATGCGAATAGCGTGCGCGTCGGACCTGCGAATCAGGCCGAGGGCTTCGAGGCGGACGACCGAGCCCTCGGCGAGCGCCCGCCGGGCTTCGCGCTCGATCGCCTCCTGCCGTAGGCGGCACCTGGCCCGCTCGAGCTGCGCGGCGAGGGTGGCGGCCCGAGCCGCGAGCTCGTCGGCATAGAGGGCAAGGTCGACCGAGCGCACCGTATCGACGGTAGGGGAACGATGCGCGCGAAAGATGCGCGAAACGCCTCGATTCAGATACGGCTCGAAGGACAAAGATCGTTGATCACGCAGTCTTGACACCGAGGCCGCTGCGCGATGCAGACCCGGCGTCCGTGCCAGATGAGCAGGTGCGGGAAGCGGGCCCAGTCTTCTCTGGGGACCAGCCGCTGGAGATCACGCTCGATTTTCACGGGGTCGTCGTGGCGGGTGAGGCCCAGCCGCTGGGATAGCCGGCGGACGTGCGTGTCGACGACGATCCCTTGCGTCACCCCACGCTCGGCGGCCACGACGTTGGCCGTCTTCCGGCCCACTCCGGGGAGGCGAACAAGGTCCTCGAGTCGGGTGGGAACCTGCCCGTCGAACTCTTCTATGAGGACCCGCATCGCTCCACGGAGGTTGCGCGCCTTCTGGCGGAACGTGCCGGTGGGCCGGAGGTCGGCCTCGAGCTCGGCCTCCGGGACGGCAAGGTAGTCCTCGGGCCGGCGGTACTTTCGAAAGAGCCTCTCCGTCACCCTGTTGACCGTCACATCGGTCGTCTGGGCGGAGAGCATCACCGAGACCAGCAGCTCCACGTCGTCGCGAAAACGGAGGGCGATGACGGCGTCTGGATGCGCGGTAGCGAGGCGCTCGATGATTGGCCGAATGCGCTCCCTCTTCGGGCCGACCCGCCTGCGAGCCTCGTGGATGTAGCTACGAACCACAGTTTCTAGCGCTGCTCAGAGCCAACGATTTCGGCACCTTCCGCGCGCCATACGAACATCTTTCGCCGATAGGCTCGAGGAGGAGGGAGGCTCGCGGCGGCCCCGGAGAGCCTGGCTGCGATGGCCGTGGCCATGGGGGACAGAGCGTTCAGGCCTGCGCGGCTGCTCGAGCTCGACCCGGGAGCCGCGGGCCGGCGCAGACGACGTCGAGGGCCGGGCAGCCGGAGCACGCGAGCTCGCTCGGAGTCGGCGCGAAGCGGCCTTCCTGGATCGCTGCGATCGCCGCCGACAGATCCGCCTCGAGCGCGACCGTCTCGGCACGCGTGAAGGTACGGGCGACGGGCTCCTCCGGCCGCTCGAGGAAGACGTAGACGACCTCCACCTCTTCCGCGCCCGCGCGGAAGGCGGCCAGCGCGTAGACGAGACGCTGGAGCGCGTAGTCGTCCTCGAGCGCCTCCTCGGGAGTCAGCTCCTCGAGACGATTCGTCTTGTAGTCGACGACCAGCGCCCGACTGTCGCCCTCGGCGTAAACGTCGAAGCGACCGTGCAAAAGGACGCTGTCATGCTCGAACGCAAACGCGAGCTCTGGTCGCGGGCGTTCAAGCTGCGCCAGCCGCCGGGCGAGCGGCGAGTCGTGCCAGGCCTGGACGAGTTCGGCAATCCGCGCGAGATCCTCCTCGGTCGCCGCTGGGTAGCGAGCAAGCACGCGGTCCCGCACCTCGCCCGCGCCCGCACCGTGCTCGAGCAGGACATGGACGGCGTCTCCGATCTCGGTGGCCGCGAGCCCGCTCTGGCCGGGGATCGATCCCCGCGCGTCCGAGGGACGCATCCCGACCACCCGCTCCGCGTAATACCGGTATGAGCAGCGACCGAAGAGCGCAAGCGCGCTGTAGGACAGGCTGCGAACGTGGTGGAGCGGAGGTACCGGCACCGTCGCGAGCTCGGGCAAGCGCGGGGCCGGGGGCGGCAGCAAGGGAACGTCCTCGCCGGCGAAGAGCTCGAGCTGGCCGTCCCTGCCGAGGACTTCCGGCTCCAGGACCGAGAGCGGCTCGGGCCGATAACGGTCGAGGCGAACGAGCAGGCGCGCCCCGTCCCGCACGAGCTCGACCGTGCCGTGCTCCGCTTCGTCCAGCTCGCGGGCCTCGAGCCGGTCGAGCACCCAACCGATCGGCGTTTCGGCATCGGCCCGCTTCTCCGGGTCGATGGCGCCCGAGACGATGAGCCGATCGATGGCGCGCGTCATGGCGACGTAGTAGAGGCGGAGGCGCTCAGCCTTCTCCTCCTCGCGCTCTGCTTCCCGCACTGCGTCGTAGTCGAAGGCGCCGCGCCGCTCACCGGTCGCTGGGTCGGCCACGCGGAAGCCGAAGCGGCCGTCCGGCAGACAGAGAATCTCGTCAGGCGACGGCGCCGCCCTGTCCCGGCCAGCGTCCGCGACTACCACGACCTTGAACTCGAGGCCCTTGGCGGAGTGAATCGTCAGCAGGCGGACGGCGTCGCCGTCCTCCTCCTCGGCTACGGCCTCCAGTTCCCGCGCACCGACCGCTTCCTGCTCGCGGACGAAGCGGACGAAGCCCTCGATGTCTGGGCCGCGCAGCTCTTCGTAGGAACGCGCCAGGCGGGCCAGCTTGCGCATGTTGGCGTAGCGGCGACGGCCGTCCCACTGGGCCAGCGCGGCGAGGTCGTAGTCGTGCTCGGAGATGATCGCTTCCAGCAGCCGCTCGAGGGACAGCGTCGGCGCAACCCGTGCGAGGCGCTCGAAGCGCTGGTGAAAGGCCCGGAAAAGCTGCACGTCCTGTGCCGCCAGCTCTGACGGCAGCCCTTTCTCGAACGGCTGGAAGAGAGGGCGCTTCGGCGCTGCCCGCCGCAGCAGGACGAGCGCGTCGTTCGAGACTCCGACGAGAGGCGAGGCGAGCACGGTCACGAGTGCCTCGTCGTCGTAGCGGTTACGGAGGAGCCGCAAATACGAGAGGAGGTCGACAACCTGCTGCTGGCCGAAGTAGCCGCGCCCCGTCGCCCGATACGTCGGGATCCCGAGGTGGCGAAGCTCTTCCTCGTACCACTCGGCGTCCGTCCCGGCGGCGAACAAGAGGACGATCTCGCCGGCCGGTGCGACACCCTCCTGGATCAGCTCGTGGACACGCCGTGCGATGTGCCGCGCTTCGGCCCGGCGCCAGTGGACATCCGTGCCCGCGTAGCTCGACTTGTCAGTGACGAGTAGCTCGACCGGAGTCTCGAAGGCCGGGTCTGCAAAGCGACCCGCGGCCTCGAGCCGCTGGAAGTCCTCCCCGAACTCGGCCGAGAACAGGTGGTTGATCGCTCCAAGGACCTCGGGGCGGGAGCGGTAGTTCTGAGTCAGCGCGAGAACCCCGGAGGCATGCTCGCGCCGCTCCCGGAAGACGTGCACGTCGGCGTGCCGGAACCCGTAGATGGATTGGAACTCGTCGCCGACGAAGAAGACCTCCTTATCGTCAGCGCCTTCCGCGAGGAGGTCGACGAGCTCGCATTGAAGGCGGTTCGTGTCCTGGAACTCGTCCACCATGATCGATCTGAAGCGCCAGCGCTCCCGCTCGCGCACCTCGGCGTTCTCCCGCAGGAGGTCGCGGGCGAGAAGCTGAAGATCCTCGAAGTCGAGCGCCGACTCGCGCTCCTTCGCGGCCCGGTAGGCGCGCTCGAATGCCCCCAGCAGCTCCTGGAGCAGGTCGCGGTCGCGCGCGGCCAGCTCGTCCAGCGCCGCCTGCTCGACGCCCCGGCGCGCTTCCTCGTACGTGGCGGCTCGCTCTCCGCGCGCCTTGAGCTCGGCGAGGTCCAGCAGGCGCTCGGGCAGCGTCCGCTCCTCGAGAAGCTCAAGCGCGCGGGCCGCGGTCGCACGGGCCGTCTCGCCTGCTTCGGCCTCATCCACGAGGCAGCGAGCCGCCTCGCGCAGCTCTTCGATCCGCTCGGACAGGCCCGGCCGCCTTCCGAGCTCGAGGACAAGCGGGCGCCCAGCCGCGCGCAGGGTCTCGTAGACGCCGGTCAGCATCCGGCGGAGGGCACGGGCGCCGTAAGTCGAGAGCAGGACCGAGCGTTCGTCCTCCTCGCCGCCGAGGAATTCCTCGAGCGCGGCTTCGAACGCCTCGCTCTGGAGGACGCGCGACTGGCTTTCGTCGAGGACACGAAACCTGGGATCGATCCCCGCCGCGAACGGATGCGATTTCAGCAGGCGCAGGCAGAACCCATGGATGGTCGAGATCCACGCGCCATCGAGCGCGCGGGCGAGGTCGTCGCGGCCGAGCTCGGCGAGACGCGCGCGGATGCGACTGCGAAGCTCGCCTGCCGCGCGCTCCGTGTACGTGATGACGAGCAGCGAGTCCACGTCCAGCCCGCGCTCGCACACAGCCTTGACGAACCGCTCGACGAGCACCGTCGTCTTCCCGGTGCCCGCTCCCGCCGAGACGAAGACGACGCCGGGCGCGTCGATTGCAGCGACCTGCTCTTCGCTGGGTGCACGGACGTCGACGCTCATAGGCCGGCCTCCGGCCTATGAGCGGGTGGAGGGGGAGCGACGCTCACGAGCGCCTCACCCGGCACATGGGATACAGATCGCACCAGGAGGGACAGCCGGCGTCGCCGAGGGGATCGTGCTGGACGTCACCGGCGCGGATCCGGTCGACGAAACCGCGCGCGTGGTCGACGGCTCCGTCGATCTGGCCCCAGAACTCGTCTTCGTTTCGGTAGTCCGTGCGCGTGAACCCGGGAAGCACGTCGTCTTTCGCGGAGGCGCGCAACAGGCCACGGGGCTGCCGGTCGCCCTTGAGCGCGCGGTAGAGGCCGCCCAGCGGCTCGATCCCGATCAGGTCGCGCAGGACAAGCATGTAGAGGGGGATCTGAAGCTTGAGCTCGGACTCGATCTTGGCGGCCGAGTACGCGGTCTTCCCCGACTTGTAGTCCTGGACAATGCCGCGCGCCGAGAAGGGGTCGACATCGATCCGGTCGATCTTCCCGGAGATCGTGAAGCCGCCGAGATCGAGCCCTCGCTGCAGCTCCGGGGCCGATCGCTCGGAGCCGAACGAGACTTCGAACCGGCGCGGGACGAGCGGTAGATCGGCCTCGGCCTCGGCGCGGACGAAATTCTCCAGGTCGCGCCGAAGGCCGCCGGCAAGCTCGCGGCGCTCCAGGTCGGATAGCTCCTGGCGGATGCCGGCGAGAGCCTCGTCGAGGCACCGGTGGATGAACCTGAGCGAGTCGTCGAGACGGTCCGGCTCGACACGGTCCGTCCCAACCTCCTTCGGCAGTCCGGCGAAGAACTTGTGCAGCGCCGTATGCGCGATCGAGCCGCGGAGCTTTGCGTCGACCTCGGCGTCGATCGACCGCGGGGAGACGACCCGCTCGACGAACCAAATCGAAGAGCAGGTAGCGAAGGCCTCGAGCTCGGTCGCTCCAAATGCAGTGCGGCTGCGCAACTCCTCGAGCACGGCGGGATTCGTCAGGCGCGTCAGCCGCTGGAAGGCCGTTCTGGCGCGATCGAGCCGCCGCGTCCAGCCGTTTGCGCCCGCGAGCGCGTCGGCCGCCGGACGGTCCGACACCGTCAGCGACGCGAGAGCGCGCAGGCGCTCACGCTCGCTGGGAGCGCGCTCGAGTGGCCAGGTGAGCGCCGAGAGAGGACGCTTCCGGGTCCAGCGGGCGAGGTCCTCCGTGCGGAAGAGGCTCCGGGCCTCGTCCCAGAAGGGGCTGGCCTGACGGGGGCCGCCGTCGTCGGTGGCCGCCTCGCGGACGAGGTAGAGGCGGCGCGTCGCCCGCGTGCAGGCGGTGTAAAAGAGGTAGCGGGCGCGGCTGACCGGCTCGGGCCTGCCCAGCCGGGCGTCGTTCGCCTCGTCGAGGGCGCGGCGCTCCTCCTCATCGAGGAAGGGCGAGTCCGAGGAGCGCCGCGGAAACCGGCCCTCCTCGAGACCGAGGATGAACACCGCGTCGTAACGCCTCGTTCTCGCGCGCAGGAGGTCGACAACGGCCACCCGGCCCGCGTCGCCCGCCGACCCAAGCCGAACGGTGACGTCCTCAAGCGCCGCCAGAACGTCCTCCACGGACAGTTCCCCTGCGAGCTCGGCCCAGCCCTCCAGCTCCGCGACGAGCTTCAACGTCTCTTCGAAGGCGCGCAAGTCGACCCGCGACGTCTCGCCGACCGGCGGCGACTCGAGCCCATGCGCGGATCGGAGCATGAACGCGGCCAGGCTTCGAACGGCTTCCAGAGGTGAGGCGGCCGCACGAATGTCGGCGAGCGCGGGCAACGGATTGCCTCGGAGCTCGACCGTCCGCTCCTCGACGTTCGTACGCACGCCGAGCCCGCGCAGACGCCCCTCCAGGTAGTCGGCGTGGGCGCGGGCCAGGCCGGAATAGGGCGAGCGCAGGAAGGAGAAGAGGTGGCGCCGCTCGGGCTCGCGCCACACGAATTGCAGCGCCGAGAGGAGCGCGTGTCCGAACGCTGTCTGACCGAGACGAAGCCGACCCTCGAAGGAGAACGGGATCTCGAGCGTGCCGAAGGCGGTCTCGAGCGGAGCGCGCCAGTGGTCGAGCGTCGGTACGACCACCGCGATCCGTTCGGGCTTCGTACCGTTGCGCAGGAGCTCGAGAATCTCGTCCGCGATCAGCTCGAGCGCTCCGCGCGCTCCCGCGCCCTCGAGAAAGCGAACGGCGCCCTCCAGGGCCGGGGGCTCGAGAGCCGTCGCCGCTCCGAAGAGATGACGCTCCAGATGCTCGAGAGCCGGGTGGCCCGCGCCGGCCGCGGGCGGCAACTCCTCGATCGCTCCACCGGCGAGGCGGGACAGGTCTTCCATCGTGCGTGAAAGGGACGCGAATGCCGGCCGCCCCGGCTCGTACGGAAGCGACACCGTCACATCGCTCCGCCCCGCGAGAGCCCGCAGCAGCGCCCACTGCGCTCCGGTCAGGTCTTCGAACCCATAGGCGTACACGGGGCGCCCGTCCCAGGCATCCAGCTCGGTCTCGATTCGCTCGACTGCGTAGCGACGCTCGAGATCGCGGTCCCAGAGCCCCAGGCGATCGAGCTCGAGCGCGTAGGCGCCGTAGAGACGGGCGAGATCGCCTTTCACATGCTCCGGGTGAAGCAGGCCCGCTTCCAGCTCGGAGATGACAGCGAGAAGCCCGCTGGCGAAACCGCCGTACCGCGCCGACGTCGAGAGCCCGTTCAGCGGCGTCGAGACGAGCGCGCGCCTCAAGGCGAGACCGCGCTGCGTCTCGGTCGCCACCGGTCGCTGGCCGCCGTTTCCGCGCGCGATCTCGGCGAAGAGGTCGTCGAACGTGCCGATCGTCCCGCCCAGCAAGGCGGAAGACCGCGCGAGCAGGTCCCGCTCGACGCGGTCGCGGTCGAAGCGGTTGGGGACGACGAGAACGGGCTCCCTGTCGAGGCTTTCCAGGTAGCGATCGAGTAGACGCGCCACCTTGCCCGCGTTCGCCGGGCCCACGAGCAGAGCCAGCGGCATTCAGCGCATCTTAGTCTTCTGCCCGGCGGGTTCTCCCACCGGGCCGGATGGGCCGCGAGGCCCGCATGGCAGACGGATGGAGGTTAGGCGGCGGCCTTCGGCCGGCGGCCTCGCCGGGCCGCCGCGCGCCCTGGCATCTTCCCCGCGCAACTGTCGCAAAGATCCGCAGCCTTGGCGCCTCGTCGGGCATCCGTATAGGTGACCCGCAGGCCGGCGCCCTTTCCTTCCTCGACTTCCTTACCACAATTGTCACAAACAAGCACGGTCTTGCGTGCCAACGTTCCTCCCCTGTAAAGAGATGTGAGTGAGTGATACTAACGAAAAGCGGGAGAGACTATTCGGCGGTAATTCGTGCACCCAGGAATGCTTTTGCGGCGCTCGCGTTTTGCGAAAGCTCGTTGTCCGCGATTTCCGCCTTTGCTCCCGAATGGGCGACGATGGCGTAACCCATCCGCGTGCGATCTCCGGACGCCATATCGGGCCGTGTCCCCCCGACGACATTGTCTTCGATCATGCACTCGGAGTAATCGCCGCAGTAGATCCCGACGCCGAGCGCGTTTTGAACGTCATTGCCTTCGACCATGACCATCGACATCTCGGTGAGGCCGAGCGCGCGAAGCGTGGTTCCACTGACGTGGTTGTCCTGAATATGGACGTTCGCGAAGTGCGTGACGATCCCCTCGCGACCGCCGAGAATCGTGCACCCTTCGATCAAGCTCGGGGGGAGATCGAATCCGAAGGAGATGTCGATGCCCTGCGTGTATTCGCCGACGGGTGAATGGATGAGGCAGTCGCGAATCGTGACGCTCGCTCGTCTCGCCTGAATCGCGTCGAGACTCGTTCCCGAGATACGGACGTGCTCGATCTTGACGTTCTCCGCGCCGTCGATCTCGATCCCGATCTCGCCGCCGGTGACCGCGATGTTGCGGACGGTCACGTCGTCGGACGTGATCACGATTCCCCCGTGGACGACCGCGCCGCGGTCCCCGATCAGCTTCTGCGAATGGTCGATCAGAAGGGGTCCCTGATGAATGCCGGCGGAGAGGTGCACCGTGGGCGGCTGCGTCGCCCACGCGACTCCTCCGGCGGCGGCGAAGACGGCCACGGCCGCAGCGGCCGCGGCCGGACCCGCCCTGCCGAGCTCGCCGCCATCCTCCCCGTAGGAGAGCCGGGCGACCGGGAAGGCGGCGTGCACGAGGATCTGGCCGACGAGCCAGGAGCCAGCGAAGAAGAGCAGGGCGAAGTCGAGCGGTGCGGGGACTCCGAAGGCGGGGACGATCGCGATGAGGACGCCGAGCTCGAGCAACGCGAGCGGCAAGGCAAACCAGCCCGGCTGGTAGGAAAGGAGGCGGTGATAGATCGTCGCGTCGAGCGCGAGGCCGGTGCCGATCATGATCGCCCCGAGCTCCACCGGCCACCACGACTCGAGCACGAGCGCAACAACGCACGCGGCTGCCAGCGGCACGAACGACGCCGCCAGACGGGTCTCCAGCCGCCCTCTCAGCGTGTACGACATGCCAGGATGCGCCGGAGGAAGCGTCTGGCCGCGTACTTGTGCCCGGCGAGCGTGTCTGCGGCGGGGAACGCCCACTGGCCCGGTACGCCTGCGATCGAAAGCGTTCGAGTCTCGTCCGTGAGCGCCGGGATCGTGGAGTCAGGCGCGAGCGCGATCCAGCCCTCGGCGGTCTCGAGGGCATGGGCGTCGACGAGCGCGGCGAGGAGAGAGTCGTTTCGGAAACCCCTCTTGAAGCCGGTCGCGCAGATGATCTGCTCGCTTCCGTTGAGCTCGGGCGCGACCCTGAAGCGGCCCTCGCGCCGCGCGCGCTCCACCGGCTCGTCCCAGTCGCGCCCGCCGGGGTAGGAAGGCGTCGACCAGCTGCGCAGCAACCCCAGGCGCTGCTCCTTGGACGTGGCATGGAAGCCCTGGAGGCCGCGGCGCGTGAAGAGCTCCCGGGGAAGGTTCAGCGGCCGGCGCTCGGGCTCCCGGCGGCGCACGGAGACGACTGTTGCGCCTGCTGCAAGAGCATTCAGCCATTCCGTCGCCGCAGCCATGCCGGCGCCGATGACCTCGACCTCGGCAGCGTAGTCGTGGGGCTCGTAAGCGTGGACGACCCGCGCGTCGCGCTCGAGTCCGTCAGGAAAAACGAGCCCCGGGTGACCCGGAGCGAGGAGGACGTGCGCGAAACATCCCTCCCTGTCGAGCTCGAAGCCTCCTTCCACCGCGCGAACTCCCCGGATCCTACGCAGGCGAATGCTTTCGTCCCAACCCCAGCGCTCCCTGACCTCCGTGGCGTGCTCGAGGAACTCGTCCACCGTCGGGTGGAAGCGGTCGAGGACCGTCTGCACGAGAGGAACGGGGTTTCGCATTCGCACGGCCGCCCGCACGGCGAGGCCTGGGAACGATGTCGGCGCGCAATGACCACTGCTCTCCGAGCGCATGCGCCGCTGGCGAATTGCCGCGGCCCGTTGCCGCCATTCGGCCGCGGGATCCGCGTCCGTTCCGAACACGGTGATTTCAGACGACTCGAGCCCCGCATGGCGGAGGGTTGCATAGGCGGTCAAGGCGGCGAGGCCGCCGCCCACGATCGCGCACCGCTGTGCGCCGCTCATTTCACAGAGCCGGCGAGCAGCCCCTGGACGAAGTAGCGCTGGAACGCAAAGAAGACGGCCAGCGGAACGACGAGCGAAACGAAGGACGCCGGCGCGATCAGCTCGAGGTTGCTCCCGAACTGGCGCAACTGAGAGAAGATCGCCACGGTCAATGGCTGCGTGTCGCGGGCGAGCGAGAGCGCGACCAGCAGGTCGTTCCACGTCCAGAGGAACTGGAAAATGGCGAGCGAGGCGATCGCCGGGAGGCCCAGAGGCAGGATCAGGCGCAGGAAGATCCTGATCTCGGAGGCGCCGTCTATCCGCGCCGCCTCGAGGAGCTCCTTCGGTATCCCAATGAAGAAGTTTCGGAGCAGGAAGATGGCGAATGGCAGGCCAAAGGCCGTGTGGAAGAGGACGAGGCTCAAGACGGTGTCGAAGATCCCCAGGTCGCTGTAGAGCCTGAACATCGGGATCAGCGCCATCTGCAGCGGCACGACCAGCAGCGCGATCACGAGTACGAAGAGCCAGTCGCGGCCGGGGAACTCGAGCCACGCGAACGCGTAGCCTGCGAGCGCCGCGATGATGATCGGCAGGAAGGTCCCGCCCAGGGAGATCCAGACGGTCGTCCAGAAGGCCGAGCGGATCGACTGGTTGTGCCAGATCTCCTGGTAGTTTTGGAACGTCGCCAGACTGGGCTTGGAGAAGATCTCCCACCAGCCGAGGGTGTTGACGTCGGTTGCGGAGAAGAGCGACGTCAGGAAGAGCCCGAGGGTGGGCACGAGCCAGAGCAGCCCGACGAGCACGAGCACGAAGTGCACAGGCGCCTTGCCGAGGACGCGCAGGATCCGCGTCGCGAAGCTCTCCTCGACGACCGGCGCGGGGCGAGCTTCTGCAGCGACAGTGGCCATCAGACCTCCCTCCGGAAGCGCCTGATGTTGAGGAGCAGAATCGGAATCACGAGGACGAAGAGGAAGACGGCGATCGCGGAACCGAGGCCGAAGTCGCTCACGCCGCCGAACGATGTGCGCCACATGGCGAGCGCGATCACGTTCGCGTCGTCCTGCACCGATTGCGGCGCCACGGCTATGACGATGTCGAACACCTTGAGGACGTTGATCAAGAGCGTGATGAAGACGACCGAGAGAACGGGCGCGAGCAGCGGAACGGTGACGCGCCGGAAGACCTGCCATTCGGTGGCGCCGTCCGTCCGCGCCGCCTCGAGGACATCGCGGGGGATGGCTGCTAGGCCAGCCGCAATCACCACCATCGCGAAGCCCGCCCAGATCCAGACGTACGCGATGATCACCGCAGGCGTGATCAGCTTCGCGCTGAGCCAGGAGACGCCGCCGAAGGGCTTTGCGAACGTCGACGCTCCGATGTCGACCTGGTACTGACCCTGGCTCAAGTCAGGGAACTTGAACGTGCCGTCGTCGGCCGTCTTGGTCGAGCTCAGGGTCTTCCCGCCGGCGTCACGGAGCTCGACCGTGACCCCCGGAATCCCCAATTCGCCTTCCTCGACCTTCCCGGGCGTTCCGCCACCCGGCTTGAAGTCCCGCCAGACGACGCCGTCGATACCTCCCTGCAAAGGCTCTGGCTGGACCGCCTGCTTGGCAGTCGGCGGCACCTCGTCCGAGCGAATACGAGTGAGGCCGAGCTTGGCCACACCGCCCGGACTGAGTGGCTTGGCGAGATCGAGGCCTCCTCCCGGTGTTGGCTTCAGGTCGCTGGTCGAGGGCGCCGCCTGCGAGAGCACCCCCGCCGGACTGAAGACACCCTTGACTGAGCTGATGGCGGCGTTGATGGCGCCGCGGTCGGGCTCCTGCTGGTACATGATCCGCCAGGTCACGCCCGCAGCGAACGCGGACACTGCCATCGGCATGAACACGACCGTCTTGAACGCCACCGACCAGCGGACACGCTCCGTCAGGACGGCGAAGATGAGCCCCAGGGCCGTTACCAAGGCCGGAACGACGGCGACCCAGATGGCGTTGTTCTTGATCGCCCTGACGAGGTTGTCGCTCGTGAAGAGCGTCTTGTAGTTGTCGATTCCCGCGAACTCGCTGAAGCCCGTCCCGCGGTAGAGGCTCTGGACGAAGGTGTAGATCGCCGGATAGATGATCCAGACGATCAGGAAGAGCGCAGCCGGTCCGAGGAACGCCGCCGCGACCGCGTAGCGCCGCCAGCGGCCCCCCGCGGAGGCAGGCGGAGCCCCCCGGACCGGGGGCTCCGCCGTGATGCTCGCGCCGCTCATCGGGTCGCGTTAGCCCTTGTAGGCTTTTGCGGCCGCATCCTCCAGCTTCTGGGCGATGCCGTCGACGTCGCTGGGATTCGCCAGGAAGTCCTGGAAGAGCTTGAACTCGCCCTGCCCGACCGTGCCGCCGAAGGCGGACGGCTGCAGGTCGGAGAGGTCGAAGCGGAACGTCTCCGCACTAGCGATCGCGGTCGCCGTCGCCTTCTGGATCGGGTCCGGATATGCCGCCTCGTCGACGTTCTTGTTCGGCGACGAGAAGCCACCGCGCTTGACCCAAATCTCCGCCGCCTCGGGAGTCGCCATGTACTCGAGGAACGCCCGCGCTGCGGGGCTGTCCTTGAACATGACGAGCATGTCGCCAGCCCCGACGACCGCGGGCGGCGAGTCATTGATCGACGGGAACGTGAACACGTTGAAGCCCGTTTCCGGCTTCGCGTTGGTCGACTTCGTGATCTCGCCCGGGACGAAATCGCCCTCGATCACCATCGCCGCCTTCGGTGGGTCGGCGAAAGCCTGGGAAATCGACGTGGGGTTGTCCGTCTGGAGGGCTCCCTGCGTCCCGCCGGCGATGTTGTCCTTGTCGCCGTAGATCTTGGCCATCTCGGTCAGCGCGTCCTTGACCGACTGGTCGGTCCACGGGATCTCGTGCTTGGCCAGCTTGTCGTACATCTCAGGTCCTGCCGTGCGGATGTAGACATTCTCGAAGAGGTCGGTAAGCGTCCAGCCGTCCGCGCCGCCGATCGAGTAGGCGGGCACCCCCGAGGCCTTAATTGTCTTGGCTGCCTCAAGGAACTGGTCCCATGTCTCCGGCGGCTCGACGCCCGCGTCCTCGAAGACCGGGACGTTGTACCAGACCGTCGATTTGTTGAGCGCCTTGAAAAAGAAGCCGTAGAGCGTGTCGTCAAACGTTCCCTGCTTGACGAGATCTTCTGAGAAGTTCTCGTTGACGGTGTCCGCCGCGAAGTCGATCGGCTTCAGCGCGCCCCTGTCGACGTACTCCCCAACGGTCGCAGGCTGGGCGATCGTCGCGAGGTCGGGCGGGTTGCCGCCCTGGACGGCCGTCGCGAGGACCGTGACGAGGTTATCGCCGGCCGGGTTGTACTTCACGGTCACGTCCGGGCACTGCTCGTTGAACCCGTCGATGACGGCCTGGATCGACTGCTGCTCGGTCGCCACCCAGATCCCCATCAGCGAGATCGAGCCGGAGCCGCACTCGGCGCCTCCGCCCGTGGTGCCCGCTGCTCCCGTCTCTCCACCTCCGCCGCCGCCGCACGCGGCAGCGACGAGCACAAGCACTGCAAACAACCCGAATAGCGAAAACCGACGCCTCATCACGCTCCCTTCTTCGCTTCGTCATAGATGCCAAGCCCCGTTTCGGGGTCGAAAAAGTGCAGGCCGCGCGTGTCGACCGCGACCTCCGCGATCTCGCCTTCCTTTACCTCCGCGCGAGAGTCGAAGCGCCCGACCATGGTCGTGTTCTGCTTGGAGCCTTCGGCCGCCTCCCTGACGGCGCGCTCGTCGCCGACGTCCTGGGCGAGCTCCTTGACGTCCTCCGTCAGCGCTGGCGGCGCGTCGATCGTGAAGTGGGTCATGATCTCCGAGCCGAGAGCCTCGATCAGCTCCACCTTGCCGTGCAGACGGCGATCGGCCGGCACGTCCTTGGCGATCGCTGCGTCCTCGAGATCTTCCGGACGGATGCCGAGCACCACCTTCTTGCCCTCGTAAGACTTCAGAGCGGGTTGCGCGGAGATGAGCTCCTGATCGATTGAAAGTCGCTGGCCTCCCGCCTCGACGGCGAGACCGCCGTTCGACTTGACGAGCGTCGCCTCGAGCATGTTCATCGCGGGACTGCCGATGAAACCGCCGACGAAGAGGTTGACCGGGCGGTCGTAGAGGTCCTGCGGCGTGGCGACCTGCTGCAGCTCTCCCTTGCGCATGACGGCGACGCGGTCGCCCATCGTCATCGCCTCGACCTGGTCATGCGTGACATAGATCGTCGTCGTACCGAGGTCGTTCTGAAGACGCGCGATCTCCGCGCGTGTCTGGACGCGGAGCTTCGCGTCCAGGTTGGAGAGCGGCTCGTCCATGAGGAAGGCCTGCGGCCGTCGCACGATCGCCCGGCCCATGGCGACGCGCTGGCGCTGGCCGCCCGAGAGGGCGCGGGGCTTCCGCTTCAAGAACGGCTCGAGTCCGAGGATGCCTGCCGCCTCGTGGACTCGCTTCTCGATCTCCGACTTCTTCTCCTTGCGCAGCTTGAGACCAAAGGCGATGTTTTCGTACACCGTCAGGTGCGGGTAGAGCGCGTAGCTCTGGAAGACCATCGCGATGTCGCGGTCGCGCGGCGGCATGTGGTTGACGACGCGCTCGCCGATCCTGACGACCCCCTCAGTGATCTCCTCGAGCCCGGCGACCATGCGTAGCGCGGTGGTCTTCCCGCAGCCCGACGGCCCGACGAGCACCATGAACTCGCCGTCCTTGATCTCAAGATCCATGCCCCCGACAGCACGAGTGCCGTCGGGGTAGACCTTGCCCACCCCGTCGAAGGTGACTTCGGCCAAACCCTCCCTCCCGCTTGGCCGCGACTCTACCAAGCAGCCACATTTCCGGCAAAGACGCGCCGACTACACTCCGGCCCGGATGCGGACGATCGTGATCCTCGAGGGGGACGAGACCGGGCAGGAGCTGCTCGAGGAGGCGCTGCGCGTCCTCGCCGCCGACGTCGTCGGCTTCAAGCTCGAGCTCCCCCGCTACGACCTCTCCCTGGAGAATCGCCGCGCGACCGAGAACGAGGTCGTCCACGAGGCGGCACGCGCGGTGCGCGAGAACGGGCTGGGGCTCAAGGCGGCGACGATCACTCCGGAGGGCAAGGACGACGTCGGGAGTCCCAATCGCATCCTCAGGGAGGAGATCGGCGGCCACGTCATCGTCCGCACCGGCCGGCGAATCCCCGGCGTCGTCCCCATCGGAGGCGTTTATCACCCGATCTCCGTGGTGCGGATGGCGGTTGGGGACGCCTACGGGGCGAAGGAATGGCGGGAGGGCGAGGGTGAGGACGAGGCGGCGTTCCGGACGACCAAGATCCAGCGGCGTGTCTGCCGCGCGGTGGCGGAGTTCTCCTTCCGGCATGCCGAGCGCACCCGTGCCAAGGTCTTCGGCGGGCCCAAGTACACGGTCAGCCCCGTCTACGAGGGGCTGCTCAAGGAGGAGATGGACGCTGCGGCGAAGCGCCATCCCGAGGTTCCGTACGAACCGCAGCTGATCGACGCGACGTTCGCCCTCCTGATCGGCGCCGCGGGCGATCCCCTGGTCATCCCGGCGCTGAACCGCGACGGAGACATCCTCTCCGACCTCGTCCTGCCGCTCTTCGGCTCGATCGCCGGCTCCGAATCGCTTCTGGTCGCGTTCAACGACGACTACACGCCGCGGGCTCTCATGGCCGAGGCGGCGCACGGTACCGCGCCGGCGCTCAAGGGGAAGAACGTCGCCAACCCGATGGCGATGATCCTGGCCGCGGCCGCGCTCCTCAGCCACATGGAGAACGACGAGGCACGCGCAGCCGGCAGGGCGATCCGCGAGGCGTCACTCGAGGCCGTCTCCGCGGGCGTCCGCACGGCTGACCTCGGTGGGCATGCCTCGACCACCGAATTCACGGACGAGGTCATCGGCCGCGTCCGGTCCAAGCTGGAAGCCTGGGCGACCCTACGCGAAGGTTGATCGGCCGCTCCCGGGCCTACCTGCGGAGCATCGACCCGCGCCTTCCGCGTTCCGTCTGGACGATGGAGGCGGGCGGGCTCGTCAACGCCTTCCGGAACGGGATCACCTACCCGTTCGTGGTCATCTACCTCCACAACGTCCGGGGGTTCTCACTCGGGACGGCCGGCCTCGTGCTGGCGACGAACGGAGCGATGAGCCTCCTCGCCAGTCCGATCGCGGGGTGGCTCTCGGACCGGATCGGCGGCCGGCTCACGCTCGCCGGCGCGCTCGTCCTTATGGCAGCCGGTATCGGCTCCTTCCCGCTTGTCCGCGAGCAGTGGCATGCCTTCGTCGCCATGGCCGTCGTCGGAGCGGGGAACGGAAGCTTCTGGCCGAGCCAGTCGACCCTGCTGGCAGGCCTCGCTCCGGAGGCGCGCCGCCACGCCGCCTACGCGCTGCAGCGCGTCTCGCGAAACCTCGGGATCGGGCTCGGAGGCCTGACCGGAGGCCTGATCGCGACGACGAGCGATCCGACGAGCTTCACGATCCTGTTCCTGATCGACGCCGCCACCTTCCTCGGTTTCATCGCCGTCCTGCCATTCGTTCCCGACCCCGAGTTGCCGCCCGTCGAGGAGGGAACGCGACCCGGTCGCTATCGCGACGTGCTCCGGGACCGGCTCCTGCTCGGAATCGTCGCCCTGAACGTCGCATTCGTGTCCGCCGGCTACGCGCAGATGGAACTCCTCCCGGCCTTCGCCAAAAACGAGGCGCACGTCAGCGAGCGGGGGATCGGAGTCATCTTCCTCGTCAACACGCTCGTGATCGTGTTCGCCCAACTCCCGATCGCCAGGCTCCTGGAAGGCCGCCGGAGAATGCCGGCCCTCGCTCTCATGACCGTGCTCTGGGCGACTGCCTGGTTGATCGTGCTCGTGGCCGGGGCCACGCTGGAGGCGATAGTGGCAGCGTCCGTCTTCGCCCTTGCGGGGCTGGTGTTCGGGCTCGGGGAGTGCTTCCAGGGACCCACGCAGGGCGCGCTCGTCGCGGACCTCGCGCCACCTCGGCTCCGCGGCCGCTACATGGCGCTCTCGACGATTTCGTGGGAGATCGGCTTCGTGATCGGGCCGGCGATCGGCGGCTTCGTCCTCGACCGGGAGCCGCTCGCACTCTGGCCGCTGGCCGCGGGTGCGTGCCTGCTCGCCGGCGTGGGAGCGCTCGCGCTCGAGCGCGGCATTCCCCCTAGCTTGCGACTGACCCCAGCCTAGGCCTCGTACACCTCCAAGAGCATGCGCATGCGCTCGGGAACAGCGTCCGCCTCGTCGTCGCGCAAGGGCTGCGGCAGGACGGCCACGACGCTCCGCCATGTGAGGCCACGGCAGAGGACGCCGAGGCGGTAGGCAAGCGGATACGCCTGCTCGAGTTCGCGCCGGGGCCGGAAGCGGGTCCAGCGCTCGAGGTAAGCGTCGCGGAAACAGTCGAGCTCGGGGGCGTCGTGGTCGAGCTCCAGCCTGTAGGCGAGAACCGCCAGCGTGACCACGAGCGTGTAGAAGGGATGCGAGACGCACGCGTCGCCCCAGTCGAAGAAGAGGAACCGTCCGTCCCGCACGAAGACCTGGCCGTCGTGGAGGTCGTCGTGCTGGATGGTCTCGGGCAAGCCGTAATCCGCCAGCTCGCGGCACTCCACCTCGATGCGGGGAGCGAGCGCAGCCAGGCGACGTCGCTCATCCCGCGTGAGCGACTCGAGGGACTCGGCGTCCGTGAGCACCTCCTCGAACTGGCCCGGAAGCGAGGCGAGCAGCCGGTCGGGGACGCCGGCCGCCAGAAGCCGGTCCCGGTCGGCCGCTACGTCCATCTGCAGCTCGGCGTAGAGCGGCAGGCTCTCCACCCAGACGCCGAAATCGCCGGTCTCCTCCAGGATCTCCCGCAAGCGAGTTCCACCGTCGCCCTGCAGCATCCAGCCGCGCTCCAGGTCGGTGGCGAGGAGCGTCGGCACAAGATCGGGACGACGCGCGGCCAGCGTTTCGACGACAGCGACTTCGAAGGCCTGTGTAGGCATGTTCGCCTTGAACCAGACGTCTCCATCATCGGTCGGCACACGAAGAACCGTCGACCAGGGGCGGACGTGCGGCTGCTCGATCTCTCCGGCAGGCTCCAGGCCGAGCCGCTCGAGCTCGGAGCGAATCCAGTCATGTACGGACTCGAGCCAGTCCGGCTCGGTCCAGAGCAATCCGTCAGTCAGGACGTTTCGAGCGGCGGATTCTGAACGTCGTGCTCCTCCGCGTATTCATCGACAAGCTTGTTGACCACGTCGGGGCCCTCGCCGTAGGCGTAGTTGATCTTGACGAAGGGCTCCCACTTCTCGGGGAGGGCATCCTCCGGGAAGATCGCTTCGACCGGGCACTCGGGCTCGCAGGCGCCGCAGTCGATGCACTCCTCGGGGTCGATGATGAGGATGCGGTCGAACGTGTGAATGCAATCAACCGGGCAGACGTCGACGCAGGAGAGATCTTTGATGTCGATACAGGGCTCGGCGATGATGTACGTCACTGGGCCGAGTCTACGTGACGAGCTCCTGGACAAGTTCCGATGCCCTTTCGGCGAGCGCGGAGCGCACGACGACGCGGTCGAGACCGGCCGCGTGGGCCGCCCGGAGGCCCGCCGTATCGGTGTGGTTCGTGAAGCCCATGATGGGCACGTCCGGGTAGGTCTCGGCGACTTCGTCTGCGTCGACGCGCGCCAGATCGACGATCACCAGTTCCGGAGGATCGACGCTGTCGGTCGTGATGAGCTTGTGGCCGTCGAGGAGCACGTCGAGCTTGCTTCGAAAGAAGAGATCGACCCCAACCAGCAGGATCGTCGCCACACGCGAGAGCCTAACACCGCCAACATGTGTAAAACAGGGGGCTAGCCCGTCCCTGCACAGGCGTCGAACCAGGCCCGCGCCCGGTCGATCGCCTCCACTCGCGCGTGAGCTTTGCGTTCGACGGCACGGCGCCTGACTTCGACCAACCAGGCTCGCATGCGCAGAACCGCGTCCGGGTCGCCCGCGAACTCGTTCCAGCGGGAGGCGGCCAGCGCGATAGCCATGTTCATCTGCCGCAAGTAGACGGGATCGGCGACGCTCGTGCGGCCTTCCCCAGCGAACCAGGCGGCCACCCGCTCCGAGAAGCAAGCGGTTAGGCCGACGTCTTCAGACACCGATCCCGAAGAACTCGAACACTCGGTTGAACGCGATGTTCAACCACCAGAAGCGATTGAAGAAGAGGAGCATGCCCAGGCCCACGAGCAGGCCGCCGCTCACGATACGGACGACTCCGTAGTGGTCGCGCAACCAGCGTGAGGCGCCCATGGCGCGATCGAACCCCACCCCCACGAGGAGGAAGGGAACGGCCAGGCCTGCCGAGTAGACGAGCAGCAGCAGGGATCCTTCGGCCGCGGTGCTCCCCTCGCTCGCGAGAGCGAGGATGGAGGCGAGGACGGGTCCGATGCACGGCGCTGCACAGATGGCGAAGGCCCCGCCAAGGAGCGCGCTCGAGCCGCGGCGCCGAGCCCCCTCGACCAGCTCCGGCACCGCCATTCGGTCGAGCCAGGGAAACGGCAGCAGCCCCATGAAGGCGAACCCGAAGACGACGACGATGAGGCCCGCAACCATGCCGAGGAGGCGCCGGTCCTCAAGGAAGCCTCCCGCGACTCCCGCCGCTGCCCCGAGGGCGACGAAGACGGCGGTGAAGCCGGCGATGAAGGGGAGACTCGCTACCACGACCCGCCTCCCACCCACCCCCACCTGGGCGCCCGAGACTGCAGACAGGTAACCCGGGACGAGCGGCAGGACGCATGGGGTGATGAAGGAGAGAAGACCGGCGGCGAAAGCGAGCGGGATCTTCGCCTCCATCAGATTCGCTTCACCTCAGGCGTCGAAGCGGGCGAGCTCCTCGTCGACCCTCCGCTCGAGCTCCGGGTCGAGCGGGCCGCGCCCGTTGCCCGACGGGTCTGTTGGGACCGCGTCCTCGCGCGCACGGCTCCAGCGCCGCGCCAGCACGGCGAGCGCGGCGCCTCCGATGCCCAAACCGGCGAAGGGCAACAGCCAGGCAAGGAGGTTGAAGCCGCGCTTCGGCGGGGCGGCGAGCACGCTTTCCCCGAACTGGTCGACGAGCTTGGACTTGATCTCGCTCTTCGTGTCGCCCGCAGCGATCCGAGCGCGGATGAACGAGCGCATGCGATCCGCGATCGGCGAGCTCGACACGGCCAGGGACTCATGGCACGTTGGACAGATCAGCTCACGCTCGAGCTCGGGCAGAGTCGGCTGTTGCTCGCTCGCCGCAGCCGTCCCCGCGGCTCCGAGTGCCAGCAGGAGCGCGGCCGTCAGCGCGGCTCTCATCAGGGCGTCTCCAGAGCGATTCGGATGTTCCGGTCGAGCTCTTCGGCCGTCACGGGCCCCTCGACGTGCTCGCCGACGAGACGCCCCTCTCGGTCCACGAACCACGTCTCCGGAAGTCCGCTCAGGCCGTAGCGTCCCCAGGTCCAGTTGTGCTTGTCACGCAGGGCCGGGTAGCTGAGCTCGTATCGCTCGACGAAGCGCCGCGCGTCGCTGCTCAAATCCTGGAGGTCGACTCCCACGACGACCACGTCCTGGTCGCGCCATTTTTGCCACGCGGCCTCGAGCGTCGGCGCCTCGTCCTTGCAGGGCGCGCACCAGGAGGCCCAGAAGTTGACGACGACCGCTTTGCCGCGCAGGTCTGTCAGTGAGAGCGTGCCCTGGCCGTCCAGGCGGTCGAGGCTGAAAACCGGTGCCTGCGGCTTCTGGCCGGAGGCCACCTTCGAGCTGAGCAGGCGGCCCTGGTCGGTGCGGACGACTTGCCACGCCAACAGGGCCACGAGGAGCCCGACCACCAGGACGGCAGCCGTCTGAAGCGCGATCTTGCCGCGGCGCGCCATGGCCGCGATCCACTCTAGCCGGTGCCTGCACTAGGCCGAGACGATGAAGACGGGCGTGCCGACGTAGACGCGCTCGAAGAGCCATTCGGCCTCCGGGATTCGCATGCGGATGCATCCGTGCGAGGCCGAGTACCCGATCGAGGCAGAATCGGGCGTCCCATGAATGCCGACGCCTCCCCGAGAGAGACCCATCCAGCGCGTGCCGAGCGGGTTCCCCGGGCCGGGCGGGATCGGGCTCGCGCCGGCCGCCCAGGCCGTGTTCGGCGGATACCACCAGGGGTTCCGCTGCTTGCTGGCGATGTAGAAGCTGCCGAGCGGCGTCGGGTACTGCGACATTCCTACGGCGACGCCGAAGGTAGTCCAGTAGTGCGAGCCCTTGTAGAGGTAGAGACGATGCGAGGCTCGCCGGATCACGATCACCGGCCCGAAGTTCGAGCGCGTGATCCGCGGCTGGAGCACGCGGTAGGGAGTCGCGATCGGCCCGCGCTCGTGCGCGGCGAAGGCGGTGCGGATAAGTGTTCTCGTGGGGTATTGCCTGAGGCGGTAACCGACCCGAGCCCGCGTGATCGTGGGCCGGAGGTAGCTCAGGCGGGCCCTCGAGTTGACCGGGGGCAAGTACCAGGCTCTGGCGAGCCGAGCGACGAACGCGCGCAGCCTCGTCCTGTCGAAGCGCACGGAGAGAGCGACTGCTTGTCCGGGGGCTGCCGCGAGCGCATTCGCGACCGCGCTCTGGACGCCGGCCGAGGCTCCGACCCACCACGGCGTCGAAGTCTTCGTGCGGCCCCTGAACGTGAAGGTCACCGGCCGGGCGAAGAACGCGCGCACCGCAGCGCGGGCCTCGTCGGCCGTGAGACCGCCCACGGACACCCCCGCGATCGTGACGCCGCCCGGAATCAGCGGAGGCGGTGGTGTCTCCTCCGTCGTCGTGCCCACGGTCGAGGTTGCGTCGATTGAAATGCCTTCGGTCGGGGTGGCTTCCTGGGCGTACGCAAGCGGCACACCGAAGGCGGCGAGCAGGGCGGCCAACGCGAGAGCGCGCCTCATGGTGCGCTGATCCTAATCTCCAAGGAGGCGAGGGTCATTCGCGATCACCCCATCCACTCCTGCCGCGAGCACATGTGCCAGAGCTGCACCGTCCTCGATTGTCCAGGCGAGAACAGCCGCGTCCCGACTGTGGCAGCGGTCGACGAGTGTCCGAGAGACGAGCGCGTGGTGAACCACGAGAGCGTTGGCCTGTGAGCGGGCCAGCATTCCCGCGATGCGCACCGGAAGCGCCCGGCGGAGGCCCGAGAGGCCCACGCGGATGAGTGGCCCGAAGGCCGGACGCTCGGAAATTCCGGCGCGGTCGAAGGGGTAGGAGAACCCGGTCGTCGATGCGGGCTCGACCTGCTTGACGGTGCGGAGACTCGCGGGATGGGACGAGGCAACGACAGCACGATCAAGCAGGTTGTGCTCGCGCAGAATCTCGACGGCGGAGCGCTCGATCCCGCGGGACTTCAAGTCGAGCATGACGCCGGCATCCGCCCGCGCGACGAGCGCCAGAGCCTCGTCCAGCGTTGGGCTCTCGTCCCTCACCTCCGCGGGCGAATGGGCCAGCCGGAGAGCGTCTGCGTGTGCAACCACGTCAATTTCGACCAGATCGAGTGCGTATTCGATCGCGGCTTCGATCGAGGCGAGGGTGTTCTCGGCTGCTAGCGCCGCTGCGCCCCGGTGGCCGATCCGGAGCACGCGCCCTTCTTGCCGAAGGTTCACGGCGCGGTCGGGAGCGGCCTCTCGTCGAGGTCGCCGCCGCCGGCGATGAAATCGACGATCATCCGGTCGGTCAGCCACTCGACCGGCGCGCGGTCGTCGGTGAGGGGGTCCCCGTCAGCGCGTACGGGCGCGAGCCCGGCGCGGAAGAGCGGGACGAGGGAGGCGACCGCCGGAGGGACCTTCCCGACACGCTGCACCAGCCGGGAACGCGGAAGCGGGCAGTCGAAGGCCAGAACGAGTTCGCTGAACCGCAGCGGCTTCCAATGCCACGCTTCGGGAAAGGCCGAGAGGACGGTCGTGCCGATCGCCTGCCCGAGCCGGAGATCGCGCGGAACGGCGGCGACGTTGAGCGCGAGCACGCCGCCGGGAGCCAGGTGGCGGCGCGCGAGGCGGAAGAACTCCTCCGTCGCGAGGTAGAAGGGGATGTAGGGCTGGCGGTAGGCGTCCACGACGATGACGTCGTAGCGCTCGTCCGTGAGCTGGAGAAACGGACGCCCGTCGTCCGTGATCACGTGGAGGTTCGGGTTGTCGCCGAGCCCGAGAAACCGACGGCCGGCCTCGGTGACCTTTGGGTCGATCTCGACGCCGTCGATCCGGACGTCGGGATAGAGCTTCCCGTACGCGCGCGCAATGGTTCCGCCCGCGTTGCCGATCACGAGCATCCGCTCCACCGGCCTGTCGAGTAGCGGGGGCACGACGAGGAACATGTCCCACTCCCCACCGGTGAGCACGGAGCGCGGATGCCAGACCGAGTGCACCACGACTCCCTCGTTCAGCTTGAGCACGCGGGAACCGTCGGCCCTTTGCAGCACCTGGACGTACTGGTAGGGCGACTCCGTCTCGTACAGGAGCCCGGACGAAGCCTTGATCGTCCCGGCAGGGATGAAGAGCAGGGCTGCCACCGCGACCGTCGCGAGCTGCCAGCGCGTTCCAAGGACGAGCGCACCCGCGAGCACGAGGAGCGCCGCCGAGCCCAGCATCGTCCGCTGCGTCCCCACGAGGGGGATGGTCAGCAGCGCGGAGGCGAACGTCCCGACGATGCTCCCGACCGTCGAGAGGGCATAGAGGCGTCCCGCAACGGTTCCGGCCTCGCCGACATCGTCGAGTGCCAGGCGGATGGCGAACGGAGAGACCGCGCCCAGCAGCGTGACGGGGATGGCGAAGAGGGCTAGGGCGGCGAAGAAAGAGCCGACGACCGCTCCGACGGAAACCGCGTCCAGGCCGCGCACGGCCACGTCGAGGATCGGCCGCGAGACGAAGGGGAGGATGGCGATGAAGAGAGCCGCGACGAGGACGATCGAGCCAAGGAGGCGGGGCTCGGGACGGCGATCGGCCAGCTTGCCCCCGAACCAGTAGCCGATCGAGAGATAGACGAGGATGAGGCCGATGATGTTCGCCCAGACGATCGTCGAGCTTCCGAAGTAAGGCGCGAGGAGGCGCGAGGCCGCGATCTCGGTCGCCAACGTCCCGCCGCCGGCTGTGAAGACGAGCACTCCGAGGCGGGCCCGGCTCACCGCCTGCGCAGCGGTCGCGGGGGCGGATGTCGCTGCCTCAGCCAGAGTTGGAAAGACGTAGACAAACGAGCGCACAGTCGTCTCCGAGCCCGCCCCCAGCGAAGCTCCGGCAGTCCGCCAGGATCGCCTCCGCCAGCTCCTGCGGGCCAAGGCCTGCGCGACGGCCGAGCAGCTCGTCGAGCCGCTCCTCTCCGTACATCTCGCCGTCCCGACGGGCCTCAGGAACACCATCCGTGTAGAGGACGACCGAGACGCCGGGCTGAAGCTCGGCCTGCTCGGTCACGTACTCCTGGTCGGGCTCGATCCCCAGCGCGAGGCCGTGGCCCGCGAGGGGGGTGACGTTTCCTTCGGGATCGACGAGCCGCGCGGCAGGATGGCCGGCGCTCGCGCAGGAGATCGTGCGGGCCTTCGGGTCGACCAGCGCGTAGAGCATGGTGATGAACTTCCCCACGCCGATCTCGTCGACGATGACCTCATTCGCGCGGGCGAGGAAGTCGGCAGGCTCCGGGTGCATGCGCGCGAGCGCACGGAAGCTGAACTTGGCCATGGCCATGTCGGCGGCGGCCTGGATGCCCTTGCCGGTGACGTCGCCGAGAATGATCGCGAGCCGTCCGTCGTCGAGCGTGAGGAAGTCGTAGACGTCCCCGCCGACGTCCACGCGAGCCG
>WNFV01001462.1_pt1 | contig 32122 bp, 37 predicted proteins | sample 5400101 | NCBI WGS metagenome assembly WNFV01 (sample SAMN13153361, study PRJNA577476) | soil metagenome | isolation source: 115 cm soil or saprolite under grassland replicate 1 | place: USA:California | collected 2016-06-15 | reverse complement strand
AGAAGTATCCCGAGATCAAGATCAAGCTCTTCACGCGGCGCGACTTCGATCGCCTGGCCCACAAATACAAACTGAACCTCGCCTCATAGAGCCGCTCGACCCGAGGATCGGAGAGATCTATCTCTCCCGTGACGAGATCGAGGCACGGGTCAACGAGCTGGGGGCGCAGATCGCGGACGATTACGCCGGCCGCGAGCCCGTCCTCGTCACCGTTCTCAAGGGCGCGTTCATCTTCCTGGCCGACCTCTCGCGCTCGATCCAGATCCCCCACGCGCTCGACTTCGTCGTCCTCGCAGGGTATGACGGCGCCCTCGGCGGCCAGACCAAGATTCGCCTGATCAAGGATCTCGACTTCCCGATCGCGGGGCGTGACGTCCTCATCATCGAGAACGTGGTCGACACGGGCCTGACTCTCAACTACCTGATCAAGACGTTCGCCCTGCGCCGGCCGCGTGAGATCGCGGCCTGCACGCTGCTGGACCGGCCCTACCGGCGGCTCGTCGACGACATCCCGCTCCGCTACGTCGGCTTCACCGTGCCGGATCACTTCTTCGTCGGCTACGGGTTCGACTTGGAGGGACGGTTCCGGGGCCTCCCTGACCTGCGGATCGTCCACTAGTTTCTCGCGCGCCGTCGCCGGGGACCGCCCTTCTATGGCAGACGAGCGCGAAGTCCAGCACGACCCGCAGGTGCTCGAGGGCGAGGACGATGTGCCGCGGCAGCCTTCGCCGCCACTCGATCCTTACACGCCCGAGCCGGGGCCTTCGCCCGGCGAGCGGCGTGCCTTCAAGCTCCTCCCGCTGGCGTGGATCGCCGTATTCGTTCTCGCCGGGATCATCCTCTACGCCGTTTTCCGCTAACCGTCGGGGTCAGACCCCGCTGGCCGTTAAAGACCTGAGCCACCCGCATGGTTGAGCCAACCCTCCTCCAAGCGGACGTGGCCGCTTGAGCCATCTCAGGGGTCAGACCCCGGTGGCTGTAGGCGACATGGCCGTTAGAGGTAGTTCAGCGGGTTGACGGGCGTGCCGTTGACGCGTATCTCGAAGTGGAGATGGCAGCCGGTCGAATGGCCCGTCGAGCCGACGGCGCCGATCGCCTGACCCTGCGAGACGGAGCCGCCGCCGACGTAGAGGGAAGACTGATGGCCGTACGCGGTCGCGAGGCCGCCGCCGTGGTCGATGATCGTGATGTTGCCGTACCCGTCCATCCAACCGGCGTAGATCACGGTGCCCGAGGCGGCCGCGTGGATCGTTGTCCCGCAGGCGGCTCCAATGTCGATACCTTCGTGCATGCGGCCCCAGCGCCAGCCGAAGCCGCTCGTGATCGGGCCGCTGACCGGCCAGATCAGGCCACTGGAGGAAGGCGTTCCGCCGCCGGAGCCGGAGGACCCGCCCTGGGCACCCTGGATCTGCGCGGCGATGGCGGCGCTCGCCGCCTGCATCGCCTCGAGATCCTCTTCATCGGCATGACGCTCGTGCTTTACGTCCGCAAGAAGACCTTGCTTGCTGTCCCGCGCAGCCGCCAGCGCCGCCTCCCGCGCGAGCAGGGCCGCACGGGCGGCGCGCTGCTCCTCCGTCTTCTGCGCAAGAATCGCGGTGGCCTTCGACACCTCCGCCTTCGTCGAGGCAGTCTGCTGCTTGGCCAGCCGCATCTCGATCTGGAGCCGCTTGATCGTGTCGGCGATCTGCTTGTCCTGCTGGCCGATGGCGCGAAAGTAGTCGAGCTGCTCGAGCAGGTCGGAGAAGGTCTGGGCCTGCAGCAGGATCTCGAGCTCGCTGGCCTCGTTGCTCTCGTACAGCTGGACAAGGCGCTCCTCGAGCCGGCGTTGCGCGACGGCGTGCTGCTGAGTCAGGCGCCGGAGCGTGGCGGCCTGCTCGCGTAGACGTGCCTGGAGGCGAGCTAGGCGGCTCCGGTGCGCAGCGAGGTCCCGTTCGAGCACGGCGAGCTTGTCGCTGAGGACCGTGATGTCGCCGGCGAGCGCGTCGATCCGAGAGGACGCATCCGAGATCTCCGAGGTGAGGACACCTTCGCGGGCCTTGGCGCGCTGGATGGAATCCCTTAGACCGGAAATGCGGGAGTCAACTGCGTTCTTGCGGTCGTACAGGGACTGTCCCAGCGCGACCGGGACGCACAACCCCACGACCGCCGAGGCGACGATGAGCACGTTGATGGGGCGGGGGATGAACACCGGCTGAGAGTTTCGCCGGGCGCGCGGACGTCCCTGCGCGTCCAGCGGGAAGCCTTCCTGCTTGGAAGTTCGGTGGTTTTACATCAGATTGCGGGCGTTTTCCAGCGAGAGGCGGCCCCGCTCGCGCTTCGTCAGCGCTTGCGGCGCCCCTTCGACTGCGGCATCGGGGGATGCTCGGGCGCCGGCGGCGGCTCAGCCGGAGAGGGCTCCGGCTCCGGGAAAGGCTCTGGCGGATCGCCCTCGTCGGGCGGCGGCCAGGGCTCGGGGATGCGCGCCGGCTCCGGCGGCTGCTCCGCGTGGATTTCCTCTGTGGTCTTGACACCTGCCTGGGCGCGCTGGACTCGTTCGCCGGTCTGTCGGATGAGAGTCTCGATCTGGGCCTCCTTCTTGCTGATTCGCTCGACGATCGCTTCCACGTCTGCCTTCGCAGACTTCGTTCCCCCTTTGTCGCCGTAGAACACGACGTGTCCGAGCCGGTGGAAGCCGCGGCTCCGCTCCGCCTCGAGCTCGGCACGCTCGCGGCGCGCCCGAAAGAGCTCGAGTTGGCCGCGTGACCGGGCGGCCAGAGACGCGCGCGTGGCGAAGAAGCGCTCCCTAAAGCCGAGGAGGGCGTACTTGGCGGCCCGTCGCTCGGCCTCGCGCTGGGTGAGGAAGAGGATCCCCGCAGCCAGGAGCGCCACCAGCCCCCACGCCCAGACTCCGCCGGCGAGCAGGACGATCGACCCGATCAAGACCAGGACAGCGATGACGAGCACGGGATGCGGAGGCCAGTGCCGGCCCGGCGGTCGAACCGCGGTTGCGCCTCCCCCTTCCGTCAGAGGCCGGCCGCACTCCGGGCAGAAACGGCTCTCCCCGGGAACCGAGGTACCGCAGTGCGGACAGTCACGCACGGACGTCCTCCCGCTCCGGATGAGCCTCTTTCCTCGGCGGGTCGAGGGTGCGCAACGCCTCGGCCGCCTGGCGCCGCAGCGGCGCGACGAGTTCCCGGTAGTCGGCGTCTGAGATCTTGCCGGTGCGGTGGTCGAACTCCAGCTCCTTCAGCGCGGCGAGCGCCCGGTCGCGCTCTTCGGCGATGCGCACGCGCTCACGCTCCTGCGGCGCGAGCTCGGCGAGCCGGTCGTCCTCCGGCGCCGGCTCGCGAAGGAAGGGCCGCGCGACGAACGCCACGCACGCGACGGCGAGGAGCACCGCAAGCATCACGGCGGCTAGGTCCATAGCTAGGCCGGAGCGTAGGCGAACCGACGCGCGAGCCGCCGTTGCTCGCGTGCATCCGGCCACATTGCGATAAGCGACCCACCGACGAAGACGAGGCCGGCAAGCCAGATCAGGTTGACGAGCGGGTTGATGAGCACCTTCAGGAAGATCGAGCCGTCGTTGTTGAACTTGCCGACGATGACGAAGAGGTCTTCCCCGCGCAGCCAGTCCGAACGGATGGCAACCTCGTTGGACGTCTGCTGCTCCGCGAAATAGCGGTTCTTGCCCGCGGAAAGGACTCCGAGGGGCTTTCCGTTTCGCGCCACGTCGAACCGTGCCCGCATTTCGAGGGCGTTCGCGCTCCGGCGCTGAGCGCTTCCCAGGTACGTGAGGTCGTATGCGCCGATCCGCATCGTGGCTCCCGGCGCGAGCGCGCGCCGCGGCTCGCGCGTCGTTCCGAACCCGCCGATTCCGATCGCGCCGATCAGGAGGATCACAATCGCCGCATGGACGACATAGCCGCCATAGCGGCGGCGATTTCGCCCCACGAGCCCTGCGAAGGAGCCCAGCCACCCGTCGTCGCCGAGGGACCGCCTCGCACGCGTCCCGCGCGCGAACTCGAGCACTATCGCGGCGAGCACGAAGGAGGCGAACGTGTAGCCCACGAGGCCCGCCGGGCTCGACCCCGCGCCGGCCGCCAGGAGCAAGGTCCCGGTGACGAGCGCGACCCCGGTCGGCCAGAGCAGCGACGTGCCGAGCGCGCGCAGCGAGGCGCGCCGCCAGGCGACGAGCGGGCCGATTCCCATGAGGAGCACGAGGGGGAGGCCGAAGGCGATGGCGAAGAAGTCGTAGTACGGCGCGCCGACCGTCACGGCGAATCCACGCACCGCCTCCGAAACCAGGGGATAAACGACTCCCCAAAGGACGGTAAGCGCGAGCGCGACGAGAAAGAGATTGTTGTAGAGGAAGGCTGCCTCGCGCGAGACGAGCGACTCCAAGCGGGTCGGTGAGCGCAGCAGCGGCAGGCGAACGAGGATGAGCGTGATCGAGGCGGCGATGACGACCACGATGAAGCCGAGGAACCAGGCTCCGATCGATGACTGGGTGAAGCTGTGAATCGAGTTGATCACCCCGCTGCGCGTGAGGAACGTGCCGAAGAGAGACAAGGCAAACGCCCCCGCCACGAGGACCGCGTTCCAGACGCGGAGCATGTTCTTCTTCTCCTGCACCATCACCGAGTGGAGGAAGGCCGTCGAGACGAGCCACGGCATCAGCGCCGCGTTCTCGACCGGATCCCAGGCGTACCACCCTCCCCACCCCACTTCCTCGTAGGCCCACTTCGCGCCGAGCAGGATCGCGAACCCGAGGAAGGCCCACGAGGCTAGCGTCCAGCGGCGCGTGACCACGATCCAGCGCTCATCGGTGCGACGCGACGCAAGCGCCGCCATGGCGAACGCGAACGGGATCGTCAGGCCGACGTAGCCGAGATAGAGGAGTGGCGGGTGGGCCATCATGTATGGGTTCTGCAGGCTCGGGTTGAGGCCGACTCCGTCTGCCGGAGCCGGCGCCGTGGCGAACGGCGAGGCAACGAAGACGAGGATGAACGCGAAGAAGCTCGCGATCCCGCCGAGGATCGGCACCGTCCACGGCAGGACATCGCGTATCAACCTCCGATTCAGGGCCACGGCCGCCGAGCCCATCCCCGCGAGCACGAGGAGCCAGAGGAGGAGCGATCCCTGCTGCCCACCCCAGAAGGCGGAGACCGAGTAGCGCAGAGGCAGCTCGCGAGAAGTGTGGTCTGCGACGTAGACGAACGAGAAATCGTGACGGACCAGGGCGGCCAGGAGGACGAGCGCCGCGACCGCTACCGCGCCGAGAGCAGCGAAGAGCGCATTCGTCGCCGAGTCGAGCAGCCGTCTCCGGCCCCGGAAAGCCGCGTAACCGCCGGCGACCGCGGCGTAGACGATGAGCCCGAAGGCGACGACGAGCGCGGCTCGGCCGAGCTCCGGCATCTCAGGAGGGCTTCGGCTTGGAGTCCGGCGCGTACTTCGACGGGCACTTGGTGACGAGCGAATCCCGCTCCGCGACGAAGAGCCCGTTCTGAAGCTTCCCTCGCACCGAGACGTCGCGTCCTACGGCGAAGAGGTCCGGGACGGAGCCGGTGTAGACGACCGGGACGGTTCGGCTCCCGTTGATGTCGCGCAGGCGGAAGCGCAAGCCGCCGTCGCTGGCGTCCCCTCGCACGGGCGCAAGGACGACGCCCGCCAGGCTGACGGTGCCCGAATGCGCGGCGAGCTGGCTCGGCCGCACCAACGGCGTGGAGCCGCCCGCGAGGCTCGTGTAGAGCAGGAAGACTGCGAGGGCCGCCGCCACCGAGAGCGCGACGATAAGACGAGCGGGACTGCGCCTCCTGGGCACGCCCCGAGTTTAGCGGGGGTCGGGCTCTAGATCTCGGGGATCGGCGCGGGCTTGCGATCCGGGATCCTGTAGCCGTGGTCGCGGCAGAGGGAGCCCGGAGCGTCCTCTGTGAGCGCGTCGCAGTAGCCCTTCCCGTAAGCAGCACGAAGGAAGGCCGCGACGACCTCGAGGTTCCACTCGCTCACCCCGCAGGCCTCGCCCCAGAGGTCCGCGAGCCGGAGGTCGATATCCAGCTCGAGGAGCTCGATGCGCGTCGGTCGCTTCGCCATGGACAAAGACCGTACTCTTGGCGTCGGACGGCATGACGACTCGCTTTGGACCTGCCCGCGTGCCCAGCCGCGAGAGCCCTGAGGCTGCGGTGGAGCTCCTAGTCGAGCGCGGCTACACGGCCTGCGAGATCGACTTCGAGGGGGGCTTCTGGATGAAGCCCGAGTGGGAATGGGCCGGGCGCCTCGGCGAGCTCGCCCGCGAGCGCGGGATCGCCCTTTCCGTCCACGCGCCAATCGCCGCCATCCTGGGGCACCTCCGCGGCGACGAACAGAAGCGCAAGCGCGCCTTCGGCATGCTCGACCACACGGCCGGGGTAGCGGTCGCCTGCGGCGCCCAGCTGGTCGTCGTCCATCCCGGCTATCTGCTCGGGCGAGCACGGGAGGCTGCGCTCGAAAGCGTGGCGAAAGACCTCTCGGACCTGCGCGAACGTGTGGAGGCGAAGGAACGTAGCGTCGACTTCGGCGTCGAGATCATGGGACGCGTGCGCGAGCTCGGCACGGCCGAGGACGTGTTCTGCCTCGCGGCCAGCTTTGAGTGGGTTCGGCCCGTGATCGACTTCGCCCACCTGCATGCGGTCACGGATGGAGCCTTCGTTGCCGAAGAGGCGTTCGCCGACATTCTCGCCGCGGCCGACGAGCTCCTCGAAGCGGAAACTCCGTTCCATATCCATTTTTCTGACATCGCCTACGCCAACCGCAACGAGACGAAGCACCTCCCCTACGGCGAGGGGACCCTGCGCGCTGAGCCACTGCGGGACGCGCTCGCGCGCTTCGACCGCCCGGCGACCGTGATCAGCGAGTCGCCCGGCGAAGAAAGCCACCAGGCCGTCCGAGCGATTCTCCTCGGCTCGCGCGTCTGACGGCGCACGCGCCGCTGTGTGCGAAGATCCTCGCCGGCATGAGCGAGGGGTCGGCACGGACCTGGCATCACGGCCTGGTCGCCGAATGGTGGGCCGAGTTCGAGCTCGAGGGTCCGGAGATCCAGTATTTCGGCCGCTTCGTCGAAGAGGGGCAGCCGGCCCTCGACGCCGGCTGCGGGACAGGCCGGCTGCTAGTTCCCTGGCTCCGCGCCGGGCTGGATGTCGACGGCTGCGACGCGTCGGCCGACATGGTCGCGCTTTGCCGCGAGCGGGCTCGCCGTGAGGGGCTGGAGCCGACGCTCTTCGTTCAGCCGTTGCACGACCTCGATCCGCCTCGCCGCTATCGGACGATCGTCGCCTGCGGCGTCTTCGGCCTCGGGAGCACGCGCGCGGAGGACGAGGAAGCGCTGCGGCGTTTCCACCGGTCGCTGGAGCCGGGCGGCACGCTGGCGCTCGACATCGAGGTCCCCTGGGCCAACGTGCGGCGCTGGCCGCAGTGGACGCGCGAGGAGCGCAAGCGACTTCCCGAGCCGTGGCCCGATTCCGGCGAGCGGACCCGAGCCACCGACGGAAGCGAATACGAGTTCCGCACGCGAGTCCTCGAGATCGACCCGCTCGACCAGGCGCTCATTCTCGAGATCCGCGCCGAGAAGTTCCGCGACGGCCGCCTCGTCGCCGCCGAGGAGCATGCCCTTTCGATGCGCGAGTACTTCCCCACCGAGCTCGTGCTCCTCCTCGAGCGGGCGGGCTTCCACGACGTCGAGGTTCACGGGGATCACAACGACGCGCACCCGACGCCAGACGACGACTTCCTCGTGTACCTCGCCCGCGCCTAGGCGCTGTGATCCTTACGGAACGAGCCGGAGCGGGTTCTCGCGGTCGCTGAGAGCAACCGTGCGCTCCGCCCCGCCGTTTCGCCACTCGCCGCCGAGCTTCTCGTCGAGCTTGGCCTCGAGCTCTCCGCTTGCGGCCAGTTCCTGGACGATGTCCGCGCCGCCGATCAGCTCGCCGCCGACGAACACCTGCGGGATCGTCGGCCAGCTCGAGAGCGCCGAGAGCTCCTGGCGGATCGCCGGATCCGGCAGGACGTCCACGGCTGCGAACGATGCGCCAATCGCGCGCAGCGCCTGCATCGCCCGCTCCGAGTTGCCGCAGAAGGCCTGCTCGTGCGTGCCCTTGACGAACGCGACGACCGGTTCCCGCTCGATTGTCGCCCTGATCTGCTCTCTCAGCTCGCTCATGTCTCTCCTCGGGTTGTGATTCGCAGCTCGTGGATCGTCCCGTCCGCCATCGGGCCTTCCAGAGCGGCGTAGACGAGCCGATGCTGTTCTACCAGCGACAGCCCGTTGAATCGCGGACTCACGACGGTGACTTGGAAATGGTCTCCGCCGCCGGTACGGTCGAGCACGGCGAGCTCACGCGCATCGGGGAAGGCCTGCCGCAGCAAGTTCTCGATCGGGGCGGTCACCGCCTCCGACGATAGCGGCTCAGCGGATGTGCAGGTTGACGCCGAGGAGGACGAGCGGCCAGAGGATCATGGCTAAGACGGCCGAGAGGACGCGCTTGGCCGTGTCGATGTTCTTGAAGTAGTCGTGCGTCGACGCGACGATGATGCCGATGACGAGATAGACCAAGCCGAGAAGCGAGTTGACGCGCATCCCGGCATTTCTTCCCGAATCCCTGGAAGAAAAAACCGAACCCGCGTCAGTGCTTCTTGTGCCGTTTCGCAGACGCCTTGTGCTTCTTCTGGTGCTGCTTCGGCACCTTTGTCGTTTCCGTGGAGACCGAGTCCGGCGCGCGCAATGGCACGTTGGGCGGTTCCCACGACCCCATCGCGTTCCCGGCCCAGAGCACGGCAGCGCCGAAGAGGGTGGCGAGAAGGCTGACGTAGACGAGCACGCGTAGCATCTCTTCTTCGGTCGGCACCAAAAGGGCCTTACGTGTCCCTCAGACGAGGGACTAGCCCAAGTCTGCGATGCGGTAGCTTTGGTCAATGGCGCAGACGCTCTTCGACCGCATCTGGGAGAGCCACGTCGTTGCAGAGCCGCCCGGAGAGCCGGCGCTGCTCTACGTCGATCTCCACCTCATCCACGAGGTGACGTCGCCGCAGGCGTTCGAGGGCCTGCGTCTCGCCGGCCGGACCGTGCGCCGCCCGGATCTCTCCCTCGCCACGATGGACCACAACGTGCCGACCGAGGGCGGGCCGGTCAGCGATCCGCTCGCGCGCGCGCAGCTCGACGCCCTGACGGCGAACTGCGCGGAGTTCGGAGTTCCTCTCTACGCAACCGGCAGCGGACGCGAGGGCATTGTGCACGTGATCGGCCCGGAGCTCGGTCTGACGCAGCCCGGGATGACGGTCGTCTGCGGGGACAGCCACACGTCTACCCACGGAGCGTTCGGAACCCTCGCCATCGGGATCGGCACGTCAGAGGTCGAGCATGTGATGGCGACCCAGACGCTCCCCCAGCGCAAGCCGAAGTCGATGCGCCTCAGCTTCGAGGGGGAGCTTCCCTTCGGTGTCACCGCGAAGGATGTCATCCTCGGCGCGATCGGCAGGATCGGCGTCTCCGGCGGCGTCGGCCACGTGGTCGAATACGCCGGGGAGGTGATTCGCGGCCTCTCGATGGAGAGCCGCATGACGGTCTGCAACATGTCCATCGAGGCCGGCGCGCGCGCCGGGACGATCGCCCCGGACGACACAACGTTCGCCTACCTCGAAAGGCGACCGGCGGCTCCGAAAGGCGCGGACTGGGAGCGGGCTCTCGATCGCTGGCGCGGCCTCGTCTCCGACGCGGACGCCACCTACGACCGCGACGTCGAGATCGACGTCCGCGAGCTTGCTCCCCAGGTCACCTGGGGAACGAATCCCGCCATGGTCACGTCGATCGAGGGCGCCGTCCCGAATCCCGGCGACTACGCCGACCAGGACGAGCGTGAGTCGGTCGAGCGTGCGCTCGCGTACATGGACCTCGAGCCGGGAACGGCGATTAAGGACATTCGGCTCAACCGCATCTTCATCGGCTCCTGCACGAACGCGCGCATCGAGGATCTGCGGACGGCCGCGGCGGTGGTCGCCGGGAAGCGCGTCCACCCGAACGTCCGCGCGATGGTGGTGCCGGGGTCGGCGACCGTGAAGACCCATGCCGAAGCCGAAGGGCTCGACCGCACCTTCGAAGCGGCGGGCTTCGAGTGGCGCCGGGCCGGTTGCTCGATGTGCCTCGGCATGAACCCGGACATTCTCGCGCCGGGCGAGCGCTGCGCCTCGACGTCGAACCGCAATTTCGAGGGCCGACAGGGCCGGGGCGGGCGCACGCACCTGGTCAGCCCGGCGATGGCCGCCGCTGCTGCGCTCGAGGGCCATTTCGTCGACATCCGCGAATACGCGCTGGAGCCGGTCGCGTGAGGCCGTTCCGCAGCGTGACGGGGCGGGCCGCCGTCCTCGACCGGGCGGACGTGGACACGGACCAGATCGTCCCGAAGCAGTTCCTGAAACGGATCGAGCGCACGGGGTTCGGCGAGTTCCTCTTCTACGACTGGGCGAAGGAGCCCGACTTCGAGCTCAATCGCCCGGAGGCCGAGGGGGCCAAGGTCCTCCTCACGGGCCGCAACTTCGGCTGCGGCTCCTCCCGCGAGCATGCGCCCTGGGCGCTCCAGGACTGGGGTTTCGAGGCAATCGTCGCGCCGTCCTTCGGCGACATCTTCCGGACGAACTGCGTGAAGATCGGGCTCGTCCCGGTCGTGTTGCCGCAGGACGAGGTGAAGGAGCTCATGCAGGAACCCGTCGAGCTCACCGTCGACCTGGAGACCCAGACGGTCGGGCCCTACTCCTTCGAGTTCGACCCGTTCGAGCGTCATTGCCTCCTCGAAGGCCTCGACGACATCGCGCGGGCGCTCCAGCACGACGACGAGATCGCGGCGTTCGAAGCCGCGCACCCGCCGCGCTTCGCTACGACAGCGCTCTGAGCACGGCGTCGCCGAACTCGGCGGTCGTCGCAGTGCCGCCCAGGTCCGGCGTGGGAGCCTGCGCGAGCGCGACTTCGACGGCCCCCGCCAGAGCCCCCGCTTCCGCGGGACGGCCGAGACCGTGCTCCAGCATGAGTGCGGTCGAGCGCAGCATGGCGGCCGGGTTCGCAATCCCGAGGCCCGCGATGTCCGGTGCCGAGCCGTGCACGGGCTCGAAGATCCCCGGCCCACCGTCCGAGAGGGACGCGGAAGGCGCGAGTCCGAGGCCGCCGGTCACGACGGCGGCGAGGTCGCTGAGGATGTCCCCGAACATGTTCTCCGTCACGAGCACGTCGAACCGGTCGGGCGCTGAAGCGAGCTGCATCGCCGCGTTGTCGACCAGCATGTGCTCGACCTCGACGTCGTCGTAGCCCGCAGCGACCTCGTTCACGACCCGGCGCCAGAGGCGCGACGTCTCGAGGACGTTCGCCTTGTCGACCGAGGTGAGCTTCCTGTTCCGGGCGCGCGCCAGCTCGAAGGCGCGGCGCGCGATCCGCTCCACCTGGCTGGGGTGGTACTCGCAGGTGTCGAAGGCGGTCCCGTCCTGTCGAACGCCGCTCGCGCCGAAGTAGAGGCCCCCGACGAGCTCCCGCACGATGAGGACGTCGACCGAGTCGCTTTTGGCCGGCCGCAGGTTGGCGTAGACGTCGAGCTCCGCGCGCAGGCGGAGCATGCCCTGCTCCGGCCGCACCTCGGCCGCGTCGAACTCCGGATCTCCGACCGGCGCCTTGAGGACAGCCTCCGCCGCGCGGCAGGCTGCCAGCGTCTCCTCCGGGAGCGGGTCGCCCGTGTCGCGGATCGCCTGCGCACCGAAGGGACGCTCCTCCAGCTCGACCTCGGGGGCCAGAACCGCCAGTACCCGCCGCGCCTCGTGCATCACCTCCGGACCGACGCCGTCTCCCGGGAGGCAGACGACGGTCACGTGAGCACGCCGAGCCGCTCCAGGACGGCGTCTGCATCGGCCTCGATGTTCACGGGCTCGAACAAGCCGCTGACGGGGCCGGGAGTCTTCAAGCCGTCTCCGGTGACGACCAGGACGACCCGGTCTTCGGGGCCGAGCTCACTGCGCTCGACGGCCTCTCGGAGCGCTCCGAGAGTCACTCCCGCTGCGGTTTCGCCGAAGACGCCGGCATGGTCGGCGAGGAGGGCCATGTTCGACCCGACCTCGTCCTCGGCTACCGCGTAGATCGCGCCTCCGGTGCGGCGCGCGGTGGCGACGGCCTTGTCCCCGTCGGCCGGGTTCCCGATCGCCAGCGAGCGGGCGACCGTCTGCGGGCGTACCGGTGTTACGCGGCCATCTGCGGCGAAGGCGGCGGCGACGGGCGAGCAGCCCTCGGCCTGGCCGCCGATGAGGCGAGGGGTGGCGGCGTCGATCAGCCCGACCTGGCGGAGCTGCTCGAATCCCTCCGCGATCTTCGAGTAGAGAGAGCCCGAGGCGATCGGGGCCACGACGGCGTCGGGGGCGTCCCAGCCGAGCTGCTCGGCAATCTCGAACGCGACGGTCTTCGAGCCCTCCGCGTAGTAGGAGCGCAGGCCCACGTTGACGAATGCCCAGGGGAGCTCGAAGGAGAGCTCGACCGTCAGCCGGCTGCAATCGTCGTAGGTGCCGCGCACGGCGTAGATGGTGGCGCCGAACACCGCCGTGGCGACGAGCTTCTCCGGCTCGAGGTCGGCCGGGCAGAAGACCGCTGCGTGCATGCCCTCGGCCGCCGCCCGCGCGGCGACGGCGTTGGCCAGGTTCCCGGTCGAGGAGCACGCCAGCGTCTCGAGGCCGAGCTCGCGAGCCTTCTGCGCGGCGACGGCTACGACGCGGTCCTTGAAGGAGTGAGTCGGGTTGGCGGTGTCCAGCTTGAGCCAGAGCTCGCGTACGCCGACCTCCTCCGCCAGGCGCCGGGCGGGAACGAGCGGCGTGAGCCCGGGAGCCAGGCTCGCCTCATCTGGCGCCTCGACGGGAAGGAGCGGGGCGTACCGCCAGATCGAAGCAGGGCCCGCTGCGACAGTCTCGCGACTGACGCTCCGGGCGAGATCCTCCCAGTCGTAGACGGGGTCGAGGGGGCCGAAGCAGGCGGTGCACGTGCCGATGTCTTCCAGCGCGTATTCGGTCGCGCAGCTACGGCAACGGAGGGATTCGGCGGGCACTGGGGTCTCCTTTCTCGCTGACATCCTCCCGAGCCCGGAGGCTCGGACGGGTTTGGCACCTTGCTCCTTCGGAGTAGGTTGCCGAGGCTTCACAGGGCCGTTCCCTCAGCCTCTCTTGATGCGAGCGGGGCCGCTGCCCGTCGCTCATTTCTCAGTATACGAGCCGGGTGCGGGCCCGGTCACTGCCCCTTCCGAGGCAGACGAGACGAGCTCCGCGTACTTGGCGAAGACGCCGGTAGCATACCGAGGCGGAGGCGGATTCCAGCGTTCGAGCCGTGCCCCGAGCTCGTCTTCGGAAAGCTCGACGGACAACGTCCTGGCCTCCACGTCGATGACGACGGTGTCGCCGTCCTCCAGGGCCGCGAGCGGACCGCCCCGCGCCGCCTCGGGCGAGACGTGGCCGGCCATGAGCCCGTGCGTCGCGCCCGAGAAGCGCCCGTCCGTGACGAGGGCGATCTCCTCGCCGAGCCCCTCCCCGACGATCGCGCCCGTCACATGGAGCATCTCGCGCATCCCCGGGCCCCCCGCGGGGCCCTCGTAGCGAATGACGACGACGTCTCCGGGGACGATTCGCCGCTCCTTGACCGCGGCGAAGCAGGCCTCTTCGGAGTCGAACACGCGCGCCGGCCCGCGGTGGTGGAGACGCTCGTGGCCGGCGAGCTTGACGACGCATCCTTCGGGCGCCAGGTTCCCTCGCAGGACTGCGAGCCCGCCGATGGGCTTGATCGGCGTCTCGATCGGGACGACGACCTCCTGCCCAGGCCGCTCCACGACCGCGGCCGCGATCTCACTCAGCGAGCGGCCGTCCACGTTCGGCGAGCCGGCGTGGACGAGCTCCCGCTTGAGAAGCTCGCGTGCCACGAGCGCGACACCGCCGGCCTCGTACATGTCGGTGGCGACGAAGCGCCCGCCCGGCTTCAGGCTGGCGACGATCGGTGTCCGCGCCGCGATCTCGTCCAGGTCGTCCAGCTCTAGGGAGACGCCGAGCTCGCGCGCGATCGCGAGGAGATGAAGCACGCCGTTCGTGGAGCCGCCCGTGGCGACGATCGCCGCTGCGGCGTTCTCGAGCGCGTCCCGCGTGATGATCTCGGAAGGCCGAACGTCGCGCCGGAGGAGATCCATGGCGAGCCGTCCGGCCTCCTCCGCGGCCTCGTTTTTCGACGGATGGAGCGCGGGGATCCCGTTCAGGCCTGCCGGGCTGATCCCAAGGAAGTCGAGCGCGGTCGACATCGTGTTGGCGGTGAACTGCCCGCCGCAGGCCCCCGCGCCCGGACAGGCGACGCCTTCGAGCTCGAGCAGGTCTTCGCCGCTCATCTTCCCGACCGCGTGGGCCCCGACAGCCTCGAAGACGTCCTGGATGGTGACGTCGCGCCCGCGGAACCGGCCGGGTGCGATCGAACCGTTGTAGAGCACGAGCCCGGGCACGTCGAGCCGCGCGAGCGCCATTACCGCCGCGGGGATCGTCTTGTCGCAGCCGACGAGACAGACCAGGCCGTCGAAGAGATGTCCACGGGCGACGAGCTCGATCGAATCGGCGATCACCTCGCGCGAGACGAGCGAGGCGCGCATTCCCTCCGTGCCCATGGAGACGCCGTCGGAAACGGAGATCGTATTGAACTCCATGGGCGTCCCGCCGGCCGCCCTGATGCCGCGCTTGACGTGCTGCGCCAGCTCCCGCTGGTTCAGGTTGCACGGCATCGTCTCGATCCAGGTCGTGGCGACGCCGATCAGCGGGCGGGCGAGATCGTCGTCGCTGAAGCCGACCCCCTTCAGCATCGCGCGTGCGGGCGCACGCTCAGGGCCGTCGGTGAGGGCCGCGCTTTGGCGCTTGTCGGGATCGCTCATAGGCTGCCCTTTAGCCTATGAGCGTGTGGAGGGGGTGTGGGGGAACCGGGAGGTTCCACCACTGGGACAAAGAAGGGGGCCCGCGGGGGAAACATGGTTTCCCCCGCGGGAGCGAGCCGAAGGCGAGCGACGCTCATACTGCGCTTGCTCCTTCCGCGGACACGGCGAAGCGAAGGACGCTCGCCTCGGTGAACTTAGTTGCCAGCTCCGCCTCGGAGGCCGTGGCGGACTCCTCTCGCACCCACACGATCACGGTCGGCCCGGATCCTGACAGGGTGGCGCCGAGCGCACCCTCGGGAAGCTCCGCGCGGACAACTCCGAGCAGCGGCGCTTTGGCGGAGCGATAGGGCTCGTGCAAGCGGTCGTGGATGGCCGCGGCGAAGAGCTCGGGAGACCTTTGCGCCAGCGCGGCGCCCAGGAGCGCGGCACGGCCGGCCGTGAAGGTTGCGTCGGCATGCGGGACCGAGTCGGGAAGCGAGTTGCGAGCGGCCGCGGTCGAGACGGTCGTCTCCGGAATGATTGCGATCGGCACCGCTGGAAGCCGGTCGGCGACGCGCACGATCCGGTTCTCCCAGGTCAGGCAGACACCGCCCGCGAGCGCGGCCGCGAGGTTGTCCGCGTGTCCTTCGAGCTCGACTCCCTCCGCGAGAAGCTCCTCCGGGTCCGGGTACTTGCCGGCCGCCAACGCACCGGCCACCAGGCCGAGCGCGATCACCGCGGCGCTCGAGCCCAGTCCGCGCTCGCGCGGAACGCGGTCCGTGAAGCGAAAGCGCTTGCCGGCGGTCGGGGCGAGGCGCGCGAAGGCGCGCACGCCGAGGTGGGACTCGTCGGCCTCCCCGCTCCCTTCCTCGACCTCGAGCTCGTTCCAGAGGTCGAGCGCCGCGGCCACGCAGTCGAAGCCGGGCCCAATGTTGGCGGTGGTCGCCGGAGCGCGAACGTGGATCGTCATGCGACAGCGTCCGGATCCTTCAGGCCGTGGCCCGTGATGACGCAGACGACGCGCGCGTCGCCGGGCGGATCGGCGAAAAGCGCCGCCAGTCCCGCGGCCGACGACGGCTCGCAGAAGATCCCTTCCTCCCGCGCGAGCAGCTCCCAGGCTTCGAGAATGGCGGTGTCGTCCACGGGCACCACGGCGCCACCCGAGTCCTCCACGGCTCGCCGAGCGGCCTCGGCGTGAGGAGGCACGGAGATCCGGATGGCGGAGGCAACGGTGCCGGCGCGATTCGCCGCCTCGCCGGCGACCAGGCGTGGCATTCGCGCTCCCTCTTCGCCGAAGCCGAGCGCGTAGGCGCAGACGTTCCCGCCGCCCCCATATGGGAGCCCGAGGATGTCAGGCGCCGATCCCAACTCCTCGACGATCTCGAAAGCTGCGGTCTTCTGGCCTTGGAGCCGCAACGGGTTCAGGGAGTTCACGAGCACGTGCGTCCCGGCCGCCTCCAGCTCCCGCGCCTCCGCAAGGGCCTCCTCGAAGGTCGCGCGCACTTCCACCTTCGCCCCCACGGCGCGCGCCTGTGCGAGCTTTCCGCGGGCGACGACGCCCTCGGGCTGGAGGATCACCGCCGCCAGCCCGGCCCGCGCCGCGTAGGCCGCGGCCGAGGCGGCAGTGTTCCCTGTCGAGGCGCAGACGACTGCGCGCGCACCGTCCGCGAGCGCCTGTGTGACCGCCACGGTCATCCCGCGATCCTTGAAGCTGCCCGTGGGATTGGCTCCCTCCCACTTGAGGAAGAGCTCCGTACCGAGCCGGGCGCCGATCCTGGGCGCGGGTAGAAGCGGCGTCGAGCCTTCGCCGAGTGAGACGATCGCCGCGTCCTTCGGGAGCGGGAGCCGGTCGGCGTAGCGTTCGGCGAGCGGCCTCAAGCCCATCCGAGGCCGGGGACTCCGCGATCGGAGATGACGGGGAGAGCCGAGGGCGCGGAACGCGACTCCTCGAGCCCGCCGATCTCCTCCAGGGCCGCGGCGACATCGCCCGCAGGCGCCTCATGCGTGACGATGTGGAGCGTGGCCGAGCCGTTGTCCTGGTGCTGGACGAGCCGCCCGATCGAGACCCCGTGCGTCGCGAGCCGCAGCGCGACGTGCGCGAGGACGCCAGCGCGGTCCTCGACGTCGAGCCGAACGTAAAACGGGGAGCGCAGCCGACCCGGCTCCAGCGCTTCGAGCTCGCGCCAGCAGGCGTCGTTCTGCAGGAAGCCGGTGCCCGTCGTGCCGATGACGCTGACCATATCCGCGGCGACGGCCGAGGCCGTCTCGATGCCCCCGGCGCCCGGTCCCTCGAGCGTGATCTCGCGGATCGCGTCCCCCTGGAGCATGACCGCGTTGAAGGCGCCTTCCACCGCCGCGAGCGGATGGTGACGGTCGACGAGAGCCGGATGGACGCGGACGTCGAGCTTCCCGTCGACCAGGCTGGCCGCCCCCACGAGCCGGACGGCCATGCCCATCTCGCGCGCAGCGGCGACGTGCAAGGGGGTGATCGACTCGATGCCCTCGTACTCGACGTCATCGAGCGTGACGCGCGAGCCGAAAGCGACGGTGGCGAGAATGGCCATCTTCGCCGCAGCATCGGCGCCCGTGACGTCCTCGGTCGGATCCGCCTCCGCGAAGCCTCGTCGCTGCGCCTCCGCCAGCGCCTCCTCGTAGGCGGAGCCCTTCTCCATCTCCGTGAGGATGAAGTTCGTCGTCCCGTTGACGATCCCGAGAATCCGGTGGACGGTCGTGACGACGAGCGCCTCCCTGAGAACCTTGATCACGGGGATGGCGGCGCAGACGCTCGCCTCGAAGCGAAGCTGGACGCCTGCTGCCGAAGCCGCTCCGAAGAGCTCGGCTCCTCGACGCGCGATGAGCTGCTTGTTTGCCGACACCACCGGCTTGCCGGCGCCGAGCAGGGAGAGAACGTAGTCGCCGGTCGGCTCGATTCCTCCCATGACCTCCGCGACGACGGCGATCGACGGATCGTCGCGGATGTCCGCGATGTCGGTGGTGAGGACTCCCGGATCGGCGGGAAAAGCACGTTCCTTGTCCGGATCCCGGACGAGGGCCCGGACGAGGCGGAGGCGGTGACCCGTCGCGCGCTCGATGTCGTCCGCGCACTCGACGAGGAAGCGGCTGACCGCCGAGCCGACGGTGCCGTAGCCGAGAAGAGCTACTGGGACGTCAACGGACGCCATGAGCTTCCGGCGCCTCCGTCTGCATGAGGGCGCGGAGCTCGCGGCCTACCTGCTCGAGCAGCTGATCGGCGGCGCTGCGGCGAAGCTCCTCCAGCTTCCCCTCGCCCGCGTCCATCTCAGCGATCCACTCGCGCGCGAACGTGCCGTCCTGAATCTCACCGAGCACGTGGCGCATGCGCTCGCGGACGTGCTCGTCGATCACGACTGGGCCGCGGGTGTAGTCGCCGTACTCGGCCGTGTCCGAAATCGAGAAGCGCATGTGCGAGAGGCCGCCTTCCCACATGAGGTCCACGATCAGCTTCAGCTCGTGCAGGCACTCGTAGTAGGCGATCTCGGGCTGGTAGCCGGCGTCGACCAGCGTCTCGAAGCCGGAGCGCACGAGCTCGGTCACGCCTCCACACAAAACCGTCTGCTCGCCGAAGAGGTCGGTCTCGGTCTCCTCCGCGAAAGTGGTCTCGATCATCCCCGCCCGGCCGGCTCCCAGCGCAGCCCCGTAGGCGAGCGCGAGGTCGAAGGCGTGACCGCTCGCGTCTTGGGCCACGGCGACGAGCGCCGGCGTTCCGAGCCCCTGCTCGTAGAGGCGGCGGACAACGTGGCCGGGCCCCTTCGGGGCCACCATGATCACGTCGTGGCCGGGCTCGGGAGCGATTCGCCCGTAATGGACGTTGAACCCGTGAGCGAAGAGGACTGCGGCGCCAGCCTCGAGGTTCGGCGCGATCTCGTTGTCGAACACGCGCGGCTGCACCTGGTCCGGGAGCAGCATCGCGACGACCTGAGCCCCGCGCACGGCGGCCGGGATCGTGTTCACGGCCAGGCCCGCCTCCTCGGCGGTCCCCCAGGAGGGGCTCCCCGCGCGAAGGCCGACCTGGACGTCCACGCCGGAATCTCGCAGGTTGAGCGCGTGCGCATGACCCTGGCTGCCGTACCCGACAACGGTGACCTTGCCGGAGAGGAGATCGGTCTTGCCTTCGCGGTGAACGGTGGCCATGAGGCGGAATCCTTTCGCTAGCTGAGAACGTGCTGGGTTCTGGGGATGCGGCCGGCCGAGGCTCGACCGAGGCCGATGCGGCCGGTGCGGGCAAGCTCCTTGACGCCGTGCGGGCGAACGAGCTCCTCGAACGAGGAGACTTCTTCCGGGTGGCCGACGACCTCGAAGACGATCGAGTCCGGCCCGAGGTCCGCGACCCTGGCGCGGAAGACCTCCCCGAGCGCCATCAGCTCAGCGCGACGGCTCGGCGGCGCGTTCACCTTGACGAGGGCGAGCTCGCGCTCGACGGCCTCGCCGGCCTCGAGCGTGCTCACGCGCAGGACGTTGACGAGCTTGTGCATCTGCTTCTCCAGCTGCTCGAGCGCGTCGCGGGAGCAGTCGACCCTGAGGGTGATCCTGGAGACCTCGGGGCGCTCCGTCGGTCCGACCGCCAGGCTTTCGATGTTGTAGCCGCGCCGCGCGAAGAGGTTCGAGACCCGGGCGAGCGCGCCGGGCTTGTTCTCGACGAGGAGCGAGACGGTGTGCATCAGGCCTCGACGGACTCTTCGAGGTCGGTGAACTCGATCACGTCAGTGGCCGCCGCGCCCGCGGGGATCATGGGGAAGCACTTCTCCTCGGGATCGCAGCGGGCATCCACAACTGCAGTTCGGCCGCAGTTCAGTGCCTCCTCGAGGACGCTCTCCAACTCGTCCTCGGACGAGAGGGTGAAGCCCGCGCAGCCGTAGGCCTCGGCGAGCTGGGCATAGTCGGGCACCTGGTGCGTCAGGTGGGTTTCGGCGAAGCGGCTGTCGTAGAACATCTCCTGCCACTGACGCACCATCCCGAGCCAGCCGTTGTTGATGATGACGACGGTGATCGGCAGGCCTTCGAGCGCCGAGGTGGCGAGCTCCTGGCACGTCATCTGGAAGCAACCGTCTCCGTCGACGCAAATGACCGTCGCCTCGGGACGAGCGGCCTTGGCTCCGATCGCCGCGGGGACGCCGTAACCCATGGTCCCGAGACCGCCGGAGGTGATGAAGGTCCGCGGCTGGTCGCAGACGAGGTACTGCATCGCCCACATCTGGTGCTGGCCGACGCCGGTCGTCCAGATGACATCGTCCCGTCCCGCCGTCAAGTCGCGGAGAGTCTCGATGACAGCCTGCGGCTTGAGGACGTCGCCCTCCCGGTCGTAGCGAAGGGGATACGTCGCGCGCCACTCGTCAACCTGGCGGCGCCAGGCGGCCGGCCCCATGTATCCGGGGTCGACGAGCCGCCGCAGCTCCTCAGCCAGCTGCGCGAGGGCAGGGCGAAGAGGACCGACCATCGGAATGTCAGCGCGGCGGAGCTTGCCGATCTCGGCGGGGTCGATGTCGAAGTGGATGACCTTGGCGCCCGGCGCGAAGGCGGTGAGCTTGCCGGTGACGCGGTCGTCGAAGCGGCTCCCGACAGCGATGACCAGGTCGGCCTTGTTCAGGGCCCAGTTGGCCCATTTCGACCCGTGCATTCCGGGCGCTCCGAGCGCGAGCGGATGGGAGTCGGGGAAGGCTCCTTTGGCCATGAGCGTGGTCACCACCGGGATGCCACCGGCCTCCGCGAGCTCGAGCAGCTCGGCACAGGCGTTCGCGTTGATCGCGCCGCCGCCCACGTAGAGGATCGGCTTTTGCGCTCCCGCAATCGCCTTCGCGGCCTCCGCCACCTGCAACGGGTGCACGTTCCGAGGCGGCCGCCAGCCGGGCAGCTGGACCTCGTCCGGATAGTGGAAGTCGAACTCGGTCTCCTGAACGTCCTTGGCGATGTCGACGAGCACGGGGCCGGGACGACCGGTGCGCGCGACGTGGAACGCAGCCTTGATCACGTGGGGCAGCTCCTCGACGCTTTGTACGAGCCAGGAGTGCTTGACGATCGGGAGCGTGATCCCGGTCGCGTCCGTTTCCTGGAAGGCGTCCGTCCCGATCAGCGTCGAGCGCACCTGGCCGGTGATGCACACCAGAGGAGTCGAGTCCATCCACGCGTCGGCGATCGGAGTGACGAGGTTGGTCGCTCCTGGGCCTGACGTGGCGATCGCAACGCCGACCCGGCCCGAGGCGCGCGCGTAGCCCTCGGCCATGTGACCGGCTCCCTGCTCGTGCCGGGCGAGCACGTGGCGCACGGTCGATCCGCGCGCGAACGCGTCGTAGGTCGGCAGGATCGCCCCGCCGGGGATCCCGAAGGCGACTTCGACCCCCTCGGCTTCGAGAGAGCGAAGGATCGCGTCGGAGCCGAGCATCTTCACGCGGCCACCCCTGCAAACTCAGTGTCGGTACGCGCCCCGGGGAGAGCGGCCAGCAGGACGTTCATGAACTCGCGGGTCGTGGCCCCCACGCCCGCGGCCACGAGGTCCGGCGTGTGAACGTTTCCGAGCGTCTCTGCGACGGCGTTCTCGAGCGTCCGCGCGGCGCTCCGCTCGCCAAGCCCCTCGAGCATGAGGGCGGCGGCGAGGAGCATCCCGCTCGGGTTCGCAACGCCCTGGCCGGCGATCTCGAGCGCGGAACCGTGCGTCGGCCCAAAGATTCCGGCCCCGTGGGCGGAGAGGCGTCCCGACGCGACCATGCGCGTGCTCCCGTGCGCATAGGCGGCGGTATGCGAAAGCGCTTCCGCGAAGACCTGCTCGCTCACGATGACGTCGAACGCAGCCGGCCGGCGGAAGAGGGTGCGGACGACCGATTCGAAGCTCACGTGCTCCACGATCACGCCCGGCGAGGCCTCGGCGGCCCGGTCGACGACCGCCCGCCACGCCTTGCTCGCTCCGACCGAAGTGACGCGCGCCTGGCGGTTGCAGGCAAGAGCGAACGCGCCCTCGACAGCGAGCTCCTCCGAGTCGTCCGCGAGAGGGCTGACGACGGTCAGCCGAGTGCCGTTGAGGCGCACGCGCGTCATCCGCCACGTCAGGTCGAGCTCTGCCTTCACGCCCTCGAGCGCGGGCTCCGTCGTCGTTGCGACGAGGACCGCGTCCGCCCGCCGGCAGGCGGCGCGAGTCGAAGCCGGCAGCGCGTGGCCGAAGCGCCGAACGGCGTCGCCGCCGAAAGCAACGTGCTGCTCGTCGATCGCGAACCCGTGCATCCGGGACACGTCTGCCAGGGCGCGGCTCGCCTCGGCCATGACCTCGGGGCCGATTCCGTCTCCGGAGAGACAGGCGACCGTGTAGCGCTTCTTCCTCATGCGAGCACCACCTCTTCGAACACATCCGAGAGCGTTACGTTCTTTCCTGAATCGGCAAGTTGCTTGAAGCGCCTGAACGCTTTTCCGAGCGCTTCACCGTCGAGCTGAATCCCCGCCTCGGCGCAGGCGCGCGCAAACGCGTGCCGGCCGGAGTGCTTTCCGAGCGGCAACGTCATCACGAGACCGAGCTGGGCCGGATCCATGATCTGGTAGGTCTCGGCGTCCTTCAGCATCCCGTCCTGGTGAATCCCAGCCTCGTGGGCGAACGCGTTCGCGCCCACGATTGCCTTGTTCGGCTGCACCGCGTAGCCCGTCAGCTGCTGAACCAGGCGCGACGCCGCGCCGATCTCGCGCGTGACCACGCCGGTCTTCAGCCCGAAGCTCGACTGGCGCACTTCGAGGGCCATGACGACCTCCTCCAGCGCCGCGTTTCCAGCGCGCTCCCCGATGCCGTTCACCGTGCACTCGGCCTGGGTCGCTCCCGCCTGCAGACCTGCAAGCGTGTTCGCGACGGCCAGTCCGAGGTCGTTATGGCAATGCACGGAGAGCGTGACGCTCCCGAGCTCCGGACAGAGCCGGCGCACCTCGAGGATGAACTCGGCGTACTCCGAGGGAAGGCAATAGCCGACGGTGTCCGGGAGGTTGATCGTCGTCGCGCCTGCGCGAACCGCTTCGCCGCAGACGCGGGCGACGAAATGCGGATCGGAGCGGGTCGCGTCCTCGCAGGAGAACTCGACCTGGTCGACGCGGGCACGGGCGTAGCCGACGGCCCAGCGGGCCTGCTCGACCACTTCCTCGGGCTTCATACGGAGCTTCTTCTCCATGTGGACGGGGCTGGTCGCAAGAAAGATGTGGATGCGCGAGCGCCGGGCGTCGGCGAGAGACTCCGCCGCGGCGTCGATGTCCTCCTTGCGGGTGCGGCACAGCGAAGCGACGGTCGGGCGTTCGACCGCGGCGGCAACCGCTTTCACGCCTTCGAAGTCTCCGGGCGACGAGACAGCGAAGCCCGCCTCGATCACGTCGACTCCGAGCCGCTCCAGCTGCCGCGCGACCTCGGCCTTCTCGTCAGGACGCAGGGCGATGCCCGGGGATTGCTCCCCGTCGCGCAGCGTCGTGTCGAAAATCGTGATGCGGCGTGTCACTGTCTTCCTCCTTCGCCTCCGAACGGAGGCGTACCGGTGGTGTGATTCGGTCGGCGTATGCGCCTTAGCGGCGCGTGGTCGCGTCCTCCCCCTTAGCGGGGGAGAATGCCGAGGAGGATCACGATGAGACCGCGCGAGGACACGTCGGCGGAGCCGATTGTGTGCGCGGATGTGAACGAGGGTCTCATCGAGGTTTCGCCAAGTCTGGTTAAACCTGTTGCTGCTGTCAAGCCTCCATCGGAGATTTCTGGCCGGTTCTTGAGCGAAATTTCACTCGAGCGCCTCCTGGATCAGCCGAGGCGACGCGTGGATGCAGATGATGTCGAGCCGACCAGGGCCCATGTTCTTGAACTTGTGCGGCGTCTCTGGGCCTACGACCGCGATGTCGCCGGGACCCGCCTCGATGTCTTCGCCGTCCGCGGTGGTCCGCGCCCTTCCACTGCCGACGATCCAGGTTTCGGAATAGGGATGCCTGTGCAGGTCCGGCCCCTGACCAGGTTCGTTGTTGACCAGGAAGAACGAGACGCCCGAGCCATGGGGCTTCCCTTCGAACGTCACCGCGCCGCCAGGGCTGCGCTGCTGCTCGCCCGCTCGAATGACCTGGTACATGTCACTCCTTTCCGTTCTGTCCGTTGTGGGGCTCGACCTTAAACTCGCAGTGGGTCTGACAGGGGTCAACCGTGGGGGCCGGGCATATACTTGTTCGATGCTCCCCGAGGGCACTAGTCCGCGTTCTTTCTGGGAACTCCAGCTCGATCGGCACAGCTTTGTCCCCTTGTACTATCAGCTTCAGGAAGCACTGAAGCAGCAGATCGAGTCGGGCGTCTGGACAGCCGGAGACCCGCTTCCCTCCGAGCCCGAGCTCGCGCGCCGCTTCAGCGTCAGCCGGGTCGTCGTCCGCCAGGCGCTCGCCATCCTCGAGGATGACCGACAGATCGTGCGCATCCGCGGTCGCGGCACGTTCGTGGCACAGCCCAAGCTCGATTATCGTGCGGGCGGCCTCTCTCGTCTCCTCGCGACCCCACGGGGCCCGGACGTGGCTGTGCAGGTGCTGGACAAGCGGACGATCAAAGTCGAGCGCAGCATCTCGGAGGCCCTCGAAGCCGGGCCGAGCGAGGAAGTGGCACGCCTAACGACGCTTCTCTCACTCCGCGGCGTCCCGCTCGCCATCAGCTACTCGTTCTTCCACCGCCACGAAGTCTCGTGGCTCGTGGACGCGGCTCACGTCGGCCGAAGCCTCCCCCCGGATCTCACGCTGGCCCAGCACGGCGTCGAGCTCGAGCGCTCGCAGCTTTCGATCGAGACGAGTCAATGCGGCCAATTCGAGGCCGATCGGTTCGCCATCCCGCACCGCTCCGCCGTCTTCCTCGTGCTCTGCACCGAGTACCGGCGGACCGATGAAGGCACCGCGCCGTTCGAGGTCGCCCGGGTCGAATATCGGGGCGACATCATGCAGTTCAGGCTCGAGGTCTCACCGACGGACACGGACGCGCTGGCCGCCACCTGGACCTTCAACGAAGGCGTCGAGACGCTCGTGGGCGCGCTCCCCTAGTCACGGGTGGCCTCGCCCGACGCCCCACTGCTCGTAGAGGACCTGACCTGGCCGGACGTCGCCCGGCTCGTCGAGGCGGGGCAGGTTCTTTGTGTCCTCCCCGTGGGCGCGGTCGAACAGCACGGCCGTCACCTGCCGGCCTCCACCGACACAGACATCGCGACCGCTGTCTGCCGCGCGGCGTCGGCCCGCACGGGTGCGCCGCTCCTCCCGACCCTGTGGGCCGGCTCCTCGCAGGCACACACGACCGCCTGGCCGGGCACCCTCTCCCTCTCGCCGCGGCTCCTGATCGACGTGGTCGTCGAACTGGCAGCCTGGATCCGTGCGAGCGGGTTCACGAGGCTCCTGCTCGTGAACGCCCACGTAGGGAACGCTGCACCCCTTAGAGTCGCCGTCGACGAGATCCGCGCCCGGGGCGAGCTGCGCGTAGGGCTCGTGAGCTGGTATGAGCTGACGCCGGAGATCGCCGCCGAGGTGACCGCGGATGCCGACGACTGGCATGCGCACGCTGCCGAGACATCCCTCATGCTCCACCTGCGGCCCGAGCTCGTCGACCGCGACGAGATCCGCGACGACGAAGACCGGACCGGCGACCTGGTACTCAGCTACACGGTGGCCGAGACCAGCCGTGAAGGGCTGACCGGCGCGCCGAGCCGAGCGAGCGCGGACCAGGGAGCGGCCCTCTTCGAGGCCGTCGTCACGGCGCTTGCCGAGCGCATCGAGCGCGCCCGGACGGAAGAGCCTCCCTCGCTTTAGGCGATGCCTGCCCTGATGCGCCGGAGCGTCAGGGTCAGATCGTCCAGAGGGACGCGCGGGTTGTAGAGCGGGCTCTCAGTCATATGGGTGAGCAGCCGGCGGCAGGCGACAGCACTCGCGGGCGCGATCGAGCGGGGCGAGGCGAGTTCGCGCGCCAGCGTTTCCAGCTCCTGCGCGACGAGTGCCACTCGGTCGCGCAAGTACAGCGAGTGCGGCGTTTGGGAGTCCGCCACCACCTCCGCGAGCCAGGCCGCGAGCCGGGCGCGCTGCGGCGGCTCCGAGACGCGGGTACCGTAGGCCGCCACCTCCGGAAGTGTGTAGGCGGCCGGCTGTAGGGCGAGGCGGGCAACGAGCTCGCGGCGGCCGTTCGCGGCTGTGCCGGCGATCACCGCCTCGAGGACGGCCCCGGCCCCGAGAGCTGCAGCGAGCGGAAGTGAGACGAACACTGCCGCGCAGGCGGCCAGCCCGGCTCCGGCCGTGAGCGTCGCGGCGTGGACGGCCCGCCGGCGGCGGCAATCGAGGTCGCGCGCGGCCTGCTCGAGAGCGCGGTCGTGCATCCCCCGAGGGTAGCCGCTAGTCGAGGGGATGAAACTCTTCCTCCGCGAGGAGAGCCTGTCCCTGTTCCGTGTCGCGGAGGTTCCAGGCGCTCACCCGCTCGGGCACGAACCGGATGGTGACGTCGTCGGTGGCCAGGTAGCGGTCGACCTGCTCGAGATCGCGTCCGCGCTCGGTCACGTACTTCAGGTGAATGCGCCGATTCATAGCGAGCGCTTCGTCTCCGTCGAGCAGCCAGGCGCGGCCGACGAGCGTGATCCCACGCAAGTCGAAGCCGCCCCGGGAGTCGTCGATCATGATCGTGGCGCGAGGATCGCGGGCGATATTCTTGGCCTTGCGGGTGGTGTGGCTCGTCGGTAGGAGAAGCGCCTCGCCGTCCCAGAGAAACCACATGCCCACTAGGTGCACGCCGCCGTCGGCGTCGATGGTCGCGAGGTTGGCGATCAGGCGGGCGCCGAGCAGTTCGCGCGAGAGCTCCCCGCCTAGAACGTCTCGCTTTTCTCCGCGACTTCCTGATACCACCGTTTACGGGGGCCGATCCGGGCCCTCATCCTCCATTTGCCGGTCTTGGGCTCCTCTTCGACGGCTCTCTCGAGCGCCTCGATCCGTTCCTCGACGATTTGCGCCTGGCCGGCGTCGAGCTCGCCGTCACCCAGATGTCCGCGCAGCCTCTCCAGATTGGTCGTGACCGTGTAGTAGAACCCCCAGTCCGCTCCGAGCAGGCGCGCGACGTACGTGTGGTCGATCGCATCCTTTCCACTCGCATCCAGCGAGTGCTCGAGCAGGAGGACGAGGGAGTCCTTCACGTCCTTCGGGTTTAGCTCGACGATCTGCATCTTCTCGAGTAGGAGGTCAGTCGGTGTGATCGTCGGGTAGTCGAGCTCGAGGCGGTCCCGGAGCGGAATCGGATGGCAGAAGTAGAGCTCGTCGAAGAAGATGTCGAGGGCCGTTCCGGAGCCGGGCTCGGTGAAGCAGTAGCGCTTGCCCTCCGTCGCGACGACGATGTCCTGGTCGACGACGAACCCGCGCCCCTCGAGCCACGTCCGCACGTCCCGCCGCTGGTCGCCGCGCGCGGCGAGATCGATGTCGGTCAGGTCTCGCTTCATCTGCTCGAAGAGCTCGATGTTCGCGGGGCAGTGGAGACGGTAGGCCAGGGAGCCGAGAATCCGGAGCTCGAGCCCCTGTTCGCGGGCGTCCTGGACGAGGTCGAGAGCGCGGTCCACGTACTCGAGGTGCTCAACGGGCACTACGAATACCTCCGTCGGTGCTCGTCCACGGCCTGCTCGAAGCAGGCGAGCGGCGCGCGAAGGGTCCCGGCACCGATCTGACCGCCGCCGAGCCCGGCCACGCCGACGTCCATGGCCGGAGTGATGCCGGTCTCGACAACCCGATAGGCGTCGATGCCGCTCGGCACTCCGCGGAAGCCGAAGAAGGGGATCTTGAACTCCGGGTGCTCGCCCGCCGTGATCTCGTACATCTCGAGGTTCATCTCCACCATACGCTCCGCCGAGCCGCCCTGATACTCCTGCAGCGGAAACGCAGCCGCCTGGGCGAAACCGCCCAGCCCGACAGTCTCGTTGATGACGCTTTCCCCACCCATGTACTCGACGTCTTCCTTCGTGAAACCGTCGAAGAGCTTCGGCTCCATCGTCGGCATCGGCGCTTCGAACCACGTATCTCCGAGTCCACTGACCTTGATGGAGAAGTTGCGGCAATTGAAGGTCATGGCGCTCACGATGCTCGAGCCTTCCACGCCGTGGGCCGCATCGGCGCTCGCCTTCGAGGAGGCCATCGAGAGGCGCAGGAAGAAGTAGTCGCTCGAGCTCAGGTACCCGAGCGTTCGCCGCACGTCGTCGCCCCGCTCGGCGGCGAGGTCGAGCAGCGCGGGGAAGAGCTCGCGGGTGAACAGAAGCGTCGCGGCCGTGTTCCGGCTGTGGAGCTCGTCGCCCATGTGGAGAGCGCGGCGGACGATCGGGCGCAGGGGAACCCCGCCCGCCGCCCGCACCGCCTCGCCGAGCACCGGCCCGACGACGTCGGCGATGAACCCGAGGCTCTCCCGAACCGCCTCGTTGTAGACGCCATAGTTCAGCCGCGCCGGCGAGGGGCCCTCGAAGAGGTTGCAGAAGGCCCGGTTCCCGCCCTTCGCGTTCTCGACGACGAAGACCGGCATGGAGGCGGTGTAGATGCCGGCCAGCGAGCCGACGCAACCGTGCTCATGACAGGTCGCCACGCGGATGCGGCCGGTGCGGATCCGCTCGTCCGCCTCCTCGGCGTCCTCCGCCAGGCCCTCGAAGAGCGCGCCGCCGATCACGCCGGAACGCTGGCCGCCGAAGTACTCCTCCCAGGAGAGCGGCGCGCCCGAGGTGAGAACGGTCGCGGGGGTGAGGCCGGGGACGACCTCGATTGCGGGGCGAACGTCCACGAGCACGGGCTCGGCCGCCCACAGGCGCTCGAGGGCCTCGGCATTCGCCTGCTCGCGGAGGCCGGCCTGCTGGGCCACCGCGTCAGGGGAGCGGCTTGTCATAGCCCTCCTTGAGGAGCTGGAACTCTTGCCATTCGCGGTCGACCGCCGGCCAGAAGTGCTCGGGGTGCTCGGCCGCCCAGATCTGCGAGCGGATGACGAAGTTGTCCGGGTCGAGGTCGAGCGCTGCCCGCCAGACGGCAATCGCCTCCTCTTGCTGCCCGTCGGCGTAGAGGGAAACTCCTTCCGCGAAACGCTCGAGGGCGCCCGGATTCATGGTTCCTTCCGAGTCGGGAGGCTCGGTCGGCTCGCCGGCGAGGAACCGCTCCAGATTCCAGCGCACGCGGGGGTCTGCGACGTCGAAGTCTTCCACGTGGCGGTAGCGGACGATCCCCTCGGAGTCGACGAAGAATCCGCTCGGAACGATGCGAAATCCGAGCACACGGGCAAGGTCGCTCGCACGGTCGACCAGCACGGGGAAGCTCACTTGCCGCTCCTCGACCACGGGCCGGACCCGCTCCTCACCCTGGACGTCCTGGGCAACGGCAAGGAGGCGGAAGCTCCGCCCCCGGTCCTCCCAGCTCCGCTGCCACCCGGGCAGCTGCTCGCGACACGTTCACCAGGTCGCGAAGCAGAAGAGAACGGACGGCGAGCCGAGGAGATCCGCCCTGGTCCACGTCCGGCCCTCGAGATCGGACAGGATGAAGTCCGGCAGCGGATCTCCGAGGCTCACGCGCGCGCTCACTCGATCGGGATCTCCTTGAACGCGAGATCGACATTGATGCCCTGCCTGCGGCGGATGAACCACATGATCCAGTAGACGACGAACGAGCCGACGAACCAGCCGATCAGGACGGACATGCTGTGACGTGAGTGCCCGGCGGCGAAGTCGTCGAAGAAGAGGTTGAAGAAGTAAAAGAACGCCGCGGCCGCGCCCAGCGCGCACGCGACGTTCATGACCGGGAGCCCGGCGATCTTCATGTTGGCCAGCGGACCCTTGTTGTAGATGTCCGGCCGTCGATAGGGGAAGAACACCCCCGCGAGCAGGACGATCGCCCAGGCGAGCACCGCGACCTCGATGAAGATGACGAGCTGGAAGAAGGTCGTGAAGGCGAGCATCCCGACGAAGGTGATCCCGCCTGCGAGGCAGAGCAGGATGGCCGGAATCGGCGTGTGCGTACGCTCGCTCACGGTGCCGAGCTTGTCGGGGGCGACGCGGTCGAGCGACCAGGCCACCACCGCCCGGGTTGGATAGAGGATCTGTGTCGGGACCCAGAGCCAGATCCAGCCGATGAACCCGAGTGCGATCAGGATCGTCAGGGTGACCGAGGTGGTGCCGAGACCCGTGAGCAGCGTCGGGAACGGGGTCACCGGGGTTGCCGCCCCCTCAACGCCGTTCAGGCTCGAGTAGGTCACTGCACCGAGGAAGTCCTTGCCCATCGTCCTGAGGACGAGGGCGATCGAGACGATCCAGACGATGACCGAGGCGACGATCGCGCCGATGATGCCGAGCGTCTGTCCCCGGCCGACCTGCTTGATCTCGCCGCCGATCGAGATCGAGAACGCGGCGCCGATCAGCGGCAGGAACGCCCAATTGGAGAGGTAGAGCGTCTGTTTCCAGTCGAAGCCAGGGTCGGACCAGCCGGCCTGCGTGGCCGCCTGGATGACCCCGTTGTACGCGTCGTCACCGACGTCCAGCCGGTCGCCCATGACGCTGTTCCAATTGGACACGAAGTCGGCCCTGGACGTGAAGAGGAGCGACCCGATGAAGACGAGGGTCCCCAAGACCGCGATCGAGAACATCACCTTCTGGGTGAAGAAAAAACGTCGCATTCCACTCGCGAGGATGATCGCGCCGACGATCAGCGCGCCCGACCCGATGAGGAAGGTTCCCCACTTGCCGGCGAGGTCGGCGCCAAAGCTCTCGATTCCCGGCTTGTCCGTGATGATGCCGATCGCCGTCACGGAGGGCGCGATTCCCAGCTGGGCGAGGTAAACGGCTCCGAACGAGCCGTAGAAGAGCCATGCGCTCACCTCGACGAAGCTGAGCGTGAACGCAAGAGGCGGCCACATGCTCCTCGTGCCGAAGTTGTAGATGCCGCCGGATCGCGGGATCGTGATCGTCCACGCGAGCATCCCGAGCCCGACGAGCAACATCGCCCCGCCGGCGATGAGAGTCCCCACGTAGAGGCTCCCGCCGAGGTAGACCGCGGGGCCGTAGAAGAGCAAGAACCCGAGCCCGAGACCGATCGAGACGAGCCCGAGGTCGTAGATCAGGACGTCGGTGTTCGAAGCCGACTTGATGAGGCCCGAAGCCTTCCTGAGAAAAACACGTTCACCTGCTGGCGTCGCCATGCTCCCTCCTCGTTAGCCCTGCGTGAGGTGCACGTCGCGCACCTCTCCTTGCCTGAGTCGGATCAGCGAGCCGTTGAGAACGCCCTCGCTGTAGTTGGAGCCGGGGTTCACGCACACCGTTCGTTCGATGCGCGCGATTCCGCGACCTTCGTGGATGTGCCCGTGCAGCCCGAGCAGCGGCTGGTGTGCCTCGATCAGCTCGCGCACCGCGGTCGAACCTGCCGAAGTCATCACCGGGTTGCCGCCACTCGAGACCGGCCGGAGGTTCTCGTCCAGCTTGGGACACTGGTCGAGCGCAGTCGCGTGCGGCGGCACGTGAATGTTGAAGATCGCGTTCTCCGGCCGCTCCAGCCGATCGATCATCTCCACGATCATCGCCCGAAGCTCAATTTCGGACGTCTCGCGCTCTGTCTTCCACGGCGTCTCGTTCGACCAGCCGGTGGTCAGCATCTCGATGCCGTCCACCTCCACGACGCGCCCCTCCAGGAGCTCGATCGCACCCGAGTCGGCGAGCAGCTCGTCGATGAAGAATGCGTCGTCGTTGCCGGGCGCCGCGAAGCACTTGACGCCCTGCTCAGCGAGCCGGGGACGGGCATACTCGATCCAGTCCTCGAGCCGCTCGCGGATGAGCTCGTGGAAGAGCGCCTCCTGGCCTTCCGGATCGTCGCGAAGCTCCTGGAACTCCTCCTCGGACATGACCTTCGGATAGAAGCCCATGTCCGACACCTTCTGCTCGAGCGCAGCTGCTTCCTCCCCCTCCAGCCTCAGCTCCTTGCCGGCGGACGACGCCAGATAGGAGCCGTCTTTTTGCCGCGCGATCGGCACCATCATCTTGCCCGTCACGTCCCCGCCCAGAATGAGGACGCTCGCTCCGTAGAACTTCCCCGCGTTGACGAACTTCTTGAAGCACACGTTAGAGCCGTGGAGGTCTGTGGCGAAGAAGATCGCGAGCTCGCCGCTTGAGTCGCGCTTGCGGAACATTCAGAAGAAGGTCAGGTAGCGGTCGATCTCCCAAGGCGAGATCTCGTTGTGGTAGTCCCACCACTCGTCGCTCTTCAGC
>WNFV01003001.1_pt1 | contig 32126 bp, 31 predicted proteins | sample 5400101 | NCBI WGS metagenome assembly WNFV01 (sample SAMN13153361, study PRJNA577476) | soil metagenome | isolation source: 115 cm soil or saprolite under grassland replicate 1 | place: USA:California | collected 2016-06-15 | reverse complement strand
GATCGCCGGCGCGTGCAAGAGCGGATCGCCCGGCTCGAACGCGAGCTGGAAGCAGTCCGCAAGACGCGCGCGGTGCAGCGACAGGGCCGAAAACGGCATCAGTGGCCCGTCGCAGCGGTTGTCGGCTACACGAACGCGGGCAAATCAACGCTGCTGAATCTGCTTACCGGCGCCGATCTCGTGGCCGAGGATAAGCTTTTCGCGACGCTGGATCCCACCACGCGCAGTTTCGTTTTGCCTAACAAACAGCGAGTCCTGCTTACCGACACAGTTGGATTCCTGCGGAAACTTCCTCACACCTTGATTGAGTCGTTCAAAGCGACGCTCGAGGAAGTCAGTGAAGCCGATCTGCTCATTCACGTTGTCGATCTTAGCCATCCACGCGTGGATGAGCAGATGGAAGCGGTCGACGCTGTCATCAAAGAACTCGACGCTTTCGGCAAACAAACGCTGATTGTGTTCAACAAGATCGACAATCTGCCTAATCGCGAGCTGGCTGAGTCTTACGTGACGCGCTTTCCCGGGAGCGTCGCGATCTCGGCGCGCACTGGTGAAGGCGTTACTAAACTCGTGCAGGCGCTGGAGAACGCGCTCAGTTCATGGCGGTTACGCTCTCGGTTCCGCATTCCATCGAATGAATCGGCCTTGATCGCCGAGATTCATCGAGTCGGTCACGTGCTTGAATTGAAATACGAAGGCAATGACGCCTTGATTGTCGCGCACGTCCCACCGCATCTCGAACAGAAACTGGCCGATTACGCAGAGCGAGAGTGAGCAACTAAAGCGCGGACAGTGGATTCGACGCGGGCCGCGATTTGCGACCAGCCGGTGCGATCGTTGGCTATTGATGCAAACTCGAGCGGGTCCCCGATCACTAGTTTAATCGCCCCAGGTCGCGGAATCTTCCGATCTGGTGGCAGAGCCTCGAAAGCTCCAACAAGACCGCAAGGCACGACCGGCACGCTTGTTTCCGCGACGAGCATTCCGAGTCCGTGTTTGAACGGCTTCATCGAGCTGTCAAGGCTGCGTCCACCTTCCGGGAAGATGATGAAGATGGCCTTTTCTTCCTGTAATTTCCGGCGCAAATCGGCAAGCGCATGCGGGCCACAATTTTTCCGCCACATCGGCAAGGCGTTGAGCATGATCGCCGAGAACGTGCTGGTCACATTGGTTTGAAAGAAAACATCGCCCGCGGCGATGGGGAAAGCACGTTCCCGGTGGCGAGGAGGAAGTGCTGCTCCAAGAGCCAGTGCGTCGAGATGGCTGCCATGATTCGCTGCGAGCACAAATGGACCGTGCGCCGGCAGGTTCTCGCGTCCCGCAATTGTTAGGCGATGGGCGATCGCGAAATAAATTCGCAACAGCGAAAAGCAAGCCTGATGCGCCAGACTTTCGACAAGTCCGCTCTCACGCCGCACGCTGCGAAATCGCTCGCCTGGAGTTAAGCCGGTGTCGCGGGCAGGCTGAAGGTTCCAAGGTTCCATCAGATTTGCCATCCACTAAAAATTTGCTGGGGTTGGCTCACTGCGACGCAGGCAAAATAATTGATATAGTGAAACACGGCAGGAGCGACAAGAATCAAACTATCGAACCGGTCGAGAATGCCGCCGTGTCCAGGAATGAGTTTTGCCGTGTCCTTAAGGCCGAGGTCCCGTTTGATGGAGGAAAGCATCAGATCGCCGAATTGCCCAACCACGCTGACAATGATGCCGAGGCCTACCAACCGAACGGGCGTGTCGAGCGCCGTACCGGACCAGACAAAATGCGCGCCAACCGCAAAGAGTGGGGTCGTCAGCGCGATTGCTCCGAGTGCCCCTCCTACTGTTTTGTTTGGGCTGGTGTTGGGAACAAATTTTCGATGACCAAATAAATGGCCACAGATGTAAGCAAAAATGTCATTGAGCTCCACGGCGAAGATGATCAGCAAGAGGATCGGCCGATAATTCCAATCGTTCGCCATGTAGCCAAGATGGCCTAGCCCGCTCCCGAAAAGAGCGAAGCCGAGGACACCCAGACCGACGCGTTGAATGTAGCCTTTCGGTTGATCGGGGATCAACCCGCCGATGGCAATCAATGCGACTGTCAACGGAAACAGCGCGACAAAGAGTCGATACCAATTGTCGAGCACGGAAAAGGTGATTAGAAGAATACCGATAACCACGATGAGACTAATCGTCCGTTCGCGAAACAGCCCTGTGATGCGGGCATATTCCCGATAACAAAGAAAACTTAGGGTGGCCACGGCCAGGATCGTCCAAAAAGCGCCCGCCAGAATGGGAATTAGGATAAACAGCGTCAGCCAAATCCAGGAGCGATAACGGTCCCACAGTTCCTTTCTCTTATCGCTGGTGCTGTTGGCTGCCCGGGTCACGATAAGAATCAGCACTGGTGCTAACAGGAACAGAATGAGAGCCGTTAGCGCCAGAACAACGGTCACGCGATCGTCAAAGGCATGACGGAATCCAAAGAGTCGTTCGCGTGTGAGCTGGCTCATTCCAGTGCGTGTGCGATTCGACCAATTCGGCGAATGACTGTGATCACGCAGCCCACGACAACCACGACAAGCCCCAAAGTCATCAAACCGATCTGCGAATCATTGAACGTCATCACCTGCCAGGAACGCGGCGTGAATGCCGCATATAAGCAGATGAGCGTGATGATGAACATTCGATGTTGTTTCGCCATCGGCCCGCAAAACTCGTTAGGCGCGCCTGCGATTTTTCCTGCGGCCCGAACATAAGCAGTGAAGATCGAAAGGATGGTCGCGATGTAGCCGAGCGTAATATTTCCGCCCCATGCCAAACCGGCCCCGATAAAAACGGCGGCGTCCGAGACGCGGTCTGGAACTTCGTTGTAGAGTTCGCCGGTTTTTGAAGCGCGACCGGAAGCGAGCGCAACCATTCCATCGAGCATGTTCGCAGTCAGACGCAATTGCGCGCCGAGCGCGGCGACGATCCACAAGATTCGATCATGAGCAATCGAAGTCGTGGCGAGGGCAATTCCCGCAACGATACAAGCGCACATGCCGGCGATCGAAATTGCATTCGGCGAAACATTTCGCGAAGCAAGCCAAACCGTCGCCGCCTGGGCCCACTTTCGATTGCGGGTGGCGATTGGGCGGCGATCACCATGAACCTGGCCTTTACTCTCCATTGCAACAACATGTGCTACAGGAATAGTAATCGGAATGAAAGCTCGCGAACACGTCGCGCAACTGGTGGACGTTTGGCCGCAAGTTTATCCCGGCGCGCATTGCGAACTGGATTTCCGTAATCCCCTGCAACTTCTGGTGGCGACCATTCTCTCGGCGCAATGCACGGACAAGCGCGTCAATATGGTCACGCCGGCTTTGTTCAAGAAATATCGGACGGCGAAAGATTTCGCGAACGCGACGCAGGCCGAGCTGGAGAAGGCGATTCGATCGACGGGCTTTTATCGCAACAAGACGAAAAGCATTCGCGCCGCCATGCGTGCAATCGCGGAAGAACATGGCGGGAAGGTTCCGGACACGATGGAGCAATTACGCGCACTGCCAGGCGTTGGCCGCAAGACCGCCAATGTTGTTCTCGGGAACGCGTTCGGAAAAAATGAAGGCATCGTCGTGGACACGCATGTCGCGCGACTGTCGCAGCGGCTTGGCCTGACCAGGCACAAAGATGCGGAAAAGATTGAGCGCGATTTGATGAAGCTTGTGCCGCGCGAGCATTGGACGGACTGGAGTCATTGGCTCATCTGGCACGGGCGCCGGCGGTGTTACGCGCGCAAGCCAGATTGCAGTCAGTGCGAAGTTTTTCGGTTGTGCCCGAGCGGAAAGAATTTTCTGCGAACCGGACAGGCCAGGAAGCCGGATTCGGAAACCGATTGAAGCGGTATAGGTGTTCCCGATGAATCATTCCGCGGTCGCTCTGCATCTCAATCTGGATGACGCGTGGCCCAGTGAACCTTTGGGCCTGCCCGTTATTGACGCGCGCATCTGGGGACCACAATTGCGCTTCTCCGCGCCGCCGCCGTTGGTCGCCGAGTTTTATCGCGAGAAAGAAGCAGACCTCGCGGCGCCGTTCATGCTTTATGGCTCGGGCGACTTTCATTATTTAACCGCGCTCCGGCTTCGCGGCGTTGCCGGGCCGGTTGCTGTCGTGTCATTCGACAATCATCCGGATTGGGACGTGCGCCCACCGAAATGGGGCTGCGGCGGTTGGGTGAATCGCGCGCTGGAACTTTCTCAGGTGGACCATGTCGCCGTTTGGGGTTGCGGCAATTTTGAATGCTGGTGGCCCTTTCAGATTTTCGGCAATCGTCGCGCGGAACGCCTGGGCGTTCTTGAGGTTCATCCTTGGGCCGACGATCGCCCGGCGAAAGATCGACAACGGCGAGGAGCCATTCTACGAGACAATTGGTGCGAGAACTATGAGCAATTCCTAAAGGGCCTCCGCGAAAAGAATATTTATGTGACGATCGATCTGGATTGTCTTCGCCCGGAAGAGGCGGTGACGAACTGGGAGAGTGGCCGCTTCACGATCAGCGATCTGGTGTGGGCGCTGGGGAAATTGCGCGAATCTTACCGAATCATCGGCGGCGATATTTGCGGCGCATTCTCAGAACCGAGCTATGTGCGCTGGAAACAGCGCTTCGCCGCGGAATTCGATCACCCGAAACTGGCGCGTCCGAGTCCGGGGCAAATCCGACGGACTAATTTCGTAGCTCTGGAAAAACTGTGGCCGTTATTAGCGCAACCGTTGTAGGGCAAGCGCATCGCTTGCCAATCCCTGGCCACGGCAACCGATGCGGTTGCCCTACAATTTGTTTAGCTTAACGAAACCAGCACGATTCCGGCGCTGATCAGCAATGAACCGATCGTCAGTTGCAAGCTCACCTTCTCTTTTAGCATCACGGCCGCCATCACCGTGATCATGATGACGCTCAAACCTTGGAAGGGATAGAGGTAACTAAGATCGAATCGTTGCAGCAAACCGAGTGTTAAGAAAAACGAGATCGTCATTAAAAATATCCCGACGATCATGAGCGAGATAAAGCGCGAATTCCGAAAGCCGTGGCTTGCGGAGCATTCCATTGCTCGTTTTACAACGATCTGAGCCACGACAAAGCTCAGCAGAGAAGCAACGATGAAGAAGAAGGCGAGGAAACTCACAATCGTTGCTCGATCTGTGCAACCGGTTTGGCCACCAGCGCCAATCCGATAACGACCAGTGCAATACCGCACCAGCGTAGCGTCGAGATCAGTTCACCCAGAAAAATCCAACAGCCAAGCGGAACAAGGATATCCACCACGCGCGAGAGCGGAAACGCGATTGAAAGCGGAATGTATCTGAGAACGTAAAGCCAGGTGATGAAGCTGGCGATGATCAGAAGAATCGCCCACCACACCAGCGGCGAGGCCAAACCATTAACTCCCGTCCAGGACCATGCGCTATCGGGCTCCGCAACGTCTGTCGCGCCCCGTTTCAAGAGAAGCTCGGAAGCGAACACGCACAGCACGCTCAAGCCGAGTTGCAACCATGGATTACCAAAACCGGAAGGTCGATCCTGCATTGGCTTTTTTAACCCGCCGTCATTTCATCGCAACCGATTTCGAGAATGACTGTAGCCGCCTCGCTCTGTCGAGGCGTCCCAGCCCGCCATCAAAGCTGATCGGCGTTCGGAAACCGCCGCAAGACGGGGTCCTGACGCGTCGGTCCAAGATACTTAATCGCTCGGCGGAATATCGGATTGAGAAAGGCATTTGTGTGCATCACGTAGAGGTCGAGCGGCACCAGTTCGCAGTCGAGATGCAGCTTCGGCTCATAATTTAGCGGATTGCTGTAGTAGTACTTCAATCGTTGTTGCAACGACCAGGTGATGACATCGCGTAGCGTGTAGAAATAGAGGTGCAGATCGAGAGCAACGCTGTAATCGAGCCCCATGCATTCATCGTAAATTGCATCGCCGCAGATCAGGCAAAAACTGAAGGCAACGATTTTTCCCGACTGCCGCCAAATGAAGAAACACGCGCGTTCCGGCATCCGCTGGCCGAGAGCGCGAAAATAATTCTTTGTCAGTGTCTCGAATTTGAATGGCGAACGCTCATGGACGGCGAGATAGAGCGGATGGATCTCGTCAACCCAGGGCGTGATGTCATCGACGACTTCCATGTCGATCTTGGGCGCGCGCTCCGCTTTCCGAAATTTCCTGCGCAAGTCTTTCCGGGTCGCCTTGCTCAGCGTGCCAAAATACTCGTCCCAGTCTTGGAAAGGATGGAGAGCAAGCCGCGTCATCGGCATGCTGGGCATCCGCGCATAGCCATTTGACGTATAGGCTCCAAGTGCCTCGCGGTATTTTGCTGGAAAATCCTTGAGAACAACGAGCGAAGCTTTGTTTTGTCGGGCGTACGTCCAAAGGCTCGCTCGCAACGCATTTGCGACCCACGCCTCATCCTTTTCGTCGCACGCACCGAGGTCGCCTGTGCCGGCCGCGCAGCCGACCATCAGGACACGCATGGTCAGGAAACGCGGGAATCTCTTTCGAATTAGATCGACAACGGAACGAATTTTACCCAGCACACCTTCGACCAGGTTTTGCCTGACAAAAAACACAGGCTGTATTGCGCGCACATTGCCTGAATCATCCTCGAGCTGGAGATAATGATATTCGAAGCCGCCCTCCAGCGTCTCTTCGACGATCTCATAATAACGATGATCTTTGCACTTATTCCGAAAAGCGCGCGGCCATGCGTCGCAATTCTGGAGATCGGCGAGTGAAAGGACTTTCGCCGCACCACGTGGGAACGGAATGATGCTGCCAGCTGACATCGAAGAGGAAAATCCCACGGACTAAATCTGCGGACCAGCGAGAATAGCCAATTCGCAGAGACTCGCACCTTTATTAGGGGCGGCTGCGATTGCTCCTGGTAGCGCATGCGCCTCGCGTGCTGGTTTCGGCGTCGCGCCGAAACGGTCTTTCCTGACGCGCGTTGCCATTTCCGAGCTTCGGCACCGCCGGGAAAGTTCGCGACAGCGAGACACCGTCGCCAGCACTCGGGACGAGTGCGCTACCCGGAATCTCCGCTTCCGGTGTGATCTGTCACGCTTTGCACCTTAAGCACGCCGCTGCGGATATGAAGATCGCGTTGAGGAAATGCGATCTCGATCCCGGCTTCGCGGAATTTCTGCTCGATGGCGAAATTGAGATCGCTTCGGTAACGGCTCGGTCGGGCGCTCATTTCGCTGCTCCACACCACAAGCTGGAAATCGATCGAGTTGTCGCCGAATTTTTCGAGAAAAACGCTCGGCTCCGGTTCCTTTAACGTATTGGGATTTTCCCGCCCGGCGGCGAGCAGAGCTTCGCGAACTTTGTCGATATCGCTGCCATAGGCGACTCCAACCGGGATGCGAAATCGCACCCGCGGATCTCCGTAAGTCCAGTTAGTCACCGGCGAATCGATGAATTTCGTGTTCGGCACGATCATCATGATGTTGTCGTTCGTGCGAATGACCGTGCTGCGGGCCCGAATTTGGTGCACTTGACCGGTAATCCCGGCGACTTCAACTCGGTCTCCGATTGTGATTGGTCTTTCGGCCAAAATCACTAAGCCGCTGATGAAATTGCTCGCGATGTTTTGCAGACCGAAGCCGACGCCCACGCCGACCGCGCCCGCGAAAACCGTCAGCGCGCCCAGGTGAATGCCGGTATTCTCAAGAACAATCAAAACGCCAACCACCAGCACGACGTTGGCGATGATTTGGGCAATGGCGTACTGGAGGGCGCGATCCAGCCCACTTTGAGCGAGGAGCCGATTAAAAAGAAACCGTTTCGTCCTCGAGGAGATCCAAAAAACGGCAACCAGAAGAGCGATTAGCAAAAAAATCTGGAGAAGGCTCAGCGAAACGGCTGGCAGCGGCGCAGTCCAGGCCAGTGGAATGCCAGCTGCGTTGATCGCGCTGACTGTGAAAAAGACGAGCGCGGCCAGACTTAAGATTGTCGTGACGATCGCGATGAAGTTGGTGTCGATCTTGAAACGGCTGAAAAAACGGCGCACGAACTGGCTCTGCAACATTCGGGCGATGATGAGTCCAGTCGCGAAAAGGCCGGCGAACGCGATCAGTCCCAGAAACGTGACGTAGTTGCGTCCGATGTAGAACAGCGGCCGCTCGAGAAGCGTCAGATCCACGGGTCTTAGTCTGGGTGCGTTCCGAACCTTGGCAACCGCGAAGCGACCAGCCGGTTAATTCCTAACGGGTCGTAGTGCTTGCGCATTCCGTTGAGGGGTCAGCGGTCGATCGACTCGCCGCTTAATGGACACGCTACTGCTGCTTGGCGCGTTCCTCGATATATTTGACGACGTCGCCGACAGTCTGCAGCTTTTCGGCGTCTTCATCCGGTACTTCGACGGAAAATTCTTCTTCGAATGCCATCACCAATTCCACGATGTCCAGCGAATCCGCGCCCAAATCCTCAATGAAAGACGCCTGTGGCGTGACCTGTTCCGGATTGACGCCAAGTTGCTCGACGATGATGTCTTTAACCTTTTCTTCGATTGATTTTTCCGCCATAAAATTTGTTCGGTTGGTGTTGATTGCGCATGGAAACCTTAAAGCTATCCGGGCACAGGATGGCAAGTAAATGAATTAGAGAGGTTGTCAACTCGGAAAGCTCTGGGTGAGTTGACACAAACACCGCTACAACCTCAGTACCTTCGGGTTTACTTCCCCTGTCGTTCAAGTAGATGAAGACGATGTCCTCTCCTCCGGTTGAGCCGGCTGATCTAATCGATCTCAAATTGCTTCCCGCGTGGGTGAAAGAGCCCGCTGAGCCGAGGAGCTACGAGCATTACACGGGTGAAGAGGGAGAAGGGCCACGAGACGGACGGCGTCCCCCGCGCGATAAACGGGGCGGCGGCGGAAAACGCCGAACCTCCAACTTCGAACATCCGGCAGATAAGACTCTGCCGGGCAGATTGCGAAAGAAAACGGGCCGGCATGAGCGGCGCCCGCGCGAATCCAAAGGTCGTCCCGTCCTATCCGGGCAAGATCGGCATGTCCCGGTCCCGCGAGTACCGCTGGAGATCACGACCCATTTTCTGCCGTCCTCGCGCGTATTCGAAAACGTGGCAGCGCAGATCAAGTCAGGCTCGGTCGCATATTCCGTTTTTGCCTTGGCGCGTTTGTTCCTTGAAAAGCCTGAACGCTACGAGGTTCGTTTGACGGCGAAGGCGGGATCACCCCTTTACCAATTGGGTGAGAACGGCGCCGTGTCTCTGAACCGTGAATTCCTCGAGCGGAACGCATTTCAGTTCGTTCACGAAGATTTCTACAAGATCGACATCACGCAGACCGACCCGATCAAGGGAAATTTCTCAAATGTAGCGCGATGTCGATTGAGCGGGACGCTTCTTGGCCCGACCAATCATCACAATTATCAACCGCAGCTTCGCACGCTTTACGAACAGCGCTTCAGCCGCCGGATGAGCTTTGCTGATTATCAGCGGCAAATCGAGATCGTGAATGATCCGGCATTGATCGAGCGATGGAAGGAACAGGCGCGGACGGCGATGACATTTAAAACGGTGAACGGCGAGCCTTCCTCGACGTTCTCTTCCGCCGCGGAAGCAGAACGGCATTTCCGCTCGAATTACCTGCCCGGCCTGGTGCGCAGCGTGGACGAAGTGACCATCAGTGGCGTGCTAAGCCGGCGTTTGCCCGATCGGACGTTGCACCATGCGCTGGAAGATGCCTGGACACGCGAGACCCGTTCGCCGTCGAATATGATCCAGGAGTTGGTCGGTCGATTTCGACAAGCAGGACTTAATGTCTTCCGCCATCGCCGTGGCATGTTGTTTGTCTCGCCCATCCGGGTGCGACCTTTTGTTCATGCCCAAGCCGAAGTATCTCCTTCGGTGAATGCGATTCTCGAAATCCTGGCAGCAGCGCCCGGAACTAATCGCAAAGAACTTTTTGAAAAATTGATTGCTGATGTTGCAATCGAAGAGGTGGAATCGCGCAAGCTTGCCCTTGCTTCCGACCTGCGGTGGTTGATCAGCGAGGGCTACCTGATCGAGTTCAACGACGGCTCACTCGATTTGCCGCGCGGGAAAGCAAAGTCGCAGGAAGCTGCTGCTGCGGCCGAGCCGGCGCCGACTTTGCCGAATGGGTCAGCCGGCGAGCCCATGGAACAGGTAGTCGCAGCAGTAGACGCACCTCCGTTACCGAGCGTGCTTGAGATCGGCGGCAGCTAAAATCTGCCGCGTTATCCCGATCAGAATCCGCGCCTCGCAGTGCCAGATATTACTCGCCGACGACCTTGAACGATGGCGTCGAATCGCCTTCATCGTAGCGGACGATCTTGTTCTTCTCGTCCAATACAACAATGCGCGGTTGATGAACGGCCGCTTCTTCGGGCGTGTAACGCGCGAAACTCATGATCGTGACGCGGTCACCAATTTTGCCGAGATGGGCGGTGGCGCCGTTCAGTTCGATAATTCCGCGCTGGGGCTCCCCGTAAATCGCGTAGGTTTCGAAACGTTCGCCGTTGGTCAGATTGCCGACTAGGATTTTTTCGTACTCGATCAGCCCAACCAATTTAGCCAGATCAGATGAAATCGTCAGACTGCCTTCGTAATCCACACTCGCGCCCGTCACGGCAGCGCGATGGATCTTCGATTTGAGAAGCGTGAATTCCATCGACAAACGTTCGCTCGACAACCGGGTAGCTCTCGTTCGTAGCTAGATAACGCCGGCCTTTTTCAAAGCCCGATAAGCGCCGTTCTTATTGATCGTTTTAAGACCGCGCGCAGAAACGCGAATACGCACGAATTTCTTCAACTCCGGCACCCAGATGCGGTGTTCATGCAGATTTGGCGCGAAAACACGCGGCACATTTTTCGTCACGTGCCGGCCGACTCCGCCCTTTTTCTTGGCCATACCGCGCCGGTGAATAACGCTACCGCGCGTCGCTCTCGATCCCGTGATACCGCAAATTCTTGACATGGTGTAACCTTAAAACAGGCGCGTAAGCTGGCGCGCACAGATGCGCCGGTCAAGTGAATGTTGAACGGCGAATGCACGTGGCGGTCAAATTTAGTTCGCGCAAGAGCAACCCGTTTCGCAAGATCGATACCGTCGGATTTGAGGCATGACGCAAAAAAATAACCACAAACTGCGGATTGGAATTGTGGGAGCGGGCGGCATCGTTCGCGCTCGTCATTTGCCGGCGCTCAAAAAAGATCCCGAAGTCGAAATCATTGCCGTCTCGAATTCGACCTATGAAAGCTCCGAGAAATTTTGCCGGGAAAACGTGCCGCATGCTACTCCGATGCGGAACTGGCCCGAGGTTCTCGCATTGCCGGAGCTCGACATAATCTGGATCGGCACGCCACCCTACTTGCATTCGGCGGTAACGATTTCGGCGCTTGAAGCGGGCAAGCACGTTTTTTGTCAGGCTCGGATGGCCATGGATTTGGCCGAAGCGGAGGAAATGCTGGCGGCATCAAAGCGTTATCCTGAACTGGTCACGATGCTTTGTCCGCCGCCATTCGGAATGCGCGCTGATTTGCTCGTGAAAAAGATCCTTGCTGAAAACTACATTGGCCGACCGCATCACGTGCGACTAAAAAGTTTCACGGGCAATTACCTGGACGCCGACGCTCCACCTCATTGGCGGCAAAGGATCGAGCTCAGCGGCCTGAACGTGCTTACGCTTGGGATTTACGTTGAAGTGTTGCAACGCTGGCTTGGCGACATCAGCGGCGTGTTCGCGCGCGGCAAAATTGTCCGCCCGTTGCGCCAGGGCTACGAAGTGATCATTCCTGATTTACTGACCGTCCTTTGTGCGTTCGATAATGGCGCCGAAGGCGTGCTCGAATTCAGCGGGGTCGATGCCATGGCGCCGGGCGACCGGCTGGAGATTTATGGCAGCGCCGGCACGCTTACTTACGATTTCAGTTCCGATGTCGTGCAGGTGGGCAAGCTCGGCGATCGCGCCCTGCACGTTGTCGATCTTCCCACCGAATTGGAAGGCGAATGGCGCGTAGAAGAAGATTTTCTCGCCGCCGTAAAATCGAAAGGCCGCATTCGGCCGCGTCCAAATTTCGAAGAAGGCGTTCGTTACATGCGCGTGGTCCAGGCCGTGGCCGATTCGCGCGCGCGCAATGAGTGGGTCGCGATTAAGAAATAGTCCTTCGAGCGCGGGCGCTTGTTGTAAACTGGGTAATCGGAATAATTCGCTCTAAGTTTCGTTAGATGAAGCAGAGCGGCCCGGGGCCGCCGCTACAAATGAAACTCAAAGCGCCGCCGCGACGCGCGCGAGCACGTAACCGATAAGGCCGCTTGCGGGCAGAGTGAAAAGCCAGGTCCAAATGATGCGCTCCACCACGGTCCATTTCATCCCGCTGAAACGTTTCACCGCGCCTACGCCCATAATGGAAGTCGAGATCACGTGGGTGGTGGAAAGAGGAATGCCGTAATAGCTCGCGGCTTGAATGATCATCGCGGCGCTTGTCTCCGCGGCAAATCCGTGCACCGGCTGCAATTTCACCATCCGATGGCCGAGCGTGCGAATGATGCGCCAACCACCCGCAGCCGTTCCCACTGCCATCGTCACGGCGCAGAGACCGATCACCCACGTCGGTAGGACGAATGCTGGCGTTTTCAGAAAATTGAGCCAGCCCGGCAGATGATCGAAGCTACCTGCCTTTGTGCCGGTAAAAAGCGCGAGCGTGATAATCCCCATCGTTTTCTGGGCGTCGTTTGTTCCGTGGCTGTGTGCCATCCAGGCCGCGCTGAAAATTTGCAGTTTGCCAAAAAGGGACTGCACAAAGTGGGGCGTAAAGCGATGGAGCGCGACAAAAAGCAAGAACATCAGCAGGGCCCCGAAAATGAAGCCTGCGAATGGCGAGATGATCATGGGTATGACCACTTTTGGCCAGACGCCGGCGTCCCATTTTATGACCGACCAATTGCCATGCGCCGCGGCCAGCGCCGCTCCGCAAAGTCCGCCGATAAGAGAATGACTCGAACTCGAGGGCAAGCCGAACCACCACGTAACGATGTTCCAGGCGAACGCGGCGATGACCGCGCAAAGTACCGTCGACATTGTGACGATGTCGGTGTCGACCAGCCCCTTGCCGATTGTCGAAGCAACCGCGCCGCCGAGGAGAGCGCCGGTGAGATTGAAAAACGCCGCCATCGCAATCGCCTGCCGCGGCGTCAGGACCCGCGTGGAAACAACCGTCGCGATCGCATTGGCAGCGTCGTGAAAGCCGTTGCTGTATTCGAAAATGATCGCTGCGAGGGCGACGGAAAAAAAAGTGACCATGCCGCAGCCGGCTACGAATATTTCAGGGCGACTTGCAGGATGATGTTTCCCGCGTCCCGGCAACGGTCGATTACTTTTTCCAAAAGGCCGTAAAGATCGTGCAGAAAAACGATCTGCTTCGGATCGTAATCGCCTTGGAAAAGGTCGCGCAGCCGATCTAGCTCGAGCTGATCCGCGTCGCCTTCGATCGCCTGGAGTTTCGCATTCATCTCACGTGCTGTCTGGGCGTCGATCCCTTTTCGTAATTGCTTTACCATCGCCAGCACTGTCTCGGCCGCCTGATCCAACAGCTCGACCTGCTTCTGAAAACTGTGTCCACGCAAATTTTCCGGCCGGATCAAGATGCGCTCGCCAATTTTCTCCACGGTTTTCGGTATTTTATAAAGAGCAGCCGCTAACTCCTGGATGTCCTCGCGCTCCAGTGGCGTAATGAAAGTTTTGGAAAGCTGTTCGGTCAGTTCCTGCGTGATGCGTTTATCTTCGCGACGGCTGTGTGCAAACTCCTCCAGATTCTCCGGCGTCTCATCTTGCTGTAGTTTTTCCAGCAGTGCGACCAGGTGATGGACGCTCCCGTCGGCCTGCTGCGCGCTCGCCTCCAGGAGATCGTAAAACTTTTGGTCGCCCCCCAGAATTTTTTGAATCGAGAACATAAGCGAAGTGTTTCAGACCATCGCGCCGCGCATGATCAGCAACGCGATGCTGAAGTAAATGACTACGCCCGTTACATCGACAAGGATGGCCTGCGAGTGAATCAATGTTGAAAGGCGCGGAAACGGCGTCATAGCCACTTCTTTCTCTTAAACCAGCATAGGGTCAGCGCAGTCGTCACGAATGTAATTGCGATTGCCATCACATATCCGTACTTCCACTTAAACTCGTGGATCTCCTCAAAATTCATACCGTACCACGTGCCGACAATCATGGCCGGAGTCGTGATCACGGTAATAAGCGTGAGCAGCTTGATTACCTCCCCTGTCTGATTGGACGACATATTAAGATAGACCTGCAAAATGCCCGTAAGCGAATCAGTGTAACGTTGCGAAAGTTCAGAAATATGGAATAGCCCGTCGTAAACATCCCGATAGTACGGCACCAAATGCGGCCGGATGAGCTTAAACTCGCCCCGCGCAAAACGGGCCACGACCTCTCGTTGCGGACTAACGATGTGTCGCAGGTGCAGCACCTCGTTTTTAACTTGCAGCAGTCGATTTAGGATTTCCTTGGTGGGATGCTGTATGACCTCATGTTCCAATTGGGCGATCTCCAGCGAGAGTTCATCCAGGGCCGGTTTATAATTTTCCACGATCTCATCCAGGAGCGTATGGGCGACCCGGTCCGGGGCTCGCGCAAGACGCCCGGCGCCTCGTAAACAGCGCTCTTCGGTCGATTGCACGCTCTTCAATGGCAGTTCGTGATAGGTCACGAGAAAGTTCTTCCCCAGAAAAAAGTTCAGTTCGCTCGTCGCAAACACCCCATCTTTGCGGCTGTAATCCACCGCATGAATCACCATGAACAGGTATGGGGCGAATCGGTCGTCCTCCTTGGGCGTATATTCTTCGACCTTCGGCGACGCACTTACGGCCACGCAGTCTTCGATGGAAAGGGGATGAAAATGAAAAATACTTTCCAACACCCTTTGCGTTTCCTCGGGCGTAGGATTTTCCAAGTCCACCCAAAGAAAAAGATTGGTATCCGCCAGCAACGTCGGCATCAAAAACAAATCAATGTCTTTGGTGTGCAAACGTCCCTGGGTTGTAAATGCGAGTGACCGAATCATTCCCGCGAATATTGGCACTCCGTCAAGCCGGCGCGAGTCTATTCTCTTGCAAAGCTTGCGAGAAGCGATCGGCGTTTCCCGAGATCCAATCGCGTATCAGGGGTCGGCCCCTACATTAGAGCATGGCGCCGCGCATGATTAGCAAGGCGATGCTGAAGTAAATGACTAAGCCCGTTACATCGACAAGCGTAGCGACAAACGGGGCAGAAGACGCCGCAGGGTCGGCGCCGGCTCTGCGAAGGATAAAGGGAAGCATGGAGCCGGAAAGTGTCCCCCAAAGCACAACGCCGACGAGCGCGATACCAACGGTGATCGCGACCAGCGGCCAGTGCGGACCGTACGGCTGTCGATGAAGGTATTGCTCGCCGACAATCGCCCAGCCGCCAACGCGGACAATGCCTATTGCTCCCAGGATGAGACCCAATGCGAGCCCAGCCTGCACTTCGCGACTCATCACCCGCCACCAATCGCGAAGGGTCACTTCGCCCAGCGCCATCGCTCGAATCATTAATGTCGAAGCTTGCGAGCCGGAATTGCCGCCGCTCGAAATGATAAGCGGCAGGAACAGCGCGAGCACAAGCGCCTTCGCCAATTCTTCCTGATAATTGGCCATTGCCGTTGCGGTCAATGTTTCTCCCAGGAACAGAATCACGAGCCAGCCGGCGCGTTTGCGAACCATTCGCCAGAGCGGAATGCGCATATATGGCTCTTCCAGAGCCTCCATGCCGCCGAACTTTTGGATGTCCTCGGTCGCTTCCGCTTCGGCGACGTCGAGCATGTCGTCGATCGTCACGATCCCCACAAGGACCCCGCTCGAGTCAACGACCGGCAACGCGGTGCGATCGTATTTGCGAAAAACGTTGACCGCATCCTGCTGCGAATCGTGCACGTTCAAACTCACGAAAGTTTTCTCCATCAAATCGCGGACCGTGTGTGCCAGCGGCTTGAGCAAAAATTCCCGTATCCGGATGTCGTCGATCAATTTGCCGCGCGCGTCGACGACATAAATCACGTTGAGCGTCTCGGTATCCTGGCCGTGTTCGCGCACGTAATCGAGAACTTGCTGAACGGTCCAAACCTCCTGCACAGCGATGAAATCCGGCGTCATCAACCGGCCGACGCTGCCCTCAGGATAACCAAGCAACGCTTGCGCGACGTGCCGTTCCTCGGGCGTCAGCAGTCTGATTAACTGGCGCGCCGCCGCGCTCGGCAATTCCTCCAGTAGCGCCGTGCGATCGTCCGGCGACATTTCGTTCAGAATCGCCACCACCTGCTCGTGCGCCATGGCACGCAGCAATTTCTGCTGCGCATCGAAATCAAGGTATTCAAACACATCCGCGGCCAGCGCATGCGGCAGGACGCGAAAGATGATGACCTGTTCATCTTCCGGCACATCGAGGATGACTTCCGCAACATCGGCCGGCGGCCACTCGCGAAACACTTCGCGCAACGCACCGAAATTACGGGCGTCGATCATGCTCTTGATTTCCGGTTGTAAAATCTTGCCGACCATAAGCGAGTATTCGCGCGGGACTGCCGCCGAGTTTTAACACCGCGCTTTGCAAGAAGCAACGAGCCAGCAGTGGAATAGTGGAGGGCTGGAGTAACGAAGTGATTTCACGATCGCATCCGTCCCATAACTCCATTTCTCCACCACTCCATTACTCCATCGCCACAAGTGTGGTTGCACTTGGCATTTGACCGAAACGATCCAAAATAAATGTGATGCCGGCAGTTGCTACAGCTCCAGTGATTCGACGTGAGATCGGCGACGATCACATTTGCCTGCTTACTTTCGATCGTCCCGAATCGGGCGCGAACATTTTTGACGCCGCCACTCTGGATGAATTGAATGAACATCTCGATTTTGTAGAGAACGATGCCTCCTTGCGCGGAGTGATCATCACGTCGGCGAAAAAATCGATTTTTATCGCCGGCGCGGATTTGAAGACGCTTTTGCAACAAGCGCAAACCGGGGATCTGCGCTCGTTTATCGCGGAAGGACAGCGGATCCTGAACCGCCTTGCCGGATTGGAAATCCCGACTGTTGCGGCAATCCATGGCGCTTGCGCTGGCGGCGGTTATGAAGTCACCCTGGCGTGCGATTATCGGGTCGCCTCGGATGATTCGGCGACGCGGATCGGTCTTCCTGAAACGACGCTCGGATTAATTCCCGCCTGGGGCGGTTGCACCCGTCTGCCGCGTTTGATCGGTGCGGAGAAAGCCGCCGAAGTGATTTTGAAGGGGAAACTTTATTCTGCGCAGGAAGCCTCGAAACTTGGCTTGGTCGATGAAGTCGCGCCGCGCGATCGACTTGTCGATCTTGCTCGGAAAAAATTGCGCGACGGCAAGCGCAAAATGAAGGGCGGAGCTCCTGCGACGCCGGGCTCGCCGGAGCTCGTCCCTCCAACTGCTATTGGAAACCCGGCACCAGCGCGCGCTTTCGAGGTCATTAAGAAAGGTCTCTCTGCTTCGACTCAGCAATCGCTCACCCTTGAGTTGGACGCGATTGTCGATCTTGGAAAGACCGAATCGACCCAAAACCTGATCCGCAATTTTTTCCTGGCCGAGAAATACAAGAAAGGCAGTTCCAAAACACCAGTGCCCAAGGTCGTGCATGCTGCCGTGATCGGTGCTGGCGTTATGGGTTCCGGCATTGCCCAATGGCTTAGTTCTCGCGGTGTTACGGTGATCCTGCGCGATATCGCGCGGGAACAAATCGACCATGGCCTGGCGAATATCGAAAAAACTTACGCCGACGCCGTGAAGCGCGGTTTGATGACGGAAGAGAAAGCGAAAGAAGGACGCGCCCGCATTGTGGCCTCGACGGCGCCAATGGAATTGCGCGATGTGCAAATTATCATCGAGGCGGCCTCCGAAAAGATCGACATCAAAAAAGAAATCTTTCGCGAGTTGGGAATGCAGGCGGGTCCAAAAACGATCATCGCCACGAACACATCCGCGCTTCCGGTCAGCCGGCTGGCTGACGCGACGGTTTCGCCCGAGCACGTCATTGGTCTCCATTTTTTTAACCCGGTGAGCCGGATGAAGCTGGTGGAAGTTGTCGTCGCCAAACAAACTTCGGATGACACGCGCGAGCGGACACTGGCCTTTGCGCGACAAATCGGGAAAATGCCTGTTCTCGTGCGCGACAGCCCGGGTTTTCTGGTCAATCGCGTTTTGTTTCCTTATTTGCTCGATGCTGCTGAACTTTTTGAAAGCGGCCTGGATGCGGGCAAGATCGACAATGCGCTGACGCAATGGGGCATGCCGATGGGGCCGCTGCGGCTAATCGACGAAATTGGCGTCGATATCACGGTCGATATTGGCAATACGCTCGAGAAAGCCTACGGCCGACGCGATCATGTTCCGACTGTCCTGCTTTGGTTACGCGACCTCGAGATGCTCGGGCGCAAAACCGGCGGTGGCTTTTACAAATACGAAGGTAAAACGCAAACGCCGAACGAGTCGCTCGCGCAATGGCGGCATGGGTTGCATGGCGATCCAGAAGGCGCTGAAGGCCCAGTCATTCCGCCGGACCGGCATCGCGATCCCCGAACGCTTTCGGGGCTAAACGAGATCGAACTGGCGCACCGCCTCGTCTTTCTCATGGTTAACGAAGCCGCGCGTTGCGTGGAAGAGAAAGTTGTCGCGTCGCCAGAAGACGCGGACTACGGAATGATTTTGGGAACAGGTTTCGCGCCATTCCGCGGCGGGCCATTGCGTTTCGCGGAGCATTTCGGGCTAAAGAACATCGTGGACGAAATGGAACAGCTGGCGCGAAGTGAGGAAAAATTTTCGCCGTGCGAAATATTGAAAGAGCACGCGCGCGACGGAACGAAATTTTATGAGATGTAACACAGACATCTTGTCTGTTTGTTGCGCAGGCATCCTGCCTGCGTCGGAGGCAAACAGCGGGCAAGATGCCCGTTCGACGAACAGGCTCGCCATCGCGAGTCCGTCCTGCGGCGGACTGGAAGCCTGTGTTACAGAGTAAAATGAAATCTCCGCTCGAAGCACCAGAAAAACAGATCGCTGAGGAAACCAGCGCGAAGCCGGAGAAGCCTGCGGCCACTGTCATCGACACTTCGAAAATGTCGAAAGGCAAACGCGAAGCGCTCGAGCTGGCGGAAGCCTCACGCGATCCGCTCGACGATCGGGGTAGTTTCGCCAGCAATCTTTTCGTCGGCCGCTACGATTTCGCGCGCATCCATCCTTATCCTGAGCAAAGCGCTGAAGACCGCGCCGCGGGGGAGGAATTCCTCGGCAGCCTGAAGAAATATCTGCGCGAAAATATCGACGCCGACGAAATCGATCGGACCGGCGAAATTCCGCAGAAGAACATCGACGAGCTGTTCGCGATGGGCGCCTTTGGGGTGAAAATTCCGAAGCAATACGGCGGGCTCGGTCTGTCGCAGGTAAATTATGGACGGGCGGCCATGTTGCTTGGGAGTTGGGACGCAAATCTCACTGCCCTCGTTTCCGCGCATCAGTCGATCGGCGTTCCACAGCCATTGCTGCTCTTCGGCACTGAAGAGCAAAAGAAAAAATATCTGCCGCGGGTCGCACGCAGCGAGATTTCCGCGTTCGCGCTCACCGAATGGAACGCCGGGTCGGATCCCGCGAACATGAGCTTGCGCGCCGATCCGACGGAAGACGGTTCGGCGTTCATCCTCAACGGCGAGAAGCTTTGGTGCACAAACTTGATCAAGGCCGGCGTGCTAGTGGTCATGGCTCGGACGCCTCCAAAAATGGTCAATGGCAGAGAACGCAAACAAATCACTGCGTTTATTGTCGATGTCGATTCGCCCGGACTCGAGATCACGTATCGCTGCCACTTCATGGGATTGCGTGCGCTCTACAACGGCATCGTGAAATTCACCGACGTGCGCGTGCCGCGCGAAAACATGATCGCCAAGGAAGGCCAGGGATTGAAAGTCGCGCTCACGACCCTGAACACTGGTCGCCTCACGATTCCAGCGGCGTGCGTCGGTCTATCGAAACGGCTGCTCGATATTTGCCGTAAATGGGCGAGCGAGCGGATTCAATGGGGCGTCCCGATTGGCCAGCACGCTGCCATCGCAGGGAAAATTGCCGAGATGGCAGGCAACGTGTTCGCGATGGAAGCGATGACGTTTCTCACCTCGTCGCTGGTGGATCGCAAGGTGGGCGATCTCCGCATCGAAACCGCGATGTGCAAAATGTGGGCGACGGAAACGACCTGGAAAATTGCCGACGATGCCATGCAGGTGCGCGGCGGCCGGGGTTATGAAACTGCGCAATCGCTTGCTGGTCGTGGCGAAGAACCAATCCCGGTCGAACGTTTCCTGCGCGATTGCCGCATCAATCTCATCTTCGAGGGTTCGAGTGAAATCATGCGGCTTTTCATCGCGCGCGAAGCGCTCGACCCGCATTTGAAAGTCGGCGGAGCAATCTTCAATACACAGTTGCCGATGTCCGAGCGCGCGAAAGCCGTCTTTAGTTCCGGGAAATTTTATGCTGGTTGGTATCCGCGCCAGTGGTTGCCGAACGGCGCAGGCGAGATCGACAATTTGCACGAAATATTGCGCGGTCACGTCGATTACGCTGCGCACACGAGCAAGCGGCTCGCGCGTGGTTTGTTCCACGCCATGGCACGGTTCGGCCCGAAACTCGACCGTGAACAATTATTGCTCTCGCGCTTCGTCGGAATTGCGACTGAGCTGTTCGCTATCAGTGCGACCTGTTCTTACGCGCAATGGCTGCTTGGCCAGGGCAAACCGGCCGACGAAATTCTTTCTGTCGCAGATTATTTCTGCCGCTCCGCGCGCATGCGGATCGACCATCACTTCGCGGGAACGTCGGGCAACGCGGACAAACGGGGCTATAAGCTCGTGCAAGATTTGCTCGCCGGAAAACACGAGCTTCTGCGCGACGGTATTGTGTAGGGTAGCGCACGCGTCTCGCGTGCTGGCGATGGTGTCCCGCCATTGCGAACTTTTCTGGAACTGCGCCATCATTCCACGGCACGCCACAAGAAAAGATTGTTGCGGCGAGACACCGCAACCAACACGCGAGACGCGTGCGCTACCCAGCGTATTGCAAAGCCCGCGGCTGGTTGACCAACTGTTTCGCCAAAGCTAACCTCAACGGATGAGTATGCCGCCCGTGCTCACGGAGGCGGCTTCACCTCGAAGCCGTGCCACAAAGAGCGAAATACAAAAAGGAATAGCGCCATCGAACGTGCTCGAAACGATCGAGCAACACGTTCTGCTCGACGGCTTCAAAGTCGTCGTCGATCTGGAGAAAAGCCGCGGCTCCTATTTGCACAACGCAGTCGGCAATCGCCGATTAATCGATCTCTACGGGTTTTTCGGCTCAATGCCAGTCGGGTTTAATCATCCGCACTTCGACCAACCCGAAGTTCAGCGCGATCTGCTCCGTGCCGCGAAGGTCAAGATTGCGAACTCGGACGTTTACTCGGAAGACTACGCCGAATTCGTGCGCGTGTTCGAGCGCGTTGTCGGCTTGCCGCCGCTGGAGCGTTATTTGTTTATCGAAGGCGGCGCGCTTGCGGTCGAAAATTGTTTGAAGGCGGCCATGGACTGGAAGGTGCGCAAGAACATGGCCGCCGGTCATGGCGAACGCGGCACGCAGATTCTGCATTTTCGCCACGCATTTCACGGACGCAGCGGTTATACCACTGCACACCTTGCGAAAAATTTGTGATGAAAACGAGATGCTTCTCATTTTTGACGAGGTGCAATGCGGCATGGGCGCAACCGGTCGCAATTGGTGCTGCCAACATTTTGGTGTCGTGCCGGACCTGCTTGCCTTTGGGAAGAAAGCTCAGGTCTGCGGGGTGATGGCCGGACCGCGCCTGGATGAAGTAAAAGACAACGCGTTTCGCTTATCCAGCCGACTGAACTCGACCTGGGGCGGAAATTTCACCGACATGGTGCGTTCAACTCATTATTTGCGAATTATCGAAGAAGAACATCTGGTCGAGAACGCCGCGAAAGTGGGCGGATATTTTCTGGATCAGCTCCGCGACTTGCAACGCGAGGAGCCGCTGATTTCCGCCGCGCGCGGCCGAGGGCTGTTTCTTGCCTTCGATCTTCCCAATGCAAAAACGCGCGAACAATTTTGGAAGGGATTCTTCGATCTCGGCGTTCTCACCCTTCGGTCTGGCGAAAATTCGATTCGGTTTCGTCCGCCGCTCGACATCACCGCGGAGGTGATCGATGAAGCGATGGATTTGATGCGCAAGTATTGCCAGCAGCGAACACGGAAATGAGCAGCGCGCGGAAGGTGGATCGAGCAGTCACTTGCTCGATGTTAAATCTACGCGGCCTCGCCGCCATTATTTTGGCATCGTCCGCGGAGCGGCCGATCCACCTATGAAAACCACGTTGGAAAAACTGGGCCTTGGTGATGTAAATGACGGCGTCTTTGATGGCGAATGGCGCGGGGGCGGCGCGAAGATCGACAAGATTTCACCGATTGACGGGCAACGGCTTGCCAGCGTGCGCACGGCATCCGACGCCGATTTCGAAAAGGCAATCGCCCGCGCGCAGGAAGCGTTTTTGAAGTGGCGCACAACGCCTGGCCCCGTGCGTGGCGAGACTGTTCGTCGCCTCGGTAACTTACTACGCGAATTGAAACACGAGCTCGGCCAGCTCGTGACCCTGGAGACCGGAAAGATCATCGCCGAAGGCGAAGGCGAAGTGCAGGAGATGATCGACATTTGCGATCTGGCAGTCGGTCAATCGCGAATGCTTTACGGTCTGACGATCCAGTCGGAGCGGCCAAGTCACCGTTTGATGGAGCAATGGCATCCGTTAGGCGTCGTGGCCGTGATTACCGCGTTTAATTTTCCCGTCGCGGTCTGGTCGTGGAACGCGGCGCTGGCAGCCGTCTGCGGCGACGCCACGGTTTGGAAGCCATCCGAGAAAACTCCGCTGACCGCAATTGCAGTGACAAAAATCGCCGAGCGCGTCTGCCGCGAAACCGGCGCTGATCCGGCGATCTTCACGCTGCTCATGGGCGACCGCAAAACGGTTGGCCAAAAATTAGCTGAGGACGCGCGGATTCCATTGGTCTCGGCCACCGGCTCCGTGAACATGGGTCTGCACGTTGCCAAAACTGTCCACGGCCGATTGGGCAAAACAATCATGGAGCTCGGCGGTAACAATGCGTTGATCGTCGCGCCGAGCGCCGATCTCGAAATGGCCACACAATCCATTTTCTTCGGCGCAGTCGGGACTGCGGGGCAACGTTGCACGTCCACGCGGCGTGTGATTATGCACGAATCGGTGGCGTCCAAAGTTCGGCACAAACTCCTGGCGGCTTACAAATCCTTGACGATTGGAAATCCGCTCGATCGCAAGACTGTGATGGGTCCGTTGATCGACAAGAATGCTGTCGATCTTGTCCAGCATTCGACCCAGCGGTTGAAAGACGAGGGGGGCGAAGTTCTTTACGGCGGCGACCGGTTGAGCGTTCCCGGCGAATGTTACATGAAGCCATGTCTGGCAACCGCGAAGCCCGATTTCGAAATCGTGCAGCATGAAACGTTCGGGCCGCTCCTTTACCTTATGACTTATCGCGACTTCGACGAAGCAATCGCAATCCACAACAACGTGCCCCAGGGGTTGACCTCGTCGATCTTCACGAACGACGTGCGCGATGCGGAGAAATTCCTCAGCGCAATCGGCAGCGATTGTGGAATCGCCAATGTGAACACTGGCACAAGCGGCGCCGAGATCGGCGGGGCATTCGGGGGCGAGAAAGAGACCGGCGGCGGGCGCGAAAGCGGGAGCGATTCGTGGAAGAGCTACATGCGTCGGCAGACGAATACGATTAACTTCTCCACGGAACTTCCATTGGCCCAAGGAATCCAGTTCGGCAGCGAAGCGGGCAGCGCGACTGCCTAACGACTTGGCACGTTGCCATCCTGAGCGGAGCGTAGCGGAATCGAAGGATCCCGTTGATCTTCAGAAATTGTTTGATTTGCAACAATTCGTAATTGTTAATTGATGTAGAAGATTGATCGCGAAAACTCATGATGAGGCTGACTTCGATAAGCGTTCCTGCTCAGTTGCAACGCAACGATCCGGAGATCGTTCAAGCCGGAATCGAAAATGGTGGGGAGGCGTTGCTCCAATTAGTGGCACGCCGGTTAGGGAGAACGGACTTATCCGGAATCGATTTTCTCGATGTGGGATGTGGTGTGCGGTTTACCCAGACAATAATCAACCGGCATGTTCCGATCGGCTCGTATACCGGAGTCGAAGTTTATCGCCCGATCATCGACTGGCTCAAGGAGCATGTCGAACGCGAAGACGATCGGTTCACGTTCGTACACTGGGACGCGCACAACCCGCGTTACAATAGTGGACGATCAGCTCGTCGGATGGAGAGCTTTACCACGTTACCTGTCGAAGGAACGTTCGATGTCATCGCTGGATTCTCTCTCTTCACGCATTTAGCGCCGGGCGACACGGAGCAAATGATGCGACTTATGCGGAAGGCCGTTCGTCCCGGCGGGCACCTGTTTTTCTCGGCCCTTTGTCAGGACCAGACCGTCGAAACATACAAGGAAGCCAAGCCTGACCGTCCTGGAGCGGAAGTGCACTACGGAAGAAGTTATCTGGAAACAATAATAGCGGCTACAGGATGGGAACTTGTTTCCTGCGAAGCGCCTTCATTTTTTATCGTCGACTCCTTTCTCTGTCGACCTGCAAGAGATCGTTCGACTAGCGCCTGATGTGCGGGAGTTAGGTTTCTGGGCGAGCGAGTTGAATTTTCCAGCAAGGATTGAGCTCGGCGATTTTTACGAATGACGTCTGCGAAGCGGAAAATTCGTCAGCGCAGTGGGAAGTGATTGCGGCATTGCAAATGTGAACACTGGCACAAGCGGCGAGAAAAATACCGGTGGCGGCCGCGAGAGCGGCAGCGATTGCTGGAAGCAGTACATGCGCCGTCAGACGAACACGATCAATTTTTCGACCGAATTACCGCTTGCGCAGGGGATTCAGTTCGGCGGCGACGACGCCGGCAGCGCAACGGCGTAATGGAGGATAGGCTTCCAGCCTGACTTGGCCGACAGGCATCTTGCCTGTCGGTAGGGCGATTCAGCGGGCTGGAAGCCCGCTGGCCGGGACAGGCTAGGAAGCCTATCTTCCAGCCGTAGTCAGCTCGAAAAGTTCATCAAGTTTCTCGGCGGTATCGATGCTCATGATGAACCTCTGCAATTTCTTGCATTGATCTTTGCCAATGACATCACCGCCAAGCGCGGTGAATTTGACCGCGATTTCATCCTCGGTCATTGGATCGCGCGGATCGCCTTTTGGAACATCGACACGAGTGGAGTACGACTTGCCATCGTTCGTGGTGATCGTCACTCGACTCGGCTGGAACTTTGGAAAGAGCGCTTCGAATTCTTCATTCGCGACAACTTTTATCTTGTCCATGATTGGAATTAGCGACTGGTCGCGGACGCGTTCTTCGCGGAATTGCAATGGCGTGACCATGCCATCAATGAGACCGACCGCCATGCAATAGGGCAGGGAATGATCGGCGGTCTCCTTCGAGGTCGGCCGATACTTGTGGGGATCGCCAAGGATATCGGCGGCGCGCGCAATCACTTCGACTTTGATCTCCTTCACCTCGTCGGCTTTGATCTGGTTTTCCTTAACGGTCTTCATCATGGCGGTGAGTGGCGCGTGACTGAGCGCTTCGATTGGGAAACTTTTCATCCCGCAATCAAGGATGCGGTAATGCGACTTGGGAGATGTCGGCAAATCCTTGACGAACCCCTCGCCGTCGAAAGCCGCTGGCTGTCCCTTGTATTGCACGTGACCGAACACAGCGAACAAACCTTCCTTGCCATCGATGATGTGCTCGGGTCCTGAAAATCCCTCGCGAGCAAGCAGCGCGCTCTCCGTGCCCATCCGTCCCGCCCACGGATCAACCGTGTGTGCGCGAGGCGCTGATGCCAATGGCCGAGACCATCTGTTCCGAAGTGAGATTCAATACGCGACCCGCCGCAACCGGCGCAGCGAACGCACTTAACGTGGCATGATGCCAGCCGTATTCGCGGACGCCTGGCCGTCCTATTTCACAAAGCCGCATTTCAATTTCGTAAGCAATGATCGTGGCAAGAATTAAGTCTTTTCCGCTCAGGCCTTCGCTTTCGCAAAGTGCGAGCGGCGCCGCGATGAGATCGCTGGGATGGCATGGATCAGCTTTCCAATAAATGTCGTTGTAATCCATGGCGCGGATCATGTGGCCATTCAAAAACGCGGCATCCACTGGATTCGTTTTGAAACCGGAGACGAACGCGGTGGCGCTGCCATTGCCGCTGGACATCGCGCGATAGTGCTTCAGCAAAATCTTTGCATCATCCTGCTGACTGCCGCCAAGCGCGCAGCCGATGGAGTCGAACCAAAATAATTTCGCTGCTTGAATAGCTGCGGGGGACAGATGCTCGTATTTCAGCGACCAGGCCCATTCGGCGATGACGTGCGACAGAAGACGCTTGGGTTCCTTTGTTGCTTGTGACATAGTCGCTTTCCTCGATCAAGATTTTTGCCCACGAAACACACGAATCACGCTAAAACAAACTAAAGCTGAAGAGTCTTACGGAAAGATTCCTCTCCTTCGCGCCATTCGGGGGGTCTTCTCCTTGCTCATAGATTGAGCGTATGGAAAGAGCAGAACGATGAATCCGAAAAGCTTCTTCGGGGAGCTGAAGCGGCGCAACGTTTACAAGGTTGCGGTCGTGTACGCGATTGTCGGCTGGCTCCTGGTTCAAATTGCCACCCAGGTTTTCCCATTCCTGGAAATTCCGAATTGGGTTGTTCGCCTTGTGATTGCACTAGTCGTGATCGGATTTCCGATCGCGCTCGTCATCGCGTGGGCGTTTGAAGCGACTCCAGAGGGAATCAAACGGACCGAAGTCGCTGACGCGATGCCGGTGTCTGCGGCGATCGGGCGAAAGAAACATGCGTGGATCTACGTCGTCGTGATCGCCGCCGCGATTTCGGTCACGCTATTTTTTCTTGGCAGATATACGGCAGGAAACAAAAGCGTTGCGTCCGCGCCTAACGAATTGCCGACGAAATCGATTGCGGTGTTGCCGTTCGATAATCTCAGCCGCGATCCTGACAACGCTTACTTTTGTGAAGGCGTGCAGGATGAAATCCTGACGCGATTGGCCAAGGTCGCCGATTTGAAAGTGATTTCGCGCACATCGACGCAGCGATTTAAGAGCGCACCGGAGAACCTTCCGGAGATTGCGAAGAAACTCGGAGTTATGCACATCCTGGAAGGGAGCGTTCAGAAGGCGAGCGACCAGGTCCGAGTGAATGTGCAGCTGATTAATGCGCTGACCGACGCGCATCTCTGGGCCGACACATACGATCGAAAACTGACCGACATTTTCGCGGTCGAAAGCGAGATCGCGAAAACAATCGCGGAGACGTTGCGAGCACGACTCACGGGATCCGAGAAGAGCTCGATCGCGAAAAGGCCGACGGTGAATCCCGAAGCTTATGAGCTTTATCTCAAAGGCAGATTCTTTTGGAACAAGCGGACCGGCGACGACCTTCGCAAATCAATCGAGTATCTCAAGCAAGCGATCGCCAAAGACCCTGGCTACGCGCTGGCCTATGCTGCTCTAGCAGATTCATATGGCCTGCTCCGTTTTTACGGCGGAGCTTCTCCAGCCGAATCAGTGGTGCCGGCAGAAGCTGCGGCGAAGAAAGCGCTGGAGCTGGACGATTCGTTAGCTGAGGCACATGCTTCGCTTGGTCTCATTGCCACCGAGGAGCTCGAGGTCAACCGCGGGGTGAACGAACTGGAGCGCGCGATTCAGTTAAATCCGAATTACGCCACCGCCCATCACTGGCTCGGCCTTGCGCTCGCGACGCTGCGGCAATCTGATCGATCTATTGGAGAACTAAAACGCGCGCTCGAGCTCGATCCGCTTTCCATGATCATCAATGCCGACCTAAGCATCATCTACCTCTATGCCGGTCGCTACGACGCCGCCGAAGCGCAGGCGCGCAAGACCTTGGAAATCGATTCGCGCTCATTTGTCGCGCACTACTACCTCGGCGCAGCGCTGCAACTAACGAGTCGACTCAAAGAGGCGATCCCGGAATTTCAAAGAGCAGTCGAGCTAAACAACGATCCTTATTCCATCGCCATGCTCGCCCAGGCCTATGCCCGCAATGGACAAACGGATGAGGCGCGAAAACTTCTCGCGCACCTGAATGAAATGGCGAAGTCCGCAGAGGTTCCGGAGTACGCCCTGGCCCTCGCTTACACCTCGTTAGGCGAAAAAGAACGCGCCATTGAAGCGCTCGAGCACGGCTTTGCGGAAGGCAACAAAAGCTACTTGTTCCTCCTTCCGGGAGATCCATTCCTCGACGATCTTCGCGGCGATCCGCGCTTCGAAGCGCTCGTGCAGAAGATTACCCGTGGGAAATAATGAAGATCGATAACTTCTTCGCCGAGCTAAAACGGCGCAACGTGTACAAAGTTGCGGTCGCTTACGCGGTTGTGGCGTGGCTGCTTATCCAGGCAGCGTCGATCTTGTTCCCGACCTTCGACGCCCCCGTCTGGGTCATGAAAATTTTCGTTTTCGTTATCGCCCTTTGTTTCCCCGTCGCGCTGGTTTTCTCCTGGGCTTTCGAGATCACTCCGGAAGGAATCAAACGGGAATCGGATATCGACCCCGGCAAATCGAGTACCACCCGAACCGGCCGAAGAATCGTTAGCCTAACCGCGGTGCTCGCCGTGATCGCCGCCGCGTTATTCATTTTTCAACTATTCCGCTCTAAAATTCTGAGCACGACGACGAGCTCCGTCGCATCGATTGCCTCCACCGTTTCTGCCAAAAGTGTCGCCGTGCTTCCATTGGTTAACACCAGTGGCGATCCCTCCAATGAGTATTTTTCCGATGGTCTTTCCGAAGAGCTGATTGCAGTGCTGGCCAAAATTCCCGATCTCAAAGTGATCGGACGCAGCTCGTCTTTTTTATTCAAAGGAAAATCGGGTGACAGCGGCGCGATCGGGCAGAAACTGGGCGTCGCTCATTTAATAGAGGGCAGTGTCCGGAAACAGGGCGATCGGGTACGGATTGTCGCGGAGTTAATCAATGCGGCCGACGGACGTTCGATCTGGTCGGAAACCTACGACCGCGAATTAAGGGACGTGTTTGCCGTCCAGGAAGAGATCGCGAGGGCGGTTGCGGAGCAAATGAAGGTAAAATTGTTAGGGGAGAAAACCCGCTCGGATGCAGTGCCGTCGAATCAGAATCCAGCCGCACATAACGCCGTCTTGCAATCTGATTGTTATTTCCAACAGCAGACGGCCGAGAGCATCCAGAAGGCCATCAGCTTCGCGCAGGAAGCGGTTCGCCTGGATCCCACCTACGCTCTTGCCTATGCCAAACTATCTCAGGCATGGCGTCAATACGGTGCGAGCTTCGCGACCGGCAATGCCGAGAAAGCGTACGAGGAAGCTCGCGTCGCCGCGGAAAAAGCTGCCTCTCTCGCACCCGACCTGGTCGAAGTGCGTAAGGCGATAGGATGGATATCAATGACCCCAGGGCTTGATTTCCGCACTGCGGAAAAGGAATTCCGGCGCGCATTGGAATTGTCTCCCGGTGACGCTGGCGCAAAAAACGCATTGAGTTATTCACTCATGGCCCAGGGCCGTTTCGCCGAAGCGGAGCAAACTTGCCGGGAGGCGATTTCGTTAGACCCGCTTGTGACCATCCTTTGGTATAACCTGGGCAGACTGGCCGTTGCCGCCGGTCGGTACCAAGACGCAGAGGAAAGTTTCCGCAAAGGACTAGAAATCCAGCCGCACGCGGCGCGTTTTCACAATTACCTGGCCACGCTTGATATCCTGCAGAAGAATCCGACAGCTGCCTTGCAGCAGGCCCAACTCGAGCCAGATGGTTTTTGGCGCGAATACGCGCTAACTCTGGTTCAGCAAACCCAACCCGATCGCGCCGCGGCTGACACCGCGCTCAAGAATTTTTCCTCCAAATACGCGATCAACGGCGCCTACCAGATTGCCGTTATCCACGCTCTTCGCAAAGAATCAGATGAAATGTTCCGCTGGCTCGACAATGCTTACGCCACCCACGATTCCGGTCTGACCCAGCTAGTGATAACACCTTTTGTTTTCGAATACCGCGACGACCCGCGCTTTGTCGCCCTGTGCCAAAAACTCGGCGTCCAATTGCCCTCGCCTGCCATGACGCAATGAGCGAGAAACCTTCTTTCTTCTCCGAGCTGAAGCGGCGGCATGTTGATAAGGTCGCGATCGCTTACGCGGTCGTCGCATGGCTGCTAATTCAGACCGCGTCGATTCTTTTGCCGACGTTCGACGCGCCTTCGTGGGTGATGACAGCACTCGTCGCATTCGTCGTGCTTGGATTCATTCTCGCCCTAATCATCTCGTGGTCTTTTGAGATGACGCCGGAAGGCCTGAAACGGACGGCGGACGTTACGCCGGGCGAGGTCCTTCCCTACTGGAGCAAACGGAAGTACACCACGTTTGTTATTGGCCTCGCTGTTATTGCGTTTGGTTTGCTTACCTACCAATTATTGCAATCCAAAGGCGGGCAGCTATCGGCGAAGCATCGCACCGACAAAATTCTTATTCAGGGTAACTCGGCTGGCACGCAGACCGTCGAGGCTCAGCCAGACGGAACAGTGCGCGCTGAATACTCCTTCAACGATCGCGGCCGCGGCGATCACATCACTGCAAGTTGGAAACTGGATGGCGCCGGTGTTCCGATTGAATACGACGGCCACGGCAATGATTACATGAAGGCTCCGGTCGAGGAGCATTTCGAAATCAAGAACGGTCGGGCGAGTTGGAAGAATCGCAGCGAACAAGGTGAGCAAGCCGTCTCTGGCGAAGCTTTCTACCTGCCGATGAATGCGCCGCCGGAATTTTTCGGTGTGCTCGCTCGCGCGTTGTTGAAGGCGCCGAATCACAAACTGCCGCTGCTACCTGCCGGTGAGGCAACGATCGAAAAACTAGGCAAAGTAATTTCCGGCAACACCGAGTTCACCGAATACCGCATTACTGGCCTCGGATTCTCGCCGCAACCGATCTGGTTAGATCAATCCCGCGATTGCGCGACGCGCAACTTAAAACCGATACTGCGTGGTCGAAGCGCATTGCTCGCGCTCTCGCCCACACTCCGCGTGGCGACCTGGTCATTCGCAACGCGCGATTGTTCGATCCACGCGATCTCAGCGTTACGCCTTCAACGAGTGTCGTTGTGAGCGGCGAGCGCATTGTCCGCGTCGCCTCGGACGCAGATGTTAAGCCATCTGCAAACGCCGAAATTATCGATGCGCATGACCAGTTCCTAATGCCGGGGTTATGGGACAATCACCAGCATTTCAGCGACAACGATGGCGCACTCGATCTCGCAAATGGTGTGACCAGCGCGCGAGATATGGCGAACGACACCGATACCTTCCTTGAGCGCGTCGCGCGCTTCGACAACGGCGGCGAGCTGGGGCCACGCGTTCTGAAGGCGGGAATTATCGATGGCACAGGAGAATTTGCGGGTCCCACGAAGATGCGCGTCGACACAGCAGAGCAGGCGATTCAGGACGTCGATTGGTATGCCGACCACGGTTACGCGCAAATCAAGATTTATTCCTCAATTAAGCCAGAACTGGTTCCGATTATGGCCGATCGTGGCCATGCGCGCGGATTGCGCGTAAGCGGGCACGTGCCTGCATTCATGTCAGCGCGTCAATTCGTCGAAGGCGGCGCTGACGAAATCCAGCACCTTAATTTTATCGTGCTCAACTTCCTGTTTCCTGAAGTGAAAGAGACTAGGAATCGCGATCGCTTTATCAAAGTTGCCGAGTACGCCCGCGAATTTTCGCCGGACAAACCCGAGGTGCGCGACTTCATCAATTTTCTTGGCAAGCATCACACCGTGCTCGATCCGACGATTAGCGTTTTCGAAGGCCTCTTTTGCGGCGACCCGAGCGCAACCACGCCAGGGCTGGAA
>WNFV01002839.1_pt1 | contig 32186 bp, 28 predicted proteins | sample 5400101 | NCBI WGS metagenome assembly WNFV01 (sample SAMN13153361, study PRJNA577476) | soil metagenome | isolation source: 115 cm soil or saprolite under grassland replicate 1 | place: USA:California | collected 2016-06-15 | reverse complement strand
TTGCCGCACACGTGCAAGGCTCGCTTCCGGCTGGTTGGCTGGCCTTTGCCGGGAGGGCGTCGAACCCTCTGGACCACTGCGAGAGGTTTCAGCTCATGTCGATCATCCTCCTCTCCTGCTCTCCTGACGCAACAACGCTCCGCCTTGCCCGCCGAACGTCGCGCGCGGGCGCCGCGTCTCTCTTTCTTCCTTCTCCCCAAACGGGGAGCGGAGCGCCGAGAAGGCGCCAACCTGTCGCGCTTGCGAGGCGCGACCAACCACGCTTGCGAGGCGTGGCGCGCGTCTTGCGATCGACGCGCACGCCTCTCGGCGCTCCACCGTGGCGATTTTGGGCCGGGGGCCGCGCTTCCGTCTCCGGCATTGCCTCCGGAGAGTGCGTACAGCGAGCTCCTCGCAGCCAGGTCGTAGTGCCTGGCGGGCGGGGTCCCGAGCCTCCCGAGTCCGCCGGGTACGAACCGGCAGCCGCAGGACGCCACTCCCCGCTCCGCCTCCAGATCGTCTCTAGATGACGCCCGTCGTTGAGCGGGGATGATTCGGAATATAAGGTTCGGCGATCATACAGTCAAGGTGTATATAACGAGCCGCACTGGCAATGATCGCTCGCATCGAGGCGAGGGGCATGGTGCACTGTTCCGCAATCCCGCAATCCGATGTAATCCGATCGTGAAGACCAAAAAATCAGAATCTGCCTGAGATCAAAGACAACCAAGGGAGGTCAATATGCTCCGTCCGACATGCATAATCGCTGCCATGTGGCTGTCGGCGCTATCCCCGGCCGCCGCGCAGACGGCCCCGGCCAGCGCCGGCCCCGTCGACGCGGCCGCGATCGAGGATCTGGTGGCGGCGAGCCGCATCCTCGCCGACCGCGGCATTCTCGACGCCTACGGCCACGTCAGCATCCGCCATCCGGCCAATCCGAACCGCTATCTGATGGCCCGCGCGCTCGCGCCCGCGCTGGTGACCGCCGCCGACATCATGGAGTTCGACCTCGATTCCAATCCGCTCGACCGGCGCGGGCGCTCGATGTTCATCGAGCGCTTCATCCACGGCGAAGTCTACAAGCTGCGGCCGGACGTGAACGGCGTCGTGCACACCCATTCCATGGGCGTGATCCCGTTCGGCGTCACCCAGGTGCCGCTCAAGCCGGTGATCCATAGCGCCTCGTTCCTGCACGTCGGCGTGCCGGTGTGGGAGATCCGCGAGGCCGGCGGCGTGACCAACATGCTGGTGAACAGCGCGGCGCTGGGCAAGGCGCTTGCCACCGCGCTCGGCGACAAGCCAGTGGCGCTGATGCGCGGGCACGGCAACGTCGTGGTCGGACCGAACGTGCGGGTCGCGGTGGCGCGCGCGGTCTTCACCGATGAGAACGCGCGCATGCAGGCGGTCGCGCTCGGCTTCGGCGGTCCGGTCAATTACATCTCGCCGGAAGAGGGCGCCAAGCGCGACCGGGAGCCGAGTGACCCGGGCCGCGCCTGGGAGCTGTGGAAGACGCTCGCCATGAAGAAGGCGCCGGCAAATTGAGCGGGGCTGTTCGGTGACAGTGCGCCTAATGCTTTGTTTCGAAAGATCCTCCATGGCGTCACGATACCACGCCACGAGCGCATCACCTTCGTTCGTGGTTCGAGAGTGTGGCCGACCGGCGACCCGCACACTGCGCATTATCCGCCGACGGCCGGTTTCAACCACGGACTGCGTGCGTCACTTTTGGCGTCGACTCCGCTTTCGCTTCTGTACCGTCGCCAGGCCAAGGCAGATCATCAATAAGAGTCCCACGATTCCGATGATCACGCCGGCAATTTCCGCAACGGTCATGCGACGTTTCCTTTACCTGAGGAGTAGCGGTGACGCCGTACCATCTTCACGTTGCCGGACGGCGTCGACAACACCGGACCGATGCGCGCCATCGCAGCATGGTGCGGCGGCCAGGGATTGAGCGCAATGGGTAAGGAATCACCGGAATGCGGTGATTCCTTTTCAGGATGCATGGCCCCGGGCGCCAGTTCTCAAGGCACCGCCGGCTGCATCGCCGTGCGCGACCCGCGGTGGACAAGTTCCGCCGTCATGAGCGCTAGATTCGATAATTATAGACATCAAAAACATCTATCTTTATGTCTCAGACATGATCACCGCCTCCCAGCTGCGCGCCTCCCGGGCGCTCCTCGGCATCGACCAGCGCAAGCTCGCCGACCTCTCCGGCCTGTCGCTGCCGACCATCCAGCGCATGGAGGCGAGCGACGGGGTGATCCGCGGCAATGTCGATTCGCTGATGAAACTGGTGGCAGCGCTCGATGCGGCCGGCGTCGACCTGATTGCCGAAAATGCCGCAAGCGCCGGCGGCGGGCGTGGCGTGCGGCTCAAGGCGGGGGCATCATGACGCTGACCATTGCCTTGTCGTGCGCCGCCCTCTTGCTGGCGCTCGCGGCGCTGGCCGTGGTGATCGGCCGTTCGGCGGCGGCGAATTACGTGGTCTATGGCGTGAGCCTCGCCGCGTCGCTGATCTCCCTGCTCGCGGGGCTGCACGATTTGCTCACCGCCGCCGCGCCGGTCAGCGTCACGCTGCCGCTCGGGCTGCCCTGGCTCGGCGCGCATTTCCGCATCGATGCGCTGTCGGCGTTCTTTCTGGTCGTGGTCGATCTCGGCGCCGCCGCCGCGAGCCTGTTCGCGCTCGGTTACGGGCGGCACGAGGAGGCGCCGCTGCGCGTGCTGCCGTTCTATCCGGCCTTTCTCGCCGGCATGAATCTGGTCGTGCTCGCCGATGACGCGTTCAGCTTCTTGATCTCCTGGGAATTCATGTCGCTGTCGTCGTGGGCGCTGGTGATGGCGCATCACCGCGTGCGCGACAACGTGCATGCCGGCTACGTCTACCTGGTCATGGCGAGCTTCGGCACGCTGGCTTTGCTGCTCACCTTCGGCCTGCTCGCCGGTCCGGACGGCGCCTATGCCTTCGCCGACATCCGCACCGCGCATCCCTCCGCCGGGCTCGCCGCGCTGGTGCTGATCCTCGCGCTCATCGGCGCCGGCTCGAAGGCCGGGCTTGTGCCCTTGCATGTCTGGCTGCCGCTCGCGCATCCGGCGGCACCGAGCCACGTCTCGGCGCTGATGAGCGGGGTGATGACCAAGGTCGCGGTCTACGGCTTCGTGCGCATCGTGCTCGACCTGCTCGGGGAGCCGGCCTGGTGGTGGAGCACGGTGGTGCTCGCGCTCGGCGGCATCACCGCGGTGATGGGCGTGCTTTACGCATTGATGCAACACGACCTCAAGCGCCTGCTCGCCTATCACACGGTGGAGAATATCGGGATCATCTTCATCGGGATCGGCCTGGCGCTCGCCTTCAAGGCCTACGGCATGCCGCTGGCGGCGGCGCTGGCGCTGACCGCAGGCCTCCTGCACGTGTTCAACCATTCGGTGTTCAAGAGCCTGTTGTTCTTCGGCGCCGGCGCGGTGCTCACCGCCACCGGCGAGCGCGACATGGAGCACCTCGGCGGCCTCATCCATCGCATGCCGCAGACGGCGTTCGTGTTCCTGGTCGGCTGCGCGGCGATCTCGGCGCTGCCGCCGCTCAACGGCTTCGTCTCCGAATGGCTGACCTTCCAGGCGATCCTGCTGAGCCCGCAGCTGCCCTCCTGGGGGCTGAAGTTCCTGGTGCCGGCGGTGGGCGCGCTTCTGGCACTCTCCGCCGCATTGGCCGCCGCCTGCTTCGTCAAGGCGTTCGGCGTAACCTTTCTCGGCCGCGCCCGCACCCCGGCGGCCGAGCGCGCGCAGGAAACCGACCGGCTGTCGCTGGCGGCGATGTTCTTCTTCGCGGCGCTCTGCCTCGTCGCCGGCATCCTGCCCGGCTTCTTCATCGACGCGCTGGCGCCGGTGGTGCAGGGCCTGGTCGGCGCCCACATGCCGGTGCAGCGCGGCGTCGATTGGCTCTCGATCGTGCCGATCGCCGAGAGCCGCAGCTCCTATAACGGCCTGCTGGTGTTCCTGTTCATGGTCATATCGGGCACGCTCGCGGCCTTCGCGATCCACCGGCTTGCCTCCGACCGGCTGCGGCGCGCGCCGCCCTGGGACTGCGGCTATCCCGATGCCAGCCCGGCGACCCAGTACACCGCGTCGAGCTTCGCCCAACCGATCCGCCGCGTGTTCGGCACCGTCGTGTTCCGCGCCCGCGAGCACGGCGAGATGCCGCCGCCCGGCGATGTGCGGCCGGCACGACTGACGGTCGACTTGCGCGATCTCATCTGGGACGCGCTCTACGCGCCGATCGCCGGCGGCGTCGGCTTCGCCGCCGACCGGCTCAACCATCTGCAGTTCCTGACCATCCGGCAATTCCTCAGCCTCGTTTTCGCCGCCCTCGTGCTCTTGCTGCTGGTGCTCGCGATATGGCCGTGATCTTCGATCTCGCCGTCCAGGGCGCGCAGATGCTGCTGGTGTTGCTGCTGGCGCCGCTGCTCACCGGCGTCGTGCGCAAGGTGAAGGCGCGCTTCTTGCTGCGACAGGGCCCGCCGCTGATCCAACCCTATCGCGATCTGGTGCGGCTGATGCGCAAGGAGGTGGTGCTGGCGCAGAATGCCTCGTGGCTGTTCCGCGTCATTCCCTATCTGATCTTTGCCGCCACCTGGGTGGCGGCATCGCTGGTGCCCACCTTCGGCGCTGGCCTGTTGTTTTCCTGGTCGGCCGATCTCATCGCCATCATCGCGCTGCTCGGCAGCGCCCGCTTCTTCCTGGCGCTCGCCGGGCTCGACGTCGGCACCAGCTTCGGCGGCATCGGCTCGAGCCGCGAGGTGATGATCGCATCGCTGGCCGAGCCGGCGATGATCATGATCGTGTTCACGCTGGCGCTGATCGCCGGCTCGACGCAACTCTCCACCATGGCCGGGTTTCTGGTCTCGTCGGAGGTGGGGCTGCGGGTGTCGCTCGGCCTGGCGCTGCTCGCCTTGATCATGGTAGCGATCGCCGAGAATGCGCGCATCCCGGTCGACAATCCGGCGACCCATCTCGAGCTCACCATGGTGCACGAGGCCATGGTGCTGGAGTATTCCGGCCGCCACCTGGCGCTGATCGACCTCACCGCATCGCTCAAGCTCCTGCTCTATGTCTCGCTGATCGCCTGCCTGTTCGCGCCCTGGGGCACGGCCGTGCCGGACGCCGGGATCAACGCGCTGGCGATCGGGGTCGCCGCCTATCTCGGCAAGCTCGCCGTCGGCGGCTTCCTGCTGGCGTTGTTCGAGACCTCGATTGCCAAGATGCGGGTGTTCCGCGTGCCCGAATTCCTCGGCGCCGCGCTGATGCTCGGCCTGTTGGCGACGCTTCTTCTCTTCGTCTCGCGGAGCCTCTGATGCGCGGCTTGACCTTCGACATCGCCCACATGCTGGCAGGCTCGCTGGTGCTGGTGAGCTTCCTCCAGCTCTATCAGGACCGGCTCTATGCGCTGCTCAACATGTTTGCGCTGCACGCCCTGGTGCTGGCGCTCTCGGTGGCCTGGCAGGCCTATATCCAAAATGCGCCGCATCTCTACGTGACCGCGGCGATCGCGCTGGTGTTCAAGGCGATCGTCATCCCGGTTGTGCTGCATCGCATCATCGTGCGTCTCGGCATCCATCGCGAGATCGAGAAGGTGGTCGGCGTCGGCTCGGCCATGCTGCTGGGCATGGGCCTGGTCGCGCTGTCGATGGTGGTGATGCTACGGGTGACGGCCGAGGCCGATCCGCTGGCGCGCGAGGATCTTGCCTTCGCGCTCTCGGTGGTGCTGCTCGGCCTGTTGATGATGGTCACGCGACGCAACGCGGTGAGCCAGGTCGTCGGCTTCATGTCGCTCGAGAACGGCCTGGTGCTGGCCGCGACCGGCGCCAAGGGCATGCCGCTGGTGGTCGAGATCAGCATCGCCTTCTCAATCCTGATCGCCTTCATCGTGATCGGCATCTTCCTGTTCCGCATCCGCGAGCGCTTCGACACGGTCGATCTGCAGGCGCTCGACCGTTTCCGCGGAGAACGGGGATGACGCCGCCGTTCGACGCAGTCACCGCGGTCCTGGTCGTTCCCGGCGTAGCGGCGGCGCTGCTGGCGGCGCTGCCGGGATACCGGCTGGGCGCGCTACTCAACGTGGCGGCGGCCCTCTTAAGCTTGCTCGCCGCGGTGTCGCTGTTCTTCGGCCGCCCGCAGCCGGGCCCCTACCTGCTGATCGACGACCTCAACAACGTGTTCATCGTGCTGACCACGTTCGTCGGCTTCACCACCAGCGTATTCAGCGCGAGCTATATCGCCCACGAAATCGAGATCGGACGGCTGACCCCGACCTTCGTGCGGTTCTACCACGCGATGTATCAGGTGCTGATGTTCGCGATGAACCTCGCTTTGGTCGCCAACAATATCGGCCTGATGTGGGTGGCGATCGAGCTGGCGACGCTCACGACGGTGCTCATGGTCGGCATCTATCGCACCCACGAGGCCCTCGAAGCGGCGTGGAAATACTTCATCCTCGGCAGCGTCGGCATCGCGCTCGCTTTGTTCGGCACCATCCTGGTCTACATGGCGGCGCGGCCGGTGATCGGCGAGGGGCTCGACGCCATGGTGTGGACCGTGCTGGTCGAACGGGCCGCGGCGTTCGATCCGGCGCTGCTCAACGTCGCCTTCGTGTTCCTGCTGCTCGGCTACGGCACCAAGGTCGGGCTGGCGCCGCTGCATGCCTGGCTGCCGGATGCGCACTCCGAGGGCCCGACCCCGATCTCAGCGGTGCTGTCCGGGCTGCTGCTCAACGTCGCGCTCTACGCCTTGCTGCGCTTCAAGATGCTGCTCGCGGTCAACCCGCAGGCGCTGGCGCCGGGTCCGTTGATGGTCACGATGGGGTTGATCTCGCTCGTGTTCGCGGCGTTCATGCTGTACCGCCGGCGCGACATCAAGCGCATGTTCGCCTATTCGTCGATCGAGCACATGGGCATCATCACCTTCGCGTTCGGGATGGGCGGCCCGCTGGCCAATTTCGCCGGCCTGTTGCACATGACCATGCATTCGCTGACCAAGTCGGCGATCTTCTTCGCGGTCGGGCACATCGCCCAGGTCAAGGGCACGCAGCGCATCGCCGACATGGGCGGCTTGACCGAGACCAATCCGCTGCTCGGCTGGGGCCTCGTGCTTGGCGTCGTCGCCATCGCCGGGCTGCCGCCGCTCGGCATTTTCATGAGCGAGTTCCTGGTGGTGACCTCGACCTTCGCGCGCGAGCCATGGCTGGCGCTGGTGCTGGTGTTCGGCATCTTGATCGGCGTCGCCGCCCTGTTCCTGCGGCTGAACACGATCGCATTCGGCGAGCCGCGCGGCGCCACCGCCGAGGCGAAGGCCTCCTACGTGCCGATGTTCGCGCATCTCGCGCTGGTGTTCGTCGCCGGCATCTATATGCCGCCGGCGCTGGTCACCTGGTTCCAGAACGTGGCGAAACTGCTCGGATAGGCCCCATGCCAGCGCTGATCGACATGATCGAGGGTCGCAAGGTCGAGGAGCATCGCCCATGGCCGCGCGTCGTGGTGGGCGACGACGGCTGGCGCTTCGCCACCAGCCAGCTGGCGGCCGGCTACTGGACGCTGCTCGGCCTGTGGGGCGACGCCGGCACCGCGCACATGGCGGTGCTCGATGAGCGCGCGGGCGAGATCGCAGTCGTCACCATCGAATGTCCGAATGCACGCTATCCGTCGGTCGGCGCGCTGCACCCGCCGGCGATCCGCCTGGAGCGGGCGCTGCGCGATCTCTTTGGGCTGGAGCCGGTCGGCCTGCCCGACCCACGGCCCTGGCTCGATCTCGGCTTCTGGGACGTGCGGCATCCGCTGGCGGCGCGACGCGACGCCGCGCGGCCGCGCGCGCCCTATGCCTTCCTGCCGGCCGAGGGCGAGGGCCTGCACCAGATTCCGGTCGGCCCGGTGCATGCCGGCATCATCGAGCCAGGACATTTCCGCTTCACCGCCAATGGCGAGACCGTCGTGAGACTCGAGCAGCGCCTGGGCTACGTCCACAAGGGCATCGAAGCGTTGATGACGGGCGCCGACCTCGACAAGGCCGCGCGGCTTGCCGGCCGCACCTCCGGCGACAGCACGGTCGCCTATGCGCTCGCCTTCGCGCGCGCGGTCGAGGCCGCGCTCGACCTGAAGGCGCCGCCGCGCGCCATCTTGCTGCGCGCGTTGATGGCCGAGCTCGAACGATTGGCCAATCATTTCGGCGACATCGGCGCGATCTGCAACGACGCGTCGTTCTCGATCATGCACGCACAGTGCGGCATCCTGCGGGAGCGGGTTCTGCGCTGCGCCGATTCCTGCTTCGGCCACCGGCTGATGATGGATCGGGTGATCCACGGCGGCGTCGCGACCGACCTCGACTCCGCCGGCGTCGCACAGATCAAGGCGGCGCTGGCGGACATTCGCCGGCATTTTCCCGAGCTGGTCGAGCTCTACGACAACACCGCCTCGCTGCAGGATCGGACCGCCACCACCGGCATCTTGAGCGCAGAGCTGGCGCGGCAATTCGGCGCCGGCGGCTATGTCGGCCGGGCCTCGGGCCGCGCCTTCGATGCGCGCAAGCTGCCGGGATGCGCGCCCTATGATCAGCTCGACTTCGAAATTCCCACGCTCGAGGCCGGCGACGTCAATGCCCGCGTCTGGGTGCGGATCCGCGAAGTCGAGCAAAGCCTGGCGCTGATCGATCAGATCCTGCAGCGCCTTCCGGACGGCCCGATCCGGGTTGCGGTCGCCGGCAACCGCGGCCGGACCGGTGAAGGGCTCGGGCTGGCGGAGGCATTCCGCGGCGACGTGCTCGCCTGGGTGCGGCTCGACGGCGACCGGGTCGCACGCTGCCACCTGCGCGACCCGTCCTGGTTCCAATGGCCGCTCTTGGAGGTTGCGATCGAAGGCAACATCGTCGCCGACTTCCCGCTGTGCAACAAATCGTTCAACTGCTCCTATTCGGGGCATGATGTCTAGGGGCCCGGCATGCGCAAAATCCTGTTCGAGAGCCTGCTGCGCCGACCGCTGACCGAGCCGCCGCCGGCCAAGGACGAGGCCGCGCTGGCCGAACTCGCCGCGAGCGTCGATCGCGCCGCGCGCCGCCGGCTCGGCCGCAGCCTGTCGATCCGCGAGGTCGACGCCGGCTCGTGCAACGGCTGCGAGCTGGAGATCCACGCGCTCAACAACGCGTTCTACGACCTGGAGCGCTTCGGGCTGCGCTTCGTGGCGTCGCCGCGGCACGCCGACGTGCTGATGGTGACCGGCCCGGTAACCAAGAACATGCGCGAGGCGCTGGAGCGCACCTACAATGCGACGCCCGACCCGAAATGGGTGGTCGCGGTCGGCGATTGCGCGCTCGACGGCGGCATCTTCTCCGGCAGCTACGCGGTGGTCGGCGGCGTCTCGGCGGTGGTGCCGGTCGACCTCCATATCCGCGGCTGCCCGCCGCGGCCGGAGCAATTGCTCAAAGGCCTGCTGGCCCTGCTCGAACCCGCGGCCGCGGCCTGATCTATCGTCCCAGCCGGTCAACCTCGCGATCGATCATCCGCCTGGAATCACACGCTAAAAGAGCTATCGATTGTAAATGAAGCCAAATCGGCTTATATAGATGCAGTTCGAGATTTTGCCTGCTCTTGCTACTGCCCGCCCAGGGCGCTTCCCAAGGACAACGCTGAATTCGGACTAACAGCCGCGCGATGGTCGCGTAGGCATCGACGCCGATCGGCGTTTTCAAAGGAGGCCAGATATGGCTCAGGGTACCGTGAAGTTCTTCAATTCTCAAAAAGGCTTTGGATTCATCCAGCCGACCGATGGCGGAAAGGACGTATTCGTCCATATTTCCGCGGTCGAGCGCGCCGGCATGAGCAGCCTCAACGAGGGTCAAAAGCTCAGCTACGACGTGGTCAGCGAGCGCGGCAAGCTTGCCGCTGCGAACTTGCAGAACATCTGAACTCGTCAACGGTCGAGCTGGCCCGGCGCCAAAAGCGCCGGGCCATTTGTCATTCTGATCTCAACGGACGCGGTTCGATGGCAGCCATGGTGCCCGGCGGATAGCTTGGGCGGCGGCCCCCTCCTGCCGGCTCGGCGCTCCCGTCGCGGCACCGGCCTCAGTGTGTCCGAGACGATACAGAAGCACGATTTCAAGCCCGGCATTTGCTCGCCGCCTTGCATTTGCCGACAGGCGGTCACATTTCGAGCCTGCTTTACGGGTTGAAGAAACGGGCCCTGGTCTCATCTTCCCGACCCGACCGAAAGACCACCCATGCCAACCATTGCGCTGGTCGACGACGACCGCAACATCCTGACCTCGGTGTCCATCGCGTTCGAGGCCGAAGGCTACCGGATCATGACCTATTCCGACGGCGTATCCGCACTCGGAGGCTTCAAGACGAGCCCGCCGGATCTTGCGATTCTCGATATCAAGATGCCGCGCATGGACGGAATGGAGCTCTTGCGGCGCCTGCGGCAGACCTCCGATATGCCGGTGATCCTGCTGACGTCGAAGGAGGAGGAAATCGACGAGCTGTTTGCTCTCAAGATCGGGGCGGACGACTTCATCCGCAAGCCGTTTTCCCAACGGGTGTTATTGGAGCGGGTCAAGGTGATCCTGCGGCGCACGGCGCTGAAGGATAATTACAAGGACAATTCCGGCAGCAAGGAACAGGCCCCCAAAGTGCTGGAGCGCGGTCAGCTGCTGGTCGATTCGGAACGACATACCTGCACGTGGATGGGCAAGCCGGTCATGCTGACGGTCACCGAGTTCCTGATCTTGCAAGCGCTCGCGACCCGTCCGGGCGTGGTCAAGAGCCGCAATGCGCTCATGGATGCGGCATATCACGATGACGTCCACGTCGACGACCGCACGATCGACAGTCACATCAAGCGAGTACGTAGAAAGTTCTTGGCGGTCGACGATGCCTTCAACATGATCGATACGCTTTACGGCGTCGGGTACCGCTTCAGGGAGGCCTGACGAGGGCGCCCGGCGGCCGGACTTCCTCGACACCACCAACCACCAACTCGGCGCCATGGCGCAGATCGCTGCGCCGAGCGACATTCTTGTCCGATCGTTTTGTCACACGGCGCGAGCTATCGTGGGCGGCCGATGATTTCGACGGTGCCATGAGATCACATTCATCAACGACGACACCGGCGGGATTATTGAGATATCCTTACCCGCGCCAAGGACCCGAAATCAGGAGTTGAGACACATGGCAAGAAAATCGAAGCGTCGCGAGTGGACCAAAGAGGATATTCGCGAATTGAAAGCTCTCGCTCGTCAGAAGACCCCGGCGCGAAAAATTGCTCGCGTTCTCAAGAGAACCGAGGGCGCCACGAGACAGAGGGCCTCCTCCCTTGGCATCTCATTGGAAACGCGTGGATAGATATTCCTGCACAAGTGGCGCCGGCCGGGCGACTTCGGTAGCTTCGGAAAGTCGAAGGCGGGCGGGACCATGACCAACAGGATCGATCTTGCAGACCGGAGCGCGGTCGTCACCGGTGGCGCCCAGGGGATCGGACGGGCCATCGTCGAGCGGTTCCTCGACTCGGGCGCCGCGGTCGCGATCTGGGACCGCGACCGCGAGCTTGCCGAAAAAACCGTCGCCGAGCTCGCCAACCGCGGCCGGGTGGTGCCGATCGGCGTCGACGTCACCGAGCTCGCACAGGTCGAGCGCGCGCGCGATGCGACGCTCGGCGCCTTCGGCCGCATCGATATCCTAGTCAACAATGCCGGCATTGCCGGGCCGAACCTCACCACCTGGGAATATCCGCCGGACGCCTGGACGGACGTGCTCGCGATCAACCTCACCGGCCCGTTCCACTGCTGCCGCGCCGTGGTGCCGCAGATGATCGCGCAGAACTACGGACGGATCGTCACCGTGGCCTCGATCGCCGGCAAGGAGGGTAATCCGAATGCGCCGGCCTATTCCGCCTCGAAAGCGGGCGTGATCGCGCTGACGAAATCGCTCGGCAAGGAGCTCGCCGGCTACGATATCTCCGTCAACTGCGTGACACCGGCGGCGGCGAAGACCGCGCTGTTCGCGCAGATGAAGGAGGAGCACATCAACTACATGCTGTCCAAGATCCCGCGCGGCCGCTTCGTCACGGTCGAGGAGATCGCCGCGCTGGTCGCCTTCTGCGCCTCGCAGGAATGCTCGTTCACGACCGCCGCGGTGTTCGACATCTCGGGCGGGCGGGCGACGTATTGATCACCGCTAGTGCTTCTTCAGATATTCGATAATTGCCCAGCGTTCGTCTTCTGTGAGACCAATGCCGTATTCGTGCCCGCCATTGCCGTTGCCGTTGGCGTTCAGCGGATCGCTCACGAAGGTGGCGTTCTTGAACGGGGATTGATCCGTCACGTAGCCGACATTCTTCGGGTCGAACATTCGGCTGCCGACCATGAACGTCGACTTGCGCTGCTTCGCCGGCATCAGCAATTCCCACAGATTCGGCACCGAGCCGTTGTGGAGATAGGGCGCGGTCGCCCAGATCCCATGCAGCGCCCGCGATTCATACGCGGCGCCGCCATCGGCCGTCGGCGGCTTCCTGAACATGCCCTTGAGGTTCGCCTTGACGATCTCGTGCATCTGCATGATTTGATTAAAGTCGAGCTTGCCGCCAGGAAGAATCTTTGCCGCGTCCGCGCTGAGCGCCCGCAACACTCCGTTTCGCTGCGACGGTGTGCCCCGAAGCGCATCGGTCAGGGTTCCGACCACGGAGACGGCAAGGACGTCAGGCGCCTTTGACGGAGTTTCCAGGGTGGAACCAAGGGGCGGGGACGGCACCAGCGACCCCGCGAGGATCCCCGGATCCACCATTCGCTCCGCATTCTCCACCATCTTGGGATCGGTACCGACGGCTCTGACCGGCGTATGCCACGCATCCTTGACCAACTCGGACGGTTTGTCCGAGTGGCAGCCCTGGCAGTGGGCATTGAACAGGGTCTCGCCCTGCTTCGCCAAGGTTTCATTGAAGCCGAAAATCTCGCTCGGCCACGGCGGCGGCCGCAGCTTGACGATTTGTTCTTCGAGCGTTTGCAGTCCCGCCAGATCCGCCGAATTGTCACCGTACCAAATGAGCGGGGGAGTCAATATGGTGCCGGGCACCTTCCGGTTGGGTTTGAAATCGGCGAAGACGCCGAACACTTCGCCGGTGTTGCGCCCGAGCCCCTGGATAAAAAGCCCGTTGGGTACGCCGCCGTTCCACTGCGTGCGATCCTGCCGAGATGCGTTCCACAGGAAAGGATAACTGACCGGCGCATCGGCGATCTTGAAATTGTTACTGATGCCGAGATCGCGCGCAGCGACGCGATTGAAGATCATGCCGAACGCATCGAGCCGGCCCGGCCCCCAGGGCGATGGGGGCAGACCCCGGTCCATGAATTCACCGAACTGTTCGACCCAGGCCCCGAAGGCGCTCCTGAGCTGCGCAGCCCTTGCAGGCGAATGGCCGGCGCCGAGCACGGCCTTGGCAAAGGCGGTGAAACGGTCGGGATCCGTCAACGTCGCGCGCGACGCGGCAGTCAGCTCGCTCAGGAATAGTTGGGCGTCGGCATTCGTCGGCGCGCCATCGAGACGCAGCGCATGCACGACGCCGTCCTTCTGATATTCGAGCTGCGCCGTGTGGCAGGCAGCACATGTCATGCCGAGCACGCCCGATGCCACGTTGCCGTTGATCACGAAGCCGACCGGCAGGCCTTCGGGATTGCGGATCGAGCGGCCGTTCGGGAGATAGCCGTAGCGCTGCAGCTGGTCGGCGGCAAACGGCTCATCGACATCCAAGCGCCGTAGAGCCTTGAACCAGGCATAGGGCGTCATGCGAGAGCCCTGGCCTGTCGTATAGAAAATTTCACGGTCGGCGGCTGTCCAGCCTTGGTCGGCGTAGGTCAAGACGGGTGGAGTGGTGGTCGCCGGCTGCGCTCTTGCCTCGCGGACAGCAGATGGAAGCATCGACGCCGCGAGCATGACGACCGAGCAAGCCGTAACGATCCGGTCAAATTTGCTCATCTTCCCTCTCCATCCCTCGGTTCAGAGACGCGCACTTGACGCTTTGCTTATAACACGTCATGGTTGCGTTGTCACGCGAATACACTTAATAATCCGAGCAAGCCATCACCCGGCGCGATCGAACCCTTTCTGACGCAGGAGCGCGACCCCACAGGCGTGGATCTCGTCGAAGGCCTCAAGACACTCTTGCACGGGCCAACCCATGATCAGTTGTTACCTCGAACAATTCGACGGAACGCCCGCCGACGCGCGCTGGTCATTGGTGCGACGTTGGATGTACGAGGAGTCGTTGTCGTTCTTCGCCGAGGTCCGCGCGCAGTTTCGCGTTGTGCCGTCGTCTCACACCCCGAGATAGGCCGCCTGCACGCGGTCGTCGGCGAGCAGTTGCGCGGCGCTGCCGCTCGCCGCGATGCGGCCGGTCTCGACCACGTAGCCGCGGTCGGCGATAGCGAGCGCGGCGCGGGCGTTTTGCTCGACCAGCAGCACCGTCAAGCCGGTTCGTTTCAATCCTTGCACGACATTGAGAATCTGATCGACCAGCATGGGGGCGAGCCCCATCGAGGGCTCGTCGAGCAGCAGGAGCCGCGGCTTCGCCATCAGCACGCGGCCGATCGCCAGCATCTGCTGCTGGCCGCCCGAGAGCGTACCGGCCGCTGCGCGCCGCAGCGACGCCAGCATCGGGAACAGCTCGTAGACCTGCGAAAGCTCGGCGTCGAGCTCATAGCGTTTTCCGGCGAAGTGGGAACCGGTTCGCCGCAGAAAACGCGTCAAACGCAATAGCGCTGGAGTGGTTTCCGATTCCACCGGAACGGAAACCACTCCAGCCTCACGGCGGGTCCAGGCGCCGAGCTTCAGGTTATCCTCGACCGAAAGCGGCGCGAACAATTGCCGGCCTTCGGGGACCTGGGCGATGCCGAGCGCGACGCGGGCGTGGCCGGCAACGCGCTCGATCGGCCGGCCGTCGAGCAGAATTTGGCCGGCGGTGATCGGCTGCACGCCGGAGATGGCGCGCAGCAGCGTGGTCTTGCCGGCGCCATTGGCCCCGACCAAAGTGACGATCTCGCCGGCCGCGACCTCGATCGAGACGCCGTGCAGCGCCTCGATGCGGCCGTAACCGCTCTTGAGGTTCTCAACCGAGAGCACGGGCACTCTCCTGCGCGGCGCGAACACCCAGATAGGCCTCGATCACCGCCGGATTCGCGCGCACCTCCGAGGCGGTGCCTTCGGCGAGCGTCCGGCCGTTGGCCAGCACGTGGATGCGGTCGGACACGTTCATCACCAAGCGCATGTCGTGCTCGACCAGCACGACCGTGACGCCGTCGCGGACGATGCCGCGGATGATGGTTTCGAGCTCGGAGGTCTCGACCGGATTGCAGCCGGCGGCCGGCTCGTCGAGCAGCAGGACCTTGGGCTCGCTCGCCAGCGCGCGGGCAATCTCGAGGCGCTTGAGCCCGCCATAGGACAAGCCGCCGGCCGGCCGCGCAGCCGCTGCCGCCAGCCCGACGCGAGCGAGCGCGGTCGCCGCGGCCGCGCGTGTCGCCCGGTTCTGCCGGGCGACCGCGGGCAGGTGCAGGAGATCGGCGAATATCCCGGTCGCCTCGTGACGGTGGCGGCCGACCATGACGTTCTCAAGCGCGGTCATGCGGAAGAAGATTTGCAAGTTTTGGAACGTGCGCGACAGACCCCGCCGCGCCAGCTGCTCCGGCACCAGCCGGGTGACGTCCTGGCCGGCGAGTTGCACTCGGCCCTGTTCCGCCAGGTAGAGACCGGAAATGAGATTGAACAAAGTGGTCTTGCCGGCGCCATTTGGTCCGATGATCGAAAACACCAGGCCCGGCGCCACCGCCAAGCTCACGTCGTCGACGGCGTGCACGCCGCCGAAGGAGATCGACAGGTGCTCGGCGGCGAGGATGGTCATGCGCGCCTCGCAGCGAGCGCACCCGCCAGGGTCGGCACGATGCCGGCGCGCAGGAAGACCATCACCCCCATGATGATGAGCCCGAGCACCATGTGCTCGTAGTCGTGCAGGAAGGTCAACGTCTGCGGCAGCACGACGAGCAAAGCCGCGCCGACGAGCGAGCCCAAGACCGATCCCATGCCGCCGAGCACCACCATGGCGACGAGCTCGATCGAGCGCAGGAATCCGGAAACATCCGGCGTGATGTGCCCGTTGAGCAGCGCGAAATAGGACCCGGCGACCGAGGCGTAGACCGCGGAGACGACGAAGATCATGAGCTTCTTGTTCGCCACGTCGACGCCGAGCACACGCGCGGCCACCTCGCTGTCGTGGATCGCGCGCAGCGCGCGTCCGGTCGGGCTGTCGATCAGGTTGAGCGCGAGCGCGGCACCGATCAGAAAGCTCGCCGCCGAGACCCAGTACCAGGTCGCCGCGCCGCGCACCGGCCAGTCGAACAGGACGAGACGCGGCACCGACATGCCGTCCGGGCCGCCGGTGAAGCGCGCCTCATTGGTGAAGACGATGGCGAGCAGGAGCCCGAAGCCCAAGGTCGCTACCGCGAGATAATGCCCCTTGAGGCGCAGGATCGGCCGGCCGACCACGAAGGCCACGAGGGCGGACAGCGCCGCGCCCGCGACCAATGACAGCCACGACGGCACGCCGAGATGGATCGGCCCGATGGCGACCGCGTAGGCGCCGATCCCCATGAAACCGGCGTGGCCGAGGCTCACCTGTCCGGCAAAGCCCATCAGCAGGTTCAGTCCCACGCAGGCGAGCGCGAACACGAACACCAGCGCGGCGACGCGGTAGTAATAGGCGGACGGAAACGACAGCGGCAGCAGCACAACGATCGCGCCCACCGCCACGACGACCGCCAGCCGATGATCGAGCAGCGCGCGCATGCTCATACCCGCTCCGCCGTCGCCTTGCCGAACAGTCCTCGCGGCATGGCGAACAGCACCCCCAGGATGACCAGAAACGCGACTGCGTCCTTGTACTGCGAGGAGACGTAGCCGGCGGCGAATGCTTCGAGCAGTCCGAGAATGAGCCCACCGATCACCGCGCCGGCGGCGCTGCCCATGCCGCCGAGCATCGCCGCGGCAAAACCCTTGACCGCCAGCAGCGTCCCGACGTCGTAGCTGGTCAAGGTGATCGGCGTAATCAATATGCCGGCCACGGCGCCGATCGCCGCCGACAGCGCGAACGAGACGCCAACGATGCGGCGCGTGTTGATCCCGACCAGGCGCGCCGCGAGCTGGTTTGCCGCGGTCGCGACGATCGCCTTGCCGAACAGGGTGCGGTCGATGAACGCCCACAACAGCACGACGATCGCGACCGCGCCGGCGAGCACGACTAGGCTCTGCGGCAGGATGGCGGCACCGCCGAGCCGGATCGGATCGCTGCCGAACCAGGCCGGCAGGCTATGGAAGCGCTTGTCGAACACTACCTGGGCGGCGCCGCGCAGAAAGATCGAGGCGCCGATGGTGATGATGATCAGCACGACCGCGCTCGCCCCGCGCGCGGTCTCGATGGCGAAGCGGTGGAGCGCAAGCCCGACGATGACCGTGAAGGCGATGGCGAGGCACGCCGCCAAGGGCAGCGGCACGCCGGCAAGGCCGAGAAACACCGTCGTCATCCCGCCCAGCATCACGAATTCGCCCTGGGCGAAATTGACCACGTCGGAGGCGTTGTAGATCAGCGTGAATCCGAGCGCGACCAGCGCGTAGACGGCGCCGACGGTCAAGCCGGAGAAGGTGAATTGCAGGAGCTCGGGCATGATTCGGACGACAGATGACGGAGGGCGGAGGACAGAATAGCCATATCTTCCGTTCTCTGTCGTCCGTCCTCCGTCATCCGACTACTGCACCAGTGTCCAGTCGCCGCCTTTGATCTCGAGCATGCGGAAGGCCGCGAGATCGAGCCCCAGATGGTCGGTCGGCGACATGTTGACGACGCCGCCGGTGCCGATGAAGTTCTTGGTCTTCTCGATCTCGTCGCGCACCTTGGCCTTGTCGAAGCTGCCGGCGCGTTTCGCCGCCTCGACGAAAATCATCAGGCCGTCATAGGCATGGCCGCCGAAGGTCGAGACCGGCTGCCCGGTCTTCTGCTGGTAGGTGCGGGTATAGCCGACGACCACCGGCTTCTGCGGGTCGCTGTCCGGGAGCTTGTCGGCGACGAGCAGCGCCGCCGCCGGTAGCCGCACGCCGTCGGCGGCGGGGCCGGCGAGGTCGATGAACTGCTTCGAGGCGACGCCGTGGCTCTGGTAGAGCGGCAGCGCGATGCCGAGCTGGCGGTAGTTGCGGGTCACGATCGCCGGGCCCTGGCCGAAGCCCGGGTTGATCACCGCCTGCACGCCGGCCTTGCCTTTGATGTTGGTGAGCTGCGGGGTCATGTCGCTGTCGCGCGGGCCGTAGGATTCCTCGTGCGCGATGGTGATGCCGACCTTCGGTGCCACGGCTACGCATTGGTCGCGCATCGATTTGCCGAACGCGTCGGTTCCCGAGATCAACGCGACGGTCGTCAGGTTGCGCCGCTTGAGGTCGCCGAAGATCTTTTCGCAGGCCATCTTGTCGGTGTGCGGGGTCTTGAACACCCATTTGCGCACCGGCTCGACGATCTGGATGGCGCCGGCGAGCGAGATGAACGAGATCTGCGCCTCCTCGAACAGCGGGATCATGGCGAGCGTCGCGCCGGTGGTGGTGCCGCCGACCATCGCGACGACCTTGTCCTCCTCCACCAGCCGGGTCGCGAAGGTGCGCGCGGCATTGGCGTCGGCGCCGTCGTCGTAGCCGACGAGCTGCAGCTTCTGGCCGTTCACGCCGCCCTTGGCGTTGATGTCCTCGACGTAGATTTCGAGCGTCTTCTTCTCGGGGTCGCCCAGGAACGAGGCCGGACCGGTGATCGACAACACCGCGCCGACCTTCACCTGCGCCGAAGCGTCATCGGCGCCGATCACGCCCGCGAGACAAAGCCCGATCGCAGCAATCCTGAGATATGCCATCATCACTGTGTCCTCCCGGTGGTCCAGCTGTTCACGATCTGGAATTTCGTTCAGGCGCCAAGCCTATCAAAGCGTAACACGGTTGCGAACCATGGGGGCAGCCAAGTCCACTTCCCAGCCCACCCCCTGTGCAAGCCCATGCCCGGTCCATACAATCATTGACAACAACGTGAGCGCTTGGTTCCGCCGCCGCGACTTGCCCCGGGAGGACACAAAATGAGACGCTTCAGCGGGCTTCTCGTATCGGCGCTCGGTCTCGCGCTCGGCGCGACCGCGGCCGCCGCGCAGGCTTCGTACCCGAGCAAACCGATCAGGATCATCGTGCCCTATGCGCCGGGCGGCCTGACCGACGTGGTGGCGCGCCACTATGCCGAACAGCTGCGCAAGGACCTTGGGCAGCAGCCGGTCGTGGAGAACAAGCCGGGCGCCTCCGGCATCATCGCGATCGAGACCATGGCCCGCTCGCGGCCCGACGGCTACACGTTGATGATCGGCAATATCTCGACCAACGGGCTCACCCCGGTCCTGCTCGCCAAACGGATGCCGATCGACTACGACAAGGAGGTGCAGATCGTCGCCCGGCTTGCCGACGTGCCGGTCTTCTTTCTGGCGACGACGAAGGACTTCCCGCCCAAGACATTCGCCGAGTTCATCGCCTACGCGAAGGCGAATCCCGGCGTCGTGCGCTACGGCAGCGCCGGTATCGGCGCCTATCAGCACGTCAACACGGAAATTCTCGCCAAGCGGGCGGGTCTCCGTCTCCTGCATATTCCGTACAAGGACGGCGGACCGGGAATCCTCAAGGACCTCGCCAACGGCGACGTTCAAGTCTCCTGGTTCAACATCACCAATCCGGTCGGCATGATGAAGGCGGGCCACGTACGTCCGCTCGCGGTCGCGGCGCCGCAACGGCTCCCCGCCTACCCCGACGTTCCGACCATCGCGGAGGTCGGCTTCCCCGGTCTGCGAGCGGCGCAATGGGTGGCCGCCTTTGCCCCGTCCGGCGTGCCGCGAGAGATCGTCGAGACGCTCCACAATGCCTTCGTCAAGGCATCGACGGCACCTGAGATGCAGGAGAAATTCCAAAAGGGTGGAATGGTTGCCCCGCAGCAGGCTTCCGTCGACGATGCCAAAGCCTGGCTGCGGGAAGAGATGGCTTCTTGGCGGCGGGACCTTCCCGAAGCAAACATCGTCGTCGATGAATGACTTAGGTTTCTTGGGGGGATCGGCGTTGAAGATCGGAATTCTGCTCGGCGACGACATCGGCCTCGAGGTCGTTCCGGAATGCATCAAGGTGATGAAGGCGGCGGCCGCGCGCACGGGGTTTACGATCGACTGGCAGCCGCTGCCGATCGGCAAAAGCGGCCACGAGGAGCACGGCAATACGCTCCCGGCAGTGACCGAGCAGGCGCTACGAGACCTCGACGGCTGGGTGATGGGGCCGATCGGGCATGCCGCCTATCCGCGCGGTGATGCCACCTGGGTGATGCCGCCGGTGCGCAAGAAATTCGAGCTGTTCGCGGCGGTGCGGCCGGCGCTCTCGCATCCGACGATTGCGTCGATCCACAAGGACGTGGACATCGTCTTTCTGCGCGAGCTCACCGAGGGCATGCTCTATTCCGAGACGGTGATCGCGGGGCTGCCGGAGTTCCGGCCCAATGACGACATCACCGTCGCCATGCGGGTGATCACCCGCAAAGGGTCGAACCGCGTCGCGCGCGAGGCGTTCGAGATCGCGCGTACCCGCAAGCGCAAGAAGGTCACCGCCGCGCACAAGGAGCCGGTCTATCGGCTCGCCTGCGGCATGTTCGCGGAGGAGTGCCGCAAGGTCGCGCGCGACTATCCGGACGTGGCGTTCGAGGAGATGATGATCGACTCGATCGCGATGAAGCTCGTGGTCGCGCCGCAGCAGTTCGACGTGGTGGTCACCACCAATCAGTTCGGCGACATTCTCACCGATATCGGCGCCGGCCTGGTGGGCGGGCTCGGCCTGGCGCCCGGCCTCTGCGTCGGCGAGAAACAGGCGATGGCGCAGGCGACGCACGGCTCGGCGCCCGACATCTCCGGACGCAACATCGCCAACCCCTATGCGATGATCATGTCCGGCCAGATGCTGCTCGCCTGGCTGGGCCGCAAGCACGGCGAGCCGAAGGCGGGCGCCGCCGCCGAACGCATCCAGGCGGCGATCGGCAAGGTGATCGCCGAGGGCAAGCACCTCACGCACGACCTCGGCGGCGCGGCCAGCACGCAACAAATGGGAGACGCCGTCGCCGCGGCCGTGCAATGATTGAACATGACGACCATAAGGGAGGACGCGTGATGCGAAATTTTTCGGCGAAGATCGCGGGCGCCTTGCCCCTCGTCTCGACCCTGGTCTTGGGCCTCACCTTGCTCGCGCCGACCCTCGCCACCGCGCAGAGCTGGCCACAGAAGCCGATCAAGATGATCGTTCCGTTCCCGGCCGGCGGCGGTACCGATTTCATCGGGCGGGTGGCCGCCAAGCACCTGTCGAACCGGCTCGGCCAGCAGGTCGTCGTCGAGAACCGCGGCGGCGCCAACGGCGCCATCGGCCTGCAAGCGCTGATGCAGTCGGACCCCGACGGCTACACGATCGCGACCTCCTCCGACACGCCGCTGGTGGTCAACCCCTGGCTCTACGACAAGCTGCCCTACCAGGCGCTGCGCGACTTCGTGCCGGCGGCGACGCTGGTCAGATTCCCCGGCATGCTGGCGGTGCATCCGTCCGTTCCGGTCCGCACCGTCGCCGAGCTGATCGCGCTCGCCAAGGCGAAGCCCGGCGGCCTCGCCTACGCGTCCGCCGGCGTCGGCAATTTCAGTCATCTGGCGATGGAGCTGTTCTCGCTGGCGACCGGCGTGAAGCTGTTGCACGTGCCGTACAAGGGCACCGGCCCGGCGTCGCTGGCGCTGATCGGCGGCGAGGTGCAAATGGGGTTCAACAACGTGCAGACGCTGCTGCAGAACGTCCGCGCCGGCCAGTTGCGGGCGCTCGCGGTGGCCGAGCCGCAGCGGGTGCCGGTGCTGCCCGACGTGCCGACAGTCGCCGAGACCGTGCCCGGCTTTGCGATGGCGCCCTGGATCGGCATCATCGCTCCCGTCAAGACGCCGAAGGACATCGTCGCGCGGCTCTCCCAGGAGACGCTCGCGGTCATGCGCGATCCGGAGGTCATCAAGCTCCTGAACGAGCAGCAGGTGACCCCGATGGCGATGGGCCCGGAGGAGTTCGAGCAGCTCATCAAGAAGGACCTGGAGCGGTGGGCGAACGTGATCAAGACCGCGGGCATCAAGGGAGAATAACCCCGTCCACTGATCCATTGGCGGTGCCGATATGAGAACCTTCACGTTTCTGCTGATGAGCTTGCTGATGTCCACTCCCGCCTTTACGCAGTCGGCCGCGCCCCCCGCAGGACAATATCTGGGCGACCGACGTAGCAACCCACGTGGTCTACAAGTTCAGCCCGGAGGGGCGCATCCAGCTGGTGCTGGGAGCGCGCGGGAATGCGGGCGAGATGCACCCATACGGGCACCTGCGCCTGTTCAACGAGCCCAACGACGTGGCGTTCGGGCCTGCCGGCGACGTCTTCGTCACCCAGGGGCACGGCCGCGGCGAGCCGAAGGTGATCAAGTTCGACAAGGACGGCAATTTCATCAAGGCCTGGGGCAAGAAAGGCACGGCGCCGGGAGAATTCGACATCGCCCATTCGATCGCCATCGACGCCAAGGGCCTCCTCTACGTCGCCGACCGCAACAACCAGCGCATCCAGGTGTTCGACGCCGACGGCACCTACATCCGCGAATCGAAGCATCCCGGCACCCCTTGCGGGCTGTTCATCAGCCCGGATCAGCACATCTGGCTGGCGCATGGACATGCCGGCCAAGTCATCAAGCTCGATCTCGACGGCAGGGTGCTCGGCGTCACCGGCAAGCAAGGCAAGGCGCTCGGCCAATTCGGCGAGGCGCATTTCATCGCGGTGAACAACGCCAACGGCGACATCTATGTCGCCGACACGCTGAACTGGCGGGTGCAGAAATTCGTCAAGAAATCCACCTGACCCGCGTGCACCGGCTCGAGGAGACAGTGAATGTACAATCTTCATCTCAGCGCCGAGCAGATCGAGATCCGCGACACGGTGCGCGATTTCGTCGCCCGGGAGGTCAAGCCGGTGGCGCTCGCCGCGCAGCGTCTGGACGCCTGCGACCGCCGCCTGCTCGCCGACGTGCTGAACAAGGCCTCGCAGATGGGACTGCGAACGCTGGCGCTCCCGGAGGAGCTCGGCGGCGCCGGCGCGGATACGCTGACCTGCTGCATCGTGACCGAGGAGCTGGCGGTGGGCGATACCGACCTGGCGGCCGTGCTGGCGGAGACGTCGACGCTGGCGGACACCCTGTTTTCACGCATGACACAAGAGCAGCGCGATCGTTTCCTGCCGCAGTTCCTGGAAGACGACCGCTATCAGCTCGCGTGGGCAAGCCACGAGCCCGAGACCGATACGGCGGTCGGCATGAACTACCATCGGCCGGCGGCGATCGGCGTGAACCTCGAGACGACGGCCGCGCGCAACGGCGACGATTGGGTGGTCAACGGCGTCAAGCGCTGTGTCGCCAATGCACCGATCGCCAAACTGTTTGCGGTCGAAGCCGGCATCGAAGGAGGTGGTTCCGGCACAGTGCTGATACCGCACGATGCGCCCGGCCTGACCGTGCGCGAGCACGATGAGGGCCGGCGCTGGTATCACGGCGCGTGCGGTGAGGTGACGTTCAAGGATTGCCGCGTGCCGGCGGATAGCCTTCTGGGTGGCCAGGGTCCGCGGACCGCCGTGGCAGGCCGCGGCAGCCCGCAGTTTCAAGCCTTGAACCTGGGCGTTGGCCGGGCCGCCTACGAGGCGGCGCTCGATTACGCGCAGCTTCGCGTCCAGGGCGGCCGGCGCATCATCGAGCACCAGGCGATCGGCACAAAGCTCGCCGAGGTGGCGGTTAAGCTCGAGGTTGCCCGCAACGCCATCTGGAAGGCGGCCTGGGCCGCCGATCACCCCGACGCCTACGCCGATCACAGCCTTGCCGATCTGCCGCTGCAGACGATCGCCCAGGTGTTCACCTCGGAGGCGATCTTCGAAGCCGCCAAGCAGGCGGCCGAGTGCTTCGGCGCCATGGGCGTGATGCGCGACATGCCGCTGCAGAAATACGTGCAGGATGCCCGCATCTGCCTGCACACCGGTCCCGGCAATGGCGACGCCAAGCTTCGCATCGCCGAGGCGCTCACCGGCTATCGGCGGCCGGCGGCGTCGGCGCTCGCGGCGGAATAGAGAACCAGGAAACGAACATGGACTTCTCACTGAGCAACGAGCAGCGCGCCTGGCAGATGACGGCGCGGAAATTCGCCGAGGAGGAGATCCGCCCGATCTCGCTCGAGCGCGACGAGATTTCCGATCCGCGCGCGACCTTCGATTGGGAGATCATCAAGAAGGGCTCCAAGCTCGGCTTCCGCACCATGGCGGTTCCCAAGGAGTGGGGTGGGCAAGGCACCGATTTCGTGTCGCAAGCCCTGGTAATGGCGGAGCTCGCCAAGGCCGACAGCGCCATCTCGAAAACCTTCAGCCAGTGCTGGAAGTGGAGCCATCTGATCGCGGCGAGTTGTACCGACGAGCAGAAGGCGCGCTTCCTCAAGCCGTTCCTCGAGGACGACACCTTTCTGCTGGGCAAGGGCATTTCGGAGCCGAGCGCCGGCTCCGACAACCGCCTGCCGCCGGCGGACGACGTGAAGGCCGGCCTTAAGCTCAAGGCCGAGCGCAAGGGCGACGAGTGGATCCTCAACGGCGAGAAATGCTTCATCGCCAATGCCAGCGTGGGCAAGCTGTTCTTCATCGACGCCCGCACCAACCCCAACGTCCCGGTCAAGGAAGGCACCACGATGTTCCTGGTGCCGCGCGACACCCCCGGCTTCCGCATCGGCAAGGTGTTCAACAAGAGCGGCTGGCGATTCTACCAGAACGGCGAGATGATCTTCGAGAACGCGCGCGTGCCGCACGCCAACGTGGTGGGCGAGGTGAACGGCGCCGCCAAGAAGAGCGGCAGCCGCGGCGGCGGCGACACCACCGGCGGCGACCTCTTCGGCGATCTCGAGCTCGCCGCCAATGCGCTCGGAGTCTGCGACGACGCCTGCGCGCTGGCGATGGCGCACGCGCGCACCCACAAGCAGGGCGGCCAATACCTGTTCGAACAGCAAATCATCCAGCTCAAGCTCAACCGGATGCACATGCTGACCGAGGCGCTTCGCTCGATGGTCATGCGGGTGGCCTGGGAGCACGATCACAAGCTGCACTCGGCGAATCCTGGTCTCGCCATGAACTTTTCGACCGACGTCATCCAGGAGGTGACCGAGCTCAACATGGACGTTCACGGCGCCGACGGCTGCATGATGAATCCGCGCGTCGACAAGCTCGTTCGCGACTCCATCATCTGGAGCCATCTCGCCGGCGATACCGTGCAGCGGATGAAGGTGGCGCGACGACTCGCAAGATAGCTGGCCGCTGTCGACGCGTGCGCCAAAAGCCCTTGTGGAACTTGTAGAATTCGAAAACTGTTCTCAAAATTGCCGCGTTTTGACCGTCAAGGTTTTCGCGCGCGCAATTTGGGGGCCCGCATGGAACCGTCGCGGACGGGGCCAGGGCAACAGAGGGCGCCACAGCGAAACGAGGGGAATGCCGGAGCCTCGGGCATCCGGCAGCAAACCGACGCCGTAAACCCCCCACGGCGCCGGAGGGCGTTGCAGCTGTCTACGGCATCACCAGGGCTGGCCGTCAACTTGCTCGCGGGCCGCGAGGCTTTGCTCGCGGGCCGCGAGTTTGCTGGTTCCATTCTACAGACGCCGGCTGGGCAACCAGCGGCCGACGGCGCTGCCGCGCCGTCACGCGCGAGCGCGCGCGGTCTCGACTGGTTCAGCTTCTTTCTCGCCGACATCCAGACCGGATTTGGCCCCTTCGTTGCCGTCTATCTGACAGCGAATTCGTGGACGCAGGTCGATATCGGCCTCGTGCTCACCGCCGGCGGCTTGGTCGCGTTGGTCGGGCAGATGCCCGGCGGAGCGCTGGTCGACGCGGTCCGCTCGGCACGCTGGGCCGCGGGTCTCGCGGTAGTGGCGATCTGCGTGAGCGCGCTTGCCATCGCGGTATGGCCGATCTTCCTGATGGTCATCGGCGCACGCGCCCTGCACGCGGCCGCCAGTTGCGTGCTGGGCCCCGCGATCGCGGCGATCAGCCTCGGCCTCGTCGGCCACGCCGCGTTGGGCGAGCGGATCGGCCGCAATGCGCGCTTCGCGTCGATCGGCGGCGGAGTCGCCGCCGCGGCGATGGGCGCCTGCGGTTATCTGCTGTCGAACCAGGCCGTCTTCCTGCTCACCGCCATCCTGGTGGTGCCGGCGTTGCTGGCCTTGGCGCAGATACGGATGAGCGACATCGTCATACGGACCGATCGCGATCGAATGTCCGCGCCCGGCGCCGGTGCACCGGAATCGGGTCTCCGCAGCTTGCTGTGCAATCGCCGGCTGCTCATCTTCGCCGCCTGCGTCGTTCTGTTCCAACTCGCGAATGCGGCGATGCTCCCGCTCATGGGAAGCATCATGACCATGCGTTCGAGCGAGTGGGCGGCGACGCTGATCGCGGCCTGCATCGTGGTGCCGCAACTCGTCGTCGCGGCCTGCTCGCCCTGGGTCGGCCGTCAGGCGCAACTGGTGGGGCGCCGGCCGCTGCTGCTGTTCTGCTTCGCCGCCGTGGCGATCCGCGGCGCGCTGTTCGCGCTGGTGAGCAACCCGCACGTGGTTCTTGCGGTGCAGATACTCGACGGCGTCTCGGCGGCGATATTCGGCATCATGTTCGCGCTCGTCGTCGCCGACATCACCCGCGACACCGGGCGGTTCAATCTGGCGCTCGGCATTGTCGGCAGCGCGGTGGGAATCGGCGCTTCGCTCAGCACGACCTTGGCCGGCTACATGTTCGATCACTTCGGCCACGGCGTGACATTCTTCAGCATGGCCGGCGCGGCCGCCGCCGGAATGGTGGTCATTTGGCTGTTGATGCCGGAGACCCGGCCCGAAGCGGACGCAACCACCCAGGACGTCTCACGCGGTCCTGCGGATTTAGCCACGCCGGCCGGAGCTGCGGCGCAGCGGTGCAGCGCGTAGCAGGCGCACCATCCTGAGCTTCGGGGTCGCCGCCTCGATCAGACTTCGATAGACCTCGAGATAGTCTTCGGCCATGCGGCGCGCGGTGAAACGCGCCTCGAACCGCTTTCTGATCGCCGGCCGCGACAACCGAGACAGCTCCCCGGCGGCCGCGACCGCGCCGGTCTCGTTCTCGACGATGAACCCGGTGACGCCGTCCTCGACGATCTCTGGAACGGATCCCCGGTTGAACGCGATCACCGGCGTGCCGCAAGCCATGGCCTCGATCATGACCAGGCCGAACGGCTCGGGCCATGCGATCGGCGCCAGCAACGCGATGGCGCCGCTGAGAAATCCCGATTTCTCGGCGTCGCTGATCTCGCCGATATATTCGACTTCGGATGAATTCAGCAGCGGGCGAATCTCGGCCTCGAAATACTCGCGGTCGACCTTGTCGACCTTGGCGGCGATCTTCAGCGGCACGCCGCAGCGCTTGGCGATGCGAATCGCCTGGTCGATCGCCTTCTCGGGCGAAATGCGTCCGAGAAAAGCAAAATAGGCCGGCTTCAGAGGCTGCGGCATCAGCAGCCGCTCGGGCAGGCCGTGATGGACGGTGCGGACCCATCCGGCATGCGGGACCGATCGCCGCTGAGAATCCGAGATCGAGACAACCGGAGCCGATGAAAATGTCTTGAACATCAATTGATGTTCCGGCAGGTCGAGCCGCCCGTGCAGCGTGGTGAGGAACGGTCGCGGCTGACGCGCAAACAGCGAGAACGGATAATAGTCGAGATGGAAGTGCAGGAAATCGAACTCCTGCGCCTTTCGGCAGACCCGCTCCAGCATAGTCATGTGCAGCGCATTTGCGTCGCGCACCGCACCGTCGAGACGCAGCGCTCTCGGCCACACCGCGTCCAGATTCGCCGAGGTTTGCGAATCTCCGCTCGCGAAAAGCGTGACATCATGACCGAGCGCAACCAGCTCCTCGGTCAGCCAGGACACCACCCGCTCGGTGCCGCCGTAGAGCTTGGGGGGAATCGCCTCGGTTAACGGGGCTATTTGCGCAATCTGCATGTACGAGCTCTTTTCGCCGCCCGATCGGTCTCTATTGCATTGACGCGTTTTCCGCGGCGAACCGGCCTCCAACTTCGCCGGAAAACGCTCTGGCCAAGCCAGCCGATAAGCAAATCAGGAATCGACCCGCTTCCCTAAACGAAGAACTCGCATGGCGGTTCCGCTGAAACCGATGGGATAGGTTGTGCGTTGCACCGTGGCCGGATGACGCGACCGAGAATGTTACAAGACGTTACAATTGGTGAGTGAGCGACGCGAACCTGTAACAGGGGATAAAGAGGTTCGATGGACGATCTCTGCCGTTATGCCGATCGCCCGTTCGCCTTCCTCGTCCGTTACCTGCGGGCGCGGCTGCCGTCCCATGCGGCCATCGTGGCTCTCGTGCTCGCCGCCGTCGGCTGCGCGGTCACCACGCAATATGCGGTGAAATTTCTGGTCGATACGCTCGCCGGTCACGCCCCTGCGAACGGGGTATGGCTGGCGTTTGTTCTGCTCGCGTCCCTGATCGCCGCCGACAATCTGTTATGGCGGCTCGCCGGTTGGATCGCGAGCTTCACCTTCGTCGGTGTGACCGGCGATCTGCGCCGCGATCTGTTTCGCCACCTGACCGGTCACGCGCCGAGCTATTTCATCGACAGGCTGCCCGGCATGCTGACCAGCCGGGTCACGGCGACGTCGAATGCCGTGTACACCGTCGAGAACATGTTCGTGTGGAACGTGCTGCCGCCTTGCGCAGGAACGGTCGGCGCCATCGCCTTCGTGTTGACCGTCAGCGGACCGATGGCCGCCATGCTGGTTGTCGTCGCCGTCATCGTGGTGGTCGCGATGTTCCGCCTCGCCGCCGCCGGCAAGCCGTTGCATCACGATTTCGCCGACAAGGCCGCGGCGGTCGATGGCGAGATGGTGGACGTGATCGGCAACATGCCGGTGGTTCGCGCCTTCGGCGGGATCGTGCGCGAGCACAAGCGGTTCGACGCCACGCTCGATCGCGAAATGGGCGCGCGGCAACGCAGCCTGAGCTACCTCGAGAAACTCCGACTCCTGCATGCGGTGGTCACCGTCGTGCTGACGATCGGGCTGCTAGCCTGGGCCATCCTGCTGTGGCAACGCGGCGCGGCTACGACCGGCGAGGTGGTGCTCGTGTGCACGCTCGGGCTCGCGGTGTTGCACGCCACCCGCGATCTGGCGGTGGCGCTGGTCGACGTCACCCAGCATCTGGCCCGGCTGTCGGAGGCGCTCGCCACCCTTCTCGTCCCGCACGAGCTGCGCGATCACCCGGAGGCGCCGCCGCTGGTGCGGCGCGGCGCCAGCGTGGTGTTCGACGACATCTCGTTCAACTACCCCGATGGCCGAAGAGTCTTCGCCAATTTCAGCCTGCGGCTCGCGCCCGGCCAACGTGTCGGTCTGGTCGGTCGCTCGGGCAGCGGCAAATCGACCCTGCTGGCGCTGCTGCAGCGATTCTATGACGTACAGAGCGGCCATATCCTGATCGACGGCCAAGACATCGCTCGGGTCACCCAGCAGAGCGTGCGCGAGGCGATATCGGTGGTGCCGCAGGATATCTCGCTGTTTCATCGCTCGGTCATGGAAAACATCCGCTACGGCAGGCCGGAGGCCTCGGATGGAGCGGTGATCGAGGCAGCGATCGCCGCCAAGTGTCTCGATTTCATCGAGGCCATGCCGGACGGCTTTGCGACAGTGGTGGGGGACCGCGGCGTGAAGCTGTCCGGCGGCCAGCGGCAGCGCATCGCGATTGCGCGCGCCTTCCTAAAGGACGCGCCCATTCTGCTGCTCGACGAGGCCACCTCGGCGCTCGATATCGACTCCGAGGAGGCGATCCGCGAAGCGTTGAGCCGGCTGATGCGGGGACGCACCGTCATTGCGATCGCGCACCGGCTGTCGACCTTGCGCAGCTTCGACCGCATCGTGGTGTTGCAGGAAGGCCGCCTCCGTCAGGACGGCCCGCCCGACAAATTGGTGCGGCGCGACGGCCTCTATCGCGAGCTGGTCATGCGCGAGATGAACCGGCTCTCGAAGCAGGCCGCCTGAGCCTTCGGGTCGCCAGCTCGACGTCCTCACCTGCCCCGCCGACCGGACGGAATCGGTTGGTCGCTAATCGGCCGGTGTATCGCCGACTTCGACCTTCCACCCTCCCGCAAGATCCTCCCCCCGACGCCGGAACGAAAACGAATTGTAACGACGACCCGGCCGTCGTCGTGACAATCCACCCGCCAGCAAAACTTGAATTACGTTACCCTCTCCAACAGAATGGACACGACGATCAACGGGAGCGCCCTTGCCGCGTCTGCATTCGCATTCGGTTGATCGGACGGCTGCTGAACTCGCTGGGAGGCCATCATGCTGACACGCAGAACATTTGCGAAACTGTTGGGCGCGACCGCTCTAAGCGGGTGCGCCGCGCCGGGCCTGATCCCGCCAGCCGTGGCGCAGACCGCTCCGGTGCCGCGCGGCCTCTATCTCATCAAGAACGGTTCGGTCGTCACCGTCGACCCGGCGCTCGGCGTGCTGCCGCGCGCCGACGTCCTCGTCCGCAACGGCCGGATCGAAGCCATCGGACCCGGCCTGTCGGCGGCCGAGGCCGAGGTGATCGATGCCGCCGACATGATCGTGATGCCGGGCTTCGTCGACACCCACCATCACATGTGGAGCGCGCTCGGGCGCAACTTCACGGGCGACGGCGGCTTCGGCTATTTCCCGGCGAAGAACGCGACCTCGAAGCTCTACCAGCCGGACGATTTCTACAACAGCGTGATGCTCGGGCTGGTCGAGCTGGCGAATGCCGGCATCACCACCGTTCACAACTGGTCGCACAACACGCGCTCTCCCGCCCACGCCGACGCCGAGCTGCGGGCGCATCGCGAGGCGATGCTGCGTGCCCGCTACGCCTACGGGCATATCGACCAGATGCCGCGCAACCAGGTGCTCGATTTCACCGACGTCGACCGGGTGAAGCGGGACTATTTCGGCAGCGGCTCCGCATTCGAAGGCCTGGTCACGTTCGGGCTGAACCTGCGGGGTACCTCGCAGAGCGAGGCGGCCACCTTCCACGAGGACATGCGGCTCGCTCTGCAGCGCGGCCTCCCCATTGCGCTGCACGCCGGGCAAGCGCCGCCGAACGTCATCGACGCCGAGGATTTCGACCGACGGGGCTGGCTCGGTCCCAATATTCTGCTCTGCCATTACGTTCCGGCGCGCGACATCGATGCCGCGATCATGGCGCGGACGAAGACGCCGCTGTCCTGGGCGACCCATTCCGAGTTCCGCCTGGGCGCCGCCGGCGATCCGCGCGTTGCGCTGCTGCGCATGCGCAAGGCCGGCGTCCTGGTCTCGCTGTCGTTTGATGCCACCTCGATCGCACCGCCCAACATGTTCGAGACCATGCGGTTCACCTGGAACATGGGCATCCCCTGGCGGGGCACGCCGTCGGAGGGCCTGCCGGCGGTCGGCTTCCGCGAGGTGATCGAGATGGCGACGCTCAACGGCGCCAAGGCGCTCGGTCTCGGCGACGTGACCGGCTCGCTCACCGTGGGCAAGCGCGCCGATATCATCCTGATCCGGACCAACGACATCAACGTGGCGCCGATGGCAAACATCGAAACCACGGTCGTGCAGTCGGCGACGCCCGCCAACGTCGACACCGTCCTGGCGGACGGCCGCATCGTGAAGCGTCACGGCAAGCTCGTCGCCTACGACGTGGAGAAAGTGGTGAGGGAAGCCAAGGCTTCGTCGCTGCGGATCCGTGCTGCCGCCGGAGGTGTCCTCACACCTCCGGGTGCCACCGGCAGGTGATTGGCCTCGGAATCGCGGGACTCATATGGCTAACAGCAAACACGGCCCGCGTGGCCGTGAGGTCACACTCGGAATAAATAGCCTGCGTGTCCTGGCTAACCCATTGAAAAGTCGAGCTGCACTGGGCGCCTAACAAAATTCCGCCACGGCTTTGCTTCAGCAAGCCTACGGTCGTCTGCAATCTTGCAGC
>WNFV01003274.1_pt1 | contig 32187 bp, 31 predicted proteins | sample 5400101 | NCBI WGS metagenome assembly WNFV01 (sample SAMN13153361, study PRJNA577476) | soil metagenome | isolation source: 115 cm soil or saprolite under grassland replicate 1 | place: USA:California | collected 2016-06-15 | reverse complement strand
CCAGCCAGACGCAGTCGGCGCTGTTCGACGGGATCGCCCACGGTCTCGAGTTCATGGGCGGGGTCTTCGAGGTGATGCGGACCGAAAATGTGCCGCGGAACATTTTCGGTCTTCTGTTGCCGGGGGGGTTATGTGGCCGATGACGACCTGTGCCCAGTGACGCCCGGGTTGTCGGCCGGCACCGGCCACATAACGATCAGAGCGACGACAGCCAGTTGAGGAGCGCTTCGTCCGTCCTCCAGACCGGGCGATGGCGGGATCCCGCCGAAGCACCGGGTGGCTCGGTGTGGCGGAGCGCCTCGATCTTCGCCTTCGTGCTGATCTCGGCGTAGCGGTTCGTCGTGGTGAGATCCGCGTGCCCCAGCCAGCCGCGGATGACGTTCACTTCGACGCCTGCCTCGAGGAGGTGGACTGCCGCGGTGTGGCGGAAGATGTGCGGGCTCGTCCTGCGCCCCGTGCGGCCATCATCGAGGTGCCCGGTGTGCCGGCGGACGATCTTGTAGATGCCGAAGCGAGTAAGCGCGTCACCGGTCGCGGATCGGAACACCGGCGCCTCGGGCCCCTTCGGCGCATTCGACGCGTCGAGCAGCTCGGTCAGGAGCGCTGCCGTCTGGCGCCACAAGGGGCAGATGCGCCACTTGTCGCCCTTTCCGTGCAGACGGACGAGAGCAGCCTCGCCGAGCTCGAGGTGCCCGACCCGCAGGTCGGCGACCTCCTGCACCCGCGCCCCGGTGTTGTAGAGGAACAGGAGCAAGGAGTGGTCTCGCAGGGCGAGCCGCCCCGACCGGGGGAGGCCGCGGAAGAGCGCCTCGGTCTCGTCGCGCTCGAGGAAGTGCGTGCCTGCCGGTGCCGACCGCTTCATGGGGATGGCCCCCACCTGCTGACAGACCCCGAGCATCTCGGGCTCCCGGCTGGCGATGTAGTCGAACAGCGTGTGCAGCGCCGCCAGGCGCTGGTTGCGTGTGCGGACGTGGTTGCCTCGGGCCTGCTCAAGATGGCGGAGGAAGCCGAGGACCCGCTCGAAGCTCAGGTCCTCGAGGCCGAGGCGGGTGATCTTCGTTCTCCTGTCGTCGGCCACAAAGCACAGCAGGAGCCGAACGGTGTCCCGGTAGCTGCGCACCGTGGCCGGACGGAGCCCCTTCACCGCGACCAGGTGGTCGAGGAAGAAGGAGTGGACGAGTGGTCCGAGTGGTCGCCGCCCGCTGGTCATCGCTCCTCCTCCGACCACACGGGCGCGGCGAAGGCCTCGAAGCGCCGGCTGGCCTCGGCGAGCAGCTGGGGGGTGATGGTGAGGTAGACGGCAGTGGAGGCAGGGCTGACGTGACCCATGAAGGTTGACAGCCGGTAGAGCCTCGCCTGTGGGTCGACGTCCTCCCGATACCAGCGCACCAGGCACCCCACCGCGAAGGAGTGGCGGAGGCAATGAAGCACGGGCGGGGAGACGCCCTCTGGGACCGGGAAGGCGAGCGTCGTGACGATCCGGTGGAAGACCTGGCTCGCGCTACAAGGGTGGACGCTTCGCCGGCCATCGAAGCTGAACAGGGGGTCCTCATCTCCCGCGCCGCGGCGCTCGAGCTGGCCGGCGAGGAGCTCACCGATGCGGGGCCCATGGGGGACGAGGCGGCTCTTGCCGAACTTGCCCCCGCGGACAACGAGGAGCCGGCGCCGGGTGTCGACATCGCCGATGCGGAGGCCGCACGCCTCCCCTGCTCGCAGCCCGAGGCCGTAGCAGAGGGCGAAGATGGCGTGGTAGGTCGGTCCGCGATCGGTGGCCCTCGGGTTGTCGGGGAGGGCAGAAGCGGCCTCGAGCAGCCAGCGGGCCTGGGCGGCGTCGAACAAGAACGGTACGCGCCGATCCGTCTGTCGTCGGTGGGTCCTGACGAGCGGTGACGCCTCCAGGCGCTGCTGGCCGACCGCCCAGTCCAAGAAGCAGCCAAGGATCCCGACCAGATGGTTGAAGCTGCGGGCTCGGGCCCTCGGTCTGGAAGCGACGAACTCATCCAGCAGCGAGGAGGTGAGCTCCCCAAGCTCCGCCACGCCGCGCTGGTCGCAGAACGCGACGAGCAGGCGCAGCGTCGCCTCCTCGGTCCGGTACTTTCGCCCCAGGGCTCGCTTGTGTGCAAGGAAGTCGGCGACGGTCGTGGCGAGGCTGGCGCTCATCGGAGGACCTCCTCCCCGTCGCCGAGGGCGACCTCGCGCAGCGCCTCGACGGCAACCTTCGCGTAGATCTCGGTGGAGCGGGACGATCGGTGCCCGACGAAGTCGCCGATCGTCTTGAGGTCGAAGTCGGCGTCGACGAGACGCTGGACCGCTGAGTGGCGCAGGGTGTGCGACCCCGGTCGGGGAACGTCGACACCGGCCTTGAGCAGGTACTTGCGCGCGATCGCCGACACCGCAGCGGGCCCGAGCGGACGGCGGGGCGCAGCGGCGCGGAAGAACACGTGGCGGTCGGTCGTCTCGGGGCGGCCCTGACGAAGGTAGTCGAGGATCGCCTCGCCGACGACCGTAGAGAGCGGGAACGCCGTCGAGTGGCCAGCTTTGCGTTCGGGAACCGCCAGGCGCTCGCGCTTCCAGTCGATGTCGCCCAACGTGAGCGCCGCGATCTCTCGCCCGCGCAGGCCGTAGGTGACGAGCAGCAGCAAGATCGCGTAGTCCCGCCGGCCCGCCTTCGTCCTGCGCTCGACGCCGGCGAGGACTCGGTTGACGTCGTCCCACGAGATGGACCGGGGGATGTTCGAGAGCCGGTAGACCTGGGGCCAGCCGACGCTGGCGCTGAGGTCGCTCGCCAGGACCCCTTCCCGGTGGGCGTAGCGCAGGAACACCCGCAGGACGCCCGCTCCGTCACGGACCGTGCTCTTTGCCAACCCCGCGCCGGCACGCTCGACGACGAAGGCACTGAGGATCGCCGGCGAGAGCTCCTGGATCGACGCCCCGATCCGTCGGAGATAGGCCTCGAAGCGGTCGAGGTGGTGGCGGTAGCCGAGAACCGAGGCCGGACGAAGGCCACGCTCCCCGACGAGGTACTCGAAGAAGCCAGGGAGGGCATCGGCGAACGGCTGAGGATGGTGTGATCGGCCGCTCGGCTCGAAGGAGGGGAGCACGACCGACAGCATCTGCTCGACCGGGCCGCGCACCTCTTTCGCCATCGGCCTCGTCGAGCGGGTCCGCTCGTCGTGGGCGGCGACGCGGTCGGCCACGAACGCCTCGATGTAGGTTGACAGATCGTCGACGCCAGCCGCCCCCCGCGTGCGGGCGAACTCGCCGAAGGCGAACGCGATGGGCGCCCGACGCCAGATGCTCTTCATGCTGTAGCCGTGCTCGGCGAGCCAGGCGACGTAGGTCTCGATCTCGGCCGCCATCCACGAGCCACGAAGCCGATCGATCGTCGACGGCTTGACGAAGTACTCCTCCAACATGGACAACCTCCCTTCTCTCGGTGAGTCCGAGGAGGAAGCCTGTCGGAGGGGGCCGGCTTATGTGGCCCGAAGCGCCGGGACCAGCCCGCTCACCAGCATCGCATTAGATCCGCTGAAAGCACGGCCACATAACCCCCCCGGCAACAGAACCCCGAAAATGTGCCGCGGAACATTTTCGGTCAGGCCGTAGGTGGGCGTCCCCCCGAAGCGCCGGAGGGTCTGGTCGATCGAGGCCACCAGGGTCTCGAAGGTCCGGTCGAGCGTCGGGAGCACCACCCGGTACCGGGGCCTCGGCCACCACCCGGCGGGTGGTCCGCTCCGATCCGTCGTAGCCGAGGGCCAGGAGCTTCTCGTGGGCGACGTCGGCCCGGACCCTCCCCTTCGAGCGCTCCACCCACTCCTCGATCTTGGCAAGGTACGGGTCGGACAGCCGGTCCCTGCGGACCGGGAGTTCATTCACCCCGGCCCTCGCTCGCTCCGCCACGTACCGACCCACCGTGTGGTGCGACACCCCGGCGAGCGAGGCGGCGGCGCGCAACGACCCGGTGAGGTCGTAGGCCTCCAGGATGTGCATGGCCTCCTCCTGCGACTTCATCCCACCTCCCTCCGGGGCCGCGGCAGGTGCACCGCGAGATGAGTGAACCCCCGAAGGAGGCCGCCGCCGGCGATCCCGGCGACGAAACCGGTCAGGACCGGGCAGTTTCGTGGCCACCGGTGGGCAGTGCGTGGTGACCGTCAGTGGGCAGTTTCGTGGCCGCGTCTGGGCAGTTTCTCGTGGCCGCCGTCAGCGTACTTCACGATCGGGGCTCAGGTCCCCGTGTGGCCGCCCAAGGGCATCGAGGGCCTGAAGCTGCCCCTCTCAGTCGGTGTCCACCACCATGCTTGGTGCTGTCCTCGGTGACCGTGCAGTTCGCAGTGTGGAACATCCGCCGGCGCGACCGGGCCACATGCTGCGGTTCCTCAAGCTCACCCTGCTGCTCGGAGCGATCTCCTGGGCCGGCAGCTGTCGACTTGCAGGTCGGCTTCTCGGTTCGCGACACCGCGTACGGGACCACGTTCTTCAGCATGACGGGTACCAGGGGTCACGCGGACATGCGCATAAGGGACGGACCCTAGAGAATGCATCCATGAAGGAGGTCCGGGCCTCAGGCAGCGTCGAGGCCGAGAACCGGCTGCTGCGTCGCGTCATCGAGACCATCACCTCGGGAGCGGATCTCGATGCGGTCCTTCGGTCCATGATCGACCTGGTGATGGAGGCGACCGGGGGCGACGCATGCTTCCTCCATCTGTGGGAGGCCACTGAAGGGTGCCTCGTGCTCCGGGCCGCGTCGGCCGGCTTCGAGCCCTCCGTGGGCAGGGTGCGCCTCCCACTGGGGCAGGGGATCAGCGGGTGGGTGGCCCAGAACCGGGAGGTGGTGGTCCTCCCCGACGGCAAGCTCGACGACCCCCGGTACCAGTACATCCCGGAGCTCCGGGGGAAGGAGTTCACCTCGATGCTGTCCGTCCCCGTCGTGTCCCGTTCCGGAGCCCTGATCGGGGTGTTCAACGTCCACACCCGGGACCGTCGCGAGTTCGGCCATCGCGACGTGGAGTTCCTCCGGCTGACCGCCTCCCTGGTGGCCGACGCGATCGAGCACGCCAACCTGTTCCACGCCCTGGCCGACAAGGAAGCCGCCCTGGAGGCGCTGATGCGCAGGACGATCGAGGTCCAGGAGGAGGAGCGGCGACGGGTGGCCACCGAGATCCACGACGGCGTGACGCAGCAACTGGTGTCCATCTGGTACCGCCTCCAGGCGTGCGGGAGGGCGCTGCGGGGCGACCCGGACCGTGCGGAGCGGGAGCTGGGGGCGGCACGAGGCCTGGTCGACGAGGCCTTCACGGAGGCGCGCGTCGCGATCCACGATCTCCGTCCCGCCGTCCTGGACGACCTGGGCCTGTCCGCCGGCCTCCGGGCCCTGGCCCTCCGCCACCTGGAGGGGGAGGTGGGCCTCGAGCTCGACATCGAAGACGGGGTGTCCCTTCCCCCTCACCAGGAGGTCGCCCTGTACCGCATCGCCCAGGAGGCGGTGACCAACATCCGTAAGCACGCGGGAGCCGGCCACGTCGGGATGCGACTCCACGACGACGGCCGGCAGGTGGACCTGGTCATCGAGGACGACGGGCGGGGATTCGATCCGACCGCCTCCCGGCCGTCGGGGCCCCGGACGGCGTTCGGGCTCGCGGGTATGACCGAACGGGCATCCCTGATCGGAGGCGGCCTCACCATTCGCAGCGCTCCGGGACGGGGAACGGTCCTTTCGCTCAACATCGACAGGCAGGGGATCGAGGGGGAAACGTGAGGAAGCCCTTCCGCTTGCTGATCGTGGACGACCACCGGGTGGTCCGGGAAGGACTGAAGGCGATGCTGGATGGGGTCGCGGAGATCGAGATCGTGGGCGAGGCCGAGGACGTGGACGGCGCGCTGGCCGCCATCCAGGGGACGGGCCCCGACGTGGTCCTCCTCGACGTGAGGCTCCAGAGATCGAGCGGGTTGGACGCCTGCCGCGCGATCGTCGGTCGCCACCCAGACGTGCGCGTGGTGTTCCTCACCGTGTACGAGGAGGAGCAGTACGTCTTCGAGGCCCTCCGGGCGGGCGCTCGCGGCTACATGCTGAAGAAGGCCTCGGCCGAGGACATCGTACGGGTCATGGAGCAGGTTGCCGGGGGAGACGTGGTCATCGACCCCGCACTCGGCGGCCAGATCGCGCTGCGGGCGGCGGCGCTCCGGGGTGGACGGGACTGGCCAGGGGCGGGCCTCGGCCTCACCGAGCGAGAGGGAGAGGTGCTGGCGCACCTGGTGAAGGGGCTGGACAACCAGGCCATCTCCCATTCCCTGTACATCAGCGAGGAGACCGTCAAATCCCACGTGAAGGCCATCCTCCGCAAGCTCGGGGCCCGGGATCGGGCCCAGGCCGTTTCCATCGCCCTCCGGCAGGGCCTGGCCCGGTAGCACGCACGCCTCCGGCGCCTGGGGAGGGATCTTCTTCTCGCGGGGGGATGCCCCTTTCCCCCTCTCTCCCACCCTGGGGGGGCATGGCCCGCGGGGTGCTCCCGGCTACGGTGAGCCGACCGGGACACCTCAGGAACCCACTTCTTCACCGGGGCCGGATGACCGGGAAAGGAGACCGGGATGAATCCGCTGTGGGAAACCCACCCCGCCGGGCAGAGCGTGTGTCCGGACGTCCTGATCAAGGTGCCGGGCACCGAACAGGTCGTCCCGGTGATCGAGGAGCTGATCGCGGACGGCGTGAACGTCAACGTCACGCTCCTGTTCTCCACGCGGAGGTACGAGCTGGTGGCCCTGGCCTACATCGCCGGCCTGGAGCGGCGTCTGCAGGCGGGGCGGCCCGTGGACCGCGTGGCATCGGTGGCGTCGTTCTTCGTCTCCCGTGTGGACACGGTGGTGGATCCCATGTTGCGGGAGGGCTCGGCCCTCCGAGGGCGGGTCGCCGTGGCCAACGCCAGGATGGCCTACCAGCGGTTCCGCCGGATCTTCTCGGGCCGGCGATGGGAGGCGCTCGCCGCGGCGGGGGCCAGGGTGCAGCGACCCCTGTGGGCCTCAACCTCGACCAAGAACCTCGCCTACTCGGACGTCATGTACGTGGAGCAGCTGGCCGGACCGGACACCGTCAACACCAAGGCCAGGATCGCCGACCTCTCGCCAGAAGGCCGCGCCCCCGTGGTCGCAGGAAACGTGCGGCCATGGTGAAGCCCATCATGCTCGCGGTGGTCGGAGACAGCGCGGCCGGCAAGACCACCTTCTCCGACGGCATCGTCCGCCTGCTGGGCCGGGAACGGTGCGGGGTCATGTGCACCGACGACTACCATCGCTACGACCGGGCCAAGCGCAAGGAGCTCCGGATCACCCCCCTGCACCCGGACTGCAACTACATGGACATCCTCGCTCAGCACCTCCGGCTGCTCGCCGCAGGGGAGCCCATCCTCAAGCCCGTCTACGACCACTCGAGTGGCACCTTCGCCCCCCCGGAATACGTGGAACCCGGGCAGTTCACGGTGGTCGAGGGGCTCCTGGCCACGAGCACGAAGCCCATGCGGGACTGCTTCGCGATCAAGGTGTACCTGGACCCCCCCGAGAACATTCGGCGGCACTGGAAGGTCCAGCGGGACTGCGCCATGCGTGGGTACACGCCCGAGCAGGTCCTGGACGAACTGGAGCGACGGGAGGCCGACTCCGAGGCGTTCATCCGCCCTCAGCGCCAGCACGCCGCCCACGTCGTGCGGTTCGCGCCTCCCGACGGATTCCTGGACGGCGCCCACCTGTCCATGCACATGGTCCTCCGGACGACGATCTCCCACCGCGACCTGATCGAGGTGGCGGAGAAGGCCGTCGCCGACGGGTGCGCCTCGATCCGGGTGGAGCTGGGGCGGGACGCGGGGACCGCGGTGGACTTCGTCTCCGTCGACGCGAGCATCACCCCGGAGGAGACCGCCCAGGTGGAGACGCTGCTGTGGGAGCGGATGGACTTCGACCATCACCTGGAGCGGGCCGACATCGGCACGTTCCTGGAGGGCAACCGGGAGCGCCACTCCGACTCCCTGGCCATCGCCCAGCTCTTCATCGCCTACCACCTCCTGAACGCGGCGGCGGGTGGGCACGGGTGAGCGTCGCGACGTCGTCCATCCTCCTCGGCGAGCGGCCGGTGGAGACCGCCCCGGACTATGCCCTGACGGGCGGGGGGGACGCGCTGGCCGCGGCGCTGCGCAGCTCGCCCGGGGAGGTGATCGAGCAGGTCAGGCGGGCGGGCCTTCGGGGTCGCGGCGGCGCGGGGTTCCCCACCTGGGCGAAGTGGGAGACCGTCCGGACCGACCGCTGTCCCACCAGGTACCTCGTGTGCAACGCGGCGGAGGGAGAGCCCGGCACCTTCAAGGACCGGTGGCTGATCCGGCAGAACCCGTACCAGGTGCTGGAGGGCGTGGCCATCGCCGCCCACGCGGTGGGAGCGGAGCGGGCCTTGGTCGCGATCAAGGCGGCCTTCCGCCCGGAGATCGCCGCCCTGGAGCGCGCCATGGCCGAGATGGCCGCCCTGGAGATGCTGGGAAGGGTCCCCATCGAGGTGGTGGCAGGGCCGGACCAGTACCTGTTCGGCGAGGAGCGGGCCCTCCTGGAGGTGATCGAGGGAAACGATCCCCTTCCCCGCGTCCTCCCCCCATACCAGGTCGGTCTGTTCGCCGGCCCCGGAAGCCGCAACCCCACCGTGACGAACAACGTGGAGACCCTGGCCTGCGTCCCGCACATCCTTCGCCTGGGCCCCGACCGGTTCCGGTCGATCGGCTCCGAGAGCTCGCCGGGGACCATGGTGTTCACGCTGTCCGGCGACGTGCGCCGGCCGGGCCTGTACGAGCTCCCCCTGGGGACACCGCTTCGGACGCTGGTCCACGACGCCGGCGGCGGCGCCCCGGACGGCAGTGAGCCGAAGGCGGTCTTCCCCGGCGCGTCAAGCTCGATCCTGGGCCCCGGGCAGCTCGACACGCCGCTCGACTTCGACGCGATGCGGGCGGCAGGTTCGGGCCTGGGATCGGGCGGATTCGTCGTGTACGACCAGTCGGCCTGCATCGTGGCCGCGACCCTGGCCTTCTCCCGGTTCCTGTCCATCGAGTCCTGCGCCCAGTGCCCCGCGTGCAAGCAGGGATCCGGGGAGATCACCGAGCGCCTGGTGCGTATCGAGCGGGGGGAGGGCACCGGGGAAGACGTCGAGCGGATCCTCCAGCGATGCGCCACCGTGGCCGGCGGCGCCCGCTGCTCCCTGCCCGTGGGAGAGTCCGCGCTCGTCCAGAGCGCGGTTCGGCTGTTCGAGGACGAGTTCGCGGGCCACCTCGAACGCCCGTGCCCCCGTCCCCGGGCCCTCCTCCTCCCCAAGCTCGTCGACTTCGACCCGCGGGAGGGCCGGTTCGCCTACGACCAGTCCTACCGGCGCAAGCGGCCCGACTGGACCTACGAGGAGGTCTCGCCGTGAATGTCGGAGACCTGGCCACCAGGAAGGTCCTGGCCATCTCACCCCGCCAGTCCCTGCGGGAGGCCGGCAGGGTGATGACCGAGCGCCGGGTCGGATCCGCGGTCGTACTCGGCGACGGGGGGTCCCTCGTGGGCATCTTCACCGAGCGCGACATGCTCCAGGCGGTGGGGACCGGGATCGACGTCGACGCGGCCCGGGTGGAGGAGCTCATGACCCGGGAGGTCGTGACGGTGGGCCCCCACTGGGAGGTCTACGAGGCCGCCGCGGAGATGGCCGACCGGCACATCCGGCACCTGGTGGTGACGGAGGACGGCCGGATCGTGGGGATACTGTCGGTGCGGGATCTCCTGATCGCGGGGCAGCGGGTGGAGCTCGGAAGCGGCAACTGGGCCGTGTTTCGCGACCCTGTCACGTTCTCGGTCCGGGAGCGCAGGAGGCTCCAGCGGTCCCTGCTCCAGCTCCGGGGAGGCTCCACCTGGGAGTTCGTCGAGCAGGTGGAGCAGTTCGCGTCCCTGCACCAGCTCTCGGGAGGCTCCACCCTCGACTTGGACGACCTCATCGGGCACCTCGTTGGGAGCTGGTCGTTCGACATCCCCCTGCCTGCCGACGGGGAGGCCCTGCGAGCCCTTCCCCCCGACGACTACCAGCGGCTCCGCGAGGCCGTGCTCGACGATCTGCCGGACCTCCAGCGCGTCGTCCACCCAGCTCCCGGATGGCGGCGGAGGGAGATCCGGCGGTGATGCGCGAACCGGCCATCGTGGCCTCCGTCCTGGGGGCCGGCTACGCCAGTCTGAGAGACGAGGCAGCGGAGCTGGAGGCGGCGGGGGTGGACCGCATCCAGTGGGACGTGATGGACGGGCGCTTCGTCCCCAACCTGACGTTTGGCGCGGACGTGGTGGCGGCCTGTCGCCCGCTCGTCGACCTGCCGTTCGAGGCGCACCTCATGGTGGAGAACCCGGAGCGGTGGGCGGAGCCCTTCCTCGCCGCTGGGTGCGACACCCTCATCGTCCACCAGGAGAGCTGCCCCACCTCCACCGGACCCTCGTGCAGATCGGAGACCTCGGCGGTCGGGCCGGCGTAGCCCTCAACCCGCCACCCCGCTGGAGGCGGTCCGTCACGTGCTGGACCAGGTGGACCTCCTGCTGGTCATGACGGTCGACCCTGGCTTCGGCGGCCAGGCCTACACCGAGTCCATGGAGGGCAAGGTCGCAGAGGCCCGCCGGCTGATCGACCGGCTGGAGGTGGACGCCGCCATCGAGGTGGACGGCGGGGTCTCCCCGGCCACCGCCCCCGGGCCCGCCGGGCCGGAGCCGAGCTGTTCGTCGCCGGGTCCGCGATCCTCGCCCACCCTGGCGGGAAGCGGGCGGCGGTGGAGGAGCTCCGCCGGTCCCTCCAGCTGCTTCGCCGGTGGAGTCCACGCCGTGAAGGCCTCCCCCCCCGCCCCGTCACGGACCGGGACCTCGACGGGCTGTGCGTCCACACGATCCGGGCCCTGGCCATGGACGCGGTGGAGCGAGCGAGAGCCGGGCACCCGGGCATGCCGGTGGGGGCCGCCCCCATGGCCCACGTGCTGTGGACGCGGTTCCTTCGGCACAACCCCGCAACCCAGCGTGGCCGGACCGGGACCGGTTCGTGCTCTCCGCCGGGCACGCGTCGATGCTCCTGTACGCCCTGCTGCATCTGACGGGCTACGACCTCCCCTGGAGGAACTCGAGCGGTTTCGCCAGTGGGGGATCGCGGGACCCCGGCCACCCGGAACACGGCCTCACCCCCGGGGTGGAGACCACCACCGGACCCCTGGGCCAGGGGTTCGGCAACGCGGTGGGCATGGCCATGGCCGAGCGGCTCCTGGCCGACGGGTTCAACCGCCCGGGGCACCCGGTGGTGGACCATCCTCGGGCTGGGCAAGCTGGTCTGCCTCTACGTCGACAACGACATCTCCATCGACGGCTCCACCGACCTCTCGTTCACCGAGGACGCGGGCCGGCGGTTCGAGGTCCACGGGTGGCACGTCGAGAGCGTGGATGACGGCAACGACCTGGACTCCCTGGAGCGTGCGATCGGAGCCGCGCGCGACGAGGCCAATCGGCCATCCCTGGTCGTCGTCCGCACACGCCTCGCGTTCGGGGCGCTCACCCAGCAGGACTCCTCGCCCGCCCACGGCGCGCTGCTCGGCGCGGACGAGGTAAGTGGGTGGCGCGAACGGTTCGGGTGGTCGGACCAGGAGTTCTTCCTCCCCGACGCCGCCCTGGCGCGCTTCCGGCAGGTCGCCCTCCTGGGCGAGGAGCTGGAGGCGCGGTGACAGGTCCGCTTCGCCCGGTGGGAGATGGAATGCCCGGAGCTGGCCGAGGAATGGACGCGGTCATGGGTCGGGACCTTCCCCCGAGGTGGGAGAAGGCCCTCCCCTCGGGCCTCGACGGACCGATGGCGACCCGGAAGGCCCTCGGGCAAGGTGCTGGCCGCGCTTGGCCCGGTGCTCCCCGAGCTGGTCGGGGGCTCGGCCGACCTCACCGAGTCGAACGACACCGCGCTCTCGGGGGTCGCGTCGTTCGCCCGGGGCAAGCCCGGCCGGTACCTCCACTACGGGGTCCGGGATCACGCCATGGGAGCGGCCATGAACGGGATGGCCCTCCACGGCGGCGTCCGCCCGTACGGGGGGACGTTCCTGGTGTTCTCCGACTACATGCGCCCCTCGATTCGTCTGGACGCCCTGATGGAGCAGCCGGTGATCTACGTGTTCACCCACGACTCGATCGGGCTGGGCGAGGATGGCCCGACCCACCAGCCCGTCGAGCACCTGGCGGCGCTCCGGGCCATCCCGGGGCTGGTGGTGATCCGGCCGGCAGATGCCGCCGAGACCGTCGAGGCCTGGCGGGTGGCCCTTCGCCGGACCGACGGGCCCACCGCCCTGGTCCTCTCCCGCCAGGACGTGCCGGCCCTGGACCGGGCGACCCTGGCCCCGGCCTCCGGGCTCGCCCTCGGGGCGTACGTCCTGGGCGACGTGGGCCCGGAGGGGACCGACCCGGCCGCACTCGACCCGTTGGTTGTGGCCTCCGGCTCGGAGGTGCACGTCGCCTTGTCTGCGGCCGAGCGGCTGGCCGGGGAGGGGTACGGGGTCCGGGTGGCGTCCATGCCGTCGTGGGAGCTGTTCGAGGAGCAGCAGTCAGCCTACCGGGACGCCGTCCTGCCTCCCGGGGTGGGGGCTCGGCTCGCGGTGGAAGCAGCCGCTCGGTTCGGATGGTCCAGTTGGGTCGGGAACGACGGGGCGGTGATCGGCCTGGACCGGTTCGGCCTCGGCGCCGGCGCCGAGGTCCTGGCCAGGCTGGGGTTCACGCCCGAACACGTCGCGGAGGCGGCCCGCTCGGCCCTGGCTCGGATCCGCGCCCCAGCCGCCGGCCTCGCTCGATAGCGGGCCTCTCCCTCGAGCTCGCCGGCTCCGGCCTCGAGGCGGAGCGGAGGAACTCCAGGAACCGAAGCGGCGCTTCGTGAGGGCGATCCCCCTGTCTGGTCACCACGTGCCACTGCCGCCGGAGCGGCAGGCCCCGGACCGCCAGGATGCGGATCGTCCCGGCCGCCATCTCCTTCTGGACCGCAGCGGAGGAGATGAGCGTGACCCCGAGCCCCAGGGCCACCGACGCGACAATGGCCCCGTTGGATCCGAGGGTGAGGGAAGGGGGGGAGATCCCCATCTCGGCAATGAACTCCTCCGCCGTGGCCCGGGTCCCGGACCCCGGTTCCCGGAGCAGCCACGTGACGGCGGCCACGTCGGCGGGCTGAGCCGGCTCCCGGGGGAGGGACATGTCCGCGGGACCGACCAGCACGAGGTCGTTGGGGAGGAACGGCTCCCCCGAGAGGCCGGGGGGAGGCCGCCCCGCCACGGCCAGGTCCGCCTCCCGGTCCCGGAGCCGGTCCCACACCAGGCGGCGATTCCCCACCTCCAGGGCGATCTCCACCTCCGGGAAACGGGATCGAAACTCTTTGATCAGCGGCGGCAGGACGTGCTCCCCGGCCGTGGTCACGGCTGCCAGGCGGACCCGACCGCGCCCCGGCTCGGCCGCCTCCTCCACCGCCGCCCGGGCTTCCTCCAGGAGCCCCAGGACCCGGGCCGCGTAAGCGGCCAGGACCTGTCCGGCCGAGGTCAGCACGATCCCCCGGCCCTGGCGGGCCACCAGTGAAACTCGGAGATCCCCCTCCAGTGCCCGAACCGCCGCCGTCACCGCCGGCTGGGACACCACGAGGCGGTCGGCGGCCCCCCGGACGGAGCCTGACCGGGCCACTTCCAGGAAGACCGAGAGCCGGTGAGGATTCATCAGGTAATCCTTAACTGTTCGAGCGAACATTTCAATAGAACTTGGCCCTTTTCCGGGCTACGCTCGAACGGCAGAGCGACGAGGAGGAGGCCGGATGCCGGACCTCGCGGACGGGCTGTTCGAGGCGGGCGTGAGGAAGTACATGGAGATGGGGTACTGGCGTCCCGACTACGCACCCCGGGACACCGACATTCTGGCGGCGTTCCGGGTGACCCCTCAGGAGGACGTGCTCCCTGAAGAGGCGGCCGCCGCGGTCGCGGCCGAGTCCTCGACCGGGACCTGGACCGTGGTGTGGACGGACCGGCTGGTGGACCTGGAGCGCTACCAGGGGAAGTGCTACCGGCTGGAGCCGGTCCCGGGCCAGCCCGGCCAGCACATCGCCTTCGTCGCGTACGACCTCGACCTGTTCGAGGAGGGGTCGGTCGCCAACATGGCCTCCTCGATCATCGGCAACGTCTTCGGGTTCAAGGCCCTGAAGGCCCTCCGGCTGGAGGACCTGCGCATCCCCGTCGCGTACCTGAAGACGTTCCAGGGACCCCCGCACGGCATCCAGGTGGAGCGGGACCGCCTGAACAAGCACGGGCGGCCCATCCTGGGCGCGACCATCAAGCCGAAGCTCGGGATGTCGGCCCGGAACTACGGGCGGGCGGTGTACGAGTGCCTGCGCGGTGGACTCGACTTCACCAAGGACGACGAGAACATCAACTCCCAGCCGTTCCTGCGGTGGCGGGACCGGTTCAGCTTCGTGGCCGAGGCCATCCGGAAGGCCGAGGACGAGACCGGCGAGCGCAAGGGCCACTACCTGAACGTCACCGCTCCGGACGTGGAGCAGATGCTGGAGCGGGCCGAGTACGCCAGACAGTGCTCCCCCATCATCATGGTGGACTACCTGGTGGTGGGATGGCCGGCCTTCCAGACCCTGTCCCGCTGGTGCCGGCGGAACGGCGTCCTCCTGCACTGCCACCGCGCCACCCACGCCGTGATCGACCGCCAGCGCAACCACGGGGTCCACTGGCGGGTCCTGGCGAAGTGGTGCCGCATGGTCGGTGGCGATCACGTCCACAACGGCACCGTGGTGGGGAAGCTGGAGGGCGACCGGGCAGCGACCATCGGGGTGAACGACCTCCTCCGGGAGGACTTCGTCCCCGAGGACCGGTCGGGGGGGATCTACTTCGACCAGCCCTGGGCCTCCCTGGCGGGGATGTTCCCGGTGGCCTCGGGCGGGATCCACGTCTGGCACATGCCGGAGTTGGTGGCGATCTTCGGTGACGACGCCGTGCTCCAGTTCGGCGGGGGGACGCTCGGCCACCCGTGGGGCAACGCGGCCGGGGCGACGGCCAACCGCGTGGCACTCGAGGCGGTGATCAAGGCCAGGGGGGAGGGTCGGGACCTGGCGGCCGAGGGCCAGGACATCCTGCGGCGGGCCGCCGGGCACTCGCCCGAGCTGCGGTCGGCCATGGAGCTGTGGGGCGATGTGCGCTTCGACGGGTTCGAGGCCGTAGACACCCTGGATCGCATGGAGCCGGCGACGTGAACGGCCAGACCCGGCGATTCGAGACGTTCTCCTTCCTTCCGCCGCTCACCGAAGAGGAGATCGCCGCCCAGGTCCGCCACATACTGGACCGGGGGCTGATCCCGGCGATCGAATACACCACTGACCCTCGGTCCCGAAACGTGTTCTGGAGCATGTGGAAGCTGCCGCTGTTCGACTCGCGGACCGTCGAGGACGTCGTGTCCGAGGTCGAGGCCTGTGCCGAGGATCACCCGGACAGCTACGTCAAGCTGGTCGGCTACGACCGCCGGAAGCAGGGACAGGTGGTCGCCTTCGTGATGCGCCGTCCGCGCTGACTCGCCCAGGGCGGCCGCAGGGGCACGCGACATGGCCGCGGTCGCGGCCGGGAGCCCAAGGGCCATGCGGAACACTTGAAACGACTGTGTCCGGCGTCGGACGCGCGGGCTTTCTCTCTTCACCGGGCATCGTGGGCGCTTTCGTCGCCTGTCATGATCAACTCCCGGCGGGCGGCCAGCGCGCGAGTGGGCGAGCGAGCCTGCGGTGGCTCCGGGATTCGAACCCGGGAGGGAGTTGCCCCCCTACACGCTCTCCAGGCGTGCCCCTTCGTCCGCTCGGGCAAGCCACCGGGACAATTGTACGGAAAGGCCGGGCGCCGCCATCCGAGCACGGCCCACAGAGGTGGGCCGCCGTCCCGGGGGGGTTGGGACAGCGGCCCTGCGGGCTGGCGGAGGCGGCGTGATTCGAACACGCGAGGGGCGGTCAAGCCCCTAACCTCGACTTTCGCTCAGCAAGTCCCATTCAGGTCCGGCGCCCTCATGCGAACTCGAACCTGAGCCTGCGCTTGCCCCACCAGGGGACCACGACCTCCCGATCCGCGTAGCCGGCCTCGATCAGGACGGGGGCGAAGGTGCGAGCGTTCAACCGGACGGTGACCCCATCGTCGTGGACCACGAGCCTGCCAGCTTCGCCTCGGCGTCGTGGACATTGAGGGTGGCCGGTTGCCCCGTGGTGGCCCGGCCGCCCTCCACTACGTACCCGAAGGGCCGACGCCCACCCCCCGCCACGCCCCTTGGCCGGCGATCTCGTCGTGCTTTCGCCGGAGGCGCTCGGACTGCCGGTCGGAGGCGTACTCGGCCGCGGATCCGAGGTCACGGAACTGCCTGCGCCCGTCGGCTGATCGAAGGTCCACGTCGGAGCCGTCCACCGCCGCGATCAGGTGGACCCCCGCTTGGTGCACACCTCGTAGAACCTCAGGCGCTCCTTGTCCTGGCGGAACAGCCGGTCCACGTGGTAGGTGAGGACCACATCCACCTTCCCCCAGGCGATGGCCTGGAGGAGCCGGTCGTAGCCGTCTCGGCGAAGGCCCGGGTGTAGGCGGAGCGGCCGTTGTCGGAGAACTCCCCCACCACCTTCCACCCCCGCTCCGCGGCGAGCTGGCGGCACAGGACGGCCTGGCGCTCCACTCCGAGGGAGTCGTTCTCGCTTGCTCGGCTGATCCGAGCGTAGACGGCTGCTCTGACATCGGGCTGCGTACTCATAGGTGTCTTTAGTATAGATACTGCTCAGGCGAACTTACCGCATCACCTCCTACCGAATCCGGGTGGTGACCTGCAGGTTGTGGAAGGTCCGGTCCCCAACCTGTGGACACTCCCGCCGGGAGTCACCGTTCGAGCAGGTCAGCGACTTTCGGGAACAACCCGCAGTCAGCCAGCTGGGCTGGTCTGAGGCATGAACCGGTCCGTTCACTCGCCATGAGAAGGGCGGTCGCCCCTCTCGCGCTCACGGATTGCTCACCGGGAGGGATCACGGCCACGACCGGGGGATCGGCCACCTCGGCCACGGTCACAGGGCTCACGAACGGGACGAGCTACACGGTCAGGGTCACCGCCACCAACGCGATCGGGACAAGCGCCCTTTCGATCCCTCGACTCCGTCATCCCGGTACCCCAAGCGCTGGTCCTCGGGCTGACGTCCTTCCTGTTGCGCCGTCAGTGAGAGCAGGTTCCCCCGAACGTCACCTGGGCCTTGAACTGACCGTGCCCGGGGAACGGCCCGGCGGGCGTGATCGCGGTGAAGGTGCCCTCGAACCTCAGTGCGGGCTGATCGGCCTCCAGGAGCGTCACCGTGAGGTCGTAGACGTGGGCGCCGTTCCCGCTCACCCCCCCGGCCTCGACATGCACGGGGAATTTCATGTGCAGGTGGCCCGGTCCCTCTCCGCCGGGGAGCGTGAACGAGCCGTCGCCTGACCCGTGGCTGCCCGTGAGGATCCCCTTGCCGGTCGCATCGAAGGTGACGGTCCACGGGCCCTCAAGCCCGTTGCAGCTCTCCCCGGTGATGCTGCGGTCGAAGTACTTGTCGTCGAAGTGCGCCTCGAACCTGGCGACCTGCACCGCGTGGAACGAGACGAGGGCGGTCCCGATCCCCCCGGCATCCGAGAGCTTCAGGATCTTGGTCACCGCCTGGTTGGCCTGGTTGATGAGGGCGGGACCGAGGATCTTGCCCACGAAGGTGCTCAGGACGTTGGAGCCGAACAGCTCGTTCGCGAGCTTCGAGACCACGTCGACGGTTCCCCGGTGGACGACGGCCCGCACCTGGAGAACGGCCGTCTCCTCGGACCCGTGCTTGTGGACCGAGGCGGGCTCGGACTGCATCCGGAATCGCCAGTCCGCGATGTTGCCCTCCTTCACGGCGTCATCGTGGGCGGTCTCGAAGGCGTGCTCCCCGACGCCCTGGATGGGGACCCACTTGACCCCGGCCCCCACCGCCGTCTCGGCCGGCGGGAGGTTGATCCCCGCCAGATCCGCGCAGGGACGCACCACCGCGAGGGGATCCGAACCGGTGGCCACGGTGGCTCGGAACAGGCCCGTGACATCGGGGTTCCCTTCGACCCGGTAGTGGAGGAACGCCGGGTTGGCCATGACGTCCACGTGCCACGGCTGCAGCGCAGACACCGACATGACGAGGATGCCGACGATCGCGATCGCCTTCTTCAGCGCCTTGATGAACGGGACCGTGTTGAGGAGCTGGGAGATGGCGTCGGCGCCCAGCCCCAAGAGGGCCCCGGCCCAGCTCACGATGGTCCCGATGATGGGGATGTGGTTGGTGATCTCGGAGACCACCGAGAGGATGGCGTTGATCGTGCCAGTCAGGAACGACTTGAGGTCGGCGCAGAAGCCGGCCTGGTTCAGCTGGAGCGCGGAGTACGAGGAGAAGGGCATGAGAGCGTCGGACCCCCCGCCAGGAGGCCCGTCGGCCGGTCCGCCACCGCTCCGGGCCGCGGACGCGGACGCGGACGCGCTGGTCCCTCGGGGGAGCACGTCCGCCAGGAACAAGGCCAGCGTGAGCTTCGGGAAGACCAGCGTCGCGGGCCGCCTCAGTTCCTGTCCTCGCATCAGGCCCCGGGAGAACCCGGCCCCGGGGGTCTTGGCCTTGGCCACGTACCCCGCCACCAGCGACGAGAACGGGGGGTCCCCCTCCGGCATCGGAACGAGCCCGTCCAGGTCGGTGGCGGCGATCCCACCTCCGTGGGTCAGGTTGGCGACCTGGTACTGGAGCAGGTGCAGAGGCGAGGGGGGGCCGGAGGGTCCCGGGTACTGCGTCTGCGCGTCGTCCTGGTAGATCTGGACCCCGGTGCGGGTCAGCACGTCGATCGCCCTCGCGGTGTCCTCGTCGACGGGTGTCGAGGGCGATATCTCCGGTGTGGTGGATCCGGTCGAGAACGGAGAGGTGGACGTCGAGGGGCTGGGCGCGGTCGTCGTCGTAACCGGCGTCGGTGAGGGTGAGCTGGTGCACGCTCCGGCCACCAGGGACACGGCGATAATTGCCACCAGGACCCGGCCGAGGACGGTGCCTGGGGGGGTGGGCCGTCGTCGCGCGCACTCCAGACGACCCATCCCCTCGGGGCTGGTCGAGGCGCTCATGGTCCTCCCCGTTCGGCGGCGTCAACGCGCCGCCTCCGTCCTGCGGGAACACTACACCCGGCGGGCCCGGCGAGCCGACCGGTGGGAGGACGCCGCCCCTGGGGCTTCGTCACCCTTCGCTCAGTGTCAGGGTGAAGCCTGCAGGGTTGCCCCGGGTGTCGGGTCAGGGCGCGGGGGCGTGGTGCTTGACGCGGACCCGGCGCACCACGAGCAGCAGGGACACGGCTGTGAGCCCCGCCGCCCACAGCAGGCAGATCCCCAGGCCCGTCCACAGGGAGCCCGGGTCGCCCAGGGCGACATCGGTCAGCAGCCGTGAGCCGTAGAACGGCAGGGCCTTCGACATCACCGCTCCGGTGTCCAGGCTGAGCTGGATGCCCACCACGCCGATCAGCACGAGCGTGGCCTCGAGCTCGTTCGGGATCAGCGAGCCGACCGCGAGCCCGAACGGCACCGCGATGAGCGCGACCGTCTCCACGGCGAGCCCCAGGACGAGCGGGCGCGGCAGGTCGGAGACCACTGCCATGAGGGCGCTCGTCGCGGCCACCAGGGGCAGGGCCAGCGCCTCGAGGAATGCCATGCGCCCGAGGACGATCTCCGCCGGCCGGTACCCGGCCAGGGCCAGCCGCCGGTCCACCCGCCGGGAGGAGAGGACCGAGAAGATCGAGGCGCCGCCGATCGAGAAGGCCATGGCGATGCCGCCGGGGATCACGGCCTCCTCGTGCCGTCCGGCCAGGGAGCCGTAGAAGGCGAGCGGCAGCGCCACGAGCAGTCCCAGGGCCACGTGGCGTCGCATGAGGTCGCGGCCCTGCATCTCGGCCACCATGACCAGGCGGGACGGCGTGCTCACCGGGACACGCTTTCCGGGCGCACCCGTGACTCGTGGACGAAGAGCTCGACCACCCGGTCCACCCGGGCCACCTCGGCCAGCATGTGGGTGACCACCACCACGGCCCTGCCCTGGCCCCGCCACCGGTCCACGTGGTCCCAGAAGTTCACGTAGGAGCCCCGGTCGAAGCCCTGGTAGGGCTCGTCCATGAGCAGGATCCGGGGGTCGCCCAGGACGGCCAGGGCCAGGTTGAGCTTCTGGCGCGTCCCTCCGGAGAGATCCCTGGCCACCGTTCGCTCGGCCAGGGGGTAGTCGAACTCCTGGAGCAGGGCCCGGCCCCCGGCCAGAGCCGTCTCCCGGGACAGCCCCAGTCCGCGGCCGAACAGGATGAGGTGCTCGTCGGAGGTGAGCAGGTCGAACACCCCGGGCTCCTGGGGGCAGTAGCCGATGCGACCGGACGCGGTGACCGTGCCGGAGTCCGCCCCCAGCACCCCGGCGCAGATCTGCAGCAGCGTGCTCTTCCCCGCGCCGTTCTCGCCGACCAGAGCCACCGCCTCCCCGGGCCGGACCTCGAGCGCGGCATCCTCCAGCACGACCTTGCGGCCGTAGCGCTTGGTGATGGAGCGCGCGGAGAGGGCGGGGGGCGCCGGGGACGGGGACATCGACCGGCATGAGTATAGGAACCGCCCGCGCCGCCCAGGCCGGCCACCACTCCCGGGCACTCCCGGCCGAGCGCCGGGGAGTGGAGCAGCCCCGGTATCCCCGCGTATACTCGGTGCGGTGACCGTGCTAGGCGGGGAGCTAGCGGTGCCCTGAACCCGCAATCCGCTCTAGCGGGGCTGAATACCGTCCGAGGCCCGGAGGGTCCGTGGCCGCCCCCAGTACCGGGGCGTCGATGGCTGGGTCCTGCGCGACGCCAACTTGCGAATCCCGTCAGGTCCGGAAGGAAGCAGCGGTAAGCAGGCGCTGGCGGGTGCCGCAGGGATGCCCGGCCGGAGCCGCCGGCTGGGTGAGCGCCCGAGTTCTCCGTGCGGTCGACGGCGGTTGCACGGTCACCACTTGACTTCGCCATCCCTTCCCCGGAAGGCTGGACCCAACGTGGCCGAGGAGAAGCAGTACCAGTCGCTGTACCGGAAGTACCGTCCCCAGACCCCCGACGAGGTCCTGGGGCAGGAGCACGTGGTCCGGGCCCTGGTCGGGGCGGTGCGGGAGGGCCGGCTGGCCCACGCCTTCCTGTTCTGCGGGCCGCGGGGGACCGGGAAGACCTCCACGGCGCGCATCCTGGCCAAGATGGTGAACTGCGAGCGCGGGCCGACGGCCGAGCCGTGCGGGAAGTGCGAGCAGTGCCTGCGGATCCGTGACGGCTCGCACCTCGACGTGGTGGAGATCGACGCGGCGTCCCATGGTGGGGTGGACGACGCCCGTGAGCTCCGGGAACGGGCCCCGACCGCGCCGGCCATGGGCCGGGAGAAGGTCTACATCCTCGACGAGGCCCAGCGGCTGTCCCGAGAGGCTTTCGACGCGCTGCTGAAGCTGTTCGAGGAACCGCCGCTGGGCGTGCGGTTCGTGCTGTGCACCACCGAGCCCCACAAGATGCCGGCCACCATCGTGGGGCGGTGCCAGCGGTTCGACTTCCGGCGGATCACCGGCGAGGTCATGGCCGACCTGCTGATCCGGATCGCGTCGGAGGAGGGCGTGAAGCTCGGCAAGCCCGTCGCGCACGCCATCGCCCGGCAGTCCGAGGGCTCGGCCCGGGATGCGCTGTCCCTGCTGGACCAGGCCACGGTGCTGGGCGGCACCGAGATCGGCGAGGACATCCTGCAGCAGCTCCTGGGCGCGCCCCACCAGGAGATGCAGTACGCGATTGGCGACGCCGTTGCCGTGGGCGACACCAGTGCGGTGTTCGGGCTGGTCCACCGGCTGGTGCAGGAGGGACAGGACCTCCGCCACGTCACCAGCGAGTGCCTTCAGCACTTCCGGAACCTGCTGCTGGCGAACACGGCGCCGGGCCAGGCCGACCTGATCGACGTGACGGCGGACGACTACGAACGGCTCCGGGCCCAAGCAGCGAAGTTCCAGCCGGCCGAACTGTCGCGGGTCATCGGGCTGCTGCTCGCGGCGCAGACCGACATGCGCTGGACCACCTCGCCCCGCCTGACCCTCGAGCTGGCGCTGGTGCGCTCGACCATGCCGGAGACCGACCCCGCCCCCGAGGCCCTCATCGCCCGGCTGGAGCGCCTGGAACGTCTTGCCGGGGTCCAGGACGGCCCCCAGGAGGCCAGGGCCTCGGCGCCGCCAGTCCCCGCCGCCGCGCCGCCGCCCACTCGGAAGGCAATGTCCGCTCGTGAGTCGACGCCGGCTCGGGAGGCAAGGCCCGCGCCGCACCAACCACCGGAGACAACGGGTGCGGTGGCCGAGGATCGGGAAGCGGTATCCGAACCGGCGGAATCGGTGGTGATTCCGGCACCCGAGCCGGCGGAAGCCGTGGTGGTTCCGGAACTCGAGCCGGCGGAAGCCGTGGTGGCTCCGGAACCCGAGCCGGCGAGCCCCCCGCAGCCCGGTGCCGTCCCCGGGTCGGGCCCGGCAGTGGACGTGGACATGCTTCGGCGGTCCTGGCCGGCCGTGCTGGAGCGGGTGAAGGCGGTCCTGCGGGCCGTGCTGGAGATCGCCACGCCGGTGGCGTACGACGGCGCCACCCTCGACCTGGCCTTCCCGCCGAACCGGACCTTCGGCGTGGCCAAGGTCGAGGAGCGGGAGGGCGAGCTCCGTGCGGTGCTCCAGGAGGTGTTCGGGATCTCCCCGAAGGTCCGGTGCGTGGTTCGCGAGGCCGCTGCCGGGCCGGCCTCGGTGGAGGTCGTGGAGGACGCCCCGCCGCTGGGCGAGGAGGCCGTGCTGGCCAGGCTGAAGTCCGAGTTCGACGCCACCGAGACCACCGAGCCCGAGGGCTGGTCCTAGTGCACCGTCCCGGAGCGCTCGTGCACCGTCCCGGAGCACCGAGCGTGGGGCGCTGAGACGGTGTACGAGGGGCCGATCCAGGACCTCATCGACGAGCTGTCGCGGCTACCCGGCATCGGCCCGAAGTCGGCCCAGCGACTGGCGTTCCACCTGGTGAAGGCCCCGGCCGACGAGGCCCGGCGGCTGGCCCGGGCCATCCAGCGGGCCAAGGAGCTCATGCGATTCTGCAAGGAGTGCGGGAACGTGGCCGAGGGGGAGCTGTGCCGGATCTGCCGTGACGCTGGCCGGGACATCACCACGATCTGCGTCGTGGAGGAGCCCAAGGACGTGGCCGCCATCGAGAAAGCCGGCGTGATCAAGGGCCGGTACCACGTGCTGGGCGGCGCCATCTCCCCGCTGGACGGCATCGGCCCCGAGGATCTCCGCGTCCAGGAGCTCCTGGACCGGGTCCAGCGCGACGGCGTGACCGAGGTCATCCTGGCGACGAACCCGAACCTCGAAGGCAACGCCACCGCGATGTACGTGGCTGCGCTCCTGAAGCCCGCCGGCATCCTGGTGACGAGACTGGCCAGCGGACTCCCCGTCGGCGGCGACCTCGAGTACGCCGACGAGATCACCCTCGGCCAGGCGCTCGAGGGCCGCCGCCAGATGTAGCTCCCGGCAGGCCCCAGAGGCGACCAATCCCCTGTCCGTCCTCGTGGCGGTCGACGAGGAGCTCGCCACCACCCCGCTGGCTCTCGCCGAAGCGGACCACCTGGCCGCGACGAGAGGCGGGCCTGCAGCGGCGCGAGCGTTCCGCAAGGACGTCGCAGGAGGGGCATACCTGATCGAGTGGTGGGACGGGGCGCCGGCGGAGTCGGTGGAGATCGCGCTGCGATACGAAGATCTCGACCTCGGGCTGACCGATGCCTCCCTGGTCGCACTGGCCGCGAGGCTCGAGACCACCCGTATCGCCACGTTCGACGAACGCCACTTCCGCGCCGTACGGCCCGCGCGTGGCGGTCACTTCGTCCTGCTCCCGGTCGACGCTCGATGACCCCACGGCCCAGGAGCCGTCCCGGCACACTCGGGTGTGATCGCTCGCTGACAACAGGCGGCCGGGTGCCGGTCCTGGCGCCGGTGTGGAGCCTGTCCCTCCCCCCGCCGGCGAACCGCCCCCGGCCGACCCCGCCACCGGCGCCGACCGCGTAGCGATCAGGACGCGGGCGAGGGCAGTTCGGTCTCCGGCGTCCGGGAAGTGTCCCCCGCGGACTCCGCCTCCTTGGCGTGCTTGAGGATCCCGCTGCTGGCGAAGGCGCCGAGCAGGATGAGCCCGCCGCCGGCCAGCAGGCCGACCTGGTTGCCGTCGAGCGTGATGATGAAGTGGACCCGGCCGATCCAGTACGCGAGGGCGCCCATCCCCAGCGCGCCGACGCCGAGGCCCACCCGGAACAGCATCTGGACACCGCCCATGATCCGGCCCCGGATCCGGTCCTCGGTGACCCGCTGGGTCATCGACAGGGCCACCATGATCGCCACCGAGAACGCCGCTCCGAACGCCACGGAGATCCCGAACGCGAGCCACAGGAACGGCAGCAGGGCCATCGCGATCAGGATCCCGCCGCACATCGTCACCGCGGCCAGGAACACCCACGGCTCGCCCCGCTCCCGGACCAGCAGCCGCACCAGCCCGAGCCCCAGACCCATCCCCACTCCCCACAGCGCGGCAAGCCACCCGAAGTCGACGTCGGTGCCGTGCAGCGTGGTCTTGATGTACGCGATGCCGATGGCGAACAGCACGCCGCCGCCGAACATCGACACCACCAGCCCGGCCGAGAGCGACCGCAGGATCGGTGTTTGCAGCAGGTAGCGGAACGCCTCCGACAGCCCCTTGAACACCGGCTCGCCGGCGGTGCCTCCCGTGCGAGGGATGTTGCTGATCCGGACGACCATCCACGCCGAGAACAGGAACGTCGCGGCGTCGAAGAAGAAGGCCGTCGAGGTGGGGTGGGTTCGAAGGGCGCTCCCGAACGGCACCCACGACGGGACGTGCGACGCGGCCAGCCGCAGCCCGCCGAACGCACCCGCGGCCAGCGGGATCGAGCCGAACGACGACGCCAGGATCAGACCGTTCGCCAGGGGAAGCTGCTCGCGGTCGTCGACCAGCAGCGGCACGCTCGCATCCCGCGCCGGCAGGAACACCAGCGAGATGCACTCGTGGACGAACGCGATTACGTACAGGCCGGCGATTCCGAAGAACGGCACCAGGACGATGAGCCCCGCCCGGAGCAGGTCGCAGCTCACCATGAGCAGCCGCCGGTCCAGCCGGTCGGCCAGGATCCCCCCCACCGGTGCCGCGAAGATCGGCGGGACCAGCCGCAGGATCAGCACCACGGCCACCGCGGTCTGGTTCCTGGTGATGTCGAACGCCAGCGCGATGAACGCCAGCGTGGCCACCCAGTCGCCCAGGCCCGAGACGGCCTGGCCGGCGAACAGCCGCCGGAATCCCCTCACCGCGAACAGGCCCCGAACGCCGCCTTGGCTCTGGCTCGCCATCCGTGAACAATCCTACGGTCGGTTGTCGGTACCTCCGTTGCACCGACGAAAGGAGCTCGACCTGGTAGCGGTGGTGACGGACAGCGCGGCGAACGTGCCACCCGAGCTCGCGAGCGAGCTGGGGATCACCGTGGTCCCCCTCCACCTGCGGTTCGGCGACGACTCCTATCGCGACGGGATCGAGATGGACGGAGCTGAGTTCTACGCCCGGCTGCGCCGGGGGGATCCCGCCACGACGGCAGCGCCCTCTGTGGGGGACTGGCTGGCCGGGTTCGAAACGACCGGCGCGGACGAGGTGGTCTGCGTGACGCTCGCGTCGGGCCTGTCGGCGACCCACCACGAGGCCCAGCTCGCCGCGGAGCGGTTCCCCGGGCGGGCGGAGGTGGTGGACTCACAGAGCGCCAGCATGGGCGAGGGGTTCGCGGCCGTCGCTGCGGCCAGGGCGGCACGGGAGGGGGCCTCCCAGGCAGACGCCGAAGCGGCTGCCCGGGAGGTCGTCTCGAAGGCGGTCCTCGTGGGCGCGATCGAGACGTTCGAGTACCTCCGGCGGAGCGGCCGGGTGGGGAAGCTCCAGGCCTACGCGGCCACGCGCCTGGCCATCCGCCCGGTGTTCCGCCTGATCGCGGGGGAGATCGAGCCGATCGGCCGGCCGAGGACGCGGTCCCGAGCCGTGGCGATGGTGGTCGAGAAGACCCTGAAGGCGGCCGGCGACGGGAGACCGCTGCACGTCGCCGCGTTCCACGCGGACGCCGAGGACGACGCGGTGGCGATGATCGAACGCATCCGTTCGGAGACCGAGGTCGCGGAGTCGTTCGTGGTGGAGTCCACCCCGGCCATCGGCGCGAACGCCGGCCCAGGGCTGGTGGGCCTCGCCGCCTACCGGGATTGAGCGGCGGGCGCCGCCTGTGACACGCTCCCCGCGATGCGTGCCGGCCGGGGATTGGCGTGGGTCGCGGGAAGCTACCTGGCGGGGACCTTCCCGTCCGCGTACGTCGTGGCGAAGGCCGTCCGGGCCGACGATGTGATCGGCGCGGCCAGCGGGCTCGCCTCGGAGGGCGACGCGCACATCCTGCTGGTGGCGAACAGCGGGGCCGGTCCCGGAGCCGCGGCCATCCTCGGGGACCTGGCGAAAGGGGCCCTGGTGGGCCTCGCCGCGAAGCGGGCCGGGCTGTCGCGGGGGTGGAAGGCCGCGGCCGGCGTGGCCGTGGTTGCCGGCCACTCGTTCCCGTTCTACGCGCGGCCCTTCGCGGCGAGGGGCATCACGGCGGCGGCCGGCGTCTCGCTGGTGCTGGTCCCGGGACCGATGGTGGCGGGCGGCGCGGTCCTCGGCGTGGGCAAGCTCCTCGGCCACACCGGCTCCGCCAGCACGGTCGGCTTCGCGGTGGTCCCGGTGGTCGCCGCCCTCCAGCGCAAGCCCCTCGCGCTGGTTGCCATGAGCGCCGGCATCCTCGCCGTGATCCTGGCTCGCCGCATGGTGGGCATCCGACCGATCGCCGAGCGCGACGGCTGGCCCCGAGCCCTGTTCCGCCGCCTCCTGTTCGACTCCGACCACCCCAAGGAGCTCAGGTGAGGAAGGTGGGGTCCGCGACGCGGTCCGGTCGAGGGATTCGAGGTTCGTCCCGAACCGACTGCTACGCTGAGGCTTCCGCCGGTTCCAGGAGGCGTTGTGGCGTGCCGGTGATCGTGCAGAAGTACGGCGGGACCTCGATGAGGGACGCTGCCCGGATCACGGCGGTGGCCGACCGGGTGGTGCGGGCCAGGGAGCAGGGGTACGACGTGGTGGTCGTGGTCTCGGCCATGGGCGACAGCACCGACGATCTGATGAGCATGGCCCACGAGCTCTCGCCGATCCCGAACCCGCGCGAGCTGGACATGCTCCTGACTGCGGGGGAACGCATCGCGATGTCGCTCCTGGCCATCGCGATCAACGAACGGGGCCATCCCGCGGCCTCCTACACGGGCTCCCAGGCCGGGATCATCACCGACACCCGGCACGGTGACGCGAAGATCATCGACGTCCGTCCCGGCCGGGTCCTGGAGGCGGTGGGGCAGGGGAACATCGTGATCGTGGCGGGATTCCAGGGGGTCTCCGCCACCGCCGACGTCACCACCCTGGGCCGGGGCGGGAGCGACACCACCGCGGTGGCCCTCGCCGACGCCATCGGGGCCGAGTTCTGCGAGATCTACACCGACGTCCCCGGGGTGTTCACCGCCGACCCGCGGGTGGAGCCGGCCGCCCGCAAGCTCCACGCGGTGTCGTTCGAGGAGATGCTCGAGATCGCGGCCTCGGGGGCGAAGGTTCTCCAGACCAGGGCCGTCGAGTACGCTCGGCGGAGCGGCGTGATGCTCCACGTGCGCTCCTCGTTCTCCGACGAGGACGGCACGTGGGTGACGGAGGAAGACGAACGGATGGAGCAGGCCCTCATCTCCGGCGTGGCCAGCGACGCCACCGAGGCCAAGGTCACCCTGCAGGACGTCCCGGACCGGCCGGGGGTGGCCGCCACGATCTTCCGGGCCGTGGCCGACGAGGGCGTGAACATCGACATGATCGTGCAGAACGTGTCGCACCAGGGGCGGACCGACGTGAGCTTCACCGCGCCGAAGGCCGATCTCCCGCGCCTGCGGACGGTCATGGATCGTGTCTCGGAGGAGATTGGCGCGAACGGGTTCGTGATGGACGACGGCGTGGCCAAGGTGTCGCTGGTGGGGGCCGGGATGAAGAGCCACCCCGGCGTGGCCGCCGACATGTTCGCCGCGCTGGCCGAGGAGGACATCAACATCGAGATGATCTCCACGTCGTCGATCCGGGTTTCGTGCGTGGTCCGGGCGGCCGACGCCGACCGGGCCGTCCGGGCCATCCACGCGAAGTTCAACCTGGCGGAGGAGGCCACCGCGAGGGAGGTCCATTGATGCGCGTGGCGGTGGTTGGGGCCACGGGCGCGGTCGGCCGGGAGATGGTCCGGACCCTCGAACAGCGCGCCTTCCCCGTGGACGAGCTGGTGCCGTTCGCGACCGCACGGAGCGCCGGGACCCGCCTGGCCTTCCGTGGCGAGGACGTCGTCGTCCGCGAGTTCTCGCTGCAGGCCCTCCGGGGATGCGACCTGGCGCTGCTCTCGGCGGGAGCCACCGCGGCCCGGGCCATCTGCCGGGAGGCAGCCGCCGGGGGCACGGTGTGCGTGGACAACTCCAGCGCTTGGCGGATGGCGCCGGACGTGCCGCTGATCGTCCCCGAGGTGAACGCGCACGCGCTCGAGGGGCACTCCGGCATCGTGGCCAACCCGAACTGCACCGCGATCACCGCCCTCATGGCCGTGGGACCGCTGCACGATGCGTTCGGCCTGACCGGGCTCGTCCTGTCCTCCTATCAGTCCGTGTCCGGGAGCGGCATGAAGGGCATCCGGGAGCTGGCCGAGCAGGTGGAGAAGCTCGGCGGGGGCGTGGAGTCGCTGCAGGCCCCGGACCACGACGCGCTCCCGGTGGGTGAGGTGTACGGCCGCCCCATCGCGTTCAACGTCTTACCGCTGCAGGGCGGGATGGACGAGGAGGACTGGACCGGGGAGGAGCGCAAGCTGCTGAACGAGACGCGGAAGATCCTCGAGCTGCCGCACCTCCAGGTTCAGGCCACCGTGGTCCGGGTGCCGGTGGTGACGGGGCACTCGGTCTCGATCTACGCGACGTTCGGCCGGCCGGTGACGCCCGAGGAGGCGCGGGAGGCCCTGGAACGCGCGCCGGGGGTCCGGGTGGTGGACCGGCCACACCAGGACGAGTACCCAACGCCGCTCGACGCCGCCGGCATCGACGACGTCCTGGTCGGCCGGATCCGGGCCGCCGCCGGCCGGGACGACGCCCTGCTGTTGTTCGCGTGCGGCGACAACCTCCGGAAGGGCGCAGCGCTCAATGCGATCCAGATCGCCGAGACGCTGTTCCTGGCGGATTCGTGACCGAGCAGGACTGCATCTTCTGCGCGATCGTGTCGGGCGCCGCGCCCTCGGAGCGGGTATTCGAGGACGAACGAACCGTGGCCTTCCTCGACATCAACCCCGCCACCGACGGCCACACCCTGGTCGTGCCGAAGGCCCATGCCACCGACATCTGGGAGCTCTCCCACGAGGACGCCGTCGCGGTGATGGCCGCCGCGGTCCGGGTGGCCCGCGCCGCGCGTGAATCGCTGGCGTGCGACGGGCTGAACCTGGTGCAGGCGAACGGCCGGGCCGGCTGGCAGCACGTGTTCCATTTCCACCTGCACGTCGTGCCCCGGTACGACGGCGACGGCCTGAAGCCGCCCTGGTCCCTGGCCCACCCCGGCGGCGATCGTGACCGCATCGCCGAGGTCGCCGACCGCCTCCGCTCAGCCCTCTGAAGGAGGCGGCGCGGGGGGCCACTGGACGCCGTGGCCCTCGAACAGCTTCGAGAAGGACTTCGCGGCGTCGGTGAGGCCCTCGCGGAGGTAGAAGGCGTGGGCTCGGTCGCGGCAGTTCGCGGACTCGAGCGAGAGCGACCAGCACCCGCGGGACAGGGCCAGCTCGTCGCACCGGCCGAGCAGCGCGGCCCCTGCGCCGCGGCTCCTGGACGCCTCGCCGACGATGAGGTCCGGGATCCACGCCTGGGGGGTCGTGAAGTTCAGGCGGACCCGGTACTCCATGTCGACGAACCCGACCACGGTCCCGTCCTCCACCGCCACCAGGGCCTCGGTGTCGTCGCGGTTGAGGTAGCGCAGGTGCACCTCGCGGGCCGCGACCTCGTCCGGGCCGCCCAGGACGTCCGGACGCCCCAGCTCGGCCAGCAGGCGGCCACGACCGGCCAGTCCTCCGGCGTCGCGTCCCGCACCTCGACGGCGGTGGGCACTAGAAGAAGTCCGGTGACCAGGGCGGCGGGCCGGCGAACAGCGAGCCCAGGACGGGGACGGCCGGGTCGTCCGGCCGGAGCGCCCCCAGGCGGACCAGGTCGTGCGCGGAGAGGTAGCCCGTGTACAGCGCGGTGAGCATGCCCACGGGGATAGGATCGGGAGCCGGTCCGTCCTCGCGGGTGACGGCGACCTTGCCGCCTGAGGCCTCGATCCGGAACGGCCCGGCGTTGTCGGGGAACAGGGCGTCCTCGACGGCGATCACGCACTCCCCCTCGACCAGCCCGTACCCCCTGGCCTCGAGGGCCCGGGGAACGTCGAGGATCCGGTTCATCCATCGGAACTCGGACTTCTGGGTCACAGAGCGTGACTCGGCCAGGAGGAGGGCCAGCGGGTCGTTCGGCGACCCGTGCCACGTGACCTCCGCCCCGATCGAGTGGAACCCGCCGAAGTACCCGAGCAGCGCGGCCGCCGCTCGCCTGGTCAGGGCCACGAGGTGCGTGCAGGCCGGATCGATGCCGAACCCCGCCCGCTCGCCCCGTCCGTAGCAGGCGTAGCCCTCCGCGCCGTCGGGTCCGGTGGCCACCACGACGTGGGGGACGACGTCCGGGTTGCTCATCTGCAGCGTGCGGTGCCGCCACGAGCCCTCGTCCTCGAACCACACCGGGCCGGAATGCTGCGGGGCGTACTTCCGGAAACAGGCCCGGACATCGGCCAGCCGGGAGTCGTCGCGGGTGGTATCGAGCTCGATCCCCTCGCCGCCGGTCCGCGGCAGGGCTCGCAGCGGCGCGGCCAGCTCCGTGAACACCCCGGCGATCTCGTACCCGAGCTTCCGGTACACCGCGACGGTGGCCGGGTACAGCGAGCTGATCACGTCGCCCGCCTCCCGGCGCTGCCGGATGAGCTCGGCCACCAGCGCCCCGCCGGTCCCCTTCCCCCGCGTGTCCGGACGCACCGCCACCGCGGCGATGCCCGCGCACGGGACGCCGCGGCTGCCGAAGAACTGCTCGAGCGGATGCGACATCGAGGTGGCGACGATCCGGTCGCCCTCGTAGGCGCAGAGGTACAGCTCCAGGCGGGCGATCGAGGAGAATCGCTGTCGGAGGGCCGGGGGGCTGCCGAAGGCCGACTGCAGGACGTCGCCGACCCGCTCGCGCTCGTCCTCGGTGGGGACGCGGTACTCGACGCTCACGCCGGCCTCACCGCGGCTCGCAGGAGCAGGGGATCGAACTGCACTTCGGGCACCCGGCCGCGTACCGGGAGGCAGCGCGCTCGAGGTCGACGTCCAGCAGGTTCGCCAGCGATCCCAGCCACGCCAGGACGTCCGAGAACTCGTGCTCCAGGGCGGCGGGATCGTTCGTGCGCATGGCACTGGCCACCTCCCCGACCTCCTCCACCATCCACCGGAACACGCCGTCGGGACCCCGGCGCAGGTCGCGCTCGAGATACGTGCGTCGCAACACCCCCTGGAACTCCGAGATCTCCATCAGCCGGCGAGTGTACCGGCCCCGACCGACAGTTCCGGGATCAGCCGAACGTGCCGGTGTTCTCCGGCGTTCCCCGGAAGCTCGTCCAGTCCATGGCTCTGGGTCAGGGGACGAAGACGCCCGTGTTTGATTTGTTCCACCGCATGGAGCCCCAGTCGATCCCGGACTTCAGCCCCTCCGTGTCGAACACGAACACGACCCCCGACCGGGTGACGACGGCCACGTCGACGTCGTGGTCGCCGTCGATGTCCCCGGCCGCCGCCGAGGCCTGGACCCACTGGCCGACGTACTTCGGCCACCCGGACGGCTCCGAGCCGTTCAGCCGGAAGGCGTGCACGAACCCCTCGCCATTGCCGATCACGATCTCC
>WNFV01001502.1_pt1 | contig 32198 bp, 34 predicted proteins | sample 5400101 | NCBI WGS metagenome assembly WNFV01 (sample SAMN13153361, study PRJNA577476) | soil metagenome | isolation source: 115 cm soil or saprolite under grassland replicate 1 | place: USA:California | collected 2016-06-15 | reverse complement strand
GACCCCGGCGGTGCGCCCGTGAAGGCCGCGAAGGATCTCGCGGTCCTCGAGGCCTCGGGCCTCGTCTCGATCGCCGCCCTGCAGCCCGAGCTCGAGTACATGTTCCGTCACGCCCTGCTGCAGGACGCCGCGTACGGATCGCTGCTGAAGCAGGAGCGACGCGAGCTGCATCGCCGGGTCGCCCGCGCGCTCGACGAGCTGTATCCGGATCGCCGCGACGAGCTCGCCGGCGTCGTCGCCCTCCACCTCGAGCAGGCCGGCGACGCCGAGGCGGCCGCGGAGCGGTACGTCGCCGCGGGGGACCATGCGCTCGCGCGCCACGCGAAGACGGAGGCGCGTGCGCTCTTCGAGCGCGCTCTTGCGCTCATCGTGGCCGACGATGCCCGGCCCGCGTCCCGGCAGCTCCGCGTGCGCGCGATCGTGGGATCGACGCGCGCCGGATGGACGTTCGTACCGCCCGGGGAAGCGGCGGAGCGGATCGGCGCAGTGCTCGCCGATGCCGAGGCGACCGGCGACATCCGGCTGATCGGACAGGCGCACTTCTGGAACGCGTTCCTTCGCCGCCAGGTCGGCGAGACGGTCGAGACGAGCCCCGGTCTCCGGCGTTCGCTCGCGCGCGCGCGGGAGCTGGCGCAGCAGAGCGGCGATGCCGTCGGGATCGCCATGACCGAAGCGTTCAACGGAGCGAGCCTCGTCCTCACCGGCAAGATGCGCGAGGGGACGGCGATCCTCGAGGAGCACCTCCCGATCATCGAGTCGCAGGGCGATCCGCTCAGCGCGGCGCTCCTGAACGATCTCCTCACGCTCGGGTACGCGCGCCTCGGCGACTTCGCCTCCGCCGAGCGCAGCGTCGCGCGCGCGGAGCGGCTGGCACGGGACGGGGATCCGCTCGCGCGCCTCGACGTGACGCTCGCTCGCGCCCAGATCGCGGGGGAGCGCGGCGAGTCCGCGGTGGCGATCGAGCTCGGGACCTCGTGCGCTCGGGACTCGGACGCGCTCGGCGCGCCGGCATGCGCCGTCGTCGCCAACCTGATCGTCGGCACGTCGCGGCTCCGGCTCGAGGACGCCGCCAGCGCCCGGCCGCCGCTCGAGCGCGGCTATCAGCTCTCGACGACGGTCGGACTGCCGCCCCTGCGCAATCTCACCGGGGGGATGCTCGCGGGGACGGTGGTGCGCCTCGGCGACCGCGCCCAGATCGTCGGCTGGGACGAGGCGCTCGCGGGTGCGCGCGCCCTCGCGGACCGGTACGGGGAGGCGACGATCCTCGCGGAGCGCGCGGCCTCGCGCATGCGCTCCGGCGACCCCGCCGACGACGCGATCATGTCCGACCTCGCGACGGCGGTGCGCCTCTTCGAGGCGATCGAAGCGCGCCCGGCCCTCGCGCGCGCCCTGCGCGAGCAGGCGCGCGCGCTCGACGCCGCCGGCCCCACCTCGGAGGCCGATGCCGCGCGGTCGCGCGCGGCCGGGATCGAGAAGGACCTCGGGATCGCGCCCCGCACGGAGCACGACACGGCCAAAGCCCCGATCGCCTAGCCAGAATGGACGGATGATCGCCTTGCGTGGGCCATTCGGCTCGCGCGCCGCACCTCCAGCCCGGCCATCGTGGCCCGTCTACCGGCGGCTGCTCGGTTTCGCGCGCCCCTACGCCGCACGCCTCGCCATCGCTGCGGTGCTCCTCGTGATCTCCACGGCCCTGTTCCTGGCCTGGCCCCAGTTCGTGCAGCGGCTCGTCGACGGCGCGGTGTCGGCGCGCGACAGGGCGCAGCTCGACACCACCGTCGTGCTCCTCATCGCCCTGCTGCTCGCGCGCACCGCCGTCGACAGCGTGCGCGGCTACCTCGTGAGCTGGACCGGCGAGCGGATCATCGCGGACCTGCGGATCCGGCTCGCCCGCCACCTCCTCGGGCTCTCGCTGTCCTTCTTCAATGACCGCAAGACGGGCGAGCTCCTCGCCCACGTGACGAACGACGTGACGCAGCTGCATTTCGCGGTGACGCAGTCGGTCCTCTCCGTCCTCTCGCAGGTCCTCACGCTGGCCGGCGGCGCCGCGATCGTGTTCTCCGTGAACTGGAAGCTCGCGGCGCTCACCTTCGTCGTCGCGCCGCTCGTCGCGATCATCGGCGTCGCGTACGGCCGGCGGATCCGGCGGCTCTCGCGCGCGATGATGGACGCGCAGGGCGAGGTGGTCGGCATCCTCCAGGAGTCCCTCGCCGAGATCCGCACGGTGCAGGCGTTCACCCGCGAGCCGCACGAGGCCGCGCGGTTCGCTTCCGGGATCGAGAAGCAGTTCGGCCTCGCGATCCGCATGACGCGCTGGCAGTCGACGATCGGGCCCGTCCTCTTCTTCCTCGTCTTCTCCGGCATCGTCATCGTCCTGTGGTACGGGGGCCGTCTCGTCATCGACGGCGAGCTCACGATCGGGCAGCTGTTCGAGTTCATCCTCTACATGGGGATGATCGCCGCGCCCGTCGGCGGGCTCGCGCAGGAGTGGTCGCGCGTCCAGCAGGCCTTCGGCGCGGCCGATCGCGTGTTCGACGTGCTCGACCGCGAGGCGGACGTCCGTGACGCCCCGGGCGCGCGCGTCGCGCCGCGCTTCGCCGGCCGGATCGAGCTCGACGGCGTGTCATTCCGCTACGGCAGCGGCCCGATGGTCCTCGAGGACGTGACCGTCGCGATCGACGCGGGCTCGGTCGTCGCGCTCGTCGGACCGTCGGGGGCGGGGAAGACGACGCTCGTGAACCTCATCGGCCGCTTCTACGACCCCGTGAGCGGAAGCGTGCGCGTCGATGGCGAGGACGTGCGAGCCTTCACGGTCGCCTCCCTCCGCGCCCAGATCGCGGTCGTGCCGCAGGAGCCGATCCTCTTTGCCGCGAGCGTCCGCGAGAACATCCGGTATGGCCGGCTCGACGCGGACGACGCGGCCATCGAGGCGGCGGCCGACGCCGCGAACGCGACCGAGTTCGTCCATCGCCTCCCCGAGGGCTACGACACGATCGTCGGCGAGCGCGGGGTGAAGCTGTCGGTCGGGCAGCGCCAGCGGATCGCGATCGCGCGGGCGCTGCTGCGCGACGCCCGCATCCTCCTCCTCGACGAGGCCACGTCGTCGCTCGACAACGAATCGGAGTACCTCGTCCAGGAAGCGCTCGAGCGCCTGATGCGTGGACGAACGACGATCGTCATCGCGCATCGGCTCACGACCGTGCAGCGCGCCGGGCGCATCCTCGTCGTCGCGGCCGGGCGCATCGTGGAGAGCGGGACGCATCAGGAGCTGCTCGCTCGCCGCGGGCTGTACCAGCGCCTGTACGAGCGGACCTTCGAGCGGAGAGCGGAGCCGGTCCCCGCGTTCTAGCAGGGCCCTCCGGCGGTGCGTGTCGCGCACGGTGATGGCGGTCACAGTGAGGATGACCTCGCGACGCGTGCGGGTTCCAGCAGTGACCGACCGTCGATGCCGCAGCGAGCGGCGGCGGTGCGGAGGAAGGAACGCACATGAGCGCATGCCTCGCAGGCTGTCAGGAGATGGCCGGCGATCTGGATGTGCCCGGCGTCCAGGGCTCCGTCTACCGCGTCACCGGTCACATCGCGACGGCCGGCCAGAACAGCTTCGCGGGCCGCTTGCCCCTCGGCGACGCCGCGGGCGCGTTCCGAGGCCCGGGCCTTCTCGACCCGTTCGGCTCCCGGATCCACCTGATCGTCCGTGACCACGGCCTCGCGACCGACATCGACGTCGCGAGCGATCGCGATCCCGACACCCTGTCCCAGGGTGAGCTGATCCAGGCGCTCTTCAATGAGACCTCGCCGCGCTCGTGCAACGTCGTCTGCTTCGACGCGCAGAAGTCGGAGCACCTGCCGCACCGATAGACGGGTCCCGGGGCAGGGCCGGCAACACGCCGGCTCTGCCCTCACGCAGATGGATCCGCGCGGTGACGAGTCTGTCTCAGTCCGAGCGGGCGCTCGTCACGTCGTCTGTCCCGCTCGGCGCGGTCTGGCATCGTTGTTCGTCCTGGCTACGTTGATCGCGTCCGTCCCAACGGCCCGCCCGCCCGAGCACGCCGCGCCGTTCGCGCCGCAGACGCTCGAGGAGACGGGTCTGACGTCCATGTTCATCGCGGAGCTCGCGATCAAGCTCCTCTATCAGAAAGGCCAGTCGAGCGGTGCGGACCTCGCGAACGCCCTCTGCCTGCCGATGAAGCTGCTCGAGCCCGTGCTCGACGCGCTGAAGGCGGAGCACCTCGTCGAGGTGAAGGGCGGATCCGGCGTGAGCGCCGCCACCTACATCCACGCGCTCTCGGGCGGGATCGGGACCGGTCGCGCGAGGGAGGCCCTCGACCGCAACGGGTATGTCGGCCCCGCGCCGGTGACGCTCTCCCAGTACGTGAAGCGCGTCCGCGCGCAGTCCATCGGCGACGTGCACATCACCGGGGAGGACCTGAAGGCGGCCCTCTCGCATCTCGTCCTGCCGGACCGCACGCTGCGCCAGCTCGGCCCGGCCATCAACAGCGGACGCTCGATCTTCCTCTTCGGCCCTCCGGGCACGGGCAAGTCGTCGATCGCGGAGACGCTCGCGTCGCTGCTGAAGGGCGGCATGGTGGTGCCGCACGCGATCCAGGTCGGGCCGCAGATCGTCCGCGTGTACGACCCGTCGCGCCATCACCCGCTCATCGACCTCGACGCCCGCTTCGACCGGCGGTGGATCCCGGTCACGCGGCCCTTCGTGAAGGTGGGCGGCGAGCTCACGCTCGAGGATCTCGACCTCGCGTTCGACGCGTCCTCGGGGACGCACGAGGCGCCGTTCCAGATGAAGGCCAACGGCGGGGTCCTCCTCATCGACGACTTCGGCCGGCAGCGCGCGTCGCCCGAGCAGCTCCTCAACCGGTGGATCGTCCCGCTCGACCGCGACGTCGACTTCCTCACGACGATCGACGGCCGCAAGATCGAGGTGCCGTTCGACACGCTGCTCGTCTTCGCGACGAACCGCACGCCGTCGTCCCTCGTCGACGAGGCCTTCCTCCGGCGCATCCAGTACAAGATCGAGATCCGTCCCCCGACGGAGCAGGAGTTCGCCGAGATCCTCCGACGCATCTGCGAGTCGCGGAAGATCACGTACTACCCGCAGGCGGCGCAGTGGATCATCCGCTACTGCAAGGAGCGCGGCATCGCGCTGCGCTCGTGCCATCCGCGCGATCTCATGACGCACCTCGCGGCCGCCGCGCGCTTCCTCGAGAAGCCCATCGAGATCACGCCGGAGCTCGTGGCGCTCGCGTGCGAGACGTACTTCGTCGCGCTCGAGCCGCCGCCCGCGAAGCCGGCGTCGCGAACGGCCAAGCCGAGCCAGGTCCCGCCCGCCGCCTGACTAGTTCGCGGCGCGCAGCTCGAAGCGCAGATGGTCGATGTGGCCGTCCTGCGTCGTGAACACCCAGGTCGTGTAGTTCGCGAAGATCCCCGGGGCGCGCGTGAGCGTCGTGACGCGTGCCTCGTCGCCGATCTGCTCCTCGGAGCGGAACGTCTGCACGAGCTCCGGCGCGAGGCGGACCATCTGGCGCACGCCCTCCCTGCCCCTGAGGGGCGCTTCCGCGCCCGGGAGGAGGATCTCGATGTCCTCGGCGCACAGCTCGGCCGCGCGGTCGGCCTCCTTCGCCTCGACGGCGTCGATGAACGCGCGGCCGATCTCGAGCGGGGTCATGGCGTATAGCCTGCACGAAGACGGCCGCCGATGGAGGTGCGCTCATGGAAGTGAAGGAGCTCGGCCACGTCGTCCTCTACGTCCGCGACCTCGAACGCTCGCGTCGCTTCTACCGTGACGTGCTCGGGTGGAAGGAGATCACGCCGGAGGGCGGCATGCGCTTCCCCGCGGCGGCGTTCTCGTCCGGCCGGACGCATCACGAGCTCCTCCTCATCGAGGTCGGACCGAACGCGGCGCCGATCCCCGCCGGCCGCCGCGTCGGTATGTACCACTTCGGGCTGAAGGTCGGGACGACCGACGACGAGCTGCGCGAGGCGCGCGACACCCTCGCGCGGTCCGGAGCGCGCGTGGTCGGGGCGAGCGATCATGGCGTCACGCACAGCCTGTACATCGAGGATCCCGACGGTCACGAGATCGAGCTGTACATCGACGTGCAGCCCGAGCGCTGGCGCGAGGATCCCGCCGCGGTGTTCGCCGACATCAAGCCGCTCAGCATCTAGCCTTCGAGCGCGATCGGCAGGGTGAAGCGGATGGTCGTTCCGCGTCCCTCGCCGTCGCTCTGTGCCTCGATCTCGCCGCCGTGCGCCCGGACGAGGTCGCGCGCGATGGCGAGGCCGAGCCCGGTCCCGCGCGACCCGACGTCCTTGTGGAAGCGGTCGAAGATGAGCGGCAGGTCGTCGGGAGCGATGCCGCGCCCGGTGTCGCTGACGATCACGCGCACGTGCGACGGCCCGTCGCGGTGCGCGCTCACGGCCACCGTCCCGCCGGCGAGCGTGTAGCGCAGCGCGTTCGAGAGCAGGTTGTCGAGGACCTCGCGCAGCCGCGTGGGGTCGACGTCGACGGGCGGCAGGTCGAGCGGCACGGTGGACGTGATCTCGACGCCCGCGGCGGTCGCGGGCGGTGACTGCGCGTCGATCGCGTCGTCGACGACGTCGTCGAGCGAGGTCGGGCGGCGGTCGAGACGCAGCGCGCCGCTCTCGGCGAGCGAGAGGATCCGGAGGTCCTCGATGATCCGCGCCATGTGCCGCGTCTCGTCGAGGACCGTGCCGAGGTGCGCCTCGTCGCGCGCATACACGCCGTCGATCGCGCCTTCGAGCTGGCCCTGGATGACGCTCAGCGGGGTTCGCAGCTCGTGCGTGACGTCGGCGAGAAGGCGTTTCCGCTCCTGCTCCCCGCGCTCGAGACGCTCGCTCATCGCGTTGAAGCTCTCGACGAGGCGGCGCACCTCGCGCGGTCCGCGCGGGCGGACGCGCGCGGCGTAGTCGCCGTCCGCGACGCGCTCGGCCGCCTCCATGAGATCGCCGATCGGCGCGGCCGCGCGGCGGAAGGAGCGGACGAACATCGCGAGGAAGATGAGGAAGGGGAGCGCGAGCGCGACGAAGACCTGCGCGCCCACGGGGACACCGACGGCGCCGAGCGCGCTCGAGACGGTCCAGATGAACGCCGCGATCGCGAGCTGCAGGACGAGGAAGAAGATGATCGCGAAGACCGCCATGCGGACGAAGAACCGCGCGGGAGGCGTGATCCAGCGTCCGCGCGGCGGCCACTCCTCGCTCTGAGGCCACCAGGTCGGCCGCTTCCCGCGCCCCCACGGCGGGCCGTGGCGATGCGTCACTCCGGCTCCGCGAAGCGGTACCCGACCGAGTGGACCGTGAGCACGTAGCGCGGGTGGCGCGGATCCGTCTCGAGCTTGCGCCGGATGTTCTTCACGTGCGCGTCGATGGCGCGCTCGTACGACTCGACCGCGACGCCGTGGATGGCGTCGAGCAGCTGCGCGCGCGTGAAGACGCGCCCGGGCTGCCGCGCGAGGGTCGCGAGCAGGTGGATCTCCGTCCGCGTGAGCTCGACGTTGCGGTCACCCGCGGTCACGCGCATGTGGTCGAGGTCCACGGTCACGTCGCCCGCGCGGACCAGCTGGGTCGGCTCTGTGGCCTGGTCGGTGCGGCGGAGGACGGCGCGCACGCGGGCGACGACCTCCTTCGGGCTGAACGGCTTCACCACATAGTCGTCGGCGCCGAGCTCGAGACCGACGAGACGGTCAGACTCCTCGCCGCGCGCCGTCAGGACGACGATCGGGACGCGCGATCGCTCGCGCAGCCGTCGCACGACGTCGAGGCCGTCCATGTCGGGGAGGCCAAGGTCGAGCACGACGAGGTCCGGCCGATCGCGCTGCGCGATCTGGATCGCCGAACGCCCATCGAGCGCCTCGACCGAGCGGAATCCCGCTCGGTCGAGGTAGTCACGGACGATGCGGACGATCTTGGGCTCGTCGTCGACGACGAGGACGGTCCTCAGCTGTCAGCCTTCCCCGAGGTGCCGCGCTCGTGCGCTTGTCTGTGCCATTCGTCGAACATTCTCGGGCCGCCGCCGTAGCCCATGCGGTGGCCGCCACCGAAGGCGGCGCGGAAGAGGCCGAAGATCAGGAACAGGAAGAGGATCGGGAACAGCAAACCGAAGAAGGGGAAGAACCCGAATGCGAAGGGGTGCCAGTACGGATATGCGGCGACCGCGGTGGCGCCGGCCGTACCCGTGACGGTCGCCGCCGTGCTGACGCCTACCTGGTAGGCGACGCCCGCGACCACGCTGAGGAGCAGGACCAGACCGAACGTGACGGCGAGTGCTCGTGCCATGTGATGACCTCCATCTCATGTCGCTACGAACGATCCTCGCCTGCTTGTGTGGATCGATCGTGAATGGGCTGTGGAGCCTTCGCTGGCATCTCGCCTGCACCGCTACCGACCATGCGTGTGGGCCTGCTCGCCCCCCTCCTCGAACGGATCCCTCCCGGCAACTATGGCGGGACCGAGCGGGTGATGGCGTGGCTGGCTGACGAGCTCGTCGCGCTCGGCCTCGATGTCGATCTCTTCGCGAGCGGCGACTGCGACACACGAGCGCGCCTCGTCTCGCTCGTCCCACGCGCGCTCTGGCACGACGAGGGCATCCGGGACTACACGGCTGTGCGCGTGGCAGCCCTCGCGCGCGCATACGCGATCGCGGCCGTCGACGTCATGCACGACCACGCTGAGCTGCTCGCGTACCCGCTCGCCCGCGCGGCGGCGTTCCCGACCGTCTCGACGCTGCACTCGCGAACGGACACGCGCGAGTGCGCGTTCGTCTACGACGAATTCCGCGAGCATCCGCTCGTCGCGATCTCGCACGCGCAGCGCCGGCCGCTCCCGAAGGCGAACTGGGTGGCGACGGTGCACCACGGCATGCCGGCCGATCTCTACCGGCCGTCCTACGCCCGGGGGTCGTACCTCGCGTTCGTCGGCCGGATCGCGCCGGAGAAGGGCGTCCATCTCGCGATCGAGGTCGCGCGACGGACGGGCCTGCCGCTGAAGATCGCGGGGCGGCCGCCGCTCGAGGAGTGGAAGTACCTCGAGGCGAGGACCGATCACGAGTACTACGAGACGATGGTCCGCCCGTACCTCGGCACCGACGGCATCGAATACGTCGGGGAGCTCGACGACGCGGGAAAGCAGGATCTCTACGAAGGCGCGCTCGCGCTGCTCTTCCCGATCGACTGGCCGGAGCCGTTCGGCCTCGTGCTCATCGAGGCGATGGCCTGCGGGACGCCGATCCTCGCGCGGCCGCGCGGGTCGGTCCCGGAGATCGTCACTGACGGCGTGAACGGCTTCCACTGCGAGGACGTCGGCGAGATGACCCTGGCCCTCGACCGCATCGACCGCATCGACCGCGAGGCGTGCCGCCGCGAGTTCGACGCGCGCTTCACGGCGCGCCGGATGGCGCTCGACTACCTCGCCGTGTACGAGCGGATGACCGCACGTGCGGTCCGCGCGACCGAGGCCGAGCCCGAGTCCGAGCCAGGCGAGCCGACGGAGCTAGGCCGCTCGCGCTGACCAGCGCTCGAACCAGTCCGCGGCGAGCCGTGCCACCTCCTCGATCTTCCCGGGCTCTTCGAACAGGTGCGTCGCACCCGCGACGATGACGAGCTCCTTGTCCTTCGACCCCAGACGCTCGAACGCCGTGCGGTTCATGCCGACGACCGGCGTGTCGAGGCTGCCGACGATGAGCAGCGTCGGCGCCGTGACGCGCTCGAGCGCGTCACGCGCGAGATCCGGGCGACCACCGCGCGAGACGATCGCGCGCACTGCGTCATCGCCGGCCGCCGCGACGAGAGCCGCCGCGGCGCCCGTGCTCGCTCCGAACAGGCCGAGCGGGAGCGCCGCGAGGTCAGGGTCCGCGCGCACCCAGCGGATGACCTGGCGCAGGCGGTCGGCGAGGAAGGAGATGTCGAAGCGCAGCTCGCCGGTGAGGTCGTCGCGCCGCTCCTCGGCGTCCGTGAGCAGGTCGAAGAGCAGCGTCGCGAAGCCGCTCGCCTGCAGCGTCGCGGCGACCCCGCGGTTGCGCGAGCTCTTGCGGGAGCTGCCGCTCCCATGGGCGAAGATCACGATCCCCGCCGAACCGGCGGGCACGCTGAGGTCCCCGGCGACGGCGTCGCCGTCAGCGACCGGCAGGCTGATCTGACGTTCCGCGAGCCGCGGCACGCTCATCGAGCATCGCCTCCACTTCTTCGTCGCTCAGCTGCGGGAAGGTCTCGTACCACAGACCGACTGCGCGCATGTCGCGCGGCGCGATGACGGTGATGACCTCGTCGACCTCGCGCGCGATGTCGGCCACGCTCTCGGGAGCGGCCACAGGGACGGCGAGGACGACGCGCGCGGGCCGCCGCGTGCGCGCCGACCGGGCCGCCGCGGTGGCCGTCGCGCCGGTCGCGAGGCCGTCGTCCACGATGACGACCGTGCGGCCCGCAGGGTCGTACGCGTGCCGCCCGTGCCGCAGGCGGTCCTCGAGCTCCGCCGCGCGGACGCTCTCGCGCGCGGAGATGCGCTCGATCTCGTCGCGGCCGAGCCCGAGCATGTCGACGAGGTCCTCGCGCAGCACCGACGCACCGGGGGCGATCGCGCCGATCGCGAGCTCGGGCTGCTGCGGCGCTCCGAGCTTGCGCGCCACGATGACGTCGAGCGGCGCGTCGAGCGCCTTGGCCACCTCGTACGCGACGGCGACGCCACCGCGCGGCAGGCCGAGGACGAGGACGTCGTCGCCTCGAAGGTGCTCGAGCTTGGCCGCGAGCTGGCGGCCGGCATCCGCGCGGTCGGCGAACCGCAGCTCGGTGGGGCCGCCGAAGAAGCGCATGGCCTCGGCCGCTACGCCTCCGGGAGCGGCTCCGCGTTGACGCCGGCGGCGGAGCAGTTCCCGCAGCAGAACACGTGGCTGCCCTCGGTCACCGCATGCGCGCGGTCATGGATCGGTGCGCCGCAGCGCGAGCACGCGCGCCCGCCGAGCGCGCCTTCGCGGACGCGGATCTCCGCGGCGTCGGCGCGCGCGCAGTTCGCGCAGCAGTACGTTCGACCTTCCTGGACGATGGACGAGCGCGTGTCGATGAGCGGCGCGCCGCAGCGGTCGCACGCGGGGTCGAGCGGGAGACCTTCCTCTCGCGTCATGGGCCGGTGACTCTGCTCCCGCAGGGCGTATGCCGAGCCTACTCCGACGGCATGATCGATGCGGGATCCACGGCGGGAGGTGCGGCATGCAGCAGATCGAACAGCGCGTCGTCGGCGACACGGAGCACGAGCACGTCCACGAGCCGATCACGCATACCCACGACCACTACCACGTCTCGCACCATCACAAGAGCGGCGAGATGCTCGGCGCGTTCGAGCACAAGGCGCACTACCACAGCCACGAGCACGACCACGGCCCGCTCGATCACGCGCATCACACGCGCGACGAGGAGGAGGAGCGCAAGCAGCACGACGAGATGGCCCACACGCATGACCACGCGATGCCATCGCGGAGGACGCCCCTCTGATCAGCTACGGCCGCTAGCGGCGCGTCAGTGCGGCGCCTCGCTCGGACTCGATCGGCGGCCGCCAGAGCGAGCGACCGCATCAGCGCTTCGAGCGGACCTCGTCGATCTGCTCCTGGGTGCGGACCTTGTTCGCGCCGCCGCGCTGCTCCTGCTCCTTCTCCTTGAGGCGCGCTTCGGTCTCCTCAGGGCTGCGCGTCGGCTTCTGGCCGGCCTGGTTCTCCGGCGTGCGGGGCGTCTCGGGCATGCGAGCACCTCCGTGTGTGTCTCCGACACGTCACGGCAGGTGCGATGCCAGCTAGCGCCCGGGCGGCTCCCGAACGAGATAGCGCTCGCCCTGGAGCTCGAGGACCATGCCCTGCTCGAGCGCGAGCGTCGCGATGTCGACTCCGGGAGCGATCTCGATCCGCCGCACCTCGCCCGAGATCCGCGGCTGGAGCCCGGCCGTGAAGACGACGATGGTCGTCGGTCGCATCGCGCGCTTGCGCTTCGTCGACCGCAGGGCGTACGGATCGGGATCCCAGTACCAGGCGCGGTACTCCGGAAGGTAATAGCGAACGAGCTGGTAATCCTCGCGCGCGAGCAGGATCGTCCCCGACGCGGGGAAGTGGCGGCGCACGTACCCGACACGCTCGCGCAGCGCGCCGTCGTGGCGCGCGAGCGCGCCCGCGGTGAAATCGGCGTGGCCCGCCACGGCGGCATACGCGGCGTCGCCGGAAAGGAACGTCGCCGCCGGGAGCGTGATGGCCACGAGCGCCGCGGCGATCCACCGCGGCGACGGCCGGATGAGGTCCGTGCGCTCGAGGAGGAGGCCGCCGGCGAGGAAGAGCGGCGGCACGACCGAGAGCACGTGACCCCACTCGCCGATGTGCACGACCGCGAAGAAGAGGATCCCCGGCACGGCCCACAGCACGATGCCGGCGGCCGTGCGGTCGACCCGGATCGCGCGGCGCTGCCATGCGCGCTGCGCGACGAGGCCGAGCGCGACGCAGAGCGGCAGGACGAACAGGCCGAGGCCCCAGCCGAGCGCCTCGAGCGTGAAGCCGACGTTGAACGCGAACGCGTCGATGCCGTGCGCCGGCACCGAGTACGTGCCCACGACGCTGCCCGTCTGTCGCACCAGCGCCTCGACGTACGCGGCCGGCCCGCCCGAGAGGATCGTGGACGGGATCCACCAGAGGAGCGCGCCGGCCGCGACCGTCGACCACGCGAGCGCGATGCGCCGCGGCCCGAGACGCCAGACCGACCAGAGCCACAGCGGCGCGAGGAGGAAGAGCACGTCCTGGCGCGCGCCGCTCAGGATCCCGAGCGCGAGGCTCGCCGCGATCGGCCGCCGGCCATCGACGAGGAGCCATCCGAGGACGATCGAGACGAGCGCGAGCACGGTGTACGGATACGCGATCTCGCTGTACGTCCACACGAGCGGGCTCGCCGCGTACGCGAGCGCCGCCGCGAGCGCGATCCCCGGCCGCATCCACCGCGATGCCACGAGCCACAGGGCGGCGGCACCCGCGGCGCTCGCGACGATCGACAGGAGCACGAGGGCCGCGTTGCTGTCGCCGAGGAAGGCGCGGGCGAGCTGCGCGGCGCCGACGTACCAGATGTAGCCCGGCGGGTGCGGCCGCGACGCGTTCGGGTCGGCGTCGACGTGAAAGCCGAGCTCGAGCGCGCGCGCGTAGAGCACGGAGTCCCACGCCCAGAGGTGCGTCGTCGCGAAGGGCAGGCGCGCGAGCACGACCGCCATGAAGATCAGCGCCGCGACCGCGAGCGGATGCTCCCGGATCCATCGTCCCGCCTGTCCCACCGGGTGCCAGTTTGGCCGCTCGCGGGGACGGCGACCAGCCCTCGATCAGGATCGGCGGGGTCGCTGCAGCCGGAGCTCGCGGCGGGCCTTCGCCGCGGCCATCCGGCGGCGGTCCTCGTCCGTCTCGGGGATGAGCGGCGGGATCGGCGTCGGATGCCCCGCATCGTCGATGGCGACGAAGACGCAGTACGCGCTGGCAACGTGGACGACCTTGCCGGTGAGGGTGTTCTCCGCCTCGACGCGCACGCCGACCTCCATGCTCGTCCGGCCGACCTCGTTCACGGACGCCTTCGCCGTGACGAGATCGCCGACGATCACGGGCGCGACGAAGGAGAGCTCGTCGATGCGCGCGGTGACGACCTTCGACCGCGCGTGCCGCTGTGCCGCGGCGCCCGCGCACGAGTCGATGAGCTTCATGACCTCGCCGCCGTGGACGTTGCCCCATGGATTCGCGTCGGAGGGGAGCATCGCTCGGGCCATGACGGTGCGCGACGCGGACACGGGCCGCGGTGCGAGGCGATCGCTCACGCCGCAGAGCCTGCCACATATGCTCCCGCGCGATGTCGGTCCTCTCGCGCGAAGAGCTGCGCGCGGCGCTGGCCGCGGATCCGCCGCTCGTCGAGGACGTCGATCAGGCGACGCAGCTCCAGCCGAACGGGATCGACCTCCGGGTCGAGCGCCTCCAGCGCCTCACGTCGCGCGCGGTGTTCGGCGCGATCGAGGCTGCCCGCGAGGCCGCCGCGCGCGACGATGTCGCGGCCGACGGCGACGGCTGGTGGGACCTCGAGCAGGGCGCGTACGTCCTCACCTACCGCGAGCGCGTGAACCTGCCCGCCGACCTCACGGCGCTCATCCGGCCGCGCTCGAGCCTGCTGCGCTCGGGCGTCGCGATCCACGGTGCGGTGTGGGACGCGGGCTATTCGGGGCGCGGCGAAGGGCTCCTGTCGGTGCTGAACGAGCGCGGCTACCGGCTCCAGCGCGGCGCGCGCGTCGCGCAGCTGGTGTTCTTTCGGCTCTCGTCCGCGACGCTCGAGGGATACGCCGGGAAGTACCAGGGCGAGAACGCCTAGGAGACCTGCGGGATCACCTGCGTCGCGAAGACGCGGAAGCACTCGCGGTCGTAGCCGTACGGGAACACCGGGATCACGTATGTCACGCCGTGCTTCGCATATCCACGGAGCGACTCGACCACCTCGTTCGGCGTGCCGACGGGATGGCCGCGCCGGCGCGCGCGCCATTCATCGGGCGTGATCTTCGCGCGGGCCGCGAGGTCGCGGACGATCTCGTCGAGCCGCGACGCGGTCTCGGCGACGAGCACCGGCCCGAAGTGGCTCCGCGCGATCGAGGCGGGATCACGCTTCGCGAGGCGGCACGCCTGCTCCAGGTCTTTCATGGCGGCCGCGTAGGCATCCGGCGTCGGGAAGCCGCCGACGTTCACCGCGTCCGCGTGACGGGCGATGACGCGCATGAGGCGCGGCTTCGACCCCGCGATGGTCATCGGCAGCGGCCGCTGGACCGGCTTCGGCGAGCACTGCGCGTCATCGATCCGGTAGTGCTTTCCGTGATACGTCGCCTTGTCCTCGCTCCACATCCGCTTGCAGATCTCGATCGTGTCGACGAGCTGGTCGACGCGCACGCCCGGAGCGGGGAAGTCGTAGCCGTAGGCGCGGTACTCGAGCTCTTTCCACCCCGCGCCGATGCCGAACTCGAGGCGACCCCCGGACATGACGTCGACGGCCGCCGCCATCTTCGCGAGGAGCGCCGGGTTGCGATACGACTGGCACGACACGAGCGTGCCGAGCCGCAGGCGCTTCGTGATCTGAGTGAGCGCCGCGAGCAGCGTCCACGCCTCGAGGCAGTCGGTCTTCGCCGACCCGTCGTTCAGGAAGAGGTGGTCGGAGACCCACAGGCCGTCGGCGCCGAGCTCCTCGGCATCGTGCGCGATCGCCTTGACGTCGTCGAACGAGAAGCCGAACTGCGGCTCGATCTGGATCCCGAAACGCACCGCGGCAGGGTAGAACAGGGGACGTGATCGCGCGGATCCGTGCCGGGCTAGAGCGATACGCGATCGTCCGCTTCGCCGCGGCCCTCGCCCGCGAGATCGAGGACCACGACATCCCCGGCATGGCCGCCGAGATGGCCTACCGCTTCCTCTTCGCGATCTTCCCGCTCCTGCTCCTCACCGCCGCGGTCGTCGGCCTGATCGGAGCGGCGATGGGGCGCGACGGTCTCGTCCTCGAGGTCGCCGCGCGCCTCGCGACGTTCCTCCCGTCATCGATCGCGGCCACGCTCGCGGAGACACTGGGGCGGCTCGTCACGGACCAAGCCGCGACCTACGCGACGATCGGCCTCCTTGCGTCGCTGTGGGGCGCCGCCGGCGGCCTCGGCGCGCTCATGAAGGGGCTCGACCGCGCCTACGACGTCGCTCCTTCGCGCGCGACGTGGCGTCGGCAGCTCGTGGCGATCGGCGCGACCCTCGTCGTGCCACCGCTCGGCCTCGTCCTGCTCATCCTGTCGGTCCTCGGGCACGGCCTCACGAGCTGGCTCGGCGCCGCGCTCGGCGTCGGCGACGCCCTCGCGGGCGCGGTCGCCATCGCGCAGGCGGTGCTCGCGTTCGTGATCGTCCTCGCCGGGATGGCGGTCATGTACCGCGTCCTTCCGGCGATCCGACAGCGATCGCGGGACGTCATCCCCGGTGCGCTCGTGGCGACGCTCGGCTGGACGGTGCTGACGCAAGCGTTCGGCGCGTACGTGGCGCGCCTCGGCGGCCAGGAAGCCGCATACGGGGCGCTCGGCGCGGCCATCGCGTTCCTGCTCTGGCTGTACCTCGTCGGCGTGATCGTGCTCGTCGGGGCCGAGGTGAACGCGCTGCTCTCACCGTCTGGCCGCGCCGCGTGGGCGGCGCGGCCCGCCGTTGCCGCCGGCTAGCGACCGGGCAGATCGAGCCCCGCGCGCTTCGCGAACTCGATCGCTTCGGGGTAGCCCGCGTCGGCGTGGCGCATGACGCCCGTGCCGGGGTCCGTCGTGAGCACGCGCCGCAGCTTCTCGCGTCCGAGAGGCGTGCCGTCGGCGACCGCGACCATGCCCGCGTGCAGCGAGTAGCCGATCCCCACGCCGCCGCCGTGATGCACGGAGACCCACGTCGCGCCGGCCGACGTGTTGAGCAGCGCGTTCAGGATCGGCCAGTCGGCGATCGCGTCGCTGCCGTCGCGCATGCCCTCGGTCTCCCGGAACGGTGACGCGACCGACCCCGAGTCGAGGTGGTCGCGGCCGATGACGATGGGCGCGCGCAGCTCGCCGCGCTCGACGAGCACGTCCATCGCCTCGCCGAACTCGGCGCGCTCGCCGTAGCCGAGCCAGCACACACGCGCGGGCAAGCCTTGGAACGGCACGCGGTCGCCCGCGAGGCGGATCCAGCGCGAGAGGGTCTCGTCCTTGGGGAACAGCTCCGTCACGAGCCGGTCGGTGCGCGCGATGTCCGCCGGGTCCCCGGACAGGGCGACCCAGCGGAACGGGCCGCGGCCTTCGCTGAACATCGGCCGGATGTACTCCGGCACGAAGCCCGGGTACGCGAACGCGTCGGCGAAGCCGCCGCGCTGCGCCATCGCGCGGAGGTTGTTGCCGTAGTCGAAGGCGATGGCGCCCCGCCCCTGCAGCTCGACGATCGCCGCGCAGTGCCGGGCCATGCTCTCGAGCGATCGGCGGACGTATCCGTCGGCGTCCGTGCGGCGGTACGCGTCCGGGTCCTCGACCCCGCTCGGGACGTACCCGTCGAGCGGATCGTGCGCGCTCGTCTGATCCGTGACAACGTCGACGCGCACGCCGCGCCGTGCGATCTCCGGCAGCGCCTCGGCGGCGTTCGCGATGACCCCGATCGAGCGTGACACGCGCGCCGTGCGGTACCGCTCGGCGCGCGCGAGCGCGTCGTCGAGCGAGGGCGCGACCTCGTCGAGGAAGCGCTGGCGCAGCCGCCGGTCGGCCCGGCGCGGATCGACCTCGATCACGACCGCGACGCCCTCGTTCATCGTGATCGCCATCGGCTGCGCGCCGCCCATGCCGCCGAGGCCGGCGGTGACGACGAGCCGTCCCGCGAGCGTGCCGCCGAAGTGACGGCGCGCGACGGCCGCGAACGTCTCGTACGTCCCCTGGAGGATCCCCTGGGTCCCGATGTAGATCCAGGACCCCGCGGTCATCTGCCCGTACATCGTCAGGCCCAGCGCCTCGAGGCGGCGGAACTCGTCCCACGTCGCCCAGTGCGGGACCAGGAGCGCGTTCGCGATGAGCACGCGCGGCGCCCACTCGTGCGTGCGGAAGACGCCGACGGGCTTCCCGGATTGCACGAGCAGCGTTTCGTTGGACTTGAGGCGGCGCAGCGTCGCGAGGATCCGGTCGAACGCGTCCCACGAACGCGCGGCGCGTCCGGTGCCGCCATACACGATCAATTCGTCGGGCTTCTCTGCGACGTCGGGATCGAGGTTGTTCTGGATCATCCGGAACGCGGCTTCCTGCGGCCACCCGACGCAGCGCAGCTCGGTCCCGCGCGGCGCGCGGACGACCCGCGACGCGACGCTCACCAGGTCATTGTCGCGCGCTTGCTCGTCGGCACAGGACCGCGTCGCCGTTCGTTCTATGGGCAGATGCGTCCTGTCGTGGCGCTCCTCGTATCCCTGCTGCTTTCGTCATGTGCGCCGCCCACGGTCTCGGCCCCCGCAACGGCGACGGCCACGCCCCCGCTCCCTACGGGTTATGCCGTGCCGCAGATCACCGGCGCCGCATCGCCCGCTCCGGCGAGCCCGCCGCCGGCACCCACACCGACGCCGCCACCGCCAGCCCCGGCTCCGACGCCCGTTCGCACCCCATCGCCGCCGGTGGCGCTCGCGACCGTGCCCGAGGCCGGAAGGGTGGCGTTCACGGTCCCCGACAACGGAGGCGCCTGGCTGTACGACGGCAGGAAGGGGACGGTCGAGCGGATCGCCTACCGCCTGCGCGCCGCTCCGAACGGACGCGCGCTCCTGTCCCTGCCCCTGAAGGTCGATGATCCGATCGTCCTCCGCGATCTGGCGGCCGATCGCACGGTGCCGCTTCCGATCGCAGCGAACGTCACGTTCGACGTGACGGCGGACGCCTCGCGCGTCGCCCACGTCAAGGATCGGACCCTCATCGTCGTGGACCCTGATCGGCCGCCGCGGACCGTGTTCCCGGAATACCGCTTCACGAGCGCGCGCTGGTCGCCGTCCGGAAAGCTGCTCGCCCTGACCGGGCCTCTCGTCGCGGACGATCTCCCGCCGGGCACGCCATTCGAACGCCCCAACTTCGTCGCCTACGACCTATGGCTGGTCGACTTCGACGCCAAGACGCTCCGCCGCTTCTACGTCGCTCCGAGCTACGGCCCGAGCGCGTTCGGTGTTCCCGCCTACCCAGGCCTCGAGCTCGGGACGTGGTCGCCGGACGAGCGCTACGTCACGGCGTATCAGGGGATCACGTTGGCCGCCGGCCAGCGCGGCGAGCCCGTCGGTCTCGTGGCCGTCGACGCCCGCACCGGGGCGTCCTGGCCGCTCGGTGGATCCCTCCACGCGATCGCATGGCAGGCCTGGCGAGCACCGCACACGCTCGCGTACGTCGGCGCGGCCGGACGTAGTGGCTGGGACCAGCGGCGCATCCGCCTGTGGTCACCGGAGACAGCCGTCCGGGATCTCACCGGCACGGATGAGATGGCGTTCGACCCGGTGTGGGATCCATCCGGCCGCTCGCTGTACTTCATCCGCGCCCCGGCGGGTCCGTATGTCGCCGACGACTACTTCGCGGGGCGGGGCATCGGTGCGCGCCGCGTGGCACGGCTCGACCTCGAGACAGGCGCGCGAAGTGAGATCACGGGCACACCGGGGTATGCCGACGAAGCCGTGCTCGCCTCCGCGGATGGGAGGGACATGCTCGTCTTGCGGCGGCGGACCGCTCGCGATCCGCTGGTCGAGCTCTGGCTCTGGCCCCTGGATGGTCGCCCCCCGCGTGCGCTGGCGACCGTACCGATCGCCCGCTTCGGCGAGTACCAGCTCAGGAGCTACGACCTCGCGTACTGGGTGCTCGCGAGCTCCCAGAGCTACGCGTTCTTCGACAGCGCTGCTTGGAGCCGCTGACCCGTTCAGGAGCACGCCTCTCGCTCGCTGAACCGACCGGAGGACGCGCTGTCATCGCTTGACCGCGGTGCCATCGTGGTCCTCGGGGAGCGGCACGGCCCTCGACCAGGTCGAGGAGGTGACCGAATGCTCACGAAGGCGACCGATCTCAGCATCACGCTCGAGGACAGGCCCGGCACCTTGGCCAAGGCGACCGACGCGGTCGCGAAGGCCGGCGCGAACATCGACGGGTTCTGCGGCTCAGCGGATGGCGGCAGCACCTTCCATTTCCTTTTCACCAAGGACGGCGACAAGGCGCGCAAGGCGCTCGAGTCGGCCGGCTTCACGGTGAAGAAGGAGCGCGAGGTCGTGCTCACGGAGCCCATCGAGGATCGGCCCGGCGCCGCCGCGGCCGAGTTCCGGAAGATCGCGCAGCACGAGCTGAATGTCGACCTCGCGTACCTCGCCACGGACAACAGGATCGTGATGGGCGGCGACAACGTTCAGAAGATCTGGGAATCGCTCGGCGCGGAGTCCACCAAGATCACGGCGTAGCGTCAGCGAGGCCCGGCCGCTCCCCTGCTCACACGAGGTCGGGTGTGCGCTGGCGGACCGCGGCCGTGAGCACCTCACGCGCGATCGCGTCCGCCATCGCCGCGATGTCCGGGGAGAGCGCGCGGTCGTCATCGAGGAACGCGGAGCGCTCGCGCACCACCGCGCGCGCCGCTTCGAGCGGCTCGGACGAGCGCATCCGCAGCAGATCCAGGCCCTGGGCAGCGCAGAGCGCTTCGATCGCGAGGATGTCGCGGACGTTCCGCACGACGGCGGCGAGCTTGTGCGCCGCGTGGACGCCCATGCTGACGTGGTCCTCCATGCCGGCCGAGGTCGGGATCGACTGCAGCGACGCCGGCACGGAGCGCAGGCGATCCTCGGCCACGAGCGCCGCGGCGGTGTACTGCGCGACCATGAACCCCGAGTTCATCCCGGGTCGCGGCGTGAGGAACGGCGGGAGGCCCGAGGTGTGCCCGTTCGTGAGCCGGTCGATGCGCGCCTCGGCGATGTCGCCGAGCTGCGCGACCGCGATCGTCGCGAGGTCGAGGGCGATCGCGACGGGCTGCCCGTGGAAGTTGCCGCCGGAGAGGACGCGGCCGTCCTCCGGGAAGACGAGCGGGTTGTCCGTGATCGCGTTGATCTCCGTCTCGAGCACGCGGCGCACGTAGGCGAGGGCATCGCGCGTGGCGCCGTGCACCTGCGGCACGCAGCGGACCGAATACGGATCCTGCACGCGCGGGTCGCCGACCCGGTGCGACTCGCGGATCGGGCTGCCCGCGACGAGCGTGCGGAGGTTCGACGCGACGGCGCGCTGCCCCGGATGCGGGCGCGCCTCGTGGATGGCCGGGTCCCATGCCTGGTCCGTCGCGCGCAGCGCCTCGGCGGACATGGCGGCGATCACGTCGGCGCTCGTCGCGAGCACCTCTGCGTCGTGGAGGGCGAGGCAGCCGATCCCCGTCATCACCTGCGTCCCATTGATGAGCGACAGCCCTTCCTTCGGCGCGAGCTCGATGGGCCGAAGGTCCGCGTGCTTCAGGGCGTCGGCCGCGCTCTTGCGCTTGCCGTCGTGGAACGCTTCGCCCTCGCCGATGAGCACGAGCGCGAGGTGCGCGAGCGGCGCGAGGTCGCCCGATGCGCCGACGCTTCCGTGCATCGGGATCACCGGATGCACGCCGCGGTTGACCATATCGACGAGCAGGTCGAGCAGCTCGCGGCGCACGCCGGACCGTCCCGCCGCGAGCGTATTCGCGCGGAGGAGCATGACCGCGCGCACCGCGTCGATAGGGAGCGGATCGCCGACGCCGACGGCGTGGCTGCGCACGAGGTTCCGCTGCAGCGCGCGCACGTCCGCGGCGGGGATGCGCACCGTCGACAGATCGCCGAAGCCGGTGTTCACGCCGTACACGGGCTCGTCGCGCTTCAGGATCTCGCCGACGAGCTTCTCGGCGGCCTGCACGCGCTGCTCGGCGTGCCGCTCGAGCCCGATCGCGACGCTGCCGCGCGCGACGCCGACGACGTCCGCGATGGAGAGATCGTGCCCGGTGATGCGGATGGTGGTGATCGGCTACGCCTCGGAGCGAGGATCCGGCTCCGCCGGTCCGAGCGATGGGCCCCCGCGCAGCGGAGCAGCCGAAGGCGCGGAGCGAGCAGGGTTCGAAAGGTTCTCGCGGTACCAGGCGCTGAGCTCGACGTAGTGCTCCGCGGCGACGTGGGTCCAGCGGGCATCGTCGGGGCGGGCGTCGCGCACGATCCGCGCGGGGACGCCGAGGGCCACCTTGCCCGCGGGGACCTCCATGGCGCCGGGCACGACGGCGCCCGCGGCGATGACCGCGCCGTTCCCGACGCGCGCGCCGCCGACCAGCAGCGACCCCATGCCGATGAGGACGTTGTCGCCGATCACGCTGTCGTGGACGATGGCGCCGTGGCCGAGGGTGACGTCGGCGCCGATGATCGTCGGGCCGCCCTCCTCCGTGTGGATGACGCAGTTGTCCTGCACGCTCGTCCGCGGGCCGATCCGCACGTATGACATGTCGCCGCGCACGGTCGCGCCGAACCAGACCGATGCCCCTGACGCGATCTCGACGTCGCCGATGACGCTCGCGGTCGGCGCGACCCACGCGTCGGACGCGACCCGCGGTCGCTTCCCGCGGTACTCGTAGAGCGGCACGGCCGAATGGTACGAACTGCGCGGGGGGCAAGCCCCTTGCGATCCCCCCACATATCCTCAGACGACATGGGAGGGCGGCCCATCCGTGTCCTGCTCGCCAAGGTCGGTCTCGACGGGCACGACCGCGGGGTCAAGGTGGTGGCGCGCTCGCTGCGCGACGCGGGGATGGAGGTCGTCTACACGGGCCTGCATCGCCGCCCGCATGAGGTGATCGAGGCCGCGCTCCAGGAGGACGTCGACGCCATCGGCGTCTCGATCCTCTCGGGCGCGCACCTCACGCTCGTGCCGAAGATCGCGGGCCTCATGCGCGAGCGCGGGCTCGACGACGTCGCGCTGCTCGTCGGCGGCGTCATCCCGGACGAGGACGAACCGGCACTGCGGGCGGCCGGCGTCGCCGACATCGTCGGCCAGGAGGCGACACCGGACGAGGTCGCGGCGGCCGTCCGGCGCGCCGTCGCCGGGCGGCAGGCGGCGCGCGCATAGCGATGGCGATCGTCACGCGCAGCCAGATGGAGCAGTGGACGTGGCCGCCGCGCTACGACGAGCGCTACCGGCCCGCGGACGGCGAGCCGTACTGGTTCCCGATCCGCGAGACGATGCCGCCCGACGAGCGCGAGGCCGCTATCGTCGAGCGGATCCGCGAGGTGATGCGGTGGTGCTGGGACCGAGCGCCCTTCTACCGGCGCAAGTGGGCCGAGGCCGGCATCCACCCCGATGCGATCCGGTCGCTCGACGACCTCGGGCGCGTCCCCGTCGTGACGAAGGAGGAGCTGCGCGCGGATCAGGCGGTGCACCCGCCGTTCGGCGACTACCGCTGCGTGGACGACGCCGAGGTGGCGCACGTGCACGGGACGTCCGGCACGACGGGTCGCCCGACCGCGTTCGGGATCTCGCGGGACGACTGGCGCATGATCGCGAACGAGCACGCCCGCGTGCAGTGGGCCATGGGCCTCCGCCCGGCCGACACGGTCTTCATCGGGTCGTTCTTCAGCCTCTACATGGGCTCGTGGGGGACGCTCATCGGCGCGGAGCGCCTCGGCGCGCGGGTGTTCCCGTTCGGCGCGGGCGCGCAGGGGCAGACGCGCCGCGCCGTGGTGTGGCTCGCCGAGATGCGGCCATCCGCGTTCTACGGCACGCCGTCGTACGCGCTGCATCTGGCCGAGGTCGCGCGCGAGATGGGCATCGACCCGCGCACGTTCGGGATCCGGATCCTGTTCTTCTCGGGCGAGCCCGGCGCGTCGATCCCGACGATCCGCCGGCGCATCGAGGAGCTCTACGGCGGGCTCGCGTTCGACTCGGGGAGCATGGCCGAGATCTCGCCCTGGATGAACCTCGGCGAGTCGAGCGCGCGCGCGGGGATGCTCGTGTGGCAGGACATCGTCTACACCGAGGTCTGCGACCCACGGACGCACCAACGGGTCCCGTACGGCGCGGAAGGGACGCCCGTGTACACGACGCTGCATCGCCGCTCGCAGCCGATGATCCGCCTGCTCTCGAACGACCTCACGCGCTGGGAGGCCGGGCCGTCGCCCTGCGGCCGTACGTATCCCATCCTCCCGCGCGGGATCTACGGGCGGATCGACGACATGTTCACGGTGCGCGGGGAGAACGTGTACCCGAGCGCCATCGACGAGATCGTGATGGCACTGCCGGGCTACGGCGGCGAGCACCGCATCGTCATCTCGCGCCAGGAGGCCATGGACGAGCTCGCGGTGCGCATCGAGTACGACCCGGCCACCGCCGCCGCGGGCGACACGGCCGTCGCGGCGCTGCAGCGGCGCGCGGAGACCGAGATCCGCACCGTCCTCGGGGTCGGGGCCCGCGTGGTCCCGGTGCCACCGGGGACGCTCGAGCGCACCGAGTTCAAGGCGCGGCGCGTCATCGACGACCGCGAGCTGTGGCGCGAAGCGCGGAGGAGCGTATGACAGCCTACCGGGGGGCTCCGCCCCCCGAGGACCCCCCGGCTGAGCCTGTCACGCCCCAGACCCCCGGCCGCACGCCGCTCGTGAGCGAGGAAGCCGCGCGGCGCGCGGCGTCCGATCGCGCGGACTGGGAGGCGAAGGAGATCGCCGACTTCACGGCCCGCCAGCCCGAGCGCGCGGGCGACTTCCGCAGCGCGTCGGGCATCCCGCTGCAGCGCGCGTACACGCCCGCCGACGTGGCGGGGACGACGTGGGAGGACGTCGGGCTGCCGGGGCGCGAGCCATTCACCCGCGGGCCCTACCCGACGATGTACCGCGGGCGCTTCTGGACGATGCGCCAGATCGCGGGCTTCGGGACCCCCGCGGACACGAACGAGCGCTTCCGCTACCTCCTGGCGCACGGCCAGACCGGGCTCTCCATCGACTTCGACATGCCCACGCTCATGGGCTACGACTCCGACGATGAGATGTCCGAGGGCGAGGTCGGCCGCGAGGGCGTCGCCATCGACGTGATCGATGACATGGAGACGCTCTTTCGCGGGATCGATCTCGAGACGACGAGCGTCTCCATGACCATCAATCCGACCGCGTGGATCCTGCTCGCGATGTACGTGGCCGTCGCCGAGGGGCGGGGCAACGACCTGCGCAGGCTGTCCGGGACGACGCAGAACGACATCCTCAAGGAGTACGTCGCGCAGAAGGAGTGGATCTATCCGCTCCGTCCCAGCATGCGGATCGTGCGCGACACGATCACGTGGTCCGCGCGCCATCTCCCGCGCTACAACCCCGTGAACGTCAGCGGCTACCACATCTCGGAGGCCGGGGCGAACGCGGTGCAGGAGGTGGCGTTCACCCTGGCGAACGCGCTGGCCTACGTCGACGAGGTCACGGGCGCGGGCGTGGACATCGACGACTTCGCGCCGCGCCTCTCCTTCTATTTCATCGCCCAGCGCGACCTCTTCGAGGAGGTCGCGAAGATGCGCGCGGCCCGCCGGGTCTGGGCGCGGCTGATGCGGCACGCGGGCGCCCGGCGGCCGGAGTCGATGCGGATCCGCTTCCACTGCCAGACCGCGGCCGCGTCGCTGACCAAGGCTCAGCCGTACAACAACGTCGTCCGGACGGCGCTGCAGGCCCTCGCGGCCGTCCTCGGCGGCGCGCAGTCGCTGCACACGAACGGCCTCGACGAGGCGTATGCGATACCGACGGAGTCCGCCATGAAGCTCGCGCTCCGGACGCAGCAGGTCATCGCGGAGGAGACCGGCGTCGCGAGCGTCGTGGATCCGCTCGGCGGCTCGTGGTACGTCGAGTCGCTCACCGACGAGATCGAGCGGCGCGTCCTCGCCTACCTGGACCGCATCGGCGAGCGTGGCGGCATGCTGCGCGCGATCGAAGAAGGCTTCCCGCAGCGCGAGATCGCCGACACGGCGTACGAGACGGCGCGGCGCAAGGCCAGCGGGGAGCACGTCGTCGTCGGCGTGAATCGCTACATCGACGAGGTGCCGGGACCGCCCATCGAGACGCACAAGGTGCCCCTCGAGGTCGAGCGCGGGAAGATCGCCGCGCTCCGCCGGATCCGGGCCGAGCGCGATGCCGCCGAGGTCGAACGCCGCCTCAGCGAGCTCGTCGCCGTGGCCCGCGACGAGACGGCCGATCTCATGCCCGCCACGATCGCCGCCGTCAAGGCGCGCGCGACGATGGGCGAGATCGTCAGCGCGCTCCGGATCCCGTTCGGGACCTACCGCGAGGTGCCTGTCTTCTAGTCCCCGTCAGAATGTGGCGGATGACCGACGGAAAGCGCACCAAGGACCTTCGCGTCGAGACGATCAAGCCGCTCGTCCCGCCGGGCATCCTGCTCGAGGAGCTCCCGCTGCCCGAGCGCGGCGCGCAGGCCATCAGCGACTGGCGCGCCGAGGTCACGCGGCTCCTCGACGGCCGGGACGACCGCCTCCTCGTCGTCGTCGGGCCGTGCTCGATCCACGAGCCCAGCGCCGCGATCGAGTACGCGATGCGGCTGCGCATCCTCACGGACCAGCTGCAGGACGACCTCCGGATCGTCATGCGCGTCTACTTCGAGAAGCCGCGCACGACGGTCGGTTGGAAGGGCCTCATCAACGACCCGCGCCTCGACGGCAGCTATCGCATCAACGAAGGGCTGCACATCGCGCGCAAGCTGCTTCTCGATCTCGTCTCGCTCGGGCTGCCCGCCGCGTGCGAGTTCCTCGATCCGATCTCGCCGCAGTTCACGTCGGACCTCGTCACGTGGGGCGCCATCGGCGCCCGCACCACCGAGAGCCAGGTCCACCGGGAGCTCGCCTCGGGTCTCTCGATGCCGGTGGGCTTCAAGAACGGGACGGGTGGCGGGCTGCAGATGGCCGTCGACGCGGTGCGCGCGGCCGCGCACCCGCACGCGTTCCTCGGCGTCACCGACCAGGGTCTCGCCGGCATCGTCATGACGAAGGGGAACCCGAGCTGCCACGTCATCCTGCGCGGCGGACGGCAGGGGCCGAACTACGACCAGGCCCACGTCGAGCGCGTGCTCGGCATGCTCCACGATGCCGGGCTGCCCGAGCGCGTCATGATCGACGCGAGCCACGACAACAGCGGCAAGGACCATCGACGGCAGGCCGAGGTCGTGCGCGACGTCGCGCGGCAGGTGGCGCACGGGCAGCGCGGGATCGCCGGACTGATGATCGAGAGCTTCCTCTTCGAAGGGCGTCAGGACCTTCCGGCGCCGTCCGGCGGCGCCGTGGATGTCGGGCGCCTCACGTACGGTCAGAGCATCACGGACGCGTGCATCGGCTGGGAAACGACGGCGACGCTGCTGCGCGAGCTCGCCGACGCCGCGCGCGCCCGGCGCGACGCGGTCAGGCAGCCTGCTGCGTCAGCCGGTACCCGAACCCCCGCGACGTCTCGATAGCGACGTCCGAGACGCCCGCCTCCTGCAGCTTCTTCCGCAGGCGTCCGACGTGGACGTCGACGAGGCGGGTGTCGCTGCCGGGCTCGTAGCCCCACACGGTGGTGAGGAGGTCGTCGCGCGTGAACACGCGGCCCGGCTCGTTCGCGAGCGTGCGCAGGAGCTTGAACTCGGTCGGGGTGAGCGGGATGGGCGCTTCGCCCGCGATCGCCTGCACGCTGGCGAGGTCGATCACGAAGCGGCCGAAGCGCACCTGCGTCGTCGGGCCGTTGCGCGCGAGGTGCCCGCGACGCAGGAGCGCACCGACGCGCGCGAGCAGCTCGTCGTTGTCGAACGGCTTCCCGACGTAATCGTCAGCGCCGATCCGCAGGCCGACGACGCGGTCGGGCGCGTCGCGCTTCGCGGAGAGGAACAGGACGGGCACGTCGCTCTCGCGGCGCAGCTGAAGGCAGAGGCTGATGCCGTCAACGCTCGGCATGAGGACGTCGAGGATGACCAGGTCGGGACGGAACGCCTGGAACACGTCGACCGCCTTGCGGGAGTCGTTGACGCTGCGCACCGTGTAGCCGCCGTCGGTGAGCACCTCGCTGACGAGGGCGGTGATCGCCTCCTCGTCGTCGACCACGAGGACCTTCCCGATGGTCTCGGTCCGTTCCGCCTCAGCCGTCGGACGGGTCTCGATCATGCAACGGTCCGGTGAAGCACGCCCCGTGCCAGATACGTCTGACCCTCGGTCGGGCGAAGCCCTCCCTCGGGCCCGGGTGCTCGGCCTCGTCTTCGCTCGGCCTGCGCGCCCGGGGACGTCACCTGCGCTCTTCTCGGCTCGCGTCCTTCACGCAGTAGGCGGTGTCGGGAAGCGCCTCCAGGCGCTCGTCGGGGATCCGGGTGCCGCAGACCACGCATCGCCCGTACGTGCCCTTGTCCATCCGCCCGATCGCCTGGTCGATGCGGCCGAGCCGCGCCTCGAGCATGCGGCGCTGTGTCATGTCGAGCTCGCGCGACTCCGTCTCGGTCGCCGCGTCAGCGGGATGCTGATCGGCCATCGACAGCTCGCCGCCGCTGTCGACCTGCGCGACCTGCAGGCGGTCGCGGATGATCCCGAGCGTGCGCTCCGTCTCTGAGCGGTCCGCCTCGAGCCGGTCCCGGAGAGCGGTCTCATCCATGGCGTCCCACAATGATGCGATCGCCGTGCCATCGGCCGGAGAACGGCCATACGAGGACCGCGCCTGGCTCGCGCAGCACCTGCGCGACGAGCGGCACGAGGCCGACCTCCTCGGGGAGATCCGCGAGGCGCTCTTCGGCATGCAGGACGGGCTCGTCTCGACGCTCGCGATCGTCAGCACCGTCGGCGGCGCGACGAACGACCGGTTCCCCATCCTCGTGGCCGGCATCGCCTCGGCGCTGGCGGGCGTCTTCTCGATGGCCGCCGGCGAGTACCTCTCGTCGAAGAGCCAGCGCGAGATCTTCCTGGCGCAGATAGAGAAGGAGCGCGAGGAGGTCCACGGCCGGCCGGGCGAGTCCGAGGCCGAGGTCGCCTACATGCTCGAGCAGGAGGGCCTCGACGAAGCCGCCGCGAAGCGCGTCGCCGCTGAGCTCGCCCGCGAGCCGAACGTGCTCCTCAAGACCATGGTCGAGAAGGAGCTCGGGATCTCGGTCGAGGAGGGGCGCAACGCCTTCCAGGGCGCGCTCGTCATGGGAGCGTCGTTCGGGCTCGCGGCGCTCGTCCCGGTGATCCCCTACCTGCTCCTCCCGGTCGGCACCGCCGTGTGGGCGTCGGTCGTGCTCACCGCCGCGGTGCTGTTCACGATCGGCGTCGTGAAGTCGCGCTGGACGATGGCGAGCCCGGTCCGATCCGGGCTCGAGGTCGTCGCGCTCGCGGCGTTCGCCGGGATCGCCGGGTACTTCTTCGGGTCGATCCTGCCGTCGCTCCTCGGCGTGAGCACGCCAGCGGTCTGAGGCCCGGCGTATGCACGTCCTCGCGAGAGGAGGTGCGCACGATGGCCAAGGAGAAGGATCCACGCACGCGACCCGCCGATGTCGCCGAGGACGAGCCGCTCGCCGACGACGATCTCGCGACCGCCGAGGCGAAGAGCCGCTCCGTCGACGAGCGGATCCCGGAGGAGTTCGGCGTCGACCGCGCGAAGAAGGTCGACATGCCCGCGCCCGGCGCATACGTCCCGCAAGGCGGCGTCGCCATGCCGGGCGGCCAGGAGGACACCGGCCCGGGCGAGGCCGTCCTCGAGAAGGAGCGCGAGCACCTGAGGATCCCGAAGCAGCGCGGCTGAGACCCATCTCGCGCTGAGGTCGCGCGACTAGCATCCCGGCGTGCTCCTCGAGCAATCCTTCACGGCGGGGCTCGGGCACGCCTCGTATCTCGTCGCGGATCCCGACGCGGGCGTCGCGTTCCTCGTGGACCCGGAGCGCGACCCCGAGCCGTACCTCGCGGCCGCGGCGCGCCTCGGCGTCCTCATCACGCACTCCTTCGAGACGCATGTGCACAACGACTACCTCTCGGGCTCGGCCGGGCTCGCGCGCCTGCGCCCGATCACGGTGGTCACGGGCGCCGCGTTCGAGGTGGACCACGCGCATGTCGGCCTCCAGGACGGGGACGAGATCGCGGTCGGCGGCGTCGTCGTGCGATGCCTTGCGACGCCGGGTCACACGCCCGAGCACGTCTCGTATCTCGTCGCCGACCTGGCGCGATCGAGCGAGCCGCAGTACCTGTTCAGCGGCGGCGCGCTCCTCGTCGGGCACATCGCGCGCGTCGACCTCTTCGGTCCGCAGGTCGAGGAGCGGCTCGCGCGCGACGCGTACGCCACGCTGCGCGAGCGGATCCTCCCGCTCGAAGACCACCTCGCCGTGTTCCCGACCCACGGCGGCGGCAGCGCATGCAGCACCGGGACGGCGAGCTCGCGCTGGACGACCCTCGGCTTCGAGCGCCGATACAACGCCGTCGTCGCCGCCGCGGAGCGCGGCTTCGAGACGTTCCACCGCGAGGTGACCCATGCGCTCCCGGCGGCCCCGGCGTACTACCCGCACGTCCGCGCACTGAACGCGCGCGGCGCCGCGCTCCCGCCGCGCGGACCGCTGCCGTTCGTCACGGACGCGTCGCTTGCGCGCCTCGATGCGGTGCTCGTGGATCCGCGCCCGCCGCACGTCTTCGGCGCGGGGCATCGCCCGCGCGCGCTGAACGACGTGGGCAACGACGCCTTCGCCGTGCGGCTCGGCTCGACCGTCCCGTTCGGCGCGACGGTCGTGCTCCTCACGGACGACGCGGCCCACGCGGAGAAGCTTCGTGACCAGCTCGCGGTCATCGGCTACGACGAGGTTCGCGGCTACGCCTCACCGCTACCGGATGGCGAGACCGCGCGGATCGAGCAGATCGATCCACGTGACGCCGCGGCGCGCGAGGACGCCGTCCTCCTCGACGTGCGCGAGGCCGCCGAATGGGAGCAGGGTCATGCACCCGGCGCGCTGCACATCCCCTACGGCCGGCTGCGCGAGCGCATGGGCGAGATCCCCAAGGGTCGCCCGGTCATCGCGTACTGCGCCACCGGGATCCGCTCGAGCCTCGCGACGACGCTGCTCCAGGCGGCCGGGTACGACGCGGCGAACGTGCGCGGCGGGTTCACCGCGTGGCGGAACGCGGGTCTGCCTGTGGAGAGGCCGACGGAGCAGCCTCGCGGCACGTGACCTGCCGCTGCGGTCGTCGTGCTCCCGCTCGGCGCGATCTTCGCCTACTTCGGCCAGCAGCTCGGACGCATCCTCGGCGTCGCGTTCGGCTGGGCGACGATGACGCTCTTCGGGCGCGTCCCGCCGGGGCATCAGCTCGCGCTGTCGATCATGGCGCTGGCGTCGCTCGCGTGGCCCGTCGCGGTCCTGGGCGTGCTCTTCCCGCCGGTCGCGACCTTCCTCTTCGCGCTCGTGACGCTGCCGAGCTGGACGACGCCGTGGCTGCGACCGGTGATGCTCGCGTTCGCGCTCCTTCTTCCGGCGATCGTCGGCGCGGCGTCGAAGCGGCTCGGCGAGGACCGCGCGCCGCTCTGGAAGAGCGTCCTGCGCGGGTATCCGACCGCGGTCGGCCTGTTCGTCGTGCTCATGTGGATGATGGTCCTCGCGCCGCTGATGAAGGTGCGCGCCATCCTGCGGCGCTGGGTCAGCGCGCACGTGACGATCGTCGTGAAGCAGGGGGAGTACGAGCGCGTCGTGCGCGATCTCGTCGCCTCGCTGTCGCGCGCGAGCGTGCCCGTGCGCGTCGTGCCGGCGGGCTGGGCGTTCGAGTTCCCGGGGCGCGTCCTCGCGATGCTCGGCGGGCCGCGCGTGCGCCGCCTCGTGCCGCCGCGCCTGCTGAAGCTCACGCGGCCCGATCTCGACGTGGTCGTCCACCCGATGGACCTCGCGCTTCACGGCAAGAAGGAGGCGGTGTCCCGCGCGCAAGCCGCGATCAGCCGCGAGCTGACGTTCACCGAGGCGTACCAGACGTGGTCCGACGAGGCGCAGGAGGTCGAAGACCAGCTCCTGCGCGCCGCGCGCGGTGATGCGGACCTCGAGCCCATCGGCCGCCGCATCGAAGACTGCACCGGAGCCCCGTCGAATCCGACGCGCTCATCCCCGAGCTCGACTCGACGCCGCCGATCGGGCAGCGCCTGCTCGGGCTCCGTCACGCGTTCCGGCGGCTGTGGCCGCCGCGGCGCGAGCACCGCGCGGGACCTGAACGCCGCCGCGCCGCCTAGCTGCTCCGCTCGCGCGGACGCTCCGCGATGAAGAGGGCCGCGCGTTCGTCCGTGTCCGGCAGCTCGACGGACACCGCGAAGAAGTAGGGACGCAGCCGCTCGAGGCCGTTCCAGCGGTCGAGCCGGTCGCCCTCCCCGAGCCGCGCCCGCGTGAACACGAGGAGCGTCCCGCGCGCTCGGAGCACGCGCGCGGCCTCCGACAGCGCGCGGGCGACGTCGCCGGTGTCATTCAGCATCCGGTGCGCGTAGACGGTGTCGAACGAGCGATCCGCGAAGGGGAGCGCGCGGGCGTCACCGCCGACGAGCAGGGTGGATCGCTCGCGCGCGGCGCGCAGCCGTTCGAGGTCGATGTCGAGACCGATCCCACCGCGTGGCAGGAAGCGGCCGTCGCCGCAGCCCATGTCGAGCACGCGCCCGGTCGTGAGCGCGCGCAGGCGTCCCTCGACCCACGCGAAGGCATCCCGCGCTTGGTCGTCCATCGGT
>WNFV01001450.1_pt1 | contig 32283 bp, 30 predicted proteins | sample 5400101 | NCBI WGS metagenome assembly WNFV01 (sample SAMN13153361, study PRJNA577476) | soil metagenome | isolation source: 115 cm soil or saprolite under grassland replicate 1 | place: USA:California | collected 2016-06-15 | reverse complement strand
CTCGCGACGATCCACACCCCTTTGAGGTTGACGTCGATCATCGCGTCCCAGGCGTCCTCGGTGAGTTCGTGCGCGAGCCCGTAGGCGCAGATCCCGGCGTTGTTGAACAGCACGTCGACGGTGCCGAGCCGAGCCGCCGTCGCCTCGACGGCGTGCGCCACGGCGGCGCCGTCGCGCACGTCGCCCTCGAACACCAGGCATCCCGAGCCGACCGCCTCGCACTCGGCGCGCAGGCTCGCCAGCTCCTCGGCCGACCCCATCGCGTAGCCCGGGTAGTCGAGCGGCCGCGCCACGTCGAAGGCGGCCACGGCGGCGCCCTCGCGGGCGAACGCGAGCGCCGCCGCGCGCCCCTGGCCGTGCGCGGCGCCGGTGACGAACGCGACCTTCCCGGCGAAGCGCTTCATCGCTGCGAAGGGGTGAGGGGCAGGCGACGGTAGGGCTCGAGGTACTCGTCGAGGTCGACGCGCAGGGCGTTGTTGAAGACGTTGGTCGCCAGCATCAGCGCGCCGAACGCGGTGAGGTCGACGATCTCCGCCGGCGTCAGGAACGCGGCCAGGCGGCGGTAGAGCTGGTCGGACACCTCGTTGGAGTCGCGGGCGAGCTGGGCGCCGAACTGGACCACGGCCTGCTCGCGCTCGTCCAGCGCCAGCGCCTCCGGGTCCTCGCCGGCATCGACCAGGATGCGGCGGAAGAACGTCGAGCAGATCAGGCAGTCGCTCCCGGCGGAGATGGCGTGGGCGAACAGCGTGGTGGCGCGCTCCCCAAGGAACGGCACCACGCGGTCGCGCAGCGGGTACCAGGTCATCAGCGCCTGCAGCGCGGTCGCCGAGTGGGCCAGTGTGCGCTTCATGTTGGTGACCCGCCCGTGTGCCGCGAGCTGCCGTTCGAGCTCGGCGCGGGCCTCGGGCTCGGCCTCGGCGAGTTGCAGCGGTGCGATGCGGCTCATCGTCGGTCCCTTCCCGCGGCGCCGCCGGCCCGCTCCTCCCGGCCGTCGAGGCCGCGTTCGCGCCTGCCTCACGGCCTCAATCATGCCACCGGCCTGGCACCGTCCCCGGGGGGTCCGGGGGGCTCAAGAGCGAGGCCGCAACCCAGGAAGCGGGCGGCTACGCAAAGCCGAGCGGAGCCCCCCGGTCAACAGAACCGGGCCGGCGCAACCGCTCCACGCGCTAGGGTCGGGCCTCGTAGACGTGGTTGAAGGGGGTCTCGGCGGCGCGGCGGAACCTGGTGAACCCCACCTGGGTGGCGACCGCACGCAGGCGGGCCTCGCCGGCCTGCGCCCCCAAGGCGAGGCCGACCTGCTGCGACAGCGAGTTGGGCACGCACAGCAGCGTCGAGAGCCCGTAGAAGGCGCGGCCCACCGGGTTGAAGTTGTCCTCGACGCGGTCGCCTCGGCGAGCAGCAGCGTGCAAGCGCCGTGGCCGCAGCCGACGTCGGCGACCCTGGCGCCGGCCAGGAGGCGCTCGTGGACGCCGTCCAGCGCCGGGATCCAGCTCTCGACCAGGTGAGCGGCGTAGCCGGGACGGAAGAACCGCTCGCAGCCCTGGAAGACCTCGTCGTTGTGCAGGTGCCAGCCCATGCCGACGCCGGCGCGGACCGCGGCGGTCACCACGGGCTCGTCGCGGACGCTGGCGGCGGCCAGCTGGAAGGCGCCGGGCACGAACGCGGGGCTGCTCTCGTCGGCCAGCGCGAACGCCTGCTCGTCGGAGAGGTGGTAGCGACCGTCCGCCGGGTCGTGGCCGAGATATCCGCCGGCGGCCTGCCCCGCCAGCCACTCGGCGAGGTACCGTTCGGCGATGCCGGTCTGGGCGGCGAGCTCGCCCGGGGTCGACAGCCCCAGCTCGGCCAGCGTCTTGTAGAGGCCGAGCTTGTCACCGATCACCACGTTGGCGGCGTGGACCGTCGCGCCGAGGTCGAGGACGAACTGGTGCAGCAACGCGTCGAGCTTCGCTTGGTCGATCGCCATCGTGGCATGCTCCCTTCCCCTTGGACGCCGCCACGCGGATGGCGTTTCGATCCTCTTGGCTGGTCAGGAGCCAGTCTGGCCTGGTCTGCTCGTACCAGCGTGCACCAGTCGCAAGAAAGGACCGGGCTCCCAGGCTGCTCATCCACCGCTCTCAATGCCCCGCTGGGGGGATGTTGCGGTTGACGCGGAACAGGTTGTCGGGGTCGTAGGTGGCCTTGACGCGTCGGAGGCGCTGGTAGTTGTTGCCGTAGGCGGCGGCGGTCCGAGTGGCGTCGTCGTCGGCCAGCTGGAAGTTGACGTAGTTGCCGCCGGTCGAGAAGGGCCGGATCCGCTCCCACCCATCCCGGGCCCAGGCCACATGCGGATCGGAGGGAGCGCCGGGTGGCCAGGTACCGGCGAACCCGCCGATGTAGCGGGCGTCGCGGTTGCCGACCGCCCCGTCGTCGCCCTTGTGGTCGTTGAGCGCGCCGGCGACGTGGAAGATGATCGACTGGGACAGCGGCGAGGTCACCCGCAGCGCACTGCTCCGGAAGGCGTCCAGGAACTCGCTCGACAGGCCAGGGAGGAACTCGGCCTTCCAGTAGCGGTGCAGCCACTTGGGCTCCATGGCATTCAGCATCGACTGCACGGCGGCATACGGCTTGGGGGTGACCAGGTCCACGATCGGGTTCCCGAGCGCGCGAACTGGGGCAAGGTCGGCCGCGGCGTTCGCGCCGCTGTGGCACACCTGAATCCCGGCGATGGGCTTGCCGTGCCAGACCTGGGGCAGGAACGGAGCCGGCGGGGCGAGCCGCACGATCGCCGCGGCGGTCAGCTCCCGCGGCGCCGACTCGGTGAGGTCGCGGTAGGCGGCCAGCACCTCGGTGGCTCGGTCCGCACTCCAGATGATCAGGCCGCCGGTGATGGTGGGGCCGACCTGGTGCAGGCGGAAGGTGAACCGGGTGACGACGCCGAAGTTGCCGCCACCACCCCGCAGCGCCCAGAACAGCTCGGGGTGCTGGTCGCGGTCGGCGGTGCGGAGCTGGCCGTCGGCGGTGACGATCTGGACCTCGGCGAGGTTGTCGACCGTCCAGCCGAAGCGGCGGGTCAGGTAACCAAAGCCGCCCCCCAGGGTCAGGCCGGCCACACCGGTCTCGGACACAAAGCCGAGCACCGTGGCCAGCCCGTGGGCCTGGGTTGCCTGGTCGACCTCCCCGAGCAGACAGCCCGAGCCGACGTGGGCGAGCTTGGCGTCGGGGTCGACGGTGACCTGGCGCAGGCGGGACAGGTCGAGGGTCAGGCCGCCCGGCGCCATGGAGGTTCCGGCGATGTTGTGGCCGCCGCCCTTGATGCCGAGCAGCAGCCCGTGGTCGCGGGCGAACCTGACGGCGGCGGCGACGTCGTGGGCCGAGATCGGCTGCAGGACGAGGGCGGGGAGCCTGGCCGCCATGCCGTTCCAGATCGAGACGGCATCGTTCCAACCCTGGTCGCCGGGTCGCAGCAGCCGGCCCTGGACCCGCGAGTCCAGGTCGTCGAGCTGCTCGGCAGCGAGGCTGACGGGTCCGCCGTCGAGGCCAGCGGTCTCGATGGTGCCGGTGGTCATGACGTGACCTCCTCCGAGCCGGTCGGTTGTCCCCGACCCGGCCCGCCTATATACTCCAAACGCCAGTAACCGTATGCTCGCGTTTGGAGCATGTCAAGAGCTATGTCACCTGCCAGGGATCCCTCTCCGCCAGGCCTGACCACGACCTCGTACGCCGTCCTGGCGCAGCTGGCCCTGCGCCCGTGGTCCACCTACGAGCTGGCCCAGCAGCGGGTGCGCTACTTCCGCTACGTCTGGCCGCGGGCGGAGAGCGCGATCTACCGCGAGGTCAAGCGGCTCGCCGCCATGCGGCTGGTCGCAGCCAAGCGCGAGTACGTCGGCAAACGGCCACGGACGGTGTACTCGATCACCGAAGCGGGGCGGCAGGTGCTGCGCGAATGGCTGGATACGCCGGTGTCCCCGTTCGCGATGGACTTCGAGGCGATGATCCGGCTGTTCATCGCGCCGTTGGGGACCAAGCAGCAGCTCATCGCCACCCTGGAGCAGGTGCGCGACGACGCCCAGGAGATGCTGCGCTTCGGCGGCGCCGTGAAGCAGGAGTTCCTGGACGGCCGGGCAGTGCTGCAAGACCAGGCCTACATCCGCGCCCTGGCCGTCGACTTCATCGTGAGCCTGCTCACCACCGTCGATGGCTGGGCCGAGCGGACACTCGCGGAGATCCAGGGCTGGGAGGACCTCTCTCCTGACGGGAAGAACGACCGCGGCCTAGAGATCTTCGCCCGGCTTCCGGTACCAACGCCCGGCGAGCGCACCGGTCGCACGCCGGTGCCGCCTCGCACGCAGCGGCGGCGGCGGTCCTCCGGATCAAGCAGCACGCCCTGAGTCCTGAGGCTGCCGACGTTCCGAGCAGCCGGAGCGCGCTCCGCCGTGAGCGTCGACCCATGATGAGGAGCGAAACGCGGTCTCAGGCGCGGGGCGCCGGCGCGCCCGACCGCTCCTGCTCGTCGGCGACCTGGTCGAGCAGCCCGAGCAGCTCGGCGACGTCGATCGGCTTGGTGAGGAACGCCCGCGCCCCCGCCGCGAGCAGCCCGGCGACCAGGCCGGGCCTGGCGTCGGCGCTGAGGATCACGACCGGGATGGCCGCCGTCCTGGGGTCGGACCGCAGGCGGCGCAGCACCTCCTCGCCGGGGATGTCGGGGAGCTGCAGGTCGAGGAGGACGAGGTCCGGATGGTGCTCGCGGGCGAGCTCCAGGCCGAGGACCGGGCGCATGGCCGAGATCAGGTTGGCGCCACGGCGCTGCACGATGCGCTCGACCAGCTCGAGGTTGGACGCGTTGTCCTCGATGTAGAGCACGGTCAGCGAGGACGGCGGGCGCTCGGGGGGCTCCTTGCCGGCGCTCCGCAGCTGGCGCTCGCCCTGCCGTGCCGGACGCTCGGCCACCGGCAGCTCGATCCAGAAGGTGCTGCCCTGGCCGACGTTGGTGGCCACGCCGAGGGTGCCGCCCATCGCCTGGGCGAGACGCTGCGACAGGGCCAGGCCGAGGCCGGTGCCCTCGACGCCGGTCGGCCCGGCCGCGAGCCGCTCGAACGGGATGAACAGCCGGTCCAGTGCCTCGTCGGGGATGCCTCGGCCGGTGTCGGCCACCTCGATGCGGAAACGCCCGTCCGCGGCGGCCCCGCAGGTGAGGCGCACGCTGCCGCCCTCGACGTTGTACTTGACCGCGTTGGACAGCAGGTTCAGCAGGATCTGCTTGATGCGCTGGCGGTCGGCGAGCACGAAGTCGTCACAGCCCTCGGTCACGCCCCCGACCAGCACGACGCCGTGCTGGTCGGCGAGCGGCCGCATGAGCTCGACGGCCTCGCCGATCACCTCGGCCACACCGACCGGCTCGACCGACAGGGGCAGCCGGCCCGCCTCGATCGCCGCGATGTCCAGCACCTCGTTGATCAGCCCGAGCAGGTGCCGCGCGGCGGACAGGATGTGGCCGAGGTTCTCGTGCTGCTCGCCGGGGAGCCCGTCCATCTCGAGGAGCTGCCCGAAGCCGAGGATCGCGTTCAGCGGGGTCCGCAGCTCGTGGCTCATCCGCGAGAGGTACTCGCTCTTGGCCTGGTTGGCCTTGTCGGCCGCCTCCTTGGCCTGCTCGAGCGCGTGCTCGGCCTGCTTGCGCTCGGTGATGTCGTGCGCCACCACCGAGACGCCGACCACGTTGGCCGCGCGGTCGCGCAGCGGCGCCGCGGTCAGCGCCACGCTGACGGCGCTGCCGTCGGCGCGCAGGTGCCGGGTCTCCAGGCGCACGCGCTCGCCCTGGCGCACGTGCCTGAGCAGCTCGTCGAGATCGTCGGCGCGGTCCGGGGGGACCACCACCGAGAGCGGGCGGCCGACGGCCTCGCCGGCATAGCGGCCGTAGGTCGCCTCGGCGGCACGGTTCCAGCTCCTGACCACGCCGGCGAGGTCGGTGCTGACGATCGCGTCGCCGGAGGACTCCAGCACCGCGGCCAGCACGGAGTCGCGCTCGGCGGTCCGCACCCGCTCCAGCGCCAGCTCCGCCAGGCTGCCGAGCGCCTGCAGCAGCTCGTGCTCCTGGCGGCCGAAGATGGGCGCGTACGGGCTCGCCCAGGCCAGCAGCGTCCCGACCGACAGCGGCAGCCGCACCAGGCCCGGGATCTGGACCTCGACCTCGGAGCCGCCGGCCAGCGCCGGCAGCAGGGTCTCCGTCAGGCCGGGCGTCTCGCCGACCGCGCCGGTCAGCCCTCCCGAGGTGTCGACCAGCGCGGCGCCACGCCCGCCCACCATGCTCACGACGTGCGGCAACAGGCTGCCGGCGACGTCCTCGGCGCGGCTGGCGGTCTTGAGGTCGCCCATGGCGCGCCGCAGCAGCTCCTGCTCCGAGCGCAGCCAGGCGTCCCGCAGCCCCGCCGGCGGCGCGAAGGCCAGGTAGAACAGCAGCGTGCTGCCGACCGTGAGCAGCCCCGTCGCCAGCTCCAGCGGCCGCGAAGGCGCGGCGGGGGCGAGGCCGCTCACCACGATGACCACGCTGAGGCCCGTCGCCCCGAGGCTGAGGCCGCGCATCCGCCTGCGGGCCGCGGTCGGCTGGCCGCGGCCAGCCCGCCACAGCTTCACCGCCGCGACCGCCGAGGCGGCCGTCCACTCGAGCAGCAGCGCCAGCAGGTAGGCGAACAGCCAGCGCGGCCGTGGCCCGCCCTCCTGCGGGAGGCCGGGCAGCAGCAGCGTCCAGAGCAGCGCCGCGCCGGTGAGGAAGCCGAGCAGGCCCTCGGTGCGGCGCGCCGCGGGGTCGAGCGCGGCGGTGAAGCGGAACAGCAGGTAGGGGAACAGCACCAGGAAGGCCAGCAGCAGCCTGGTCACCCACAGGGACGGCTGACCGGTCCCGCTGGCCCCGAGCGCGAGTCCGACCAGCACCACGGCCGCCAGCGACCCGAAGGTCAGCGCGAGCCATGCCGCCGCCGCGCTCCCCTGCCGCCGCCACTGGATGTAGCAGACGCCGGCCAGACCGACGAAGAGCGCGTCGGTGAGGTATTCGAGCAGCCTGAGGAGCGCCATCCTTCGGCATGTCGGCAGCGGAGGAGGCGGCATTGAGGAACTGGCGCCCGCGCGCCGCTCAAGCGCGGGCCGCGCCACGCCGACACTAGCTCGCCGTGACAACACTCGAGGCCGACGACCGCGCCCGCCTGCTCGTCGTCGACGACGAGCAGGCCAACGTGCGCCTCCTCGAACGGATGCTGGCCCGCGCCGGCTTCACCAGCGTCGCGAGCACCACCGATCCCAGGCAGGTGCTGCCGCTGTACCGCAGCTTCGACCCCGACCTCATCCTGCTCGACCTCGGCATGCCCCATCTCGACGGCTACGGGGTGATGGCCGAGCTGCGCCAGGCCGTCCCCGAGGGCACCTACCTGCCGATCCTGGTGCTCACCGCCGAGACCTCCGCCGAGGCGAAGCAGCGGGCGCTGTCGGCCGGCGCCAAGGACTTCCTGCTGAAGCCGTTCGACCTGACCGAGGTCCTGCTCCGCATCGCCAACCTGCTCGAGACGCGCCGGCTCCACGTGGAGCTGCAGCGGCGCAACCGCCTGCTGGAGCAGCGGGTCAGCGAGCGCACCGCCGAGCTGGAGCGGCGCGCCGACGCCCTGGAGCACTCCACCGCCGACCTCGCCCAGTTCGCCCACGCGGCCGCCCACGAGCTGGCGGAGCCCCTGCGCGTCGTCGCCCACCACATCCAGCTCCTGGAACGGCGCCATGCCGAGCCGCTCGGCGACGACGCCAGGCGGGAGATCGATCTCGCCCTGGCGGGCGTCGCCAAGATGAACAGCCTGCTGGCCGACCTGCTCGCCTACAGCCAGGCGGCCACCGCACAGCCGTCGCAGGTGCCCGTCGCCTGCGACGCCGTGGTGGCGGCGGCGCTGGCGCGGCTCGACGCCGCCATCAGCCGCACCGGCACCACGGTCACGGTCGACCCCCTGCCGGTCGTGCTCGGCGACCCGGCCCACCTCGCCCAGGTCTTCGAGCAGCTGCTCCGCAACGCGATCAAGTTCCACGGCGGCACCCCGCCGCGCGTCCACGTCTCCGCCGAGCGCAGCGGCACGCAGTGGCAGCTCTCGGTCGCCGACGACGGCATCGGCATCGCCCCCAGGCACGCCGAGCGCATCTTCACCCTGTTCCAGCGCCTGCACCACAGCAACGAGTACGACGGCAACGGCGTCGGCCTCGGGCTGTGCAGGCGCCTGGTCGCGCACCACGGCGGCCGCATCTGGGTGGAGCCCAACCCGGACGGCGGCAGCGTCTTCCGCTTCACCATGCCGGCGCCGTAGCAGCTCGTCCCCTTCGTGCCGAGAAGGGCTGTCGCGGCCGGCAGCTCCGCGCCGCGTTCCGCGCCCGCGGCACCATCTGACCGCCGGCGTGCGGTCCGGCCGGCCGGTCGCGACGACCGGCCGGCCGGACGTGGTCAGCGGGACCGGGTCAGCTCTGCCCGGCGCGGGCCGGCTCGTCGGCCGCGCGAGCGGTCCCGGTCGAGCGGCGCCCCAGGGCGAAGCCGCCGACCCCGATCCCGATCACGCCCACGACGATGCCGACGATCGCCAGCGTCCGCGCCCCGCTGGCGTCGTCGCGGCCCTGCTTGCGGGCGGCAGCGACCGCGGCCTCCAGGCGCGGCACCTCGCGGTCGAGCCGGGCGGCGAGCTGGCCGGTGGTCGGCTGCTGGTCCGGGAACTCGACCTTCGCCGGGTCCGCCACCTCGTCGAAGGTGGTCGACGAGGAGGTGAAGCGCTCGTCGACCTTCTGCCCCTTGACCGACCCGGTGAAGTGGAAGGTGTACTTGCCCGGCGCGGTCGGGATGAACCAGGCGCGGTAGTCGCCCGGGGTGCCGAACTCGCCCACCTCGAAGAACGGCTCCATGGCCAGAGACAGCGTCTTGCCGGGGGCGCTCTCGGCGCTCACCTCGACCTTCAGGGTGTCCCCGAGGTCGGTCACCGGCTTGTCCTTGGCGTCGGCGAGCAGGAGGATGACGCTGTTCTTCTCGCCCTGGTAGGCGGGCTCGTCGCCGAACCCGACCGTGAAGTGGTACTTGCCGACATGGCGCGCCTCGTGGGCCGAGGCGGGCGCGGCCAGCAGGGGCAGCGCCAGCGCGCCCAGGCCGACCGCCGCCACGACGACGGCGATCCTTCTCCGAATTCGCATCTGCATGAGCTCCTCGTGTCGTTCGCCGGCGCGAGCGCGCGCCGGCGCGGGCCTTGTCCGGCCATCACGTCGGGACGCGACGGGTTCCCGCGCCCGACACGACGGCACCGCCCTGACGCCGTCGCTGCCGACGCATGGCGGTCGACGAGGACTCAGGCGGCGGGAGGGCCACGGATCGCGGCCGGGCCGGCCGGCCGGCGCGAGGCGCGGACGGCAACGACCGGCCGCGGGACCGGCAGGCGCCGGGAGGGCGGCGACGGCACGCTGAGGGCGCGGCCGACCGCCTCGGCGGCGTGTGCGAGCACCACCAGGAGGGTGGCCACCGCGACCGCGACCAGCACCTGCACGGGAAGCCCCATGAGCAGGAACTGCTCGTGGGCCACGCTGTCGAGCGGCAACCCGGCCATGAGCCGCTCGAGCAGCTCCTGCACCAGGTAGATGCCGACCTGCAAGGCGGCGAGGCGGGCCGCCAGCCGTCCGAGCGGGTCCCCTCCGGCAGGCGCGGCGGCGTCGCGGCGCAGCCCGCGCCGGAAGTGGCCGCCGACGGTCGCGGCGGCCGAGACCGCGCCGAGCACCAGCGCGGCGGCCAGGGCCCACGACCAGTAGCCGTGCCCGCTGTCGGCCAGGACCGTCGCCCTGGCCTTGGTGTCGGGGACCGCGACGAGGTAGAGCAGCGTGTGCGCGACCGCGGCGCCCGCGGCGGCCGCACCGGTGAGCCGCAGGCGGCTCAGCCCACGAGCGTCCATGCGCAAAGCATATGGCGCGCCCGGGCCCGGGGCCAGCGACCCGCCGGTCGAGCGCCTGGCTCAGCGATCAGGAGGCAGCGGCAGCCACAGCTCCACCGTGGTGCCCATGCCGGGTGAGCTCGCGACCCGGCACCAGCCGCCGGCCATGGCGGCCTGCTCGCGCATGCTGACCATGCCGAGGTGGTCGGGGCCGGGCTGGGCGTGGCCGATGCCGGGTAGGAAGCCGGCGCCGTCGTCGCTGATGCGCATGCGCATGCCGCCCTCGTCGGCCTCGTCCAGCCAGATGGTGACCCGCTGGGCGCCGGCGTGGGCGGCCACGTTGGCGAGCGCCTCCTGCGCGATGCGGTAGGCGATCTCCCGCTGCGCGGCCGGCAGCGTGCTGTCGAGGTGGTCCTCGAGGTGCACGCGGAAGCCTGCCTGCTCGCCGACGGTCCTGGCGTACTGGCCGAGGGCGTCGGCGAGCCTGATCCGGTCCAGCGGCGGTGGGCGCAGCTCGAAGGCGAGCTGGCGCAGGCGGCCGAGGCTCTCGGTGATCGCCCCGCGCAGCCCTTCGACCAGCTCGAGCTGGTCGGGGCGGTCCAGGCCGGCGCGCAGGCGGTCGAGGCTGGACGCGGCCCCGCGCAGCCTCGGGTCGACGTGGCGCAGGCTGGTGGCGAGCTGCCGGCGCTCCCGTTCCTGGCGGCTGACCAGCCGGCCGAGCAGCCAGCGGCGCTGCTCGTCGAGCCGGACCAGGCGGTCGTGCGCGCGCTGCCGCTCGGTCACGTCGCGCAGCACCAGCACCCGCCCCGTCTCGCGGCCGCCACGGTCCCGCAGGGGCGCGCTGGTCAGCTCGTGGCGGCGGGCGCCGAGCACGACCTGCTCGGGCGCGTCCGCCCGCAGCACGGACGGCTCCACCGCGAGCAGCGTCTCTGCCTGCCTGCCGACCGCGTCGGCGGTCGGCACGCCGAGGGCACGCTCGCCCGCGGGGTTGAGGTTCACCACCCGGCCGAGCGGGTCGAGCACCACCACGCCGTCCTGGATCGTCTCGAGGACCGAGCTGCGCGCGATCGGCGCCAGGTCCAGCAGGTGGAAGCGGAAGATGCCCCACACCAGCACCGTGCCGGTCAGCACGAACAGGAACGGGGTCGGCTCGACCCGCCCGAACGGGCCCAGGTTGAGGTTGTGCACCACGTTGGCGACGCTCGGCAGCAGCACGGTGACGATCAGCAGCACGCTCTGCCGCCAGTACAGCCGCGACACGTGCATCAGCGTCCAGACGAACACCGCCGTCGCGCCCCAGACGACCAGGTTGGCGTAGATCAGGAACGGCCAGAACAGGGGCCCGACCTGGGCGATGGCGTCCGGGTCGCCGGCCGCCTCCGGCTCGTAGTAGCGCACCAGGTCGTGGGTGGAGCGGACCGCGAGCAGCACGATCACCGCGACGGCCGGGACCACCAGGGCGGCCAGCGTGTAGCGGTTCAGCCAGCGGCTCCGGCCGGTGTACTGCATGATGAAGACGAACCAGGCCGGCGGCAGCAGGGCGATGCCGAGCCATTTGGCGTCGCCCCAGAAGAGCTTGGTGGAGAGCTGGCTCGCGCCCAGCTCGATCGCGTAGGCGAGCCCCCACCAGCCGGCGGCGGCCAGCACCACGGCCAGGCTGGCCCCTGCCGACGCCCGCCGGCGGCGCCAGACGTACGACGCGTACGCGGCAACGAAGGCGCCGCCTGCCAGCGCGAGCGCGCTGAAATACCAATGCCAGCGCACGCCGCCGCCCTCCGAGCCGGATGACCGACTTCGACTGGTGGCGAATCATATGGCATTCGGGGCGCTCAGGAAAACCGCGCCGCGCCAACGGTCAGGAGATCGGCACGCCCCAGAGCGCGAACCAGCGGGTGAGGTCGGACTCGATCGGCAGGTCGCCGCCGAGCACGGCGCGGACGTTCAACTCGACCTCGTTGTCGCGGCGCTCGCCGGGCCGCGGGGCGAACGGGTAGAAGGTCCCGCGCTTGTACAGGTAGACCAGGTGGCAGGCCGACCGGCCGTCGCCGAAGCCGAACACCGAGCAGAGCAGCTGCGGGCCGAAGCCGTGGTCCTGCAGCGTCGAGTTGACCAGGTGGACGCTGGTGACCAGGTCCTCCAGGTCGGGGTCGGAGAGCACCACCCAGCGGTAGCCGTACTTGTCGTCGGTGACCTCGAGCTTCGAGCCGGCCTCCTTGACGGCCATCTCCAGCAGCTCGGTCAGCTCCTGGCTGGTGGCCGCGAAGCCCTGGCCGGAGGCCGGCTTGAAGCAGACGGCGGCGACGCCGGACGGGCGCAGCCCGGCTCCCGCCTCCAGGGTGATCGCCGCCGAGGTGACCGCGAACAGGGCGTCGAGGTTGGCCTGCTTCGGCTTGCTGCGGCCGAGCAGGACGTCGAACAGCTTCACGACGGCCGTCCCAGCTCCCGCTCGAGACGGGCGAGCTGCTCCAGCCGGCGCTCCAGGCTCGGGTGGGTCGCGAACAGCGAGGAGAAGCTGAAGCCGGGGGCGAGCGCCGGCGCGAAGAAGAACGCGTTCAGCGGCTCGGCGGCGCGCAGGTCGCGGGTCGGGATGCGGGCCATCTCCCCCGACACCTTGGTGAGCGCCGCGGCCAGCAGCGACGGGCGGCCGATCAGCACCGCGCCGGCGCGGTCGGCCGACAGCTCCCGGTAGCGGGACAGCGCCCGGGTGAGCAGGAAGCTCAGCGCGTAGACCACCGCCGAGGCGAGCACCACCAGCAGGATCACGACGCCGGTCTGGTCGCGCTCGTCACGCCTGCCGAAGCCGCCGCCGAAGGCGCCCGCGTAGAGCGAGGAGCGCACCACGAAGCCGGCCAGGATGCCGAGGAAGCTCGCCAGCGTCATCACCGCCACGTCGCGGTGGGCGACGTGGCTGAGCTCGTGGGCGAGCACCGCCTCCAGCTCCTGCTCGTTGAGGCGGCGCATGATCCCGGTGGTGGCGCAGACCACCGCCGCCTTCTGGTTGCGGCCGGTGGCGAAGGCGTTGGGGATGTCGGACTGGGCGATCGCCACCTTCGGCTTGGGCATGTCGGCGAGCGCGCAGAGCCGGTCGACGATCGCGTGCAGCTCGGGCGCCTCCTGCGGCGAGACCTCGCGGCCGCCGAGCGAGAACAGCGCGATCCGGTCGGAGAAGAAATACTGCACGAACAAGAAGCCGCCCGCGATCACCAGGATGAAGATCCAGGGGATCCGAAGCGCGACCAGCACCGCCACGAAGGCGACGTAGAGCAGGCCGAGCAGGAACATGGTCAGCACCATCCTGGTGGACAGCCCCACGTCGGCCGGGTAACGGGTCCTGCTTGCCATCGTCATCAGCCCGACAGACGGGCCCTTTCCTGATTGAGCACTCCTACTCGATCCAGCATATCCGCTGCCAGGCCAGAACATGATGGCGACTGGCGCTCCCCGTCATCGCGGCGCGGTGGGCCGCTGGGTGCGCGCAGATGGCGATCCCCGAGTCGTAGGGGACGTTCAGCCACCAGTGGGCGTCCGTGACCTGACGGTCAGGGCGAGGCGCTCGGTTCCTTGCCGGGTCCGGGTGTGGCGCCTGGGGCCGGTTTCGGGCTCAGTAGCGGATGTCCAGCGCGTAGCGCAGCGCCCGGTCGAGGCGGGCGCGATCGACCTCGCCGAGGCGGCCGAGCGGCGCGGGGCCGAGCGCCTCCTGCGGGATCGTCAGCAGGTTGTCGCAGGTGATCGCGCAAGCGGCCGGAAGCCCGAGATCGGGCCCGACCTCGACCTCGGAGCTGGTCCCGCGGATCGTCCGGGTCAGCGGCGCGCAGGTGACCGTGCGCAGCACCGCGATGGCCGCATCACGGGTGAGGACGCAGACCGGCCGGCGGCCCGCCGGCGGGCCGAGCTCCGCCCAGTACAGCTCGCCACGGGCTACCACTCTGGGGCGGTCTCGGCGGCCAGGCGGGCGGCCGCGACGACGACGGCCGGATCCTGGGGCCGCCGCCGGTAGGCGTCGACGAGCCGACGGTCGGACTCCACGATCTCGGCCGCGTCGAGGACGGCGAGCGCGCCGCGCCGGAGCAGCTCGGAACGGCTGACTCCACGTTCGGCGGCGAGCTCGTCCAGCCGGCGGACGAGGTCGTCGTCGAGCTGCACCAGCACTTCCTTCCGAGCCATGACCATATGCTAGACCATATGGCGTGCCCACCGCCCGTGTCGAGCCGCTCGCGGCGACCTGTGGACAGCCGTCACCTGCCGGCGAGGCGCTCGACCACCGGGGCGAAGCGCTCCATGTGCCGGTCGGAGACGACCAGGTAGGAGAAGCCGAAGCGCTCGCGCCGCAGCTCCACCTGCTCGGCGATGTGGTCCACCGGGCCGGCCAGCAGGGAGGGCATCCGCTCGACGAGCGGGCCGGCCGCGGCGCCCCAGCCGTTCCTGGTCGCCACCTGCTCGGCGGCCTCCCGGTGGTCGTCGGCGACCGTGACGCCGACCATCATGCTGAGCTCGACCCCGCCGTCGCGGTCCGCCGCCGCCTGGCGCACCCACTCCACCTTGCGGGCCAGTGTCTCCGGGGAGCGCTCTTCCAGCTCTTCGGAGATGGTCCCGTCCGGCAGCGCCTTCGGCAGGATGCCGACGACGTCGGCCTCCCGCCCGGCGATCCCGAGCATCCGCCGGCTCCCCGCGCCGACCAGGATCGGCGGGTGCGGCCGCTGCACCGGCGTCGGGAAGCTCTCGATCCCGCTCACCGAGTAGTGCTCGCCCTCGAAGCTCGCGCCCGACCCCGAGAGCAGGCTCTTGAGCAGGCGGACCGACTCCTCGAGCCGCCCGACCCGCACCGCCGGCGGGTCGAACGGGATGCCGGCCCGCTCGTACTCGTCGCGCAGCCAGCCGGCCCCGATGCCGAGCTCGAAGCGGCCACCGGAAACGAGGTCGAGGGTCGCCACCTCCTTGGCGAGCAGCACGGGATGGCGGTAGTCGTTGTCGAGCACCAGGCTGCCGACCCGCAGCGTCCGGGTCGCCGCCGCGGCGGCCGTCAGCGCGACCATCGGGGCGAGCTGGTCACCGAACGGCTCCCCCACGAAGTGGTCACGCAACAGCAGCGTGGCGTAGCCGAGCGCCTCCGCGCGGCCCGCCTCGGCCCTGAGGTCCTCGGCGGAGCGGATCCCCTCGCCGATCACGCCGAAGCGGAACGGTCGCTGTGCAGCGGTCATGGGCCTCCCTTTCACGTCCGGCCACCGTCGAGCGATCATGGCCATCCGGCGCCCTCCTGAAAGGGCGCCCCACTACAGAAGGCGCCACCGGCGGCGTTCGTGAGCCGCTCGCCGCGCGCCTGTCGCCGGGGCCATTCTGGCGGCAGGAGCTGGTCGGGGAGCTCTGGGTCGGGGTCGGGGAGGTCGACTGACTGGTCAGTCCGTTGTATGTTCCCTCGCGGCTGACCCCGTCCGACCTGGCCGGGAGTCGCAGCGGAAGCCTGCGGGAGCGGAGGAGACGATGAGGCGACGTTCTACCGTCAGGCTGTTCTCTGTCTTGCTGGTAGCTCTGCTGCTGGCGGCGTGCGGCGGTGACGGGAAGGGCACCGAGGCGGGGAGCGCCAAGCCGATCCGCATCGGCGTGCTCACGTCGCTGACGGGCAACTTCACGCCTTGGGGCGTGCAGGTACGTGACGGGATGCAACTCGCCGTCAACGAGGTCAACCAGGCCGGCGGCGTCAACGGCCGCAAGCTCGAGTTGGTGGAGGCCGACGACCAGTCCATGGGCGAGGAAGGCTCCCGCGCGATCGAGCGGCTGATCGAGCGGGAAGGCGTCGTGGCGGTCGGCGGGATCATCTCGAGCGACGTCGGGCTGGCCACGGCGCGGATCGCGGAGCAGAACAAGGTCCCGCTGTTCCTGGTGAAGGCCGGATCGGGCAAGATCCTCACCCCGGCCAGCCGGTACACCTTCCGTACCTGTCTGCCGGCCGCGCCCATGGTCGTCGGCCCGATCCTGCAGTACGTCCAGAGCAAGGGGCTGAAGCGGGTGGGGGCCATCGTCGCCGACTACGCCTGGGGACAGGCGATCAAGGCGGCGATGGAGGACGCGTTCGCGAAGGCGCCCGACGTCAAGCTCCAGATCGAAGTGGCCCCGGTGGGCGAGACCGACTTCACCACCTACCTCCGCGCGCTGGAGCGCTTCAAGCCGCAGATGATCGTGGCGACCGGGCACCCGCCCGGCTCGGGACCGATCACCGTCCAGTCGGCCGACCTGGGCTTCGACGTGCCGGTCACCGGCGCGTACACCCCGCGCGCGCTGGTGATGAAGGGAGCGAAGAACGCGGCACTCGACCGCTACGCCGACTTCGGCTGCGCCGACTTCCAGAGCGAGGGGTACCAGGACCTGGCTCGCCGCTTCCTGCAGGCCACCCCTAGCGCCCAGTTCTTCGAGGACGATGCCCTGGCCGGCTACGGGATCGTCAAGATGGTGGCCCAGGCGGTCGGCAAGGTCGGCGACGATCCGGCCGCCATCGCCAAGTACCTCCACGAGAACACCTTCGACATCCCCGGCTACTCGTTCCAGCTGAAGTGGACGGAGTGGGGCGAGCTGGCCGACGCCAAGATCGCCTTCGACCTGCTCAGCCGCGGCCCGGCCCCAGACGGGGTGAACAAGGCAGGCACCTGGTACCCGAAGCGGCTGCTGGTCTCCGAGGCGCTCACGCCGTACCAGCCGCAGTAGCGCAGCATGGCGTTGCTCGCGGTCGACGCGGTGGAGAAGCGCTTCGGTGGTCTGCCGGCCGTCGACGGCGTCACGTTCGGGGTCGACGAGGGCGAGATCCTCGCCGTCGTCGGCCCCAACGGCGCCGGCAAGAGCACCCTCCTGAAGACCATCGGCGGCCTCGAGCGCCCCTCCGCCGGGACGGTGACGCTGGCCGGCGAGCGGGTGGATGGGCTCGGCCCCCACCGGGTCCGACACAGGGGGGTTGCGATGGTGATGCAGACCCCGCTGACGTTCGGGTCCATGACCACCCGGGAGAACGTCGTGCTGGGCGCCATGTTCGGCGGCGGCGTTGTGGTGGGAGAGCCGGAGGCGATGCGGCGGGCGGAGGAGGCGCTGGCCTTCGTCGGCCTCGAGGGCCGAGCCGATCAGCCTGTCGGGAGTCTCAACCTCCACCAGCAGCGGTTCCTCGAGATGGCCAAAGCGCTGGCAGGTCGGCCGCGGCTCCTGCTCATCGACGAGGTGATGGCGGGACTCAACGACGTGGAGCTGGCCGCTTCCCTCCAGATCGTGCGCACCGCCCGTGACACGCTCGGGATCACCATCATCTGGGTGGAGCACGTGATGAAGGCGGTGATGAGTCTGGCCGAACGGGTGATCGTCCTCAATTTCGGGAAGCTGCTCGCCGAGGGCGAGCCGCAGGCCGTCATGCGTCATCCCGACGTGATCGATGCCTATCTCGGCCAGGGCCACGATGCTTGAGGTGTCCGGCCTCTCGGCCGGCTACCTGGGCGAGAACGTGGTGGAAGACATCGACATCGAGGTCGGCGCCGGCCAGGCCGTCACGATCATCGGCTCCAACGGCGCGGGGAAGACCACCTTGTTCCGGGCGCTGTGCGGGATGCTGCCTGTCTCCGCGGGTCGGGTGCGCTTCGACGGCAAGGACATCACCGGTCGTGCGACCCACCGCGTCGCGCGGGCGGGCCTGGCCTACGTGCCGGCCGAGCGCCATCTCTTCCCCGGCATGAGCGTGCGGGAGAACCTGGTGCTCGGCGCCTACCCGGACCGACCCGACCCGTCGGCCGTCAAGCTCGTGTTCGACCTGTTCCCCCGCCTGGAGGAACGCCGCGGGCAGCCGGCGGGCAGCCTCAGCGGCGGCGAGCAGCAGATGCTGGCGGTGGGCCGGGCCCTCATGTCCCGCCCCCGCCTCCTCGTGCTCGACGAACCCACCACCGGTCTGGCCCCCAAGCTGGCCACGAGCGCGTACGAGGCGCTGCGGGTCCTGAAGGAGAAGGGTATGACGCTGCTCGTCGCCGAACAGCAGGTGCCGCTGGCGCTGTCCCTGGCCGACCGCGGCTATGTGCTGGAGAACGGCCGCATCCGCCTCGAGGGCGTGTCGGAGGACCTGGCGCGCAATCCCGAGGTTCGCCGGGCGTACCTGGGCGTGGCATGACGGCGGTCGTCCTCGACGGGATCGTCCTGGGCCTGCAGTTCGGGCTGCTGGGCGTGGGCATGACCCTGGTCTACGGCCTGGGAGGCGTCCTCAACCTGGCATACGGGCAGGCGGCCGTGCTGGCGGCGATGGTGGTGGCGATCATCCTCGGCGCCGGGGCCCCGGCGCTGGTCGCGGCGGGCGCTGGGCTGCTGGCGGCCGCGGCCGGCGGCGTCGTCGTCGACCGGACCCTGATGCAGCCCGTGTACCGGCAGCGAGGCGAGCACCGGGTGCTCCTGGGCCTGTTGCTCACGCTGGGGGTGGCCTTCGTCGTCGACGGGCTGCTGCTGTGGCGCTATCCGACCGGGGCGCTGCGCCTGGCGATCGGCGGCCGGGCCGTGCCGATCCTCGGCGTGCGCATGCGGGTGGGGAGCCTGTGGGCCTCCGGCATCTCGCTTGCGGCGGGCGCCGCCCTGATGCTGTTCTTCCGTGCCACCACGCTGGGGCGGGCCGTCCGCTCCGCGATCCAGGACGAGGTGGGCGCACGGCTGATCGGGGTCAACCCGGCGGCGGTCCGTACCTTCATCTTCGCGCTCAGCGGCGCCCTCGCCGGCCTGGTTGCCGTGACCCGCTCGATGACCTCGCCAGTGAGTGTCACGGCCGGGTTCGACTTCACCATCCTGGCGCTGATCGTCGCGGTCGTCGGCGGCCTGGGCAGCGTCGCCGGCGCCTTCCTCGCCGGCGTGCTCCTCGGCATCATCAGCACGGTGAGCGCCTTCTACATCGGGCAGTACATCACCACCATCGTGCTGCTGGCCGCGGCGGCGCTCACCATCGTCATCCGGCCACGCGGCCTGCTGGGGAGGCAGGTGTGACCGCCGAGTCCGACGCGACCGTCGAGCCCGACGCCGCTCCCCTGGGGGTGAGCGCCAGGCCACCGCGCTCGCTGGCCCGGGCCTACTGGCCGATCGCCGCCACCGGCGCCCTGCTCGTCCTGGTTCCCCTGTGGCTGGGCGACTCGCGGCTGATGATGCGGCTGGCCGTGGACGCCGTCGTCTTCGGCATCTACGCCATCGGCTTCAACGTGATCTTCGGCAGCACCAACCAGCTGTTCCTGTGCATCGGCGCTCTCGCGGGGGTGGGAGCGTACGCCTCCGCCATCCTCTCCGAGGAGGCCGGGCTTCCCACAGCCGTGGGGCTGGGGCTGGCCACGGCACTGGCGGCGGCCCTGGGGGGACTGCTCAGCTGGGTCGCGGTGCGCCGATCGCTGGGCGTGATCTTCACCGGGATCGTGACGCTCGCCTTCTCGTTGTCCTTCGCCAATCTCCTCCTGGGTCAGCGGGAGCTGACCGGAGGCGAGACCGGCCTGGTCGTCGCCGCCGGCGGCGCCTTCCTGCGGGACCGCGTCGCCGCCTACTACCTGTTCCTGGGCATGCTGGTCGCCTTCCTGGTGGTGTTCCGCGCGCTCGAGCGATCCCACATCGGGTGGGCCTTCCGCGCGCTGCGCGACAACGAGCTCGCCGCCGAGTTGGCCGGGGTCGACGTGGCCCGCTACCGGGTCTACGCCGGCCTGATCGGCTCCGCCATGCTGGGCATCACCGGAGCCGTCTATGCCCACAGCAACGGGTTCATCAGCCCCTCGACCTTCGCGTTCGGACACGTCGACGTCCGCGTCCTGGTGCTGCTCGCCTTCGGCGGGCTCGGGACCCTGCTGGGGCCCGTGGTGGGAACGGTCGTGTTCGCGGTGCTGGACGAGCTCCTGGTCGACTCCGGACAGCTCCGCACCGTGCTCTACGGCCTGCTGATCATCGCGCTGTTCCTGAGCTTCAAGCGGGGCGCGGTCCCGGCCGTGGTGGACTTCCTCCGCCGCCTGGTCCGGCAGGCCCGCACCCGGGCCGGGCACCCGCCGTGATGGTGCCGGCGCTGGACGGCCCAGACGACGGTTGCGTTGACAACCACGGCGAACGACCATAGAGCCCTTCCTCCGGACCGCGGAGGGGCGACGGGAGGAGACGCGCCGTGAGCAGCGTAGCCACAGGGACGGCCAAGCCTGAGCACCGCCACTTCATCGCGGGACAGTGGGTCGACGCCTCCGACGGCGGCAGGTTCGACGACCTCGACCCCTACACCGGCGAGGTGGTCGCCACGGCGGCCGCCGGGACGCGCGAGGACGCGCGCCGCGCGGTCCAGGCCGCCTCCGAGGCCTTCCCCGCGTGGTCGCAGGCGCCCCCGGCCGAGCGGCAGCGGGTCTTCCTGGCGGCGGCGGACCTCCTCGAGCGCCGCGGCGACGAGGTCGTCGCCCGGCTCGCCAGCGAGACCGGCTGCAGCTTCGGCTTCGGCATGTTCCAGATGGGCTTCACCGCCGGCCTGCTGCGCCAGGCGGCGGGCACGGCCTACGCGCCGATCGGCCAGGTCATCCCGTCGGACGTGCCCGGCGCCTTCGCCATGGGCATCCGCCGGCCGGTCGGCGTCGTCGGGGCGATCGCGCCCTGGAACGCGGCGCTGATCCTGTCGGCCCGCTCGATCGCGGCGCCGCTGGTGCTGGGCAACACCGTGGTGTCCAAGCCGTCGGAGGAGTCGCCGTTCGTCGGCGGGCTGCTCTGGGGCGAGATCTTCGCCGAGGCCGGGCTGTCCGACGGGGTGCTGAACATCGTCACCCACGCCCCCGGTCAGGCCGGCCCGATCGGCGACGAGCTGGTCGAGAACCCCAGCGTGCGCCGGCTCAACTTCACCGGCTCGACCGCCACCGGCCGCAAGCTCGCCGAGGCGGCCGGCCGCCACCTCAAGCGCATCGTCCTCGAGCTCGGCGGGTTCAACCCGCTGATCGTGCTCGGGGACGCCGACGTCGAGTACGCGGTCAACGCGACCGCCTTCGGCGCCTTCCTCCACCAGGGCCAGATCTGCATGTCGGCCCGGCGCATCATCGTCGACCGGCCGATCGCCGAGGAGTTCGTGGGCCGGCTCGCCGCCAAGACGGCCGGGCTCAAGGTCGGCGACCCGCGCGAGCACGGCACCGTGATCGGGCCGCTGATCAACGAGCGCGCGCTCGAGACGGTGGCCGGTCGCGTCACGGACGCGGTCGCCAAGGGCGCCCGCGTGCTCGCCGGCGGCGAGCGGGTGGGCCGCTGCTTCCAGGCGACCCTGCTCGCGGACGTGCCGGCCGACAGCGAGCTGGCGCAGCTGGAGACGTTCGGCCCCGTCGCCGCCGTCGAGGTGGTCGACGGCGCGGAGGCGGCGGTGCGCAGGGCCAACGACACCGACTACGGGCTGGCGGCGGGGATCATCACCAGCGACCCCGACCGGGGCCTGGCGCTGGCCGAGCAGCTGCAGTCGGGCATCGTCCACGTCAACGACCAGCCGGTGCACGACGAGCCGCAGATGCCGTTCGGCGGCGTCAAGGACAGCGGCTGGGGCCGCTTCGGCTCCACCGCCGCGGCTGACGAGTTCACCGAGCTCCGCTGGGTAACGGTCCAGAGCGGCACCAGACCGTTCCCCTTCTGACCACAGGGGGTCCGGGGGGCTCGAGTAGCGAAGCGGTAGCCCCCGCCAACGAAGGAGGACGATGCCCGTGCGCGAGACACCGCCGTTCCGTGCGGACCACGTCGGCAGCCTCCTGCGCCCGCCGGCGCTGCTGAAGGCGCGCGAGGACTTCGCCGCCGGCCGCGTCACCGCCGAGGAGCTGCGCGCCGCCGAGGACGACGCCATCACCGACGTGGTCAAGATGCAGGAGGACGTCGGGCTGCAGTCGGCTACCGACGGCGAGTTCCGCCGCACCTCCTGGCACATGGACTACATCTACCAGCTCGGCGGCATCCACAAGGCGGACGAGAACCTCACCGTCCGGTTCCGCAACCCGCAGGGGACGATCGAGTTCACCTCCGCCGCGCTCAAGATCGACGAGAAGGTGCGCCTGCAGCACACCATCTTCGGCGACCACTTCAAGTTCCTGCAGTCGCTGGTGACCACCACCACGCCGAAGCTGACCATCCCCTCGCCCAACATGGTCCACTACCGCGGTGGGCCGGCGGCGATCGACCCCGACGTCTACCCCGACGTCGAGGAGTTCTGGAGCGACCTGGCCACCGCCTACGCCGAGGAGGTCGCGCGCCTGGGCGAGCTCGGGTGCTCCTATCTCCAATTTGATGACACTAGCCTTGCTTATCTGAACGACCCGGCCCAGCGCGAGCTGATCGCGCAGCGCGGCGACGACGCCGAGCACCTGCACCTGCGCTACATCAAGCAGATCAACCAGGCGCTGGCGCGCAAGCCGGCCGGCATGACCGTCACCACGCACATGTGCCGCGGCAACTTCCGCTCCTCGTGGGCGGCGGAGGGCGGCTACGACTTCGTCGCCGAGGCGCTGTTCAGCGAGCTCGGCGTCGACGGCTTCTTCCTGGAGTACGACGACGAGCGCTCCGGCGGCTTCGAGCCGCTGCGCTTCGTCCCCGAGGGCAAGATGGTGGTGCTCGGCCTGGTCACCACGAAGCGTGGCGAGCTGGAGTCCAAGGACGACCTCAAGCGGCGCATCGACGCAGCCAGCAAGTTCGTCCCGTTGGAGCAGCTCTGCCTCTCGCCGCAGTGCGGCTTCTCCTCCACCGTCGAGGGCAACGTGCTCAGCTACGACCAGGAGGTCGCCAAGCTGCGCCTGATCGTCGAGACCGCCAGGGAGGTCTGGAACTGAGGAGCGCCTGAAGCGTGAGGCCCGGGCGCTCAGGTCCAGCGCCGCGCCTCGGTCATTGCCCGGCGGGTGCGCTCGGGGTGGTGAGCCACTGCACCTGGTTGCGGAGGCTGTCCTTGGCCGGGTGACGTTGCAGGAACTCGTCCAGCGCGGCCACTGTGCGGCCGATCGCGTCGCTGCGCCTGGGCAGGCTCTTGTCGGAGGTGAGCAACACGCCGAAGTGCTCATCGCCACTCACAGCCGCGCGGTTGGTGAGGGGCACGAAGTCCTTGACGTTGTTGGTCAGGATCGCCCGCTGCTCCTGCGCCATCCGCCGGAGCAGCTCCTCGTCACCGAGCCCGACCAGGTCGGCGCGCTCGGCGACCGCGACGACGTCGTGGTCCTGGGCGCGGAGCCGTCGGGCGATCGCGGGCGAGAAGTGCTCGTCCAGCAGCAGTCTCACTCCAGCGCCTCACCGCGGCGGCGCCAGCGTGTCTCCTCATGCTCGGCGATCGCACGGGACCGGTCGATCCAGTCGTCGATCTCCGTGCGGTAGTCGGCGTAGTAGCGCAGGCACGCCTCGACCCGGTCGACGGGGAGTTCGAGGTAGGCGGCGGCCTGCTCTACCGAGTTGTCGTTCTGGCGGATCGTCTCGATGACGTCGGCGAGGTCGAGTCGGGTGCCGAGCAGCGCCGGGCGGCGGCCGGCGGCGCCGTCGCGGAAGTAGACCAGCGGGTGCTCGTCCATCCGCAGGCCCTCTTCGATGTAACGCTCGGCGAGAGCTGTCTGCGGCTGGCCTGCCTCACGGGCACGGCGTCTCAGGTGCTCCAGGGTGCTTGGCAGGACCCGGAAGGCGAGCGGCTGCTTCGCAGCGGCAGAATGCGCCATTGGATTTCCTTCACCTGACGAGATCTGACTAACGTTGTATGACGATGTTAGCAGATGACCACTTCGAGGGTGCGGGGGCCGTGGACGCCCTCGACGCGGGTCAGCTCGATGTCGGAGGTGGCGCTCGGGCCGCTGATCCAGGTCAGTGGCCTGGTCGGGTCGAGGCGGGCGACGCCCTGCGGGACGGTGGTGACCACCTGCCCGGCGGTCACCACCACCAGGTGGTAGTCGGGCACCAGGCTGAGCGCGCGGCGGCCCTGGCCGGGGCCGGCATCGAGGACGATGGTGCCGGTCTCGGCGATCGCCACGGCGCAGGTGGTGAGCACGCCGTCGAGCCGGTCGAGCTCGGCGGCGGGCAGCGGCGGGTCGTCGCCGACGCGCTCGACGCCAGCCGCTGCCTCGGCAAGCCAGGCCTGGGGGAAGCCGTCGGGGACCAGCACGCGGCGCGCCCGGCGCTCGGCGAGCGCGGTGGCGAGCGTGCCGGCGACCTCGTCCGGCGCGCAGCGCCGCACCAGGGCGCGGTAGTCCACCAGCCGGTCGACCAGCAGGTCGAGCAGCTCCTCGGGCGCCAGCTCCGGCGCCCGGTCCGCGGTGCGGTAGTCGCGGCGCGTCGGCTCCGGCGTGGGCCTGTCCCCCAGCGCGGTGCGCACCCGGGCGAGGATCTCGTCGCGGGCGCTCACCGGGCACCCCGCTCCCCCGGCGGGCCTGGCCCCGCCCCGCCGCCCGCCGGCTGACCGCCGCCACCCGCCGGCTGACCGCCGCCACCCGGCTCCTCCGCGTCGCCGCCTTGGCGGGTCCGCGCCCACCAGTCACGGAACGTCTCGCGTGGCGGGACGGGGAGGTCGCGGGTGTCGGTCCAGGCGGCGAGCGGCGGCGGCAGGGCGGAGCTGCGGCGGCCGCCGCGGCCCAGCAGCCGGCCGGCGCGGGCGGCGCGCAGCGCCCGGCCCCAGCGGCCGGGGTTGGCCATGGCCCAGGCGGCCGAGGCGGCGAGCAGCCGCTCGGGGGTCGGCAGGCGGCTGGCCTCGCGCTTGGCCTCGACCACCCGCGAGCGCAGGTGCACCAGCATCGAGGGGATGTCGATGGCGACCGGGCAGGCATCGAGGCAGGCGCCGCAGAGGGTCGAGGCGAACGGCAGCGACGGGTTGTCCGCCACGCCGGTCAGCTGCGGCGACAGCACCGCGCCGATCGGTCCCGGGTAGACCGAGCCGTAGGCGTGCCCGCCGGTCCGCTCGTACACCGGGCAGACGTTGAGGCAGGCGGAGCAGCGGATGCAGCGCAGCGCGTCGCGGCCCTGCGGGTCGGCGAGCGTGGCCGTGCGGCCGTTGTCGAGCAGGACCAGGTGGAACTCCTCCGGGCCGTCCCCCGGGGTGACGCCGGTCCACATCGAGGTGTAGGGGTTCATCCGCTCGCCGGTCGACGACCGCGGCAGGAGCTGCAGGAACACCTCCAGGTCGCGCCAGGTGGGCACGAGCTTCTCGATGCCCATCACGGTCACCAGCACCCGCGGCAGGGTGAGGCACATGCGGCCGTTGCCCTCGGACTCGACCACCACCAGCGTGCCGGTCTCCGCCACGGCGAAGTTCGCCCCGGAGATGGCCACCTCGGCGTCGAGGAACTTGCGGCGCAGGTGCAGCCGTGCCGCCTCCGCCAGCGCGCGGGGCTCGTCGCTCAGCCCCGCGGGGGCGGGCACGCCCACGGCGCCCATCTCCCGCAGGAAGATCTCGCGGATCTCGGCGCGGTTGCGGTGGATCGCCGGCACCAGGATGTGGCTCGGCGCGTCGTGGCCGAGCTGCACGATCAGCTCGGCGAGGTCGGTCTCCCAGGCGGCGATGCCGGCGTCGGCGAGCGCCTCGTTGAGCCCGATCTCCTGGGTGGCCATCGACTTGACCTTGACCACCGAGCGTGCCCCGGTGGCGCGGACGATGCCGGCGACGACGCGGTTGGCCTCGACCGCGTCGCGCGCCCAGTGGACCGCGCCGCCGCGCGCGACCACCTGCTCCTCGAGCTGCACCAGGTAGCGGTCGAGGTGGGCGAGCACGTCGTCCTTGATGGCCGCGCCGGCGCCGCGCAGCTCGGCCCAGTCGGGCAGCTCGGCGACCACCGCCGCGCGCTTGGCGCGGATGGTGGTGGTGGCCTTGCCGAGGTTGCGCCGGAGCTGGGTGTCGGCCAGCGCGGCGCGCGCCGCCTCGGGGAAGGGCCGGGAGCCGCGCAGGTGGCCGACGCCGGGCGGCGCCGCCGGCATGCCGAGGAAGGTCCTGGTCACCGGCCCACCGCCTCCGACTCCGTCGAGGCGAGGACCTCGGCCAGGTGGACGGTGCGCACGCCGGTGCGCAGCCGGCTCAGCCCGCCGCCGATGTGCATCAGGCAGGAGCTGTCGCCGGCGCTGCACACCTCGGCGCGGGTCGACAGCACGTTGCGCATCTTGTCGGCCAGCATGGCGGCGGAGACGTCCGGGTTCTTGAGCGAGAAGGTGCCGCCGAAGCCGCAGCACGACTCGGCGTCCGGAAGCTCGACGAGGTCGATCCCGCGCACCTCGCGGAGCAGGCGCAGCGGCCGGTCGCCGACGCGCAGCAGGCGCAGCGAGTGGCAGGTCGGGTGGTAGGTCACCCGGTGCGGGTAGTAGGCGCCGACGTCGGTGACGCCGAGCACGTCGACCAGGAACTCCGACAGCTCGTAGGTCCGCGACGCGAGGCCTTCGGCAGCCGCGGCCAGGCGCTCGTCGCCGGCCTGCTCGGCCAGCCAGGCGTGCTGGTGGCGGGCGGAGCCGGCGCAGGAGCCGCTCGGCACCACCACCGCGTCGTAGCCGGCGAAGGCGGCGACGTGCCGGCGCACCAGCGGCAGGGCCTCGCGGGCGTAGCCGGTGTTGATGTGCGCCTGCCCGCAGCAGGTCTGCGCGAGCGGTACCTCGACGCGCTGGCCGAGGCGTTCGAGCAGCTGCACCGTCGCCTTGCCGACCTGGGGGAAGATCCCGTCGACCAGGCAGGTCACGAACATGGCGACGCGCACGCTCAGCCCCCCGTGGTCGGCTCGTAGCGGCGGATCGCCTGGGTGGCGCGCAGCAGCGCCCGCAGGGCGCCGAGGTCTCCTTCGACCGACCCGTGCGCGCGCGCCTGGACCAGGACGTTGCCGAGCGCGCTCGCCTCGACCGGCCCGGCCTCGACGGGCAGCTCGCAGGCGTCCGCGGTGAGCTGGCACAGCAGCCGGTTGCGCGCGCCGCCGCCGACCAGGTGCACGACCTCGACCTGGCGGCCGGACAGGCGCACGGCGTCGCGGACGGTGCGCGCGAAGGCGGCGGCGAGGCTGTCGAGGATGCAGCGGACGGTCTCGGCCGGGCAGCGGGGCGGCGGCTGGCCGGAGCGCCGGCAGGCGTCCTCGATCCTCGCCGGCATGTCGCCCGGCGGCAGGAAGGCGGGGTCGTCCGGGTCGATGACCGGCCCGCCCGGCGGCAGCTCCCCGGCGGCGGCGAGCAGCCAGGGCAGGTCGTCGGGCTGCCCGCTGCGCTCCCACACCCGCAGTGACTCCTGCAGCAGCCAGAGGCCGGTGACGTTGCGGAGGTAGCGGACGCGCCCGTCGACGCCGCCCTCGTTGGTGAAGTTGGCCGCGCGGCTCGCCTCGGTCAGCACCGGCTCGTCCAGCTCGACGCCGACCAGCGCCCAGGTGCCGCAGGAGATGTAGGCGAAGCGCTCGCCCTCGGCGGGGACGGCGACGACCGCCGAGGCGGTGTCGTGCGACCCGACCGTGGTGAGGACCGTCGACGGCGGCAGCCCGGTCTCGGCGAGGACCTCGGGCAGCAGCGGGCCGAGGACCTCGCCGGGCCGGCGCAACTCGGGCAGCAGCTCGGCGCGGATCCCCAGCGCCTCCAGGATCTCGCCGGACCAGCGCCCGGTGCGGACGTCGAGCAGCCCGGTGGTGGAGGCGTTGGTCGCCTCGGCGCCGGTGCGGCCGCTGAGCCAGTAGCCGATCAGGTCAGGGATCAGCAGCAGGGTGCCGGCCGCCCCGAGCTGCGGCGTGCCGCTCGCGGCGGCGAGCTGGTAGATGGTGTTGACGGGGATGAACTGCAGCCCGGTGGCGCCGTAGAGGTCCGCCGGCGGGATCCGGGCGGCGACCTTCTCGACCAGCCCCTCGGTGCGGCCGTCGCGGTAGTGGTACGGGTTGCCGAGCAGCGCGCCGGAGGGGTCGAGCAGCCCGTAGTCGACGCCCCAGGAGTCCACCGCGACGCTGGCGATCCCGTCGAAGGAGGCCGCCGCGGCCCGGAGCCCGTCGAGCACGTCCCCGTACAGCCGCAGGACGTCCCAGTGCAGCCCGTCGGGGAGGCGCACCGGCACGTTGGGGAAGCGGTGCGCCTCGGTCAGGTCCAGCGTCGCCGGTCCGACCCTGGCGACCATCACCCGCCCGCCCGAGGCGCCGAGATCGACGGCGGCGTAGGTGCCCGGCTGGCTCATCTGGCGGATCCCGTCTGGCGTTCGCGCTGACCGGCTCACGTGGCCATCATCGCAGGAACGCGGCCGCGACCCCGGCGTCGACCGGGACCAGCAGCCCGGTGGTGTGGGAGAGCTCGCCGGCGGTCAGCGCGAACACCGCGGCCGCCACGTGCTCCGGCAGGACCTCGAGGCCCAGCAGCGTGCGCTTGGCGTACCAGGCGCCGAGCTCCTGTTCGTCGACGCCGTAGAGGGCGGCGCGCCTGGCGCCCCAGCCGCCGGCGAAGATCCCGGAGCCGCGGACCACCGCGTCGGGGTTGACGCCGTTGACGCGGATGCCGTGCTCGCCGAGCTCGGCGGCCAGCAGGCGGACCTGGTGGGCCTGGTCGGCCTTGGCGGCGCCGTAGGCGACGTTGTCGCGGCCGGCGGCCACGGCGTTCTTGCTGACGACGTAGACGATGTCGCCGCCGAGGCCCTGGCGGGTCATGACCCGCGCCGCCTCGCGGGAGACCAGGAACGAGCCGCGCGCCATCACCTCGTGCTGCACGTCCCAGTCGCGCACGCTCGTCTCCAGCAGCGGCTTGGAGATCGACAGCCCGGCGTTGTTGACCACCAGGTCGACCCCGCCGAAGGCGAGCGCCGCCCGGCCGAACGCGGCGGCGACCTGGAGCTCGTCGCCGACGTCGGCGCTGACCGCGAGCGCCACGTCGCTCGCGCCGAGCTCCTCGGCGACCACCGCGGCGCTGTCGCCGTCGCGGTCGGCGACCGCGACGCAGGCGCCCTCGGCCGCCAGCCGCCGGGCGATCGCCCTGCCGATGCCCGAGCCCGCGCCGGTCACCAGCGCGACCCTGCCCGCCAGCGGCTTCGGCGCCGGCCTGCGCGCGAGCTTGGCCGCCTCCAGCGCCCAGTACTCGATGCGGAACTTCTCCGACTCCGGGATCGGCGCGTAGCTCGACACCGCCTCGGCGCCGTGCATCGCGCTGACCGCGTTGACCCAGAACTCGCCGGCCACCCGCGCGGTCTGCCGGTCGGCGCCGAAGGTGAACATCCCCACGCCCGGCACCAGCACGATCGCCGGGTCGGCGCCGCGCATGGCCGGGCTGTCGGGGGTCGCGTGGCGCCGGTAGTAGGCCTGGTAGTCCTCGCGGTAGGCGGCGTGCAGCTGGCGCAGCCGCTCGACCGCCTGCTCCAGGGGCGCGCTCGCGGGCAGGTCGAGCACCAGCGGGCGGACCTTGGTGCGCAGGAAGTGGTCGGGGCAGGAGCTGCCGAGCGCCGCCAGCGCCGGGTGCTTGGCGCGAGCGAGGAAGTCGAGCACCACGTCGGCGTCGGAGTAGCAGCCGACCTGGCGCCGGTCGGTGGAGGCCAGGCCGCGCAGGACCGGCGCGAGCACGGCGGCCCGCTCGTGCCGCTCGCCCTCGTCCAGCGGCTCGTAGCCCTCGACCACCGGGCCGAACGGCTCCGCCACGCTCCGCTCGGCGAGGAACCGCGCCGCGCTGTGGATGATCTCGAGCGAGCGGGCCTCGCACTCCTCGGAGGTGGCTCCCCAGGCGGTGATGCCGTGGCCGCCGAGAAGGACGCCGATGGCCCCGGCGTTTGCCCGCTGGATCGCGGCGACGTCGAGGCCGAGCTGGAAGCCGGGCCGGCGCCACGGCACCCAGACGACCCGGTCGCCGAAGCACTCCTTGGTCAGCGCCTCGCCGTCGGCCGCGGCGGCCAGCGCGATGCACGAGTCCGGGTGGAGGTGGTCGACGTGCGCCGCCTCGACCAGGCCGTGCATGGCCGTGTCGATCGAGGGCGCCGCGCCGCCCTTGCCGTGCAGGCAGAAGTCGAACGCCGCCTGCATCTCGTCCTCCCGCTCCACGCCCGGGTAGGTGCCGGCCAGCGCCCGCAGCCGGTCGAGCCGCAGCACCGCCAGCCCGGCCTCGGTGAGCGTGCCGAGGTCGCCGCCGGAGCCCTTGACCCACAGCAGCTCGGCCGGCGCTCCCGTGACCGGGTCGTCGGCGCGCGCCTTCACCGAGGCGTTGCCGCCGGCCCAGTTGGTGTTGCGCCGGTCCGACCCGAGCCGGTGGGAGCGGTCGAGCAGGGCGCTGACCTCCGGGGTCATCGCCGTCAGGCTCCCCAGCCGGCCTGGGTGCCGCCGACCCGCTCGGCGGCGACCCGCTCGGCGTAGCCGGAGCGGGCGTAGGCGGCCATCGGGTCGGGATCCAGCCCCATCTCCTGGCGCAGCTCGGCCAGCAGCGGCCGCACGTCGGTGTCGTAGGCGTCCATCAGCACCGCGTTGGCGCCGAGTACGTCCCCGGCCTGCTGCGCGGCCTCCAGCGCCTCGGCGTCGACCAGCAGCGCCTTGGCGGTGGCCTCCTGCGCGTTCATCACCGAGCGGATCTGCCCGGGGATCTTCGGCTCGATGTTGTGGCTCTGGTCGAGCATGAACGCGATCCCCGCCCGCGGCTCGTCGCCACCGCCCTGCACCACCTCGTGCATGATCCGGAAGAGCTGGAACGGATCGGCCGCCCCCACCATCAGGTCGTCGTCGGCGTAGAAGCGGGAGTTGAAGTCGAACCCGCCGAGCCTGCCGGCGCGCAGCAGCAACGCGACGATCATCTCGATGTTGGTGCCGGGCGCGTGGTGGCCGGTGTCGACCACCACCAGCGCACGGTCGCCCAGCGCCAGGCAGTGCGCCAGCGCGGTCCCCCAGTCCGGCACGTCGGTGGCGTAGAAGGCCGGCTCGAACAGCTTGTACTCGAGCAGCAGCCGCTGGTTCGGCCCCAGCCGCCGGTAGGTCGCGGCCAGCGCCTCCGCCAGCCGCTCCTGGCGCGCGCGGATCGAGTCCTGCCCCGGGTAGTTGGTCCCGTCGGCGAACCAGAGCTTCAGGTCGCGCGACCCGGTGGCGTCCATCACGTCCACGCACGCCAGCAGGTGGTCGAGCGCCTTGCGCCGCACCCGCGGATCCGGGTTGCAGACGCTGCCCAACCGGTAGTCGTCGTCCTGGAAGACGTTGGCGTTGATGGTGCCGATCGCGATGCCCTGGTCGGCGGCGTGCTTGGCGAGGTCGGCGTAGTCGTCGACGGCGTCCCACGGGATGTGCAGCGCCACGCTCGGCGCCACCCCCGTGTGCGCGTGGACCCGCGCCGCGTCGTCGAGCTTCTCGTACGGGGTCCTCGGCACCCCAGGCTGCGCGAACACCTTGAAGCGCGTCCCGGAGTTGCCGAACGCCCACGACGGCAGCTCGATCCGCTGCCGCCTGAGCGCGTCCTTGGCCGCTGCGAGGTCAGTCATCGTGCACCTGCTTCCTGTCGTGCCAGGTCCATTCTCATGGCAGGTGGAAGACCTCCACCAGGGGCCGCATGCGCTCGTCGGGGCGCTGGCCCTCCAGCTCGTCGAACAGGTCTCGCATCTCGGCCTGCCAGCGCTCGTTCACCGCCGTGCCGTCCATCGCCGCGCGCGCCGCGGCGAAGTCCTCGCACTCGAGGTAGCCGACCAGCAGCCCGTCCTCCCGCAGGAACAGCGAGTAGTTGCGCCAGCCCGCCGCCCGCAGGGCGTCGCGCATCTCCGGCCACACCGTCCGGTGCCGTTCGCGGTACTCGGCGACCCGGTCCGGCCGGACCTGCAGGAGGAAGCACACTCGTTGCGTCACCACGTCACCTCGGCTGGAACGGCCCCGGGGCATGGTGGTGGGCGCCACACCCCGGGGCCGCGGCCCTAGAAGTCGAAATCGTCGATGTTGCCCTTGTCGAACACCTGCGGCGGGCCGAGGAGGACCTCGCCGTTCTTGCCGATCGTCTTCTCGCCGAGCTCGCCCGCCTTGAAGGTCTCGCCCTCCTTGCCCGTGATCTGACCGGAGGCCAGCGCCGCCGCCGCGTACGCGGCCAGGTAGCCGAGCTTGCCGGGATCCCAGAGCTCGAAGGACTCGACCGTGCCGTCCTTGACGAACTTGCGCATCTGGTTGGGCGTCCCCAGCCCGGTGAGCGCGACCTTCCCCTTGTAGGACGACTTCGACAGGTAGCGGGCGGCGGCCGAGATGCCCACGGTCGTCGGCGAGATGATCCCCTTCAGCTTCGGGTAGGCCTGCAGGAGGCCCTGGGCCTGCTGGAACGAGGTCTGGTCGTCGTCGTTGCCGTAGGCGACCTTGACGAGCTTCATGTTCTTGTACTGCGACTTGGACAGCTCGTCCTTCATGAACTTGATCCAGGTGTTCTGGTTGGTCGCGTTGGCCGTCGCCGACAGGATCGCGATGTCGCCGCTGTAGCCGATCTGCTTGCCGAGCACCTGGACCTCGCTGCGGCCGATGTCCTCGGAGGTGGCCTGGTTGACGAAGAC
>WNFV01005075.1_pt1 | contig 32293 bp, 24 predicted proteins | sample 5400101 | NCBI WGS metagenome assembly WNFV01 (sample SAMN13153361, study PRJNA577476) | soil metagenome | isolation source: 115 cm soil or saprolite under grassland replicate 1 | place: USA:California | collected 2016-06-15 | reverse complement strand
GTCATGCTCAAGCGATTTTTACGGTTACCAACACCACCGCACGGCCAGTGCGAGGGCTGGCAAAACCGAAACCTTTGGGTGATACAAAACGAGAATGGCTCAGCCTTGAAGGCGAGGCGGAGCGAGACTTTGCTGCCGGTGCCACACACCAGTTCACCGTCAATTTTGATTCTCCAATTCCTGAAGCGTCGGCCGTGACAGTGATAGGCAGCACGGCACCACCAGCCATTGGAGCACCCGTGACCACAGCAGCGCCGCCACGGAAATACAGCTTTCGATTGGATGTTGAATCAGCCCAGAATCCCGACGAAGACTTCGTTGAAGGACCTGTTGTTACGGTTGAAGTGGCAGCAAAGACTGTCGTTCCAGCAAAGAAATTTCCCGTGTGGATCGTCTTTGTAGTTCTCGGCGTTTTGCTGTTGGTTGGAGGCGTGGTGCTTTTTTTCGTTATCAGAAACCGAGGTACGAAGGAGGAGGTCGTTACTGGGCCTAGCCCAACGCCTACCGCGGAGACCAGCCCGACGCCCGAAACGCCAGCTAGCCCAACCCCTGTATCCCCAATATTTCAAGTTACAGAGACTACGCTTAAGGGTTCAGCATTGAGACAGGGAGCACCTTGTCGCACCACGGTTAATTTTGTGGGCTCGATTTCGGTAAACGCATCGGGAACGGTCACTTACACATTTGTTCGCAGCAACGGAACGATTGACCCTAATCGAACTCTGACTTTTGATGCGGCCGGTAAGAAAACAGTAAATGCGGAATGGCGGTTTCGGGGCCTTGCGATTCCATTCCATCTGGCCACCCCCTTTCGAGGATGGATGAAAATTTTGATATTGTCACCAAACCGCATGGAATCCCGTGTGGCGAATTTCATCTGTCAGAATTGAAGTCACGACGGTTAGATTACTCCGCTGTTTGCTCCTGAACCTTCAATTGAATGCTTTCCTTCCAACAGAACTTTGAACGATAGAGGATTACAAGCAATGCCAACATTCACAATCACAACCACCGCCACCGAAGCCTTGAAGGCGGATAGCAAGGGACATGCGGAAGTAGTTTTTACTGTTACCAATACCTCTCCAAAGCCCGCCCGTGGGTTGGCAAAAGCGAAAGCCTTGGACAATACAAAACAGGAGTGGCTAACGTTAAGGGGAGAATCAGAACGCGACTTTGCTCCGGCGGCAACACAGCAGTTCGTCGTAAGCTTCGATGGCCCGTTAATGACGCCAGGCAGCCCAGTAGGGAAGGCGGCCGCGACGCAGCCGAGTTCTGCACACGAGTCAGCGACTGGCGTGGCAGCAGCGCCCACCAAATACAGGTTTCGATTAGATATAGCCAATGCAGCAAAACCAGACGAAGACTTCACCGAAGGACAAGTTGTCACTGTTGAGGCTGCGGTCGGAAAGAAGAAAACGGGCTTTCCTATCTGGATTATCCCGGTCGCAGCTGTTGTGCTCATTGGCATCGGAGTCGGGCTTTGGCTGCTGCTTAGGCCGAAAAATGTTGCTGTGCCGAACGTCGTAGGAATGTCGCTTGCGGACGCCAGAGCGACTATAGAGCAGGCCAAACTCAAGGTCGCTGAGGATGAGACGACGCAGAATGTAGCTGAAGGACAAGTAACCGATCAGACACCAAAACCAGGCGAGAGTGTGAAGAAGGGCACTGAAATTAAGTTGGTTTTGGAGCCAGCAGTGGTGGTGATCGTTGTCCCGGATGTGACGAAGCGTTTGGTAGACGACGCTAAGCAAAGGATCCTTGACGCCGGCTTCACGCCCGTCACAGTCGCAACTCCGCTAACCGAAGGATTTCAGCCCAATCAGGTAGTTACTCAAAAGCCTGGACCCAATGAACAAGCACCCCCAGGCTCGCAAGTAGAGCTCTCTGTCGCCGTCCAGAAAGGAGCAGAAGTTCCGCCGAATTCATCTGTCAAGTTGGTTATCGCAGCCACGCCTGTTGAGGTGCCACCGTTGAAGGACAGAAAAATTGCTGAGGCGCATGCTTTACTTCAGCAAAGAGGCTTGGAACTGGGCGGCGTCCATGGCACCTACAACGAATCTAACGCGGCCACAGTTACAATTATAAATCAGGCACCAGCGGCTTTTACGCAGATAGCGAAAGGATCGAAAGTCACTGCCTATGTTCCTTGCATAGGGCGTTGTAGGTGGTATGTGCTCGAAGGGTTGCAGATAAAAACTTCGGTTATCGCTGTTCAACCTAAAGCTTCGGGTATTCAACCGAAAACTGCCATTCCATAAATTCCAGCTGTGTGCGTCGGATTTCGCAAATGGTGCGCGTGACGACCCGCTCATAACACCTCATCATCGCTTTCAGCCTAAGGAGGTACAATAAAAATGGCTGAAGATACTTCTCCAGTTGGAGGCATTATCGGCTTCTTCGTTGGCTTGGTCCTGGCGGCTGCGTTCTATTTCGTCATAGCGATCCTGTTTGGGGCCGACTCAATGACTGCGCTTATCGTGGCAGCGGTCGCGGGGGTAATTGGTGCTGCTTATACGGCAGTGGCTCTCACCAAGAAAGTTTGGGAACCAGGCTTTTTCAGCATCGTAGGATTCATTCTCGACATGACATGGTCCCTGGTGAACACTCTGGCAGGTCTATTGGTGTGGCTTCCTGCCTGTAAGATTTTCGGCGCTAACTTTGTTTATCCGGATGACGACAGCAAGCGTTCAGGTGCCTTTGTCTACGACTCAAATCCACGAGGCGGCGATTATGGCGCCACCACCATTGGCACCGTCATCGCCGGCGGGTGGTCTTCCCACGAAGAAATACACATCTGGCAGGCTAGAATCTTTGGGCCAATATACTTGCTGGCTTATATCATTTCATTACTCCTCAACATGCTTTTCCGATTGATCACCACTCGAACGGAAAACCTAACGATGGAGGCATACTACCGGGTTCCTTTTGAGGAATGGGCCTATTGGGCAGGCGAGAGTTCGGGAGGTGAAATCAATTGGGGTGCGTGGATTTTGGGATTTCTTGTCGCCTCCGTCTATACGGCTGCGCTGCTCTCGATTCCGGTCGGAATTGCATTCGGAATGCTGCCTTTATGGCTATCGGCGATTGGGGTGTTGATTAGCTACAGCCTCATTCGTGCATTCGCTCCACGAGGACATTAGTCTCTCGGTCAATGATTTGAGATTCCCACGAATATGAGTTCAACGAAGATACTGATAGTGGTGCTTATTATCGTCGCGGTACTTTTTGTAGTTTTTGTGGCCACCGGTGCTCTTAGTACTAAGGAACCCAAATCTAATGACAATACCGCTGCGCGGGAGTTTACCAAGAAGAAGCGGACGCCGGGATGGAGCAAAAAGATCAAGACTCTTTTTGGTTCGCTACAGCCAAAGATTGAGTTGAACGGAAAGAGCTACCGGGGAGGTAGTATTGAAAACGTGGGGAGTTCCGACAAGCCCTTCCGCACGGCGACGTTCCGCCTGATAGAGGACAGCGCCAAACAAGGAGCCCTGATCGAATACGACGATGATACAGAGGACATCCCCAAGGAATTGAACGACTTGAAAAACCAGAAATGCGACCTTCCGAACTTTGACAACGAGGAGCCTGATCGCTGTTCTATTGTCGCGCTGAAAGGCGGTGGAAAAATAAAATTTACTTGCAAGGGAATAAATCCATGTCGGTTTGAGCTTGTCGAGTAGTGGTTTTCGGGATTACGCCTGACCATGTCTGAGATATCTCGATGCTGGAGAAACTTCGCAGGCCATTTTTAATCATTGCTCTTATCCTGATCCTGTTTGTTGTATTGATCGAGGCGGGCTGCGCGTTATGGCTTGACTTTGGTACGAAAGCGACAGGAGAAGTGGCTAAAACGTTGAATGTTGATACTCCCGGCTACGGAATTATTTATCTTTCTTTTATTGACGGCTTTGTTTTTTATCTAACGTTACTCATTGCGCTCGCGTTATTGATTCCAGAGCGTATTCAAGGACGGATACAGGGATGCATTACGTTGCTCGTCTCGTTTTTCGGTTGCATCGGCTTCATCGTCGCAATTTTTTTCGCTCTGTTTCTGCTTATTGTTATGGTGACTCTTCTGCTCGCGCCAATATTTGGAACGATCGCCTATTTCGCGATTTATGGACACTTTGACCGGGGCGACGCAGCGATCACTTTAAGTTTGATCATGACCCTCAAAATCGCATTCGTTATCTGCCTCGTATTAGCACACCAACGCTTTTTGCAGAATAAGGGGTTAGTTCTACTGGTGCTTACCTCGTTACTGGGCAACCTCATAATCAGTTTCTTACATAATTTTGTACCTGGCCCATTGGTCAGCATAACGGATACCATTGGGGCAATTGTGGTGGCGATTCTCGCGCTAATCTGGGCCATCATTTTAATAATCGGGGCCATTATTTCCATCATCAAGGCAATCCACTAGGTTGAGTCTTCATTACTTGACTCTTTCATTAGAGAAACTTCGCAAGGATCAGATCTGAAAGGAGCAGCGTATGTGTGTAGGAGAAATCATCGCCACCGTCATTGGTCTGCTATTTGGGGTTTACCTAATACTCGAAGGTATCTTTTACTTCGGTCTCGTAAAGGTTATACGCCCTGCATCGACTACAGAGATTCGCGTGTCGTGTTTCATTATCGGAGCACTCTTTGTTGTACTGGCTATTCTGATTTTCGCAGGAGTGATCCCACCCATGTGTCGGCCCTAAAACTGGTAACTAAGTCGCGATAGCTGAAAATCCCGGCGTTCAATTCATCGTCTGAGAACGACTGCATGCCTCTAAGGTGCAGTCTGGTTCGCTGTTGTACTCCTTCGCAATCCGAAGAGAGATTTCATTGACTAACTAGTCGACTAATACTAGAGTGCACACGCATCTGTTTCTGACTGATCCCCCACGCAAAAACGCTCACGCCACGTTTCAAACTCATCAGAAGGAACTCTAATCATGCATCGTCTGACATCCACACTTTTTCGCTCAACGACACCCGTTTCCCTTGCCGTGCTCGTAGTTGTTTTTACACTTTCAAACTTGAGCCTTTCTGCGGCAGGACCTGCGGGTGTAAATGACAGGAAGCTCTTTAATTGTGCCTTAGCATTTGAACCCGGGATGGCTAAGTATGTTGAAGCTAACAAAGCACCTCGATTAGCTCTCATCAAGTGTGACGACAGATTGAAAAAAACAGTTAGGAGTAACAAATCCACCACCCGCAATCGTGATGTTGCTGTAAAACGGATAGGTGATAAGATTCTCACCGTTGAGCGCGGTGCCATAACAAGGGAAACGCAACAAACGGCAGCTCCAATCCAGGAGATACAAATCGGCGATCCACCCTCCGGGAAACAAAGAGCCGTAAGCGAGCTCCTGACACTTGATTCTGAAACTGCGGCATCAATTGAACAGAGTGTCTCAGGTGAATCAAAGGCAGCCAAGATCGATAGCAAGGTACTGGCACTTGAAACATTGAAGCTCGCAAAGGAGTACGCACAATTGCGCGTGAGTCGCAAAGAACCTCCCACCCCCACGAAGGTTAAAGCCTTCCTCGCTTTGTACGGACTCCCCTTCAAGTATCCAAATGATCAGTTCGTTCCATACTGCGCTTCAGGCGTGGGGTTTGCCGCCGCGCGTGTGCACCATCGTCTCGCATGGCCGAAAGATCATCCGGGCGACACTCAAAACGCAGATCCCGGAGATGATGACAAGGTGTTAAGAGATGCTTTGCCGGATGTCACGCGCGACTACTGTAAGACCCACCCTTCCACCATAGTGATGATGAACGCTGCCAAAGCTCGAAAATACCCGGACGGAGAAACGTTTTGGGTATCTTCCAAACGACGACCCAAACAGGGATGGCTCGTTTTCTTTAACTGGTCCTCTGGAAGACGTCCTCAGCACGTAGGAATAGTAGACGGGGTAGACTCTTCGGGAAGGGTCTTAAGTACCGTGGAGTTCAATACGAGCAAGGACAATCCGTCGAATGGCGGGAATGTGGTTGCGAAGAAGAGAAACGTTCGCTATGTAGTGGGTTACATTCGGACCTACCTATGACCACCGGCAGAATCCTTTTGAGCGCGTTGGTTGAAAACGATCGGCAGTAGCCAGCGGTGCGAGAAAAAACGGCCGCGACGCATATTTCGGTTCGGAGGCTAACCATTCTCACAAAGTTCGATGTTTTTAATTCCTTCCAGAACAAACCTGTACCTGTCTTTGTTATTCGTAGTTGGATTACTGGTTCTCTATTGTAAGTCTGCAAACTGCGGTCAGAGCCATTTGGTCTTTGGCTCAATGAATGCTCAGCCTGCCAGTAACGAGCGCCGTGCTTTGTTGGTAGGAATCAGTGATTACGAACGCGGTACGAATCCTGAAGACGCATTCGGTCACCTTAATACAGGGCCTGACCTCGCGAATATGGATTATGTGCTCAAAACCTATTATTCGTTTCCGGAGACGAACATAACTGTCTTAGTAAATGAAAATGCCACACAAGAAAACATCATCAGCGAATTCAAGCGGCAACTCATTGACAAGGCAAAGCCTGGAGACGAGGTCGTCATGTATTACACAGGCCATGGCCATTTCGTCGTCGATCAAAGTGGAGATGAGATCACTGATCATCTCGATGAGGTCCTGGTCACTTGGGTTCCCAAGGCCAAGCAAACACTAGCTCGCGATAAACGACATGCGCTGATGTACATGTTGGACGACACTTATGAAGAGTTGCTGCGACAACTAATCCAAAAGATGAAGGGAGCCGACGGCAAAGTCGTCGGAAGTATTGTTGTTATTTTCGATAGTTGTCACTCAGGAAGTGCGACAAAGGGTTTGCTAGTTCCCAAGGGCCGACCTTGGATTGAGAGGATCGATGGTCGCTTACGATCACTGACAACCAAGAGCGAAGTTGCGAGTGGCTGGCTCAGCAACAAGCAAGAGCTGGAGGACATTGTTTTCTTAGCTGCATCACGCAGCGATCAGCTTTCGTATATGATGCCTGACTCCGCCACCAACGGAAGCATTTTGACGCATTTCTTGACTGAATTCTTAGCGGATGCGGCACGACAAAACGGACCCAATGTTACTTACGATGATCTTTTTCGCTGGGTTAGTTTTAAAACTGCCAGTATGCGGGCAGCTCAGACGCCGCAGATTGAAGGACGCACTAATGCGGGACTCTTCGGTGATGGCACTGTTATCAAAAGATCCTTCCTGCCCGTCGTTCAGAGCATTGAAAGTAATCCATTGCGTCTGCAGCTAAACACTGGGTCATTACACGGTGTGACGAAGGGATCCCGTTTCGATATCTATAAAAACGGAACGGACGTTCAAAACCATGATAACAAGATCGGCGAAATTGAGATCATTGAAACCAAGCCTATAACCTCAGCGGGTGTTGTCACAAAGAAAGTGCAGGCTGATTTGCCCGGCACAGCATTCGAGGCTGCCCAAGCCGTCATCGCCGAATATCGGTTTGAAGGTCAACCGTTACGCGTGTTTATCCAACCAAACATACCAACAGATAAAGCCAAGGCACTCCTTGACGCGGTTGGGCCACTGGCTTTCATCACGATGAATGGTGTTACTGCGAATTCGTATGACGTAATGCTGGGATGGGACAGTGACAATGGTAACTACTCTTACCGGCGAGCAACTGGAGATATTCCATCTCCGACGCGAGACACTGACACAGCCATACTCAAGAACCGGCTGTTAGCTGACTGGCGCTGGAGACGTCTAGCGAATCTCACTCTTCCCGGCCCTTCTAAAGTCCGCATTAACCTGCTAGCAGCAGATGGTGGAGCCTTAAAGCGAACGGAAGGTGGCTCGATTATTCTAAGGCCGGGCGATAGAGCTCAGGTCCTATGTACAAACAACACCCGCTCTCCGGTGTTCATCACTCTGATCTATCTGAAAGCAAGTGGAGAGATTGAAACATTTCCTGGTCCGGATGAAGCAAACGGACAGCAAGCCTTGAACGGCGATAACACACCCCGCCACCTTTTTGACATCGAGAACATCACAGCATCCAGAGACACTGAAGTCGAAATACTCAAGATCATCGCGACGCGCAGACCAGCGAATTTCAGCGGCATTAGTTTCTCGGAAGAGCACGGAAAACGTCGAACGAACGGTCCAACAAACGCACTAGCAGACGTTCTTTTGGGTTTGGTAGACAAGGAAGCAAAAGATGTTAGCGTCAGGTCGCAGGACCTGGATGAGTGGTATACAGACCAGGTTGTGTACGAAATCAGAACCAACTAACCGAATGAAATGTGAGAGGAATAGCAAAAAGCAAGAGAGAAGTTATCAAGCAGAATACAGGTCAATACTTTTAGTCATGAACACCGCGACTTTAAGCGGCTGGGTTTAACCTCCATCATCTTATTTCTCACAAAGCACGATGATATGAGGCAAATGTATCGTTCACTATTTCTTTTATCACTCGCATTTTGTTTTACTGCTTGCCATTCTGCCCAGTCGACTCCAAAGTCTGCGCAACAAGTCTTGGCTCAGAGATCCTCGCCACCACCAACACCGACTGGTCTACCACTGCCGCAATCTCAGGGGCAGCAACCTACCGGGGACGATTCTGGACAAAAGCGAAGCCGCTCAACCGGCAAGTATGACCCCGTCTATGGAGATGTGGCCGAGGCGAGCGGTGGTCAGGTGAATAACCTCGACAAAAGCGAGGTGGGCCATGCGGCCGCGTTGATGGAGTCCAGTTTTGCCAAGCAGCTAATCCTCGCTTTTGACGCTCGCATGGATGGAACCACCAGAGAGTTTGAGATGCCCGTAGACTCCTATTGTCAGCAAATCTACTTGACCAGCTTCACCGATAATGGACCGCCCAGGATTGACGTTTACGGTCCTAATGGCGGGGAACTCGAGGAAGGCACGAGCGCGAAAACTACGCGCTTCATGCATGGAATATTGATCGCTATCCAAAAACCAACGCCGGGACTCTGGCGCCTGCGACTCCAAGCCAGCGGCAGGACATCTCTGCGGCTAAATGCAAAGTCTGATCTGTTTCTCGTGGACTTTCGCTTTGTGAAGCTTGGTGGGCGACCCGCGCACGAAGGCATGTTTCGCATCGAGGGCCAACCGGGTAAAGGCGAACGCTTCGACGCTGAGGCGACAACGTCAGGCAATAACGTTCGCAGCCTGCAGATAAAGCTTTACGATAACGGATGGCGTGAGCTGGCCGCGGCATCCTTCAGTTCGCAATCCAGCAACGATGATTTTCACGGTGCGTTGCTTGTTCCCAATACTCCATTCCGGGCAGTGGCTACAGGCGAGGACAGCCAGGGCAGACGTTATCAGAGGGTCTATGGGCCAATGTTCTGGCCCCAGTGAGTTGTAAGGGTCCTGGCGCGCGCGTGACTTCCTTTCCACATTCGGCGTTTGGCCGTCTTTTCAAATCTACGACCGAACTTGGCTTCCTCTCCTTTTCAAGGGAAATGCTTTACTTTTTGGGCAAACTCACCCATGGCTGCGAAATAATTTGGGCCTAATTCCCCCAGGGATCATTAAAAGAGGTCTGATTGCGGCGGGCCTTCGCCAGAATACCAATTGCTTATACGAAGTCAAAGTAGTTCCTAAAATCCCCGGCCCCTCGTCACTTAGTGGGCCTCACTATCTAAAGGTTCACGTGTGCCTGCCGGTTTGCAAAGGAGGCAAAATCCCATGGGAAATAGTCTGAACGAGGGAATCGAAAGACGTAGTTTTCTCAAGGTAGTCGGCGCAGGTGCGATTGGTGCTCTCTTGTTCGATACGATCTCTTCCAGAGTCAGCCACTCGACCGTCAGCGCTCAAACTCTCTCACTCAGCAAATTCACCGAACAGTTGCCCATTCCGCCGTTATCGACGCACGCAGTGGCGGCAGCTTCAATTTAACCTTAGCTCAAGGCTTACATACATTTCACAGTTCGTTACCACCCACGCCAACATGGGGCTATGGTGGCGCTTCTTATTTGGGACCGACGTTTCAAACCCTACGCGGCGTGCCCATTAATGTGAACGCGACTAATTCACTCGGTCTACATCCTCTGGCAGCCGTAATCGACACTGGATTGAATGGTGCGTTGGAATCGGATAAGACAAACGCCAAAGGCTTTCCAAACATCCGGGGGTTTTGACTCAACTTCAAATTCGGAACTCTCTAATGCTGCGAAGAGAAGTTCCCCAAACATCCGGTGCGCTTTTTCCGGACTTTCAGCCCACGTGGTGACCAGATAGCGGAGTGTAATCTGCAGCGGCGGTCGCTTTGTGCCTCGAGCGGGCGGTGTGAGAACCGTATCCATTAGAAACAGCCCCACTCCCTCACCTGCTTCCGAAGGCTGAGGCGGGGTCAATGAAACCTTAGAGTCCGTTAAAATGTTTTGCACCCAACGGACAAGGGCTTGATCAACTTGGTCGATCATTTTTTGTTAGTGGGAATGGTCGCTTCTTCACTGAGGGGGGCAGTGAAAACTCTTGAGATCGAGAATCTCTGTCATCTACCGCTGCATGTCATGAAGATCTACCAGTGAGTACCAGCGCCTTAAAGAACAGCTCTGCCATAGAGTGACTCCTGTAAAAGATGTTCATCTTCTGCTACTCACATTGCTCGCGATGAGCGTAACTTCTACTATCAAGCTGAATACATGTCAATGCTTTACCCAAGCTAGTTCTCGGCGAGCTGAGACCTCGCGGCTAATGGGAACCGATCATTTCTCCGAGATTCATGAAGCCCCGGACGAGCTGCGCAATCTGATCCGCTGCGGTATCGAGCGCGAAATGACCCGCATCCAGAACATGGACTTCGGCCTTCGGCACGTCGCGGCGATAGGCCTCCGGTTCCGAAAGCTCGAAACACAGGTCGTATTTGCCCCAGAGGACGAGAAGGCGAGGCTGCTTCTCGCGCATCCAAGCCTGCCACTTGGGGTAGGCGTCGACGTTCGTGCGGTAGTCGTAGAAGAGGTCGCTTTGAATGTCTGCCTGGCCCTGGCTGGTTGAGAAAGGCAAATTCATCGGTCCAGAGATCCGGGTCATAGCGTTCCACGTCTGGGTCCTCTAGATCGGAGGGTATTGTTAGGTTGCCTTAAGTTCGAAGACTTACGCCAACGTGCTCGCCAGAAGTCTTGTTGCTATTGAAATTCAATGTGACATGCCGCGGCCGCTTTCTTTGGGCCAGCCTCGGAGGTTCCCCGCCCAGGACGATTCGCTTTTTGTCTTTCTCGCCTCACTTCGACAGCCCAATTGGACGCTCCGGCTTCCTCGAGGCGTATCATCTGCTTTCAATCCTGGCTACTGGTCTGCATCTCAACCAAAATTCTGACTCGTAGCTCTAAGTGCAAGTACTTAAAGGCCGGATGATATTTTCGGTATGGACAAGCGATTTCTATTCGGAATTGGCCGAGCATCAGGCCGCAAATGCGGTAGCAAATTTGCTTGCGAGGACTAAACTCAACGCTCCCCGTAGCGTGGGTTGGTCTCCGAGCGTAGAAGGTAGAATACGCGCCGAGGGCAGTCCCTGCCGAACGCTTCTTTCGATCTTTTCGGTGAGTGCCTTTTCCACCAGTGACCATGCCCGAGTTATTTCGCCACTCACTACAACGGCTTCCGGGCTGCATCCGACTATCAGATTCGAAATTCCAATACCCAGATAATGAGCCATCTCCTTGAGCGCTTTTCGGGCATTATCCTCACCCTCAAGAGCACGGTCGACCAGGGTAGGAAAATCCGGCGGGGCTGTTGTCTTCCCGCCTGAACAAAGTCTTAAATAGCGGGCCAGGGCGGCCCGTTCAGAAGCAAAGGCTTCCCAACAATCATAGCTGCCACAGGAGCAAGCGGCAGGAGCATCCGCGCCTACGATCATATGGCCAAACTCACCTGCCGCACCTTGCTCGCCGCGATAGACCTGGCCATCAAAAATAATTCCTGTGCCGACACCTTCCGCCACCAACACCAGGATGAAATCGCGGGCGTCGCTAACCTCGGGACGTCCAAACCACAGTTCGGCGAGGGCAACAGCATTTGCATCGTTGTCTATCGTTACCGGTAAGCCGGTGGCCCTGGAGATCTTTTCAGCCACTGGAAAATCACGCCACTTAAAATAGGGGACAAAGATTGCACAGCCTGTTCCCGGGTCCACCAAACCTGGAATACTGACGCCCACCCCCTCTAACGATCCTTTGTTTCCGGCAGAAAGTTTTCGAACCAGCTCAATGGACCTGCCCAGCGTGTGGTCCACATCCGGGTCAGTCAGAAAAGTCTCTCGTTCAATTACGCGACCTGCCAGATCGCTGGTCGCTACCGTGGTGAGCGTCGGCGTAATAGCTACGCCCATAGCAATTGTTCCCGCGGTACGCAGTCGCAACATTGTGGGTCGCCGTCCTCCCGTTGATTCCCCTGCTCCGATTTCTTCCACCAACCCCTCTGCCTTAAGTGATTCGATGATCTCCGAAACAGTCGATCGCTGCAGGGCCGCCTCGCGGGCAATCTCCGCGCGCGAGATAGGTTCCCTTTCACGGACGTAATTCAACACGATCTGCCGATTGATATTGCGGATCGTGTTCAAATGTGCCGCCTGGACTTTTCTCAGATTGATTCGTCTCAATGTTAGCTCCTGCCAGAAGGAGTGTTCTTCGGAGGTCAGTCACAAACCAGGAAGTGCCTCGTACGCCCCGGAGACCGTGAGGTATGAATAGATATTACAAACCACCCTTGCAGTCAATGGTTTGCCGTCACCCAAGACTCGTGGCTACTTCGCCTTCTTCCGAAACGCTATGGTTAGTTGTTGCTGGACGTAAATATCAGGAGGGCCGTCGAATTTCACGCTCAGTTCATGATTGGAGTTAGGCTTGGTTTCCAACCTTACGCCAAGCGGCGCGCTGAGCTGACGTGGGCTGCGGACATGCAAGATATAAGAACGACCGCCCAGTCCCTCGAGCACAAGCCGCAACCCGGCAGCATCTGCCGTCGAGCGCAGAATTCGCAGACCCTGATTCCGAGCCCCTGGCGCCGGGATCTCTTGCTCCAGGTAAACGTCAGTGCCTTCGTCATAGCTGAATACCACTTCCGCATTCTGCCGATCTAAATCGAAGCTTACTGACGCAATTTGTGTGTCGCCAATTCGGGATGCTTCAAACCCCACCTTGTGTCCCCCAACCTTGACCATACGAACCCTCGTATCTAGGGGAAATGAAGGCGCGACCGTGAGTCGTACTGGCTTTGCGGCCGCTACTGCATTCGACGCGGATCGCTTGACCGTGATGATCATCTGACCAGTACCCCGCCGCAGACTGACGTCGTATCTAATATTGCCAACTGCAACGTTCCGCGCCTCGACTTGATCCCAGTTGGCCGGTAGCTGTGGTGCAAAGCGAAGCTCTTTGGCTCCCCTGCTGACTTGAAGGCCAAACAGGCCGCGGACAATAGGGGTTACAACCATTGCCTCAGACCAGATCTGGTGATGCGACGAGCGACCGAACGGAGCGTTGAAGTCGCCTGACAATAATTCGGTTACGTAACCAAGCGCTGAGGTGTAAGTCAACAAAGCATTAGCCATAAGCGCCTGATAGCCAACCTGCGGGCGTCCATACGCATAGGCAGCAGAGCTGGTCCAACCAGTGAAGAGCGGCCATACAGACCCATTGTGATAGGAGAGTGGGTCGTAAAGTTTGCTCTCATTTGAGATGATCCTTGTTCCCCAGTCCGTCGCCATGTGTGCGCTGCCCAGGTGATCGATCTCTGATTGGGCATGATCGTCGTTCACTGTTCGCCACCAAAGAGGCACAGCCGGCAGAACCGTATCTTCATCGATGATTCTCGCTTTGCTCAGTTCTTCCATGCGCGACTGGCGCAAGTCGCGATTAGGACCAGGATCGGCTTTGGGTGGCTTGGCTGGAGGACGTTTTGTTGCGAATGCGTAGAAGCCGCGTTCCGTGAGCCAGTAGTTTTGCTCCATAGCCAACCTCGTTCGCTCGGCATTAGCACCCGCCGTCCTGGCCAGTTCACTGTCGCCGACCGCAGAGGCCATCTCAGACAGACTGCGAGACGCCTCGATCCATAGACCTTGCATATAGATCTCTTCATATGGCGGATAAAGCCCGCCGCCCTCGACCCAGCCGTGACCAAACTTTGTGCCGGTTGAATTCTCGATCAGTTGATTGCCATCCGTTTCGGAAGCAGCGGAAAAGCGGTAGGCTTTGACGATTGATTGCCAGTTTGTCTTCAGGAAATCCGTGTCGCCGCTGGCCCGCCAGTAATCGCCGTGGGCAATCACATAGAGCGGTGAGCCATCAGCGCTGTTCCAGGGAAATTCATAAGCTGTAAACCAGGGAATAAGCGATGCACTTTGAGAGATCTCATGCGGGATCTTGCCGTCTTCTCTCTGAAATTTTCGTAGGAAATCCAGCGCTGTTCTGGTGGTGTCAAAATCACCGTAGGAGTTGATTGCCAGGGAGGTCCACAGAGCATCGCGGCCAAAGAACCAGGCAAATCCTGGTCGTTCACTGTCGCCCGAGGTGCGAAAACCGGCGACCAGACCAGTACCTAAAAAAGGATTGGTGGCAAGCCCTTTGTCAATCCCAACCTTTGCCCACTGAAACGCCTGGTCTAAACGTTCGTCTGGCGTCTTGATAGTGGTTGTCTCGTTTTGAAGCCTTGAGTAATAGGCCACGTTCTTTTCGTAAAGCGTCTGCGCGGAAGTCAAGAGGCGATTGTAAGCGCCCTTTGCCTTGTCTCGTCCTTCAACGCTTCCAGCGATGACAATAGGAATGAAGTGAGACTTCAGCGCTTCCATGGACGGCTGGACGTCGAAGCGAATGGGAACATCGCGCGGTTCCTCCTGGTAAGGCATAACAGACATGTCCAACGCGGCGGGCGATCCCACTATACCGACGAACCGCTTCGACTCTTCGGTGAGGTAATAGACATGCTCTTTTTCATCCCACTCTACATTTCCCGTCATTAAACCGGCGGGCCAGGCGAGTTTCAGTCGTGGTCGAAATGAACCTGTAACGGTCATGGGCAGGACCGTCTGCACTTCCAGCAGGATGATAATGCCGGGTTCATCAACCGGAGCATAAGTAATCTGTCGCACAGTAAATGCGGCGTGAGAGTAGGTAAATACGGTGGCTTCAGGTCTAACATCTATCTTTACTTCAATATCGGGCCCCCGAAACTCAAGCGGATAGCCTTCAATACGAAAGGAAAGCTCGAAATCGTCGAGAATCTTGAGCGGATAGACCCAAGCCTCGAGCGTGCGATTTTCGTAGCCGAGCACTACTGACCGGTGTCCCACTACATCAAAGAAGCTACCTGCTTGCGTACGACGGTCCAGTTGGAGGCCGCTTTTTTTAAGTTCGAATTTTGGGACCAGGGTTTCATCCATTCGAGCCTGCGCATGGGCCACACCTGCGGTGGCGAAAATAATCAAACAGATCAGTCCGTTGCGGATCATTCAGGGTCCTTCACCTGCGCCTCTGGGAGTGGGAGCCATCATCCGCCAGGGCGACCCTGCAGTTCAAGTGTTCACCGCTTTCCTGGCGGTAAAGAGGAAGATGTTGTTAGAAGATGGACCAGACCGCGGCCGTGCTGGAAAGAGGCTTTTCTGTGACAACTCAATTACAGAACCGCGAGTGGGCGCGACTGGATCTCACTCCCCTCGCTTGACGCACCAGCACGCCGCGATTATAAGCTTGGAACGATAAACTGGCTTCGCTGGAATCCCCAACAGTTTATCAATGATTAGACGTGCTGCCATTGTAATGACGTTTCGGCTCCGTTTCTTCCTGGATCTCCTCAATGCTCAAATCTGGCTGCTTCTCGGTTGCCTATTGCTCTCCGGCCTCGAAGTAACTGGCCAGAGACCTACGCCCGTTAGGACTAACTATCCTCTAGGGGTGCATTTTGTTAACGTCGCCCGCCAGTCTGGCTTGACGGAAAAAACAATCTACGGCGACGAGCACCGAAACCGATACCTACTAGAGACAACAGGTGCCGGCGCCGCCTTTATCGACTATGACAATGATGGTTGGGAGGATATTTTTCTTGTCAACGGAACCCGGCTGGATGGGTTGCCGCCGGGAGTGAAGGTCACCAACCGTCTGTATCGCAACAAGGGGGATGGCACGTTCGCAGATGTTACCGAAACGGCCGGTCTGGTGCGGGCGGGATGGGGTCAGAGTGTTTGCGTCGGCGACTACGATAATGACGGCTACGATGATCTCTTCATTAGCAGTTATGGGAAAAACGCCCTCTACCACAACAACCGCAATGGAAGCTTTACCGACTTAGCCGAAAGGGTGGGAGTCGCGAACAACCGCACGCGGTGGGGATCAGGTTGCGCTTTTGTGGATTACGATCGGGACGGATTCCTCGACCTCTTTGTGGCAAGCTATATCGACCTCGACTTGAAAACAGCGCCTCTACCCGAAACCGGACCATGCTTATACAAGGGAGTGATGGTCGCGTGTGGTCCTCCCGGGCTTACCGGTGGGTCCAACACTCTCTATCATAACAACGGCAAGGGTACTTTCAGCGATGTCTCAGAAAAAGCAGGCATCACGAAGGCAAATGGCACCTACGGCCTGGGGGTATTGGTGGCGGATTTCGATAACGATGGCTGGCCCGATATCTATGTCGCGAACGACTCAGCGCCTGCTGCCTTTTATCACAACAATCGAGATAATACTTTCACAGACATAGGAATCGAAGCCGGGTGTGCTTTTAGCATAGATGGCAAGCCGCAAGCGGGAATGGGTGTAACGGCAGGAGATTATGATCGTGACGGCTGGCTCGATATTTTCAAAACGAATTTTTCCGGCGATACCCCGTCGCTTTATCACAATACCGGAAAGGGTGCATTCGATGATGTAACTTTTCCCGCGGGGCTGGGGCTGAATACGCGCTGGCTGGGTTGGGGCTGCAGCTTTGTCGATGTGGATAACGACGGGTGGCCCGACATCTTTTTGGTTAACGGACATGTCTATCCAGAAGTTGAGAGACTGACCACTGAGGCGGGCTACGCGCAGCGCAAGGTGCTCTACCACAACCTACAGAACGGCCGTTTTGCCGACGTTTCGGATGAAGCGGGAGAGGCCATAACAAAGGCAAATGCATCTCGTGGCGCGGCCGTTGGCGACTACGACAATGATGGCGACATAGACATTTTGATTAATTCGGTCAATGGGCTGCCGGAACTGCTGCGCGCCGACTCCAGCAACAAGAACAACTGGATTAAGATCAAGACGATCGGCGTTAAATCCAACCGCGACGGCATTGGCGCCCGGATCAAGTTGTCGACTGCGGATGGCAGCCAGATCGACGAAGTGCGCAGTGGCGGGAGTTACTACTCCCAGAACGAGCTCCGAGTTCACTTTGGTTTGGGCCAGAACCAGCGAGTGAAGACGATCGAGATTCGCTGGCCCAGTGGTCAGGTTGATACGCTCACGGATGTGGCCGTCAATCAGCTCGTTACCGTAAAAGAGGGTGGCGAAATCGTTAAGACCAAGGCTTATAACAAGTAGGCGGGCTCATGAGACACCGTTATCAAACAGGGTTGACTCACATTCTCGTCGTTGTCCTGTTAGTGGGGACGGGTGTCAAAGCCCAAAGTTCGTCAGCGGCTGGGGCTGCCGAAAGTCATTATCAGAAAGGCATCGAGTTGTTGCAAAAGGAACAACTGGAATCCGCAATTGCCGAGTTGCTGGCCGCAACCAGGCTAAAGCCGAGGTTCGCAGATGCTTACAAGGCGCTGGGCATTGCGCAGGCTAGAAAAGGTTATCTCAAAGACGCTGCAATAGCTTTTCGCAAAGCGATCGCCCTCGACCCCGGACGGCGCGTGCCAACAGGCTATTAGCCTTCGGCCCGACGCAGTAGATGCCCGCCTTCTCCTGGGCGCCGCTTACCAGCTGAAAGGGGACCTGGATTCCGCCATTGCTCAATTTCGCCAAGCCGTTCAGCTCCAGCCAGCAGCTGCCGAGGCCCACTCGTATCTGGGCTATGCGCTCGGCGTCAAAGGCTTGCTACCTGAGGCGATCTCTGAACTCGAAACAGCCATCAGGCTCAAGCCAGACCTGGCTGAGACGCAATACTACCTGGGGGCAGCTCGTTGGTTTTCGAATGATGTGAGCGGGGCTATCGCGGCCTTGACAACGGCGGCGCAACTAATGCCCAACCACGCTAACGCTCACTACTACCTCGGGCTGGCCCTGAAGAAGAGTGGCAGTCTCGAACGCGCAATCGGTGAACTGGGGATGGCCGTCAAGCTGGCGCCAGAGCTGATTGAACCGCGCCACGCGATGGGCCTGGCGCTGCAAGAGGATAAAAACCTGGACGCCGCGATTGAGGCTTTTCGGGCGGTCACCAAGCTGAAACCTGATTTCGTCCAGGCGCATAACGACCTCGGTTTGGCGCTGGTCCAGAAGCGCGATCCAGAAGCAGCCATTGCTGAATTCAATACTGTTCTGAGACTCGATCCGACTAACCTGGTGGCCCATCACAACCTTGGCATGACCCTGATTCAGAAGGGAGATTACGCGGCTGCGGTGAGGCAGTATCAGAAGCTGATCACGCTCGCACCCGAGAACGCGGAAGCCCACTACAATCTGGCCCTTGCCCTGAAGCAAGAGGATAAGCTCGACGACGCCATCGTCGAGTTAAGAAGGGCCATCACCTTTCAGCCCTCACTACACGAGGCCCATTACGCTCTTGGGGCAATTCTTTTGCAGCAATCCAGGCTTGAGGAGGCTGCGGAGGCATTCCGAGCCGCGATTGCGGCCAAGAAGGATTATGCCGAAGCCTACTATGCTCTGGGCACAGTCTTGCAGCAGAAGCGCGACGTCGATGGCGCAATAACCACTTTTCGCGAGGCGTTAAAGTACGCGCCCGATGCTGCTGAGATTCACAACACGCTGGGTAACTCCCTCAGGCAGAAAGGTGATGCTGAAGGTGCGCGCGCGGAGTTTCAGGACGCAGCGCGGCTGAATAAGATAAAGGTAAATCAGCAGGCCGCGATCTTCGCCAGCAACACCGGTCTTGCCTACTTAAAGGAAGGCAAAGTCGACGCTGCCATTGAGAGGTTCCAAGCGGCCGTCCGGCTTGATCCTACAAACGCCCAGGCCTACTACAACCTCGCCAAAGCGCTTCAACAAAAGGGCCAGGCCGAGGCGTCGCGCGCAGCATATCAGAAGGCTAAGGAGCTTGATCCCCGCTTAAAACTATTACAATAAGGTCGGGCGTGTAGGGACATTGTCGTTATGCGACAATAATTCGCGGGCGCGTGCTCTTTTTATTGGTTAGAAAATCATTGACTCGCCATCAAGCCTGAGGTAAGAGCCATCTTAAGGGCATTTCATCGAAGGACTGCAGATCGGTGGGTGCTCGGTTTCACACTATTCCTTGCGCTCCTCTCTTGGTTACATTCACCAAACAGTGCTCATGCAGCATTGCAGGACAGCCATGTCAATACGCCGGACGTAAGTGCGCTATTCAAGGTCAACTGCGCTAAGTGTCACGGCCAGGATGGACGTGCGAAGACTTCTGCTGGAGAAGCTTTGGGCGCGAGAGATTTCAGCAATGCGCCGTGGCAGGAGCGCGTAACGGATAAACAAATCATCGCGTCTATCACTCATGGACTCAGCAATAAAATGCCGGCTTTCGGAAGCAAACTATCGGAAACTGAAATTCGATTGCTCACCACCTATGTGCGAACGTTGAGGTTCCCCGGACGTGAAGTGAAGAAGCAGACCGCTTCTTCTGGACTACCCGGTTCTTATGTAGGTAATAGTCAGTGTGCGTTGTGTCATCAATCTATTTATCGGAGCTACTCTCGACATCCTATGGCCCTGGATAGTGGCCTGGTGGATGAGATACCCAGCGAAGGCTTATTCAGCAACAATCCATCATCTATTCGTTACCGTATCTATAAGAAGAACGATAAAGCTTTTTATAGCTATGGGCGGGCGGGTGAACCTCTCATGCACGGAGAGCAAGAGTTAAAATATTTCATTGGATCCGGGAAAAGGGGTCGCAGCTACCTGTACAGTCTCGATGGTTTCCTCTACCAGTCGCCGGTTAGCTACTATGCACAGAAGAAAAAGTGGGATGTGTCTCCTGGTTACGAATCAGAGCGGGAGATGCCAAGTCGCCCGATAGAAGTGAGTTGTCTGTACTGCCATGCGAGCCAGGTCCAACATATTAATGACACGCTGAACCGCTACGGCTCTCCTCCTTTTCTGTACAACGGCATCAGTTGCGAGCGATGTCACGGCCCAGGTGGGGAGCACGTCAAGGGGGTTGGAAGGATGGTGAACCCCGCAAAGCTGTCTCCTGAAAGACGCGATTCAATATGTGCGCGGTGCCATTTATCAGGAGAAGCCAGCATCCAGCAACCGGGCAAAAATCTCAATCAGTTCAAGCCCGGAGACTTACTCTCGGATTACATCTCCGAATTTGTTTACAAAGATGAGAAACAGGAGCGCCTGCGGGCAGTTAGTCATGTCGTAGCGATAACGCAGAGCATGTGTAAGCAGCGCAGTGGAGATCGCATGTCGTGCCTCAGCTGCCATGATGCTCATTCCACGCCCTCAGTAGAAGGACGGGCTGCTTATTTCCGTGAAAAATGCCTGGTGTGCCATGAGAAACAGACTGCTTCCAAGAATCTCGAGCAGCATTATGCTAAAAACTACGATTGTGCTGGTTGCCACATGCGGAAGACGCTCAGCCTGGATATCAATCATACGATGGTGACCGATCACCGAATTTTGCGTAAACCAGTTAATCATGAATCTCAGCAAATACCGGAACCAACGTTGATTCAATTCGGTAGCCCGCAGAGCAATCCGAGGGATCTTGGCCTCGCCTATGCTGAGCTGGCTTTGCGCCCTAATCATCCGTTCTACCAGTCGGAAGCATACCGTCTCTTAAGTTCGGTTCTGCCTCTTTATCCGAAAGATGCTGAGGTGCTGGCAGCGCTGGCTCACCTTCATCACGTGAGGGGAGAAATTAAAGAAGCAATGGCGCTTTACGAAGCAACCTTACAGGTCGAACCTCATCGCATAGTGCCTGCTATTAATTTGGGAGCGATCTACGCGCAGAGCGGTCGAGTGGAGAAGGCGATCAGCTTATGGCAGGGAGTTTTGGAAGAAAACCCAGGAGTGCCCGAAGCTGGCGTAGACCTCTCCTTAGCCCTTTGCGCTAAAGGCAATCGGGAACAGGCACGCGAAGTTCTTCTTAAAGTTCTCTACTTCAATCCGGATTTAGGTATAGCGAAGCAAATGTTGCGGGAGCTAAACGGTGACTATCCAGGATGTCGATCAAATCCTTAATTCTCCGAGCAATGAAGCGAACTGATTAGGACCGAAAGTTACGCGTTGAGGATAATGAGTGTTCAGCATCCGAGGCAAACCGCTTATGCCCTGCGAAGCACTCTGACAAAACCCTAAAATCCCACCCCCGGCCCCCTGACGCTTTTCCCGCTTCTCTCCTTGATCGTTACAGTCTGATTGACCGCAACATCTTTGATTGTCTCGGTTTGACCACTCGGCCAGCGAACATCTATCTGGTCAGCTTTCTGGCTTGCACCCATGCCAAAATGTAGCCGAAGGTCATTATGCGAATAGTAACTAGACTGACTAGTTACCTCCTGAGCCTGAAAGTGCGAGCCGGTCCTCACTTGCACTCGCGCGCCAATGGCGCTGCGGTTCGACTTCGTGCCGATAAGTTTAAGCTTGAGCCAGCTATTGGTCCCACGACTTTGCTCGTTATTGTATTCATTGCGCAACAGCGACGGCGATTCATTCATGTTCATGATTAAAACATCAATGTCGCCGTCATTGTCAAAATCTCCGAAGGCGCATCCGCGACTCGATTTCGGAGTTAAGGCACCCAGACCTGACTGAGCGGTGACCTCTTTAAAGCGGCCATTGCCGAGGTTCTGATAGACCAGGCGCGGGCCACGATGGGGATATTCTGTGAGGACTTTCTCCACCTCCGGGTAGACACTACCGGTAACGATCATTATGTCGGGCCACCCATCGTTGTCGAAATCTACAAAGCCGGTGCCCCACTCGACGTAGCGTGTGTGGTCAAAGCCTGCAGCTCTGGAAGTGTCCTCGAAGTAACCACGCGGGCTGTTTTGGTAGAGAGCTGGCAGGTCGTCGGCGAAGTGCGTCTTAAAAATATCGATCAGGCCATCGGCATTGTAATCACCCGTCGCAAGTCCCATGCCTGCCTGGGCCTGACCGTCCTCGTTGTAGGCGCAACCTGCCTCCAACGCTAGATCGGTAAAAGTCCCGTCACGGTTGTTGCGGTAAAGCGTGCTCGGTGTCGAGTCGCAAGCAACGTAAATGTCTGGCCAGCCGTCATTATTGAAATCGGTGGTGGTCGCTGTCATCGAATAGCGACCCTGAACCTTAGAAATACCGGAAAGATCTGAAACATCAGCAAAAGTTCCATCGCCGTTATTATGGTAAAGAAGGTTTGTGTCGGTGGGGAAGCCTTTCGGGCCACAGTTGACCGGCACTCCTTTCCAGGTGCAGTTGGCGCCTTTGCCAGGCTCTGGAGCAGACGCAATATCGAACCTCAAATAGTTTGCGACAAAGAGATCTAGAATACCGTCACGATCATAATCAACAAAAGTGCACCCCGAACCCCAGCGTGTGTCCTTCGTTGTTAGGCCAGCCTTCTGCGTAACGTCGGTAAAAACTCCCTTTCCGTTGTTGTGATAAAGTACGTTCTGACCCCAGTAGGTGATGAATAGATCTTCATAGCCGTCATTGTCGTAATCGCCCACGCAAACAGACGAAGCCCAGCCGCTGTGCCTTAATCCTGCTTTCTCGGTTACATCAGAAAAAGTTCCGTCATGCTTATTCCGATATAGGTGGTTCGTCGGTTCCTTACCGAGGGGGAAGCCCTCAAGACGGGTCCCGCTCAGGACAAGTATGTCCATCCAGCCATCGTTGTCATAATCGAAGAAGCCAACGCCACAACCGTTGGTCTCGATAATGTAGCGCTTTTGCTCGACCCCACCATAAATGGTCGCGCCAGATAAACCGGCGCGATTAGCTATGTCGACGTAAGTAACAGCAAAGCCGGCATCCACCTCGTTACTCTTTGCGGCTGCCGGAGATGAGGTCTGACTCGCAACCGGGAAAGAGTGCACCAACAAAACCGCCAAAAAGAAGGCAGCGAAAGCAAAAAGAGCATTTGAGAATCGATGTGGCTCAGTTTCTGTAGACATCTAAGAACGAGTGCCTGCTCCTTCTGTTTTTCCACGGAGGGCGTTAAGCGTTAAGTCCGAACGACTGATTCACTGATCCTTATCAGCGCTGGTCCGCAGTTTCTCTGCCAATTCGAACTCTCTTCTTGCTTCATCAAGCCGGTTGGCACGCTGCAGCACTTGAGCCAGTAAATGATGCGCCGAGAAGTTGTTCGGATCCATCTGAGTCGCGCGTCTCAACATGCCTTCAGCATTCTGAAGGTCGCTCTTCTTTAGGTAGACCTTTCCTAGCACAATATATGGTCCGCTAAAGTTGGGGTTCAACCAGACCGCCTTTTGCAGAGGTGCGATCGCCTCGTCCAACTTCAATTGTCTAGTGTAAGCCTCTCCCAGACGGTAGTAGGCCATAGCAAACGCGGGATTAATTTCGATCTCCTTTTGCAGCAAGGTGATGCCGCGCTCAATGTCGGCGTGAAAAATCGCCAGTTCCCCCAGGAGGAAGTAGGCCTGCGGCAGATTTGGATCAAGCGCGAGGGCCCTGTTTAACTCTTGCTCGGCGAGCTCTTCAAACTGCTGATGCACCATCATCTGGGCATTGATTAGATACGCAGGGGCCGATGATGGTGAGATTTTGAACATTCGCGCGAATGCATCACGGGACTTGTTAAGGTTGCGTGTTTGAATGTAACAGACACCCAGCGCGTATGCTATTTCCACACTCTCAGGCCTAAAATGAAGCGTCTGTTCGAGGTTGGGAATCGCTTCCCTGTGATGACCGAGCAAATAGTGAGAAAGGCCCAATATCTGGACAGCTTGCGGATAGTCATCAGCTCCCTTTGATGTTGGCGTTAAGCCGGCTGAAACGGAGTCGATGGCACGCGCGTAATCGCGTTTTTGATAGTATGCCAATCCCCTAAGGCGGCTGACTTGCGGGTCTGCGGAAGCCGCTTTCGGCGCACTGTTCAGCAGCTCGATGGCCGCGTCCGTCTTTCCTGACTCCAGAAGACGCTTGGCCTGTTCGGTAATCTCGGTTGTCTGCCTTTTGCCGGAGAGACGTTCCGCCTGCGCCAAGACGTTTGCTGAGTTCAGCACTACACAGAGGCAAATACTGACTGTGAAGACCGTCAAGTAGTCCATGACTGTTAGGGTATTGGCTGAACCGAGCAAAAAGCAACCGGGCGCAGCGTGGGCCCTTTGAACCTCAAATGTGCTACAACCTCAGTTTAGTTTAAGCCGCAGCACTTTCGCTCATACGAAAAATCCATTTCGGCCGTATAAAAGCTCGAAAAGGTATTGACAACCTCTGAGATTTGTATTAATAACTTCGTTTGTTCAGGCAACAAACTTGTTCGTGGCAGTGGGTGAAACACTCTTACAGGCTGCCAGCCCCCTCCCTTGGTTTAGTTGATCGGATATTTCGCGATCTATCAAGGATTTGCCCCGTGGTGAGAGGCAATCCCAGGTGGAATCTGTTGGCTGCCGGTAACGAGGATTCTGGCTGGCTAAGTAGGCTAGCGTCATCACCCGCTTCACCGCAGTTACTTGGAAAGCACTCGTCGGCAAGTTCCCCCGCGCGTCAATTTTCTCGGCTGGTTACCGGTATCCAAGAGACTTGCTCTTATATCCAACTTCTGGAAAATGTTCCGCACTTGGACTAATGAACTTGGATTTAAGAACGCTTGGACAGAAGGTACTTCAGGTACTCCCGAAATTGAAACTCCGAGTGTCGCTTTCTTCTTGCGTCGTCATTAATTAAGTCAGCAAAGCCGTGTTTGTAGCTGAGTAAGAGCGCTCGGTTCTGGAGCAAACCTGGATTTCAGGAATAAAAGATTCATACTTGCAAAAGTTGAAGGCTTGCCGATTTTGGAGGCGGTCTTTCAACAAGTCCTCCACTAGAACGGCAGTTCACGAAGGAGATATTTCAAATGTTGAAACGCAAACTTCCTTTGCTTCTGTTCAGCCTGTTCATCATTACTACTCAGTCGGTAGATATTCGGGCTCAAGCTGTATACGGAAGTATCACTGGCACGGTTACTGATCAGAAGGGAGCCACGATCGCTGGCGCGACCGTGACCATTACGGACCTCAGCAAGAATGTGTCCAAGAGCATCAAAACCAATGAATCAGGAAATTACGAAGCCAGATCTCTTATCCCTGGCAAGTACCAGCTTAAAGTTGAGCAACAGGGATATAAGGCTTCGGTCCAGGAGGTTGAGGTAAGGGCCGATGTTGCGGCTACCACGGATGTTGCTCTCGAAGTCGGTGCTGTGAGCGAGATAGTAACAATATCTTCTGAAGCTCTGGAGCTCACGTTAAAGACTGACCGATCAGACGTGTCTACCAGTTTTACAGGCAAGCAACTTCAGGAGCTTCCCATCTTCAATCGCAACTTTACGGAAATTCTATTGGCTTCGCCAGGCACGCAAAAGCTTGGTTGGCAACACGCCGCGAGCGAAAACCCACAAGGCTCGACTCAAACAATGGTCAACGGGCAGCACTTCAGCGGAACATCGTATCAACTCGATGGTACTGATAACCGTGATCCAATTCTAGGTATCATCGTGATTAACCAGACACTGGAGGGTATCAGCGAGGCCAAAGTAACGACTCAGAACTTCGACGCAGAATTTGGCATGGCCACCGCCGGCGTGGTGACAGCTCAGACTCGTTCGGGATCGAACGATCCACATGGTTCTGCCTTTATGTTCCGCCGCAACGACATCTTTCAAGCTCGGGATCCATTTTCGCAGAGCACGCGGGATCCCTTAATCCCGGGGAATCGGGACAACGGGCAACCGAGAATTTTACCGGAGAGCCTTTGGAGTCAATTTGGTGGCTCATTCGGATGGAAAATCACCAAAGATAAGAGCTTTGTCTTTGGCGATTACCAGGGGACGCGCAGTAAGGAAGGCGCTTCGGTGCGCACCACAGTGCCAATTTTGGCTGCGCGAGCGCCTAATGCCGCAGGCTTTCTCGATCTCAGTGCGTACCCGCGACCGATTTATGATCCGCAGACCGGTAATCCCACTACCGGCCAGGGCCGAACGGCGTTTGCCGGTAACCTCATCCCGGCCAATCGCTTATCGGCGCAGGGGCTAAAATTAATAAACCTCTTCCCAACCCCGAACGGCCCTGGAATAAATGATAACTTCAGTTCGTCTGGCACAGATAATTTCGATGGTGATCAGTTCAATGTTCGCGGTGATCACTATTGGACCAACGATCTACACCTGTTCGTTCGCTATAGTTTTGCCAAGTATCAAAGAATCAAGCCGGGTGCTTTCGGCGCCCTTCTTGGTGGGCCAGGTTTGAGCGGCGCCCGGTTCGCTGGTACCTCAAAAGTCCGCAATCAGTCATGGGCCGCAGGCTTTGACTATGTGGTGAGCCCGACTGTAATAACGGACTTTCGTTTCGGCTACTTCAAGTACAAAGTGGACGTCCTGCCGGGCGGTTTCGGCACCACGCCTGCATCCGACATTGGCATACCGGGTCTTAACATTGATGCAACCTCTTCCGGCATGCCGTTTTTCGATATACAGGGCACGGGTGGCACCAAACTAGGTTTTGCCCTTGATCCGAACGGATGCAATTGCCCGCTAATTGAACAGGAACACCAAATTCAGTTCGTTAACAACTGGACCCTGCTCCGCGGTGACCATACCTACAGGATCGGCGGGGATCTCCGTTGGGCCCAAAACTTGCGCGTGCCCTCAGATGCGCATCGAGCTGGTCAAGTACACTTCAATGAGGATCGAACGGCTTTTATTAACCCGGATCGAACGCACGTCGGTGGTTTGGGAATTGCAACCCTGCTGCTCGGTGATGTGACCAACTTTGAGCGTTACGTTAGTCAAAGCACAGATGCAAAGGAGTACCAGCGTCGCTGGTTCTTCTTCGGCGAGGACACTTGGAAAGCAAGCCAGAAGCTAACCCTCAACTACGGGCTGCGATGGGAGTTGATCTCCCCTGAAAAGGTCAAGAATCCCGGAGACGGAAGTCTCCTGAGCCTGCAAACCGGCGAACTCTTTGTGGGCGGTGTCGGGGATGTCAACAAGCAGTTTAATGTGAAGCCCACTTACACTGCATTTGCTCCTCGGGTCGGCATAGCCTACCAGTGGAAGGAAAAGACAGTCATCCGCGCGGGCTACGGTAGGAGTTTCGACATCGGTGTGTTTGGCTCAATTTTTGGCCATGCCGTAACTCAGAACCTCCCGGTGTTAGCGTTCCAGAACCTTGATGACGATGACTTCAAGCGTGTGTTCACTCTAGCTTCAGGACCACCGGCTCCAGTCTTCCCGGCTGTGCCCTCAAACGGTCACCTGCCGCTACCTCTGGGGATAGAAGGGCGAGCGCGTCCATTCAAGATGAGATTGCCAACGCTTGATGCCTGGAACTTAACAGTTCAGCACCAGTTCGGACGCAACACCTCGCTCGAGGCAGGTTATGTGGGTAACAAAGGAACTCACGTGTTCGCTGGCGATGGCCCAGCCTATAATGCCAACCAACCCGTTAGCGCTCTCGGAGTACCCGAAGCCCAACGCAGACCGTTCTTTAGTCGCTTTGGATGGACTCAAAACATCACCTATTACGGCAACGACGCAGATAATCGTTACAACTCGTTGCAAACAAAGTTCGAGACACGCTTCTCTGGACTTGTCCTTCTAACCCACTACACACTGTCAGCAGCCAAAAACTATAGCGACAACTACTTCATCCACGACCGCACAATTGGCTACGGTCCAACAAGCTTTGACCGCAAGCACTCGCTCTCGTTGTCTGAGGTCTGGGAGGTGCCATTCGGCCGCGGTAAGAAGTATTTGGGGACGGTTTCCAGGACCGCAAATCTCCTGGTCGGTGGTTGGCAGGTCACCTCGAACACAGTTATTTCTAGCGGTCTGGCCTTCACACCCTCGGTATCGGGCACAAATTGCTCTGTTAACTCTGGACCATGCCGGCCTGATAGGGTGAGCGGGGATGTTTATCCCAGTAACCAGAGCCGCGATCAATGGTTCATAGCGGGTATAGGATCGGGAACGCCTTGGGCCAAGGCAGCTGCGGGGCTGTTCGGAAACGTTGGTAGCAACACGCTGCGCGGGCCTGGATTCTGGCAGAGCAACCTGGCTCTATTCAAGAAGTTCAGAGTAACCGAAAGCGCGAATCTGGAATTTCGCGCGGAGGGCTTTAATATATTCAACCATGTCAACCTGGGCCAGCCCAGGGACTGCATCGAGTGTAACCCGTCAGAAGCTGGCAAAATATTTAACCTCGCCTCGAGTGCGCAGATGCGGAATTTCCAGTTTGGCGCGAGGTTCGTCTTCTAAACAGCTGTAGTTGAAAAGCTACCACTACAAAGGCGAGTGGCTAGTCTGGAGCTTGATCAAGTTTCCGACTGGCCACTGCTGCTTTCATTTCCTGTCATCCTTAGGGCAAAACCGGAATTCGCCGTAATCCTGGCGGGAGGAGTTGAATAGGATCGGAGGTGTTATGAAAAACTACATCACCAAGCCAGTGAAAAATGTTGTGATCTTTACAGTCGCGGCGGTCGTCTTTGTGACTAGCTTCGCGATCCCAATCCTAGCCCAGCAACAAGGGAATCCCGTATATGTACCTCCAGCAATGGAGCGCCGCGAGGCGGACATGGCTAACCAGCGCGAGACGCGGCAACGGGAGATGATGCGCGAGAGCCTTGGGAGAGTACCTGAAAGGCGTCGCGATCCCAGATACGTTCAAGCTGTTATCGCACAAATCAACCAAGACTTTGAGCGCATTCAGCTTGTTCGCAATCAGATAGTACGCTTCCAATCGGCCTCCGATGGGCCAGATTATAAGTTTATTTCGGACGCTGCCGCAGAGGTGAAGAAGCGCGCCAACCGGCTCAAGAGCAATTTGGCGCTTGCGGACACGGAGGAAGATGAAAAAGTTGAGAAGATTCCGGGAGAGCTCAATGGCGAGCAAGTAAGGACCGCCCTCTCGACGCTCTGTGACCGAATCGAAAGCTTTGTTAAGAGCCCTGTATTCGAAACGCCCGGCGTGATTGACGTCCAGGTAATAGCTAAAACGAGCCGGGATCTTCGCAGCATGATTGAACTCGGCGACAGCATTAGTAAGAGCGCCGAGAGGCTCAGCAAGACACCTCAGAAATTCTAATTTTTTCCAAAGCATAGCTCCTAACCTCACGGTTTCGTGATAACACTACTTCAAACCGTCCAGCTTCAGCACATTGTGCTTCTCATTTTCCGGAAGTTGTGCATAAAGCTCTGTAAACGCGGCATTGGTCCAGCCAAATCCAATCTCATTTGATTTATATCCAAATTTCAGTCTCGCACTGACTTCCGATTCACGTCGCTCAACGTCATATTTCTCAACTATCGTGTTGTGCTGGATGAATTCCTTCAGAATCATGGAAAGAAAATTTGTAGTGATGCGGTCGGCCTCCTTGTTATATCCAGCCCGGCCGCTCAAAACGATCGAGGTTGGCCACAATCCGCGCTGCCTGCCTGCGATCAGCAATTCCCACCCAAAGAGGGTAGAAAGTCGTTACGAACGGGTAGCGTCGTAGTTGTTTTCCTATGAAGTTGTAGTCATAGTAAAGGCCATCCTGTTCATCCCACATGAAGCGGTTGATGCTGCGACGCCTTTGTTCGGCGCGAGTGGCCCACACACGTCCTTCGCGCAGGCGTCCCAGAATTTTCGATATTTCCGCCATGTCGGTTTCCATGAGATAGAGCAAAGAGTTCAAGCAAGCGGGATCATAATGGGTAATATCGATGTTGAACGGTCCAAAGCGATTAGAGGGGTCGAAGCCCGACTCTCGCATCGAGCGATCGCCTTTGTAAAAGAGATCCGTTAATTGATCTTTCTCTTTGTCGTAATACTGGCTCAGGTCATAGTCTGTAATCTTATGTGTGCGATAGTAGTCCTTGACGAGGTCATAGTGGTTTCGTCCCTTGTCGTCCCGTTCTCCCGAAAGAACCTCAGGCGCAGGCCCATCTCCGAAGTCGTAATAGCGAGATAGACCAGTAGCCTTTGTTAAGTGTGGCTCAGCGGTCCAGAAACTGTAATATTTCTCGATCGCCGGAACAGTTTTTCGCAGCCAGGCAATATTCGGCCGCTTGCGGTAAACATTAAGAATCATTTGGGTCAGAAATGGAGGCTGAGAACGAGACAGATAGTAGGTGCGGTTGGCATTCAGAATCTTGCCATAGTGTTCTATCTGGTAGAGAAAGTTATCCGTCATGTTCTTTGCCAACTCCATCTCACCGTCTCGTACAAGCCCGACCTGTGTGAAGTAACTATCCCATCCGTACATCTCATTGAAGCGCCCTCCCGGTACTACATATGGGTAAGGCAAATAAAGCAGACCGTGCTCTCGAATCTCGGCGACATTCGCCGGCAGTTGCCGAAGTTCTATCCTCGCAAAGTCTGCTGACGGCATCTGAGCGCGTAAAGTCTGCTCGATACGATGGGTGTTTTCCTGGCGTGAGAGATAGACAGGCCAGCGGTTGCCAGGCATTGGCTGGAACTTGGGATCAGGTGCTGCCTTGGCGAGTTGCGCATTGGAGCGGGTCAATGAATGCCAACTTTCTTTGATATACTTTTGGATGGCTCTGAGTTGCTCGCTGGAGGCTTTATCTGGTGTAGACTCGGATAAGGCAATAGGGAAGCAGGCTAACAGTAAAAGAGTCGCGAGATATTTCCTGCCTAGTTTCTCGGTCATACTTATACCTCCTCAAAGCCCCTGGGCTTGCTGTTAAGCTTTAATCTGACATTCAAATCGAAGAAATCGAGTCGCGGCCTGGCTGAGGTAAGCATAAGTTAGATTGTTGATTCGCAACAATATATTTCTGTGTGTAGCAATGTTTCGAAAGAACGATGAGCCAAGCTAGTTGAGTGTAAGATCCCTTCGCTACCGAGGTTGTGTGAAACTTGATCTAATGCTAATTACGGTCTCGGGGAATCTCACAATTTTATGGCAGACCTCAAACTTAAAGATGTGTCCAAGACCTACCCGACAAACATTCGCGCGGTCGCTCCCACGAGCGTTGAGATCGGAGATGGCGAGTTCGTCGTTCTCGTTGGGCCATCAGGCTGCGGGAAATCTACCTTGCTAAGAATGATTGCCGGCCTCGAAACGGTTTCCGGGGGAGAAATCCGCATTGGTGGCACTTTAGTCAATAACGTTCCGGCCAAGGATCGGGACATCGCCATGGTCTTCCAGAATTACGCTCTCTACCCGCATATGACCGTCTACGAGAACATGGCCTTCGGTCTGAAAATAAGAAAACTTCCCAAGTCGGAGATAGACTCCCGCGTCCGCCGAGCGGTGGACATATTGGGTCTGAATGATTTCCTGCACAGAAAACCAAAGGCGCTGTCCGGCGGTCAGCGCCAGCGCGTCGCAGTAGGGCGCGCCATCGTGAGGCAACCGAAGATATTTTTGTTCGATGAACCGCTCAGTAATCTAGACGCCAAATTGAGAGTATCTATGCGGGCGGAGTTGATCAAGTTGCATAAGACGCTGGCGGCCACGATGATCTACGTCACTCATGATCAGGTTGAAGCGATGAGTATGGGTGATCGTTTGATTGTGCTCAAGGATGGTGTAGTGCAACAAATCGGCGCCCCGTTGGAAATCTACAATTGTCCGGCCAATCAGTTTGTTGCCGGCTTTATCGGCAGCCCACCGATGAATTTCCTAAGCTGTAGGATGCTCGCGCGTGCGGCGGACCTGTTACTTATAGCCGATGGACTACAGGTTAAACTTCCCGCCAAAAAGAGAGTATCCCTTAGCGAAGTCGGCAGCAGCGAAAATCGGGCGGTGGTTCTCGGCATTCGGCCCGAAGATATTTCTGAACGACGTTTATATAACGGTCCAATTGACGACAACGTGATCGAGGTACGAGTCGATTTCCTGGAGCCTCTAGGCAGCGAGGTGCTTGCTACCTGCTCACTAGCTGAACGTGAGATCATCGTTCGCTTGAATTCACGAACGGCCGCAAAGGCTGACGAAACAATTGAATTAGTTCTCGACATGGAACGCGCTAAGCTTTTTGATCCTGCAACAGGTGACGCGCTCTTGTGAATACACGGATCTTGC
>WNFV01002620.1_pt1 | contig 32294 bp, 29 predicted proteins | sample 5400101 | NCBI WGS metagenome assembly WNFV01 (sample SAMN13153361, study PRJNA577476) | soil metagenome | isolation source: 115 cm soil or saprolite under grassland replicate 1 | place: USA:California | collected 2016-06-15 | reverse complement strand
CCGGGCGCTGAGGAAACTGGTTCTGGCTGCAAGCCAGACCGAACTGACCGATGAAGGTGCGCTAACTTAGCACAACGATGCCACTCAGCGCCTCACGTTGGAACTCAATGTCCCCCCAACCCATTGATGGGCAAGGACTTGCACTAGGGTTGCGTCCAGTGGGCTTACTTGTCTACAAAGGGGCGGGGCAGTATACTCTCCGCTGTGCCTGTAACGGCACTGCGCCCCATGTGCGTTCACCAGCTCCCTGAATAAAGGGATTAAGGGATACGCCTTGCAAAGCGTCGAACTGCGGATTGTTGCGGACACAGTTCGGTCTGGTTAAATGTCTATATCGCTAGGCTGGCTTCATGAAGCCCCCGTGCGGTGGCCATCTAACCATAAGGCATGAATGAGGAAAAGACGTTTTTCCTCTGAGGCGAAGGCAACGATGAATACACAACACGGCTAGCTATGCTAGCCGTTGTTGTTTATGCCTACCTTACGTTATCGTTCGGTGCGATATTCAAATGAGGATTTCCCTCCCTCATCGATCGCCCTTCGTGACATCCATAGAATAATTCCCGAATATTCCCAGTTCCTTTCTGGCAGTCGTAGTGGAACGCGTGGTCAAAAGGGGCGCCTAGTCGTCTGCGTCCAGACAACAAACACGTCTCCGGATGTCCGCCTTCAGCGCGGGCAAATGCATGCCGATTTGTTCCAGGAGGACGGAACTGCACTTTTCGATCATCGATAAAAAACCGCCGATGGCCACGGTCTGGAGTCTGCATTGGGTGGCATCGCTCAAGTTCCCTGACAGTAAGTATCACCGCCTGAGGTTTGTCTTCCGCATCAAAAAGCACCTCTTGAAGAGCACTGATTTCTGCCGCCAGCTGTTTCGAGTGGAAATTCTTGATTGGAAGCAGTAGAGGTGTTCTGTTATCACGCTCGGTGATTTCCTTCTTTAGTGGGGGGATCGCTTTTTTAGCTTCATCGGAAGCTAGCCTGAGAGCTTGAATTAACACATTCTTGGATCGCCGAACGGTCATCCCGCTCGTTCGATCCAACTCCCAATCAATTCCAATGCAAAACGTCGAGGGAAAGAAGCGCCTCGCAAAGACTGCTGTGCTCTCTGTTTCGTGCTTGATATATACAAGCACGAAGCCTGTGTCTTCCAAATAGTTATGGTTATCTTGCTTTATAAGACGGGCAAAGTTCCTAAGAAAGAAGTTTGAATGTGACTCCGTATATCGGAAATACCAATCTCTTGTGCAGAGTGGCTCCGATACGAACGAGCCGTTATCGCCACATATGCTGTTTCGTTCTGCATACACCGCGTCGTAGATCTCCGCGGGGATGCCTGCGTATCCAAACACGAACCGCATTAACCACGCCCCGATCTTTTAGCAAGCAATTTGGCGACTATGTCGAGTGGAATTACCACCCGCTCCAAATCCTTTTTGTCCAAAGCCGCCAACAGGGATCCAAGAACGGAACTGTCGCTGGGTCGGGTGATTTCAATGGTAGGCTTTGCCGTTGCTTTCGAAATATCCACACCGTGCTTCTCGAGCCAACCGCGAATGTTCTTTTGAAGTTCGGCGTTTCTGATCTCGCTTGGTTTAGAACCGGGCGGAATCACTAATTCACTAGGAATGACCAACTTGTCCGTCTGACTTGCGGCTTCCGTTGGTACGTCTGTGAAGACTATCTCCGGTTCAATTTCGACGACTCTCACATGATTCGGAGTAACCGGGCGAGAGAAAGCAATCCATATGCGCCTATCAAGATTTATTCGCGCGGATTCCTCTTGGACATTCCGTATAAAAAGCGCGTGGATATCCTTTTCGGTTTCTTTCCCTTTCGGCACTACACCGCGAACGAGGGGGTCTATGGGCGAAGTAAGCACCACAAGTTGATCTACTAGCTGGGTCTGGAGGAAGGGAACGAGCTTCTGACCCCGAAGATCCGTTCGAAGGTCGTAACCGCGCTTCGTTAGTTGCTGCCCGAGACTGGCCAATAGAAAGGCTTTTCCGGTTGCCGACCAATAGTCGTTGGTTAGCTGGACTATCTCTTTTTTTAAGGCGGTTATTCTGTTGTTCTCTGATTCTGACATGGGTACTTGCCCCAAATTGGACTCCCTAAGATCATCATAGCGCAAGATCAGCGTTGCTCTCCTACAACGGCACTCAACCCTTGTACGGTCCCTTGACTTCCCCCCAGCCCCACTTCGGCATCGGGGCTTTTTGATCCACGCCGGCTCCGGGCTGTGTCCGGATCGTCGGGCATGCCGATCTGGTCCGCCGTGTCGAGCAGCAGGCTCACCCACTGGCGCCGTTGCGCCTGCGTGAGGTGGCGGTTCAGGTGCCGCTGGATCATGCGCGGATGCCCGCCGAATTGTTCGGAATAACCGGTGGGTCCCCCGAGGACTTCGGCGAGAAACACGGCGACATGGTGCGGATGGTCGCCGCTCATTTTTGCGAAGATCGGAGCGAGGATCGGGTCGTCCTTGACGCGCTCGTAGAAACGGCTCATCAGGCGATCCAGAGCCGGCATGCCGCCCAGCCACTCGAAGAGCGTGGGAACGCTTTTATCGGCCATGACAAGTCCTATTGCGTTGAAGCGTTTTTGCCCGCGGCATGGAACGCCAATCCCAGGCATATCGCGATGGCGGCCGCCGTCACCGCCGGGACGGCGAAGAAAAACATCCAGGCGAGGATCGCGTTGACGACGAATGCGACAAGAAAGGAAGCGACGATCGGGCGAACCTGCACGGCGCCGGTTCTTGCCAGTGAGCCGAGCTGCCAGAGCACCACTGCCTGCACCAGCAAAAAGGCGCCGATGATGACGCCGAACCCGAAGTAGAAATCCCAGTACGTTCTCGCGAATCCTCCCGTTTCGAAGCGATGGGTCTTCATCGCTTCGATGACAGGCAATTCTCCGGGCCCCGCCGCGGGAGTCCACGGCATTCCCCCGGTGTGCCCGGCAAAGTAGAGCAAGGTGATGATCGACGCGATTCGCAGCAGGATCGATGGTTTCATACGGACTCTCAACTTTTGAGAACTGGCGCGGGAGCGGTGAAGGCGGCCCGCTTCAGGCCGCGATCTTTTCTCCAACGGTAAACGCGCGCTGCAGTTCCCGCCGGGTCGCGCCGGTCGCCAGGATGGCGCGGACCATCAGATCGATCGTTACGGAGGGGTCGCCGGCCTCGATCTTGGCGACGCGCGACTGGCTCGAGCCCATCCGTTGGGCCAGATCCACCTGGGAAAGGCGGCGCTTTTGCCGGGCCTGCTTGAGCGCGCCGGCGAGGGAGAGCTTCAGCTCCACCAGCGCGGCTTCTTCGTCGCTCAACTTGAGAAAATCCCTGGCGCTGCCGACCTTCCAGCCGGCGGCGCGCAGTCTCTTCAATTTAGTGGCGTTCATGGAACTACTCCTTTATCGAGGCATAGCATATCTGCAAACCTCGTCTGACGAGAAGGCGGGCGCATCGAGCCGGCCGGCAGACGCGGTGATACGATTCCGCACCCAACATGCGACTTGAATCGAAAACCGCAATCATCGTCGGCGCCGGGCAGGGCCGGGCACCGGCATGGGCAACGGCCGCGCCACCGCGCTGCGGTTCGCGCAGGAAGGCGCGAAGGTCATGGCGGTGGATCGCGAGCTCGGGCTGGCGGAGGAAACCGCGGCGCTGGTGCGGCAGGCGGGCGGCGATTGTTTTGCTTTCGAGGCGGACGTCACCCGGGAATCGGCGATGGCGGCGATGATCGCCGAGGCGAAGAAGCGCTGGGGGCGGATCGACGTCCTGCACTACAACGTCGGCGTCAGCATCGCCGGCGGCGACGCGCCGCTGCTCGAGCTGACCGAGGGCGCCTTCGACAACATCGTCGCCGTCAATCTGCGCGGCGCGGTGATGGCCTGCAAGCACGTGGTCCCGGTAATGAGGGAGCAGCGGGCCGGCTGCATCCTGATGATCTCGTCGCTCGCCGCGATCGAGAAGTATCCCTACGTCGCCTACAAGGCGACCAAGGCGGCGATGATCGCCTTTACCGAGCAGGTGGCGATCCAGAACGCGGAATACGGCGTGCGCGCCAACGCGATCCTGCCCGGATTGATGGACACGCCGATGGCGGTGGACACTCGCGCGCGCCAGACCGGCAAGAGCCGGGCCGAGGTCGCCGCGATGCGCGACGCGCGCGTGCCGCTGCGCCGCAAGATGGGCACCGCGTGGGACGTCGCGAACGCCGCGCTGTTCCTTGCTTCCGACGAGGCCAACTTCATCACCGGCGTCTCGCTGCTGGTGGACGGCGGCGGCGCGCTGGACATCGGCCACTGAGCTTTCTTCAAGCCGCGTCCGGACGGAGAAATCAGCGCGGCAACGAGGATGTTCGTGTCGAGAAATGACGCGCACCGGCTATCTGCGCCGGCGTCGTGACCTGCTCTGGCTTCGGATCCGGACGAGCGCTTCGTCGACGATGGCTTGCAACCGGGAATAGGGCAGGTCCTGATTGCGGGCCTTGAGCGCCGCGGCCGTCTGAGCGAGCACCTCTTTGCGCGCCGCCCGCTCGACGACCTTGGACAGCAGAAAATCCCCGGCGCTGCCGACCTTCCAGCCGGCCGCGCGCAGTCTCTTCAATTTCGTGGCGTTCATGGAAACTACTCCTTTTGTCGAGGCGTAGCGTCGCCTTCCGAACACGTCGAGAATCACGGATGTATTTGAATGAATTTGTATTATCGTAGCGCGACTACGATAATTCTAACCTGTCGAAATGATACCTCTTTCAAGCTATTAGAATAATAACTATAATCGTAGCGTGGCTACGACTACTCAGAGCAAGTTAAAAACTGTATACACCCGTCTGCCTGCGGGCTCGCCGATCACCTCGGCACAGCTCGCGGAGATGGGGATCTCTGCAGACCTCGCGGTTCACTACGCCCGCTCGGGATGGCTCAAGCGGCTCGCGCGGGGGGTTTATTGCCGGCCCGGCGAGTCGCTGTCGCTGCACCCGAGTCTCGTCGTGCTTGAACGGCAGATCGAAGGTCTTCACGTCGGAGGCAAGACGGCGCTGGAGTGGTACGGCCTGCGCCAGTACGTCTCGCAGAATCCGGTGTTGCATTTGTACGGCTGGATGACCGCGCGCCTTCCCGATTGGTTCGTTCGGCACTTTCCTGCCGAGTATCACCGCAAGCGGCTGTTCGATGAGACGGCCAAGAAGCTGCTCAATGTGGGCCGCTTCGAGGACCGCGAGGGCGCGCCGCGCGTCTCGTCGCCGGAACGCGCGTTTCTGGAGCTACTCGACGAGGTGGGCGTCCGGCAGCCGCTCGAGGAGGCGAGGGAGATCGCCGAAGGTGCGTACAGCCTGCGCGCCGAGGTGCTGGTGGATCTGCTCAAGCGCTGCACCAGCGTCAAGACGGTGCGGTTGTGCCTCGCGCTCGGGCGCGAGCTTTCGCTGCCGTGGGCCGGCGAGCTCGACGCGGCGGCTCTGCCCAAGGGCAGCGCCCGGCCGTGGATATCGAAGTCCAAAAACGGTCTGCTGGTGCTCAAGGCGTGAACCAGGTTTTTATCGATACCGCGCGGCTGCTGACCCAGGTCGCACCGCTGGTGTTCGCGGACAAGGTGTTCGCGCTGAAGGGCGGGACCGCGATCAATCTTTTCGTGCGGGACATGCCGCGCCTCTCCGTGGACCTGGACTTGGTGTTCGTCGATCACCGTCTCGAACGGGAGGACGCGCTCGCGAGGATCAACGAGGCGATCCGCAGCGCGGTCGAGCGGCTCAAGAAGCGCGGCTTTCAGACGCACGCGGCGACCGCGGCCGACGCCGGCGAAACCAAGCTCTTCGTGCGGCGCGACAAGCTCGAAGTGAAGGTCGAAGTGAATTTCGTTCTGCGCGGGACGCTGCACCCGATTCGCCAGTCATCGCTTACCCCTAACGCGAAAGAGGCGCTGCTGGCCGATCTGGAGCTGCCCGTCGTCTCGCTGGAAGACCTCTACGGCGGAAAACTCGTCGCCGCCATGGATCGGCAGCACCCGCGCGACCTGTTCGACGTCATGCAGCTCTTTCTCCACGAAGGAATCACGCCGGGAATCCGGCGCAGCTTCGCGGCCTATCTCGCGTGCCACAATCGCCCGATCCACGAGGTGCTTTTCCCGACCCTTCGCGACGTCTCCGGCGACTACGACAATACTTTCCGGGGGATGACCGCGGAGCCGGTGGAATTGAAAGCTCTGCTGGCTGCGCGGGAACGCATGCTCGCCGAGCTGCAAGGGGGTCTCGATGCCGATGAGCGGAAATTCCTGCTATCGCTCGCCCGCAACGAGCCGGACTGGGCTTTGCTCGGAATCGAACACCTCGATCAGCTGCCCGGCATCCGGTGGAAGCTCTCGAATCTCGAGCGCTTGGCGAAAGCGAACCCGGGGAAGCTCAAGGCGCAAGCGGAAAAACTGGAGGGGCTGCTCGAAACCGGCAGTCATTGATCGCACGACATCGCCGGACGCCGTGCACGGCGCCGCGCGGATCGACTATGCTTTTGCGCGTGGCGTCCGCCGGGGCGTAATCGAGCCCGTACGCAAATTGACATGGTAGTTTCTTCTGATCTCGGCGAACCCGAACTCTTTGAGCTTTTTCAGGAATGCCCTTTTTTTCCTTCTCAAGATCCAATCCGAGAACAGGATCTCCGGAACCCTGGTGAATCCGACGATGGTGATCCCTGCAATCACCACAAGAAGCCCGACCGCCAGGCAGATGAGGAACCATTCGATCCCGAGCCTCGGGACCAGAAACAGATTCCCGAACTCGAGCGCGAACACGACCGCGACGAACGCTTCGATTATAAGCCGCCGGGACTGGAGTTCCGAGCTCTTCGCGGCGCTCATGCACTCGTTCAACGGCATCATCTCCCGGCCCGCCTCGTACTCGGCGCTCTGCTTTGCGACCATTGCGGCCCGCGCCTTGCGCTCGCGCAGCCGCCGCAGCGCAACCGCGACGGACACTTCGGGCTTTTCCCCTCCGGAGGATTCCATTTCCAGCGTCTCCCCTTGGCCACCGGCCAATTCTAAGGGTTTTTACGACCGCAGGGAGACGCAGCACGAAGTCTCCACCCCCTACAAACGCGGCGGGTCGAAGTCTAGCAACGGCGCGATCGACGCCGCATCGCCCGGGAGCTACGTTGAGGTCGAGATACCGTACGGTGTCGCCTCAAGGCGACACTTGAGCATCGCGGCTAGCGGATTTCCCCTGCTTCAGCTCGCTTCGATCACCCGCCAACGCGCCGTAACAAAGTAAAATCCGCCCGATGTTCGATCGCGCAAAATTCTGGCGATACCTCCGCTTCGCCTTCCTCACGCTCGCCCTGCTCGCGGCCGGGTTCACGCTGTATCTCGACATCCGCGTGCGCAGTGAGTTCGAGGGACGGCGCTTCGCGCTGCCGGCGCGCATTTACGCGCGGCCGCTGGAGTTGCACGCGGGGTTGCGCATCGCGCAGATCGACGTGGTACGCGAGTTGCAGGAGGCGGGCTACGGCCAGGGGCCGCGCGAGGGCGATCCGGGCTGGTTTGCGAACGACAACGACTGGCTCGAGGTCGCGGTGCGGCCGTTCGTGTTCTGGGACGGGATGCAGCCTGCGAAGCGCGTGCGCGTGGCCTTCGACGGCGGCGCGATCAAGGCGGTGCAGGACGCAGAAGGGCGCGACCTGCCGTTCGCACGGCTGGAGCCTTTGCCGATCGGCGGTATCTATCCCGCGAACAACGAGGACCGCGTGCTGGTGCGGCTCGCCGAGGTGCCGAAGCAGATGGTGCAGGTGCTCATCGCGAACGAAGACCGCAATTTCTACGCTCACCATGGCTTCGACCTGCGCGGCATCGCCCGCGCGGCCTTCTCTTTCCTCCGCGGCCACGGCCTCCAGGGCGGGAGCACGCTCACCCAGCAGCTGGTGAAGAACTTCTTTCTCACGCCCGAGCGGACGATCTCGCGCAAGGTCACCGAGCTCATGATGGCGGTGCTGCTCGAGATGCACTACGACAAGGACGAGATCCTCGAGACGTATCTGAACGAAATCTACCTCGGCCAGGACCGCGACCGCGCCATCCACGGCGTGGGCCTCGCCTCGCTCTTCTACTTCGGCAAGACGGTCGAGCACCTCACGTTCGCCGAGAGCGCGCTCCTCGTCGGCATGGTGAAGGGCCCGGCCTTCTACGACCCGTTCCGCAACCCGCAGCGCGCCCTGGAGCGCCGCAACCTCGTCCTGCGCGAGACCAAGGACCGGGGATTCGCAACGATGGAGGAGTACTCGAAGGCGCGCGCCGCGGACCTGGGCGTCAACCAGAAAGCCGCGATGGGCACCTCGCCCCACCCGGCCTTCCTCGATCTCGTGCACCGGCAGTTGCGGCGCGACTACGACGAAGCCGACCTGCGCTCGGAAGGCCTGCGGGTCTTCACCACGCTCGCCCCGCGCGTGCAGCAAGCGGCGGAGCGGGCGCTCGAGCGCAAGATCGCGCAGTTCGACCGGGGGAAGATCTTCGGCGAGCCGGGCCTGGAAGGCGCGGTCGTGGTGCAGGCGCTGGTCGGCGGGCGCGACGTGCGCTTCCGCGGCTTCAACCGCGCCCTGGACGCCGCGCGCCCCGTGGGCTCGCTCCTGAAACCCGCGATCTACCTCACCGCGCTCGCCGATCCTGCGCACTACACCCTCGTGACGCCGATCGACGACGGGCCTTTCGTGTGGAAGAGCCGCGGCGCTCCGGACTGGGAACCGACGAACTACGACAAGACCTTCCACGGCGCGGTGCCGCTGCGCACCGCGCTCGCGCACTCCTACAACGCCGCGACCGCGCGCCTCGGGACCGACATCGGCGTCGAGAAAGTCCTCGCCACCATCAAGCGACTCGGTATCGAGAGGCCACTCAACCCATTCGCGTCCACTCTTCTCGGCGCGGCGGACCTCTCCCCGCTCGAAGTGGCGCAGATGTACCAGACCATCGCGAGCGGCGGATTCCGCACCCCCTTGCGCGCGATCCGCGAGGTGACGACCCAGGACGGGCGGCCGCTCAGGCGCTACGCGCTCGCGGTGGAGCAGGCGTTCCCGCCCGAGACCATGTACCTCATCACCGCCGCGATGCAGGGCGTGGTGCGCGAGGGCACCGCGCAGTCGCTCAAGAACTGGCTGCCGCCCGAGAACGCCGTCGCGGGCAAGACCGGCACCACGACCGAGCAACGCGACGCCTGGTTCGCTGGATTCACCGGCGACCATCTGGGCATCGTCTGGATAGGCTACGACGACAACCGCGCGGCGCGGCTCTCGGGCGCGGGCGCGGCGCTGCCGGTGTGGGGCGAAATGATGGCGGCGCTCGCTCCGGAGCCGCTTGCGCTGCCGAAGCCCGAGGGCATCGAGAACGTGCTGATCGACCCGCAGAGCGGATTGCGCGCAGACTTCGCCTGCTCGGGCGCGGTGGAGCTGCCGTTCGCTCTAGGCTCGGCGCCCGCGGAGCGCGCTCCCTGCGCATCCGCCGTGGGCGTCGCCGTCGAGCAGGTGAAGCAACAAGCGAAGAGCTGGCTGCAGCGCCTGTTTGGAAGATGAGCGCAGTTGAGCGGAAAATGAGCATCCGATGAGAATCATCCTTGCCTTCCTGGCCGTCGTCATTGCCGGCTGCGCGACCGTGGTGCGCGAGTTCGGGCCCGAGCCGGCTCCGGAGCCCGCTCCTTTGCCTGCGCCCGCCCGCACCGAGAACCTGGCGATCGCCGGCCTCCTGGACGGCGCGCGCGCCGATTCCGCGGCCGGGCGCCTGGCGAATGCTGCGGCCTCGCTCGAGCGCGCGCTCAGGATCGAGCCGCGCAATCCGCGCCTGTGGCAGGAGCTCGCGCGCTTGCGACTGAAGCAGGGCGACTACGCGCAGGCCGAGAGCACCGCCGCTCGCTCCAACTCCTGGGCCGGGAGCGACAATGCCCTGCGAGCGGAAAATTGGCGCCTTATCGCGCACGCGCGCGAGGCGCGCGGCGACGCCGAAGGCGCCCGGGCGGCGCTCGAGGCGGCCGAACGGCAAAGATGAAACGCGGCGCGCCCGGGCTGCTTCAGCCCGGCGCGGACCTCAGCGTGCCTGCCTCGACCTGAACGTCCAGTACAGAACCAGGATCAGGAAAACGCCGAGAACGGTTCCCGAGGGAACCTTCTGCAGGAGATCCAGCGTGTTCGCGGCCACCGACGAAATGAAACCGCCGCTTTCCTTTCCGAGAACCAGGCTCAACAGGACGCACAAGACGACCAGCATGAACGCCAGCTCGATCGCGAGCCAACCGAATTTCGTGATCTTCTCGATCATGGTTTTCGCGGGGACGCGGGGCGGCGCGATGCCCACCCCTGCCGCGCGCTCAGGCCGGCGTCAGGACACCGACCGCTTCGAAAACAACCAGATGATGAGACCGAGGGCGATCAGTCCTACGAGGCCGTTTGCGCCCAGATCCTTGATCAGCGCAACGATATTGGAGACGACTGCCCCGAAGAACGGAAGGTTACCTCCTACGAGCAAGGTCGCTACGATTGCCAGGGCCAGCAACATCAGCCCGACGTCGGTAATGGCTCCGATCCAAGCCTTGATACTCTCGATCACCTTCATAGAACCCCCTTGGTTGAGATTCGAACGCCGCGATTGACACCCCGTATGCCGGCGTCAGGTTGGTAGTATAGCAATACTGGGTGATTTAGCCACTACCTATAGTGACCCAAGGCTTCGCCACCACAAATTATTGATTATCGAGGCGTCGCTCGCCTGCGGAGCGATCTTCGAAACGCGCGTCCCCCAGGCTGGTGCGCGTGTCGCCGCAGTCGCCAAACGGAGCAACCTCGTGCTGCGCCAGGGTGCACGTCTGCCCGATATACTCCGACGCCACCCGAGTCGGCGCGGAGCGATGCGACGCCAACCCGGACGTGCCAGAATCGCTTGATCTCACCCGACCGACCGAAGCTTCCCATGGCGCTCAAACGCCCCAAAGGCCCCGCCGGCACGCTCCTCGTGCTCGAGCACACTTCCGAGATCCTCAAGGACAACCCCTTGCGCGATCCGCACGTGCGCAAGCTCGGCGTGTGGCTGCCGCCGCAATACGACGAAGGCTCGAAGCGCCGCTTCCCGGTGCTCTACGACCTCGTCGGCTTCACCGGCTCGGGACTCGCCCACGCCAACTGGAGGCCCTTCGGCGACAACGTCCCGGAGCGCGCTGCGCGGCTCATCCGCGAGCAGAAGATGGGGCCGGCGATCATCGTCCTGCCGGATTGCTTCACGGCGCTCGGCGGCAACCAGTACGTGAACTCTTCCGCCATCGGCGATTACGCGGACTATCTCACGCGCGAGATCGTTCCCTTCGTCGACCGCGAGTTCAGGACGCTCGCCGCCCGCGAGCACCGCGGCTGCTTCGGAAAATCATCCGGCGGGTACGGCGCGATCCTCCACGGAATGAAATACGCGAGGACCTGGGGCGCGGTCGCCGATCACTCCGGCGACGCGTATTTCGATTTCGTCTACTGGCACGACTGGCCGAACACGCTGAACGAGCTCGCGAAGCACCGCCTGCCCAAGCGCAAAGCCGGCGCCTACGACGCGCGCCGCGAAGCCGGCCGCAAGGGCCTCGCCGAAGGCAGGGACGACGGGCGCATCAAGCGCTTCCTCGCGCACGTGTGGAAGAAGGAAAAGCTCGCCATGAAGGAAACCCTGTGCATCATGAACGTTTGCATGGCGGCGACCTACGATCCGGACCCACGGGCGCCGCTCGGATTTCGCGTGCCGTTCAATATGGAATCGGGGGAGGCGATCGAAGAGCGCTGGAAGAAGTGGCGCGCGCACGACCCGATCAACCTCGTCGCGAGATACCGCGACAACCTGAAATCGCTCTCCGGCATCTACATCGATTGCGGGTGGCGCGACCAGTACCACATCCAGTACGGATCGCGCATCCTGTCCGAGCGCCTCGCCGCGGCGGGAATCCGGCACCGCTACGAGGAATTCGACGACGATCACTCCGACGTCGATTACCGCATGGACCGGAGCCTGCCGTTCCTCTACCGGGCGCTGAAAGCCTGAGAGCACTCAGCCCGTGCGGACCGCACCGCGCACCGCGGCGATCTCCGCCATCACGCGCTCGGGCGCGAGCTCGTTCATGCACTTGAAGTGTCCGAGCGGACACTCGCGCGCAAAACACGGGCTGCATTCGATCCCGGTTCTGACGATGCGGTAGCTGCGCGCAAGCGGCGGCGTGTGCGTGGGGCTGGAAGAGCCGTACAGCGCCACCACCGGACGCCCGACGCCGGCGGCGACGTGCATGAGTCCCGAATCGTTGCTCACCACGACCTCGGCGAGCGAAAGCAGGTCGATCGCGCTCGCGAGATCGGTCCTGCCGCACAGATTGGTCGCGGCGCCTGCGCTGGCGACGGCGATTTCTTCGCCGAGGGTGCGGTCCTTTTCGGAACCGAACAGCCAGACGGCGTAGCCCAGCGCGCCGAGCTTGCGCGCGAGCTCGGCGAAATGCCGGACCGGCCAGCGCTTGGACGGACCGTACTCCGCGCCCGGACAGAAGGCGGCGACGGGCTTCGCGCGCGAAAGGCCGAGCCGGCGGAGAGCGATGGCGAGATTCACCTCGCCGATCGCGAGCCGCGTTTCCGGCAAGGGCAGCGCCGGCCTCGTCCCGGGTTTTTCCGCGAGCTGCGCGTAGCGCTCGGCCATGAGCGGTGAGCGTTTCGCGTCGAGCTTGTGCGCGAGGTTGAGCAGGCCGTAGCGCAATTCGCCGATGAACCCGGCGCGAAGCGGGATATCCGCGAAGAAGGGGACGAGCGCGGACTTGAAGGTGTTGGGCAGCACGATCGCCTCGTCGTAGCGACGCGAGCGCAGGCTCCTGCCCAGGCGCCAGCGCGCGGCGAGCTTCAGCTCGCCGTGATCGAAGGGCGCGTCGATCACTTCGTCGATTTCCGGCATGCGGCGCAAGACCGGCGCGGTCCAGCCGGGGGCGAGCGCGTCGATGACGACCCCGGGAAGTTTTTCCCGCAGCCGCGCGAACAGAGGCTGGGCGAGCAGCGCGTCGCCGATCCAGTTCGGCGCGACGATGAGGATCTTCGGCACCGGGCGCTAGTGGCCCTTGGGCTTGCCGCCCTTGTAGACGTAGCGCGTGCCGCAGTAGGGACAGAGCACCCGGCCCGCCTTGGCGACGTCGAGGAACACGCGGGGATGCAGGGACCACACCGGCGTCTTGGGCGTCGGGCAATGCAGGGGAAGATCCGTCTCGGTGACCTCGACGACGCGGCTCGCCGGCTCGTTCGCGCCCATCAGGCTTTTTCTTTGGATGCTCTCGCCGGGACCTTCTCGTTGACCGGCGCAAGCCAGTCTTTGTGCTTGGCGACCTTGCCGGCGACCACGTCGAAGAAGAGTTTCTGGATCTTGGTCGTGACCGGTCCGCGCGTTCCCGCGCCTATCGTGCGCCCGTCGAGCTCGCGGATGGGCGTGACTTCGGCCGCCGTGCCGGTGAAGAAGGCTTCGTCGGCGATGTAGATGTCGTCGCGCGTGAGGCGCCGGGAAACGACTTCATAGCCCAGCTCGTTCGCCAGGGTGATCACCGAAGCGCGCGTGATCCCGCTCAAGGCGGAAGTCAGCTCCGGCTCGTGGAGCTTTCCGTCCTTGACGATGAACAGATTCTCGCCCGATCCCTCCGCGACGAAACCGTCCACGTCGAGGAGCAGGCCCTCGTCGTAGCCGTGCTGGGTCGCCTCCAGGTTCGCGAGGATCGAGTTCGGGTAGGTCCCGGCCATCTTGGCGCGGGCCATGGTCACGTTGATGTGGTGGCGGGCATATGACGAGGTCTTGACGCGTATGCCCTTCTCGATCGCCTCCGCTCCGAGGTAGGCGCCCCAGGGCCACGCGGCGACGGCGACGTGCACGGTCGCGCCGATCGGGGACACCCCCATCTTCTCCGAGCCGTAAAACGCGATCGGTCGGATGTAGCAGGACTCGTGCTGGTTGGCGCGCACCACTTCCTTCTGCGCTTCGATGAGCGTCTCCCGGGCGTAGGGGATTTTCATCAGGTAGATGTGCGCCGAGTTGAACAGGCGCTCGGTGTGGTCGGCCAGCCTGAAGATCGCCGTCCCCTCGACGGTCTTGTAGGCGCGCACGCCCTCGAATACCGCGAGGCCGTAGTGCAGCGAATGGGTGAGCACGTGAGTGGTCGCGGAACGCCAGGGCACCAGCTTGCCGTCGTACCAGATGAATCCGTCGCGATCGGCCATCGACATGGGAATCTCCGGGAAGCTTTCGAAAGGAGCTTATTCTAGCGGAAACGCAAATTCGAGAAGGTTCAGGGAGTTGTCAGCGCATTTTTCGCCCGGCGAAGGGGCTTGCAGGTAAAATGTCGCTCGCAGCAGAGGGTGTCGTCGCGAGGCGATGCTCTCGCGTTGTTCCCTTGGGTTGCCGATCAGGGCCTTGCCATAAGCCGGGGCCGACCTTCCACGCCGACAGGAACACCTAGTTTGGACCAGCCGCTTCAGAAACTAGAGCAACTCGAGCAGGCGATCGAGGAAACGATAGCCGAAGCGATTCCGCGAAAAGGCCCGTGGCGTGTCGCCGCGCGCATCGTCGGCTGGGCGCTGCTCGTCGCCTACTTCCTGTTCGCCGCGACCCTGCTGGCTCTTCGGCACTGGGTCCTCCCCAAAGTCGCGGAGTACAGGGGCGACATCGAGCAATACGCGTCGAAAGTCCTGGGCAGTCGCATCACGATCGGCGCCATGGAAGCAGGGTGGCAGGGCCTGCGCCCCGAGCTGCTTCTCGCCAACGTGACCGTCTTCGATCGCGACGGTCGCGCGGCGCTCAGCTTGCCCGCGGTCGAGGCGACGCTCGGCTGGATTTCGGCCGTGATCGGGTCGCCGCGCTTCCATTCGCTCGCCTTCGAGCGGCCCCGGCTCGAGATCCGCCGCGAGAAGGGGGGCAAACTGTACGTCGCGGGCATCGAGCTGCGTGCCGACCAAGCGGGAGACTCGGGAATCGCGCGATGGGTCCTGTCGCAGCGCGAGATCGTCATCCGCGACGCGAGCGTCAGCTGGGACGACAAGCAGCGCGGGGCGCCTCTGCTCGAATTGCCGGGGTTCAATTTCGTGCTGCGCAACGGCCTCCTGGGGCACCGCTTCGCCTTCAAGGCCAAGCCCTCCGCCGAGCTCGCCTCCGCGCTCGATGTACGCGGTGAACTGGACAAGCTGGACGCCGGCGATCCCGGCGCATGTGTCGGGCAGATCTACGCCGAGCTCGAGTACACGGATCTCGTCGCCTGGCGGCGCTGGGTCGACTACCCGTTCGACATACGCTCGGGCGAGGGCGGGGTGCGCGTGTGGCTGAATCTCCGCGGCAAGACTTCCAGCGAGCTCACGGCCGACGTCGCGCTTTCCAGGGTTGCCGGCCGCGTGGCCAAGGACACTCCGCTCCTGGAGCTTGAATACCTGCGGGGCCGGCTGGGCGCGAGCCAGCGCGACGGGAAAGAGTTCGAAGTCTTCGGCCGCAAGGTCACGCTCGGAACCGCGACCGGGATCGTCGTCCCGCCCGCCGATTTTCGGGTGCATTGGGCGCCTTCCGGCGGGGACATGGACGCCGATGCGATCGAGCTCGCGCCGCTCGCACGACTCGCCGAATACCTGCCGTTTCCGCGGGCCACCCGCGCGCGCCTGGCCACGACCGATCCGCGCGGCAGCGTGCGCGACCTGAAAGCCGCGTGGACTGGAGACCCGGAGGATCCGCAGCGGTACAGCGTGCGGGCAAGCTTTGCGCAGCTCGCCGCGCGCGCCCACGACAGGATTCCCGGATTCGCGGGGCTCACCGGGCGGTTCGAGGCGAGCGAGAAGGGCGGCAGCGTCGTGCTCAGCTCGGAGCGGGTCGCCATCGAGCTGCCCGGGGTCGTCGCCGAGAGCCCCTTGCAGTTCGATTCGCTCGCAGCGCGCGTCGGCTGGAAAGTCGCTCCGGATCGATTCGATCTCGACTTCGACACCCTCTCGTTCGCCAACAGCGACATCGCCGGAACGCTGTTCGGCAAGTTCGCGCGCGGGCAGGGTGGCGCGGGGGTCATCGACCTCACCGGGAATTTCTTCCGCGCCGACGGCCGGGCCGTCTACCGCTACGTTCCCCTGCTGCCCGCGCCGGTCGTCGAGTATCTCAAGGCCTCGATCCGAAAGGGGCACTCGAACGACGTCAGGTTGAGGCTGAAGGGGGAGCTCGCGAAGTTCCCGTTCGACGAGCCCGGTTCCGGGGTTTTCCAGATCGTCGCGAAGGTGGCCGACGCCGACTTCCGTTACGCCGAGGGCTGGCCTCAGGCGAGCGGCCTCTCGGGCGATCTCATCTTCGAAGGCAAGAGCATGCGCATCGTCGCGTCGAAAGGGGCAGTACTCGGCGCCCGGGCGAGCAGCGTGCGCGCGAGCATCCCCGATCTGTTTCACGGGGACGTGCGCGTCGGGGTCGAGGTCCGCGCCGAGGACAGGACGAGCGATTTCCTCCGCTTCATCGCCGAAAGCCCGGTGACGAAGGCCCTGGACGGCATGACGGAGAGCATGAGCGCGGTGGGCACGGGGCGCCTCGCGCTGCAGCTCGACATCCCGATCCGGAATCCCGAAACGTTCAAACTGGCCGGCGAATACCAGCTCCTCGACAACGAAATCAGGACGGACTCCGACGCCCCGCCCTTCTCGCACCTGAACGGGCGGCTCGAATTCACCGAGTCCGGGATCACCGCCCGCACGCTCAGCGCCAAGTTCCTCGGCGGCCCCGCGACGATTTCCGTCGCGACGCGCGCCGACGGGACGATCGCAGTCAGCGCGCACGGAACGGCGAGCCCGGCGCAGATCCCGCGGTTTTGGGGGAGCGAGTCGCTTCTGCGCCGCCTCTCGGGCGCCGCGGCCTGGCAGGCAACGCTTACCGGAGCGCGCCGGCGGCCCTTGACCCTGATCGTGCAGTCGCAGCTCACCGGCGTTGCCGCCGACCTGCCGCCGCCGCTCGGAAAAACGGCGGTCGAACCCATGCCGCTCAGGGTCGAGCGCGTGATCAGCCCGGGCCCACCGCGAACGGACACGATCAAGGTATCGCTAGCCCGCACCGTCGACGCCGCCATCCAGCGCAGGCGCGAGGGGGCGGGATACGTCGTGAGCCGCGGCGTGATCAGCCTGAACCAGCCCGCGGTGCTGCCCGACCGCGAAGGATTTTCCGTGACGGGCAGCCTTCCCTACGTGGACGTGGAGCGATGGCGCGAGGTGCTCGGCGGCGGGGACGGAACGGGCTTTCCGCTGTCGTCGGCTCTCGATCTCAAGATTGCAGTCCTCGACGTCGTCGGGCGGCGCTTGAATGACGTCGCCCTGCGCGCCGGAACGAGCGGCAGCGTGTGGATCGCGAACGTCTCGGCGAAGGAGCTGGCCGGCGAGATCGCCTGGCGTCCCGAAGGCCGCGGGCGCATCGTCGCGCGGCTGAAGCATTTCAGCCTGCCCGAAGCGACGCCGGGAAAGCCCGAGGAGGCCGCGGCGCGCGATCTGCCCGCGCTCGACATCATCGCCGACAACCTGATCGTGAACGACAAGGATTTCGGCAGACTGGAGCTCGTGGCGGTCAACCAGGCGCTCGACTGGAACATCGAGACACTGGTGCTGACCGGGCCGGAGAGCACGCTCACGGTGAAAAAGGGCGTGTGGCAAGGGCGGGCATTGCGGCCCAGCGTCGATCTGAAGGAGGTCAGTCTGGAGGTCAGCGACATCGGGAAATATCTCGACCGGTTGGGGTTTCCACGCACCGTGCAGCGCGGGACCGCGCAACTGAAAGGGAACGTGAGCTGGGCCGGAAGCCCGCAGTCGATCGACTATCCCACGCTTTCGGGCACACTGCGTCTCGACGCGCAGAATGGTCAGTTTCTCAAGGCCGAGCCAGGAGTAGCGAGGCTGATCGGCATTCTCAGCATGCAGTCCTGGATCACCCTCGATTTCCGCGACCTGTTCGGGCGGGGCTTTGCCTTCAATCGCATCTCGGGCAGCGCGACCGTTGCCAATGGAGTGCTGCGCACGACGGATTTCCGCATGCGCGGACCTTCCGCGCAGGTGCAGATGGACGGGCAGGTGGATCTGGTGAACGAGACGCAGGACCTGCACGCGCGCGTCGAGCCCTCGGTCGGCAACAGCATTTCCTCGATCCTGGCCGTCGTCGTGAATCCGATTTGGGGTCTGGGGGCGTTCATCCTGGACAAGATCCTGAAGAACCCGCTCGGCCAGGCCCTGACATTCGAATACCGCGTTACCGGAACCTGGGACAAACCCGTTCCCGAGCGCCTCAAGGCGGAGGTGCGCGGCGCCGATCCCACTCAGCAGCCGTCGCTGCCATGAGCACGCCCGCCGCATTCAAGGTCGCCGCGGTGCAGATGGTGTCGACGCCCAGGGTCGAGGAGAATCTTGCGGCCGCGGCGAAGCTCGTCGGCGAGGCCGCAGGAGAGGGGGCGAAGCTCGTCGCGCTCCCCGAATATTTCTGCATTCTCGGCATGCGCGACACGGACAAGGTGGCTGCGAGGGAGAAGGACGGCGCCGGGCCGATCCAGGCGTTTCTTTCCGAGACCGCGAGGCGGCACGGCGTGTGGCTGGTCGGAGGCTCGGTGCCGCTCGAGTGCGCCGATCCGGGCAAGGTGAGAAACAGCTGCCTCGTCTACGACTCCGACGGGCGGCGCGTCGCGCGTTACGACAAGATCCACCTGTTCGGCCTGGAGCTCGGAGCGGAACGCTTCGACGAAGCCCGCACGATCGAGGCGGGAACCGAACCCTGCGCAATCGATTCGCCGTTCGGGCGCATCGCGCTTTCGGTGTGCTACGACGTGCGCTTTCCCGAGCTCTATCGCGCGCTCGCGCCGATGGACATCATCCTCGTTCCCTCGGCCTTCACCGCGACCACCGGGCGCGCGCACTGGGAGACGCTGCTGCGCGCCCGCGCGATCGAAAACCTCGCCTGGGTGCTCGCGCCGGCTCAAGGGGGAAGGCACCCGAACGGCCGGCAGACGCACGGCCACAGCATGGTGGTCGATCCCTGGGGCAAGGTGGTCGCCGAGCGGGCCGCCGAGCCCGGCGTGGTCATGGCCGACATCGACCCGATGTTCCAGGCGAAAATGCGCCGCAGCCTCCCCGCGCTCGCGCATCGGGTGTTGTAATGCGCGCGCAGGGCTAGAATACCGGCTCGGCCACCCTCATATCCCTTTCATGAACGCACCCGAGCAGCTTTTTTCCACCGCCCAGTCCTTCCTGCTCGCCCCGCACGAGCTCGAAACCGGCAAGCTCGCGGGCGTTTTCGGGTCGCTGCTTTCGCACCGGCTCGACTACGCCGACCTCTATTTCCAGTACTCGCGCAGCGAGGGCTGGAGCCTCGAGGAAGGGATCGTCAAGTCCGGGAGCTTCAGCATCGACCAGGGCGTGGGCGTGCGCGCGATCGCCGGCGAAAAAACCGCGTTCGCGTATTCGGACGAGATCAGCCTGCCCGCGCTCGAGGACGCGGCAAAGGCGACGCGAGCCATTGCGCGCTCGGGCGGCAGGGCACATCCCGCAAAGGTGCGGAAAGGCGGCGGCCTCCGGCTCTATCGGCCGATCGACCCGCTCGTCTCGTTGGAAGACACGCAGAAAGTGAAGCTGCTCGAGCGCCTGGAGCAACTCTGCCGCGCGCGCGATCCGCGCGTCATCCAGGTCATGGCGAGCCTCGCCGCCGAATACGAAGTGGTGCTGGTGGCGCGCTCGGACGGCGTGCAGGCGGCGGACGTTCGCCCGCTCGTGCGGCTCTCGGTGCACGTGATCGTCGAGCAAAACGGCCGGCGCGAGCAGGGCACGGGCGGCGGCGGCGGGCGCAGCGACTACAGCCACTTCACCGAGGAACGTCTGCAGGAGTACGCGAAGCACGCGGTCGACCAGGCGCTCGTCAATCTCGAATCGCGCCCGGCGCCCGCGGGCACCATGACCGTGGTGCTCGGGCCCGGCTGGCCGGGCATTCTGCTGCACGAGGCGATCGGCCACGGCCTCGAGGGCGACTTCAACCGCAAGGGCTCCTCCGCCTTCGCCGGGAAGATCGGAAAGAAAGTCGCGGCGCGCGGCGTCACGGTCGTGGACGACGGCACCATGCCGGGCCGGCGCGGTTCGCTTTCCATCGACGACGAAGGCAATCCCACGCAGCGCAACACGCTGATCGAGGACGGCGTGCTGCGCGGCTACATGCAGGACAGCCTGAACGCGCGCCTGATGGGCGTGCCAGTCACCGGCAATGGCCGGCGCGAGTCGTTCGCGCACGTGGTGATGCCGCGCATGACCAACACCTACATGCTCAACGGCGACAAGGACCCGAAGGAGATCCTCGCCTCGGTGAAGAAGGGCCTGTACGCGGTCAATTTCGGCGGCGGGCAGGTGGACATCACCAACGGCAAATTCGTGTTTTCCGCTTCCGAGGCGTACATGATCGAGGACGGAAAAGTGACCTACCCGGTGAAAGGCGCGACCCTGATCGGCAACGGGCCGGACGCGCTCACCCGTGTTTCGATGATCGGCAACGACCTCGCGCTGGATACCGGCGTCGGCACCTGCGGGAAAGAAGGCCAGAGCGTGCCGGTGGGCGTGGGCCAGCCCACGCTGAGGATCGACGGGCTGACTGTTGGTGGAACGGCCTAGGGGCGGTTGCGCGGAACGGCCTAGGCGCAAGCGCGATCACTCGACTCGCACAGGAGAACAACGTGAACTCAAAGATGATTTTTGCTGTTTCATCCACCGCGCTGCTTCTCGCATGTGGAACCGCGCAATTGCACGAAGATGAAGGCAAGGGCCAGCTTGGCCGCGTCAAGTTTGCGAACTCGTGCGATCCCAAGGTGCAGCCGCTGCTTGAAACCGGCGTGGCGATGCTGCATTCGTTTTGGTACAGCGCGGCAGAAAAAACTTTCCGCGACGTGCTGGTGCAGGACCCATCATGCACCATCGCGAACTGGGGCATAGCCGCGATTCTGATGTCGAATCCGCTAGCGGGCATTGGAGCATCCCCCAAGGGAGCGGCGGCGGCACAAGCCGCAATCGAACAGGGGCGCGGCGTCAGCCCCAAGACTCAGCGCGAGCGCGACTACATCGAAGCGGTCGCCGCGTACTACCAGGATTTTTCGAACCGCTCGGAACGTTCGCGCCAGGAGTCGCGCGCCAAGGCGTTTGAAGAATTAGCCGCCCGCTACCCGGATGACGACGAAGCGCGGATTTTCAGTGCGCTGTACATCGCGGGTACCCAATCGCGGGCGGATCAAACCTTTGCGGCGTACTTGAAGGCCGCCGCAATTCTGGAAAAAATGTTCGTCAAGTACCCCGATCATCCGGGCGTTGCGCACTACCTGATCCACAGCTACGACGCGCCGCCCATCGCCAAGCAGGGCCTGCCTGCCGCGCAACGCTATGCGAGCATCGCGCCGGCGGCGCCGCATGCGCTGCATATGCCTTCGCACATTTTTACCCGCGTTGGCGCTTGGGAAGAATCGGTCGCGACCAACACCCGCGCAGCGGGAGTGGCAATAAAGGGGGATGAAGTGAACGAGGCGTATCACGCCAGCGACTATTCCGTATACGCCTACCTGCAACTGGCGCGCGACAGCGACGCCAAGCGCGAAATGGAGGCGGTGTTCAAGGTCACCACCAACAACCCGGCGTTGGCCTTTGCCCGCCTTTATGCGATTGCCGCGATGCCTGCACGCTACGCGATGGAGCGCGGCGCGTGGCGCGAGGCGATGCAGTTACAGCCCCAGCCGACCCAGATCCTGTTTCCAGATGCCATCACGTATTTTGCGCGAGCACTCGGCGCGGCGCGTAGCGGCGATATCGCTGCCGCGGAAAAGGACGCCGCAGAACTTGCACGACTGCACAGGACTCTGGAGGACGCGAAGAACAATTACTGGGCGACCGAAGTCGAAATTCAGCGGCTGGCCGTCGCGGGGTGGATTGCGCTCGCTCGAGACAAGACGGATGAGGCGCTCAAGTTCATGCGCGCGGCCGCCGATCTGGAGGACAGGAACGAGAAGCATATCGTCACGCCCGGCCGTATCGTCCCCGCTCGCGAGCTGCTTGGAGACATGCTGATCGAGCTCAAGCAACCGGCGCAGGCGCTCAAGGAATTCGAGGCGTCGCAGGTACGCGAGCCCAACCGCTTCCGCGGCTACTACGGCGCGGCGCGCGCGGCGGAGCAGTCCGGCGACGCGGCAAAGGCGCGCACCTACTACGCGAGGCTGATGGAGCTTGCCGCCAGGGGCGATCGGCGTCCGGAGCTGCAGCAGGCGAAGACCTGGCTCGCGCGCAACTGAGTGCGGCTGCACCGCGCTACGGGTTCAACGCACGCTGCTCGGGTGCGGGCTTAGTGCCCGCCCTAAGACGAACAATGGCCATGAGCAAGCAAAATAAGACGATGTCATTGCTTAAATGCCAAAGAAAGTGTGTTCCCGCTGGAAAGTATGGGCAAACAACAAAATCCGAGGCTCGAAAAGCCAGGGCAACAGCAAAAGCGGCCGATCCAGTAAGAAAATAGCGTTGAGTTTGAGAGCTGCGCAACGCCCATGCCAGATACGAAAGGAATACCCAAACTGGAATATAACCGCCGATTCCCCCGGTCTCGATGCCATACGACCATGCACTAAACAGGATACCGAGCCCAGATAGCGACAAGACTACAATCGCCGTCGGTATCCAATCAATCTCCAATAGGCGCCGGCAAGCATAAATGAGGTAAGCAACGATAAAAACGATCGTAGCCGCTTCATTGAACAGGTGAGCCAAATAGATGGACAAGGTGTGATCAGAAAAACTGGCAACACCAACAAGAAACATCAAAACTAACAGACCCGCAAACGACCTGTCTTGTTTCATGTGGTCCTTGGCAATGAACCATACGATGATCGGTACGGCAAGGTATGCCAGCGAACTGATCGCATTAAGGGGCTCAGCCCAAATCCCATCATGGGTACGCTCACACACCAAATCGACTGAATCGAGCAGTTCATTCAACTTGTTCTCTCCACCTACTGGATATCGCTACCCCTTCCCCCAACCCCTCGCCCTCTCCAGCGCCCGCTTCCACTCATCCATCCTTCTCTCCGCTTCCTCGCGCTTCATCTTCGGCTCGAAGCGTTTCGCGACTTTCCACTGCTTCGCGATTTCCTCGCGGCTCCCCCACACGCCGGTGGCCAGGCCCGCCAGATAAGCCGCACCCAGCGCCGTGGTCTCGAGGACCCTCGGGCGCACCACGGGGATGCCGAGCAGATCCGCCTGGAACTGCATGAGCAGATTGTCGGCCGCTGCGCCGCCGTCGACGCGCAGCTCTTTCGATTTCTGACCGGAGTCCTGTTCCATGGCGTACAGGAGCTCCGCGGACTGGAAGGCGATCGATTCCAAAGCGGCGCGCGCGATATGGCCGGCGTTGGAGCCGCGCGTGAGGCCGAGGATGGCGCCGCGCGCGTACGGGTCCCAGTGCGGCGCACCCAGGCCGGTGAACGCGGGCACGAAGTACACGCCGCCCGAATCGCGCACGCTCGCCGCGAGCTTCTCCACGTCCACCGATTTCTTGATGAGGCACAGGCCGTCGCGCAGCCATTGCACGACCGCGCCGCCGGTGAAGACACTGCCTTCCAGCGCGAACTGCTTCGCGCCCGCTTGCGCCGCGCAAGTGCTTATCAGGCCGTTTCGGGAAGGGATCGCCTGGTCGCCGGTGTTGAGCAGGAGGAAACATCCGGTGCCGTAGGTGTTCTTCGCCATGCCGGCCTCGTGGCAGGCCTGGCCGAAAAGCGCAGCCTGCTGGTCGCCGGCGATTCCGGCGATGGGGATTTGCGCACCGAGAACGCTCTTCGCGGTCGTGCCGTAGATGTGGGAGGAGGGAAGCACCTCGGGCAGCATCGCGCGCGGCACGCGGAAAATTCCAAGCAGCTCGTCGTCCCATCCGCCGCGGTGGATGTCGTAGAGCATGGTGCGCGAGGCGTTGCTCGGATCGGTGACGTGGAGCCTTCCACCCGAGAGCTGCCACGCGAGCCAGGTGTCGATGGTGCCGAAGGCGAGCTCGCCGCGCTCGGCACGCTCGCGCAGGCCGGACACGTTGTCGAGCAGCCACTCGAGCTTGGTCGCAGAAAAATACGGGTCGACGACGAGGCCGGTCTTCGCCTGTACGGTCTTGTCCAGGCCTTCGCGCTTCAGGGTATCGCAGCGCGCGGCAGTGCGCCGGTCCTGCCAGACGATGGCGCGGTGGACGGGTTTCCCCGTGCGCCGGTCCCACACGACCGTGGTCTCGCGCTGGTTGGTGATCCCGATCGCGGTGACGCGCCTGGGTTCGAGCTTCGCTTTCTCCAGAGCCGCGCGCGCGCACGCGAGCTGGGTGCGGAGGATTTCCAAGGCGTCGTGCTCGACCCAGCCCGGCTGCGGGAAATGCTGGCGGAACTCCTTCTGCGCCGATGCGCGCGCGGCCCCGCGCTGGTCGAACACGATGGCGCGGGAGCTCGTGGTGCCCTGGTCGAGCGCGAGAACGTAGCGCATGGAAAATTCTAACAGGGGTGCGAACCGCTCCTATAATGGCGCGGCTAGTGCCCCGCCGCTCATCCCTCATTTCTGCAGTTTCGTACCGCCCTGCTGCAGTCCGTCGCAAGGCGCTCGCCGCGCGCGTTCCGCCTCCCCTACAGTGCCGCCCATCGATACCTGGGAGGCACCCCATGAGCGCGAAACACCTGGTTCTGATCCTTGCCCTCGCCGCCAGCGCCGTTGCTGCGGTCTACGCGACGCGGCGTCCCGCCGCCGAGGAGGCCCTGCCGGCCGCCGAGGGCGAGGTTCCGCGCATCGTGATCGTCGGCAAGCGCGAGCATGTCGCTGACCAGCAGCATTAAGGAGTCCGGCTCCGGCATAGCGGCGCTGTACCGCCGCTACGCCGAGTGGCTGGTTTCGATCACGTGGAAGCGCTTCATCGTCCTGTCGCTCCTGCTGCTGTTCGTGACGGGCATACTCTCCAACCTCCCGCCCTTCAACTGGGACCTCGCAACGAGAACGACACGCGTGCCGGCAAGCCGCAACGTCGACATCACGGTCGACGACCACGGTGTACGGATCAAGCCCAAGCGCAAGAGTTCGCAAGCTCCCGAGATCACGATCGACGAGCACGGCGTACGCATCAAGCGCGAGGGTGATTCAGCCTCGGGCCCGCGGGAAATCATCGTCGACGAGCATGGTGTGCGAATGCAGCGCAACCCGCAAGCCTCTGCGGAGAATGAGAGCACCCTCGCCGAGGACATCCGGAGCGAGGTCATAGACGCGATCGCCGAGATGGGCGACGAGGAGCGCGTCGTCCACGTGCGCCTGGGCAACTACCTGCCGCAGCTCGCTTTCCTCTTCATCCTGCTGTCGGCCGCGATCAAGATCGCCTACGCGGGCCGCGTGAAGGCCGAGGCGAAGGCGGCCGAAGCGCAGGAAGTCGCCGAAGCGGAGAGCCTCCAGCGCCAGGTGGCCGAGGCGAAGATGGCCGCGATGCAGGCGCAGGTCGAGCCGCACTTCCTCTTCAACACGCTCGCGAGCATCGACCACCTGATCGAGGTCGACGCGCCGCGCGCGAGCCGCATGCAGAAGAACCTGATCGCGCTCCTGCGCGCCTCGATGCCGGCGATGCGCGAGAAGGCGACCAGCCTGGGCCGCGAGCTGGAGGTGGTGCGGCCTTACCTGGAAATCCTGAAGGTGCGCATGGAAGAGCGCCTGCAGCCACAGGTCGATGTGCCCGAAGGTCTGTACTCGGCCGACTTCCCGCCGATGATGCTGCAGTCGCTCGTCGAGAACGCGATCAAGCACGGCCTGGAGCCGAAGGCCGACGGCGGCTCGCTCGGCGTGACCGCGGAGGTGGCGCACGGCAAGCTGCACGTGAGCGTCGCCGATACCGGCGTCGGCTTCGCACGCGCGGCGACCGCGGGAACCGGCACCGGCCTCGCCAACATCCGCGAGCGGCTGAAGCTCATCTACGGCGACGCGGCGGAGCTGCGCATCGCGCCGAATGCGCCGACTGGCACGCGCGTGACCATCGTCGTACCCTATAAGGCGACATGACCCGTGCGGTGATCGCCGACGACGAAGCGTTGATGCGCGAGCAGCTGCGCGCGCGCCTCTCCGAGCTCTGGCCCGAGCTCGAGATCGTGGCGGAAGCGAAGAACGGGGTCGAAGCGGTCGAGCAGGTCGCCGCGCTCCGTCCCGAAGTGGTCTTCCTGGACATCCGCATGCCGGCGAAGACCGGCATCGAAGCCGCGCGCGAGATCGCCGCGCTCGAAGGCCGCCTGCCGGAGATCGTGTTCGTCACCGCCTACGACCAGTACGCGATCGACGCCTTCCAGCAGGGCGTGATCGACTACGTGCTGAAGCCGGCCGAGCGCGAGCGCCTCGGCGTCACGGTCGAGCGCTTGCGCAAGCGCCTCGCCGCGCCGTCGCCGTCGTCGGACACGCTGCAGCAGGCGCTCGCCCGGCTGGCGGAGAAGCTGGAACCGGCGTCGCGGCTGAAGTGGATCCAGGCCTCTGTCGGCAGCCAGATCCAGATGATCCCGGTCGACGAGGTGCTGTTCTTCGTCTCCGACGAGAAGTACACGCGCGTGCAGACGGCGCAGCAGGAAGCGCTGATCAGGAAGTCCATCAAGGAGCTCCTCGCCGAGCTCGACCCGGCGCAGTTCTGGCAGATCCACCGCTCGACGCTGATCAACGCGCGCGCCATCGCCGGCATCACCCGCGACGAGCGCGGGCGCCAGCTCGTGGCGGTCAGGGGAAGGCCCGAGAAGCTGGAAGTCAGCCGCAGCTACGCCCACCTGTTCAAAGGCATGTGACCCGCACCGGCCGGGACGCCGGGCTCGGCCCGTTCTGATGGGCGCGCCGTCAGCACGCAGATGCCGCCCCCCGACGGCGGACCGATCATCTACAACGGCATGACGCAAAACCAGCTCGATGCCGCCTACGACCAGAACTTCTGGGACAACGATCCGCCCGAGACCGGCCAGCGCAGCACGGCAAACGGCGATCCGGTGCGCGCGCGCTACGGCGTGGAGCGCATCCAGTACGGCCCGTCGCAGTTCGAGTTCCTCGACCTTTACCGCACGAGCGCCCCGCACGCCCCCATCATGGTGTTCATCCACGGCGGCGCCTGGCGCGGCGGGTCGGCGCGCGGCGCGGCGGCGAACGCCGAGATGTTCCTGCTCGCCGGCGCGCACTTCATCGCGCTCGACTTCGTCAACGTGCTGCAGACCAGCCCGCTGGGTGACCTGAGGGCGATGGTCACCCAGGCGAGGCGCGGCGTGGCGTGGGCGTACAACAACGCAGATCGATTCGGCGGCGACCGCAAGCGGCTCTTCATCTCCGGCCATTCCTCAGGCGGGCATCTCGGCGGGTGCGTGATGGTCACCGATTGGGTGAAGGATTACGGCCTGCCCTGGGACGCCGTGAAGGGCGGCGTCCTGATCAGCGGCATGTACGACCTGTATCCGGTCTCGCTCTCGGCACGCCCGCCTGTACGTCAACTTCACGCCCGAAGTCGTGCAGGACCTGAGCGCGCAAAGGCACCTCGATCTGCTTAACGCCCCGCTCGTCATCGCCCACGGCACCAAGGAAAGCCCCGAGTTCATGCGCCAGAGCCGCGATTTTGTCGCTGCGGTGCGCGGGGCGGGCAAGCCGGTGGAGTACGTCATCGGCACGGGGTACAACCACTTCGAGATGCCCGAGACGCTTGGCAATCCGTACGGCGTGACGGGCCGCCCGGCGCTGGCGCTGATGGACCTGCCGGTGACCTGGGAGGGCCTGCGCGGAACGGAAAAAGCGCGCAGGTGAGCCATGGAATAAGGAGCGGTGCAAGACTGTTCTTAGCGCATGGGGAAAAAACCGCGCCGCAACAAAGCCTCGCCATAAGTATTCCCTCAACTGGAAAGGAGCGTTCATGAAAAAGCTTTCAATCCTCATCGCTTTATTCGCCGCCATTGCGGCGTCCACCGCCAGCGCCGACGACAAAATCCGCGCCACGCTGATGGGCTTTCAGGAGGTGCCCGCAGTTTCGACGCAAGCCAGCGGCACATTCGAGGCCGTCATTAGCCCTAACGGCGACGCGATCGACTACGAGATCACGTATGCCGGGATGCAGGGAGCGGTGACGCAGTCGCACGTTCATGTTGGGCAGCGCCGCGTAAACGGCGGTATCGTCCTATGGGTCTGCGGGTCGACCATAGCGACCCCGCCAACCCCCGGTCCGGCGGGAACTCCGACCTGCACGTCGCCTAACGGACATTTTGCCGGTACCTGGAGGCCGGAAAACGTCCAGACCGTCGCGCCCCAGCAGTTCGCGCCTGGCGAGCTTGACGAGGTGATCGCTGCCATCCGCGCTGGACTGGCATACGCGAACGTGCACTCGCTGATTTCGCCGGGCGGCGAGATCCGCGGCCAGATCCGCGCGAACCGCAGAGACACAGACTAACGACGGTTGAACCGGTCGAATGCCCGACCCTTACGGGGTCGGGCTTTTTTTTTGCCGCGACGATCCATGCGGTTCGCTCGTGAACTGATGGCAAAGCCTCATGAATGACGCTGCGCGCGGCTGCTAGAATTCCTGCGTTATTCTGGAGAGGGGGGTCTCATGAAAATCCGATGGTCGAACAACAGAGGAGGACAAGATGAAAGCTGCAAACTTGGGTGGAGCGCGCCGCGTTTTCGCTGTCGTTCTTATTGGCGCGACCGCGCATTGCCCGTATGGACTTTCGCCGATCAGGGCGAAGCGAAGAAACCTCAAAGAGCGGAGGCTCTCACCGTCGGGTACTTTCGACCGCCTCGGCGTGTCCAGGCTCTCATGACCTCAACGTCTCGAACCGCCCGTGCAGACCCGCACGTCGGACGGTGTGGGAGGGGCGCGGTCAACGTTGACTGCCCCCTATTCCGATTTCCAGAAAAATTCTTCTTGCGTGTCAGGTAAACCCGACGTCGCGCGTAAGGTAATTCCTCTCAAAGCGGAGTGTATGGTTTCTCAACGATGATGATGTTGCTGAAGCACGCAGAAAAAAGTTGATATCGCGATACTCCATCAGAACTAATTGCGCTAACATCTTCCATTAGAACTATAGAAGCAGTTCATCGCGTCGCCGGCGTCACCTCGCCAAAGAGCGAGATGTCGGCAAGCCAGCAAGCGTTCTCGGGGCAATCCCCTTGGGGACGAGGGAGAAATACATGAGCACTCGTCGCACGGGTAAGACCTCCGGCTTGTTGCTGCTTCTGGCTGGCCTGATCTTGGCTTTCACCGGGCGCTCCGCATTCGCCACCGATTGCGTCGAGGACGACCCGGTCCACGGCCGTTCTATTTGCTTCGGGCAGCAGCCCCTCAAATGGGTGGTCGGGCCGTGCGAGAACGCGCCGGACAGTGCCCAGAACCAGAGAGCGTGGTGTGAGGCCGGTGGCGGAGCATACGCCGGGCAGTTTGCCGACCCACAATGCCCCGGGTTCATTCCGTATTCCGAGGAGGACATCCCGGAGCGCTCGCTCTCGTTCCTGAATCGTCTGACCGATTCGGGGTGCACTCTGGTCAGCGACACCGGCTGGAACGCGTCCTTCGACGCGACGAGCTTCTGCAACCCGGGTGCCGGCCAGGTCTTCCAGGAAGGCCATCTGATTCGCGATTCGCGCCGCATCATCGGCGCGTGCCCGAACGCCAACACCGGCTACAACGGCGGGTCGCTGGACATCCGCTGGTACAAGAGCAGGGGTTTGGGATGCCCGTTCGGAGCCCCGGCCACATCGGTCTTCCGCAACGGGGCCTTCGTCGCTGCTTGCACGCTGCCGGTTGATTGCCCGTATTGCAACAACCAAATCGGGAATCCGGTAACGGCCGCAGTGGGCACCAAGATAGAAACCGAAACCGACTACCGCGGGGCGGGCGGGCTCGTTTTCACGCGCCACTATCAATCCTGGCACTTTCCCGACCCGGTCACGCTCACGCCGGACGCACACTCGCAGCTGCAACTGGGGGCGACGTGGCGCTCCAATTTCGACAAACGGGTCATCCCCGTAGGCAACACGCCGGGCATCAACGCGCTCACCTTCCCCGACGGACAGATCCAATACTTCGATACTCTGGGCGCAGAGATTTTCAACTACAACGGCGCGCGCGCGAACCTCGTCACCCCTCCCGGCGGCGGCTACGTCTACCAAGGGCCGGACGTCGTGGAGACTTACCGCGCCGACGGCCGGCTGCAGAGCATCACGCAGCGCTCGGGGGAAACCCTCACCCTCACCTACAGCGGCGGCAGCTTCGGCGGGGTGTTCGTCGATCGGGACGGCAACCCGAGGAGCGAGGCGCTCCCGCCCAACCTGCTCCTTCGCGTGACCGACTCCTACGGCAACACGCTCTCGTTCGACTACAGTGCCCCGGGGAAACTGGTCGTGATGACCAATCCTTCCGGCGGGCGCACTCTCTATAGGTACGACCTCTACGGGCTCGACGACAACCTCGCTTCGGTCACCTATCCGGACGGGCACACGAAGGGCTACCTCTACACCGAGACGGCGAACCTGCCCTCGAACATCGGCCCGCAGGTCTACCCGCACGCGCTCACCAGCATCGTGGACGAGAACGGCAGCCTGTACGGCACGTTCAAATACGATGCCAATGGCCGGATACTTTCCTCCGAGCACGCCCTCGGGACAGAGCGCTACCAATTCACCCGTACCGCCACGACGACCAATATCACCGACCCCTTGGGCGCGGCGCGCAGTTTCACTTTCCAGACCGTGGACGGGGTGCAGCGCTTGACCGCCAACTCGCTGCCCGGGGGCGCGGGCTTCGGGGTCGGCGTCCAGAACCAAACGTACGATACGACCGGCAACGTCTTGTCGCGGACCGACTTCAACAACAACAAGACCTGCTACGCCTATGACACCGCCAGAAATCTGGAGACGGTTCGCGTCGAAGGTCTGGCTTCCACGGTCAGTTGTACCGCGGTGACGGCAACGGGTGCGGCCTTGCCTTCGGGCAGCCGCAAGATCACGACCGCGTGGCACGCGCGCTGGCGTATGCCGGTGCGTGCCGCCGAACCGCGAAGGATCACTACGTACGTCTACAACGGCGACGCGAGCTGCGCCCCGGCGGGCGCGGTGATCGCCGACGGCTCGGCGAACGGCCAGCCGATCGGGGTGCTGTGCACGAAGACCGTCCAGTCGAGCACCGACGCGGACGGCAGCCAGGGATTGGGCGCCACGCTCGAAGGCCAGCCGAGAACCTCGGCCTACACCTACGACGCGCACGGCCACGTGCTGACGGCCGACGGCCCGCGGACCGATGTGTCCGATATCACCACCACTACTTACTACACGGATACCGATCCGGATCCGGGCAAGCGCGGCAACGTCGCGACCATCACCAACGCACTCGGGCATGTGACTTCGATCACCGCCTACAACGGCCACGGCCAGCCGCTCACCATCGTCGATCCGAACGGGCTCGCCACCAACCTCACCTACGACGAACGCCAGCGGCTGAAGTCGCGCAACGTGGGCGGAGAGCTGACCACTTACGACTACGACAATGCGGGCCAGCTCATCAAGGTGACGCTGCCCGACACGTCTTTCCTTTCCTACGGCTACGACGCGGCGCACCGGCTCGCCGGCATGAGCGACAACCTCGGCAACAGCATCGTCTACACGCTCGACGAGATGGGCAATAGGAAGAAGGAAGAGGTGTTCGATCCGGCCAACGCGCTCGCGCAGACCCGCAGCCGCGTCTACAACAATCTCAATCGCCTGTTCCAGGAACTGGGGGCGCAGAGCCAGACCACGACCTACGGCTACGACAATCAGGGCAACCTCGCCTCGATCGACGGCCCGCTCGCCGGAACCGCGGACACCACGATCAACGCCTACGACGCGCTCAACCGGCTGAAGCAGGTCACCGATCCGAACAGCGGCGTCACGCGGTACGAGTACGACGGCATCGACCAGCTCAGGAAGGTCACCGATCCGCGCAACCTCGAGACTACCTACAGCATCGACGGCCTCGCGAACCTGAATTCGCAGCAATCGCCCGACACGGGCTCCACCATCAACACCTACGACACGGCGGGGAATCTCAGCACCCAGAAGGATGCCAAGAACCAGGTGACGACTTATGCGTATGACGCGCTGAATCGGGTCACGAGCATCACCTTCCACGACGGCTCCAAGCACACCTACGCCTACGACCAGGGCGCGAACGGCATCGGGCGGCTCAGCTCGATCACCGAAACGAACCCCAGCCAGCAAGTGACGAGCGTCCTCGCCTACGCCTACGACCAGCACGGCAGGACGAC